>Ga0181525_10000069_pt1 | contig 89751 bp, 94 predicted proteins | sample PEATcosm2014_Bin_48_FD_121100 | JGI IMG/M metagenome (GOLD analysis project Ga0181525, IMG submission 121100) | Peatland microbial communities from MTU Mesocosm Facility, Houghton, MI, USA - PEATcosm2014_Bin06_10_metaG | ecosystem: Environmental > Terrestrial > Soil > Wetlands > Peat | place...
GTCGGCTTGGGCGGTGACCCGGCGGTGGTGGAGCTTCTCGCCGCCGAAGGCATCGACATCAGCGCCCACCGCGTCACCGCCCTGAACCCCAACATGTACGGCGAAACCGATCTCGTGATCGCCATGGAGCCCTGGCAGCGCACCGTTCTGCGGACGTCCTACCGCGATGAGAAGTGCGTGACCCTCCACGAATTGACGGCCGGCGACTCCGACGCGAAGGTCGCGGACACCGCGCTGATGGCGCCCACAGCCCTCCGCGAGACCTTTCTGGAACTGCGACACTCGGTCGCGCGAGCGGCGGCCGTGATCCTCGCCGCGGCGCGTCCCGCTGAGAGCGCATGAGAAGCGCGCGCCGCACCCTGACCCTCGGCGAGGTCAGCGTCGACGATCTCCTCGAGGTCGGAGGAAAGGCTTCTGCCCTCGGGGTGCTGGCCGCCGCCGATTTGCCTGTGCCGGCGGGATTCGTTATAACCGCGTCCGCGCTCGGCGCGATCTCCCCAACGAGCGTCTCCGCCGGCGCGCTTGCGCAGGCCTTGGGTGACGCGGTACTGCAGTCCTACCGTCAGCTCGGCGACGTGGACGCACTCGTGGCGGTCCGCTCCAGCGCGATCGACGAGGACGGACTCGACGTCAGTTTCGCCGGCCAGCACGAGACGGTTCTCGGGGTTCGTGGGCCAGAGGCGCTGCTCGCCGCGATCGCCTCCGTGCGGGCGAGCCTGCATTCTGGGCGCGCCACCGCCTACCGCGAGCGGCACGCGATCGGCTCGCCCACGCGGGGCATCGCCGTCATCGTGCAACGCATGATCGATGCCCACAGCGCCGGAGTCGTGTTCACCACCGACCTCCAGCGGGGCGATTCGGACACGCTCTTGATCGAAGCGGCGTGGGGGCTTGGGGAATCGGTCGTCGACGGATCGGTCACCCCGGACCGCTTCTTCGTCGACAAGCACTCCGGCGAGCGTCGCCGCATGGAGATCGCCGACAAGAGAACGATGACGGTGCTCGCCGCCTCGGGAACCGCGGTCGTTGATGTACCCGCGGCGCGCCGCACGCTGCCGTCCCTCTCGGCGGCGAACGTGCGCGAAGTCGCAGCCCTGGCGCAGCGTGTGGAAGAAGTCCGCGGCGGCGAGTGCGATATCGAATGGGCGCTCGACGGCGCTGGGGCCGTTCACCTGTTGCAGGCCCGCCCGATCACGACCAGCGCGCCGAGCGTGAGATAGGTGCCGCAGTCAAGGCGCAAACAGGTCGTGTTCGAACTCGAGCGCGCGGAGGACCGCGAGCGATGGTGGGTGAGGGAAGACATGTACACGGCTGAGCCGCGCACGCCGCTGAGCGCGGCTGTGTACAACACGATCTGGGATGAGTCATCGCTTTGGATCGCCGAGCGTCTGTCGTTTCCCACCTCGCGAGGCTTCAACGTGCGCACCGTCGGTGGCTACACATATCTCGGGCCGCTCGAAGTTACCGACGAGAGCGAGATCGAGTCGCGAACGGAGGTTTTTTTGGCGCGAGTGCGCGCGCTCGTGGACGGGTTCGACGAGCAGGTGCGGGACACGCGCGCCAAGCAGGAGGCGATCACCGCGCGTTGGCGGGCGACTGAGCTCGCCGGCATGGGAGCAATCGACCTCTTGGCTCACTGGCGAGCGGCGGTGCTCGACCTCGCCCAGGCGCATCGCTGGCACTTCCTGATCGCCTTTCCGCGTCACGCCGTAACCGATCGTCTGGAACGGTTCGGACGGACCACCGGAGCGATCCCGGGCCCGACCGATCTCGGCCGCATCTGCCAGTCGGCGCGCGTGACACAGCGCGATCACTTCGAGGAGCGGCTGTGGCAACTGGTCGAGGCCACGCAGGGAACCGACCTCTTCAACCTGCTCCTCGAGCACACCGCCGACGAGCTCCCTGTGAAGATCAAGGCGGCGCCCGGCGGCGCGTCCTGGTGGGAGCAGTTCCGCGCAGTCGTCGATCGCTACGACAAGCTGACCGTCCCGAAGGAGATCTCGAGCCCGGCGCTCTCGGAGCGTCCGGAGCCGGTCCTCGAGCAGGTTCGCACCTACGCCGGGCTCGGCGAGGGTCACACCGCCGCGATGCGGGCATCGCTTCGCGCAGCTGATCGCGACCGCGCATTGGCGGCCGCACTGGCATCGCTCGAAGACGAATCCGACCGCGCCGAACTCCGCCAGCAGGCAGACGACGCAGAGCGGATGCAGGTCGCGACGGAGGACGACAACGTTCACCTGCTTCCGGCCGGGGTGATCGTTCGGCGTGTGGCCCTCGCGATCGGGGAGGCGCTGGCCTCAGCCGGAAGACTCGAAAGCGTTGACGACGTGTTCTACGTTCGCTCCGAGGAGATGGAGCAGGCCGTCAAAGACCTGCCGGCACGCACGCTCACGCCCGATCTTCGCCCGCTCGTCGCCGCCCGCCGGCACGAACGCGAGCTGCAGCGGTCCGCGGCGCCCCCGCCCAGCATCGGCGAAGTACCGGCTCGGGTCGACAACTTCATGCTCAACAAGTTCTGGGGGATGCCTGTGGGCACCGATGACGCGGCGAGTCCCGGCGCCGGGCGGCTCAAGGGCATCGGTGCCTCAGACGGGCTCGTCGAAGGGCCCGCCCACGTCGCGCTCTCGCTCAAGGACCTCGAGGGGCTGGCGCCCGGCGCAATCCTCGTCGTGCCCGCGACAAATCCCGCGTGGATGCACGCCTTCGTGCGGATTGCCGGAATCGTCACAGACCAGGGGGGCAGCCTGTCTCACGCCGCGGTGGTCGCGCGCGAGTACCGCATTCCCGCCGTGCTTGGCACGCAACGTGCGACGCTCGACGTCCAGCACGGGCAGATCATTCGGATTGATGGAACCAACGGAACGGTGGAGATTCTCAAATGAACATAACTCGGCGCACCATTTCTGAGCTCAAGTGGCCCGGCGGCGCAAAAGTCTGCGTCACCCCGTCGATCGTGTTTGAGACGTGGTCGAAGGGTGTTGCTCCAGGCACAAACGCCCCCGGGGGATTCATCGGGGGCGGTGTGACCGTCAGTGATGTGCGCGACCTGCGTGCTGAGAAGATGATCGAGTTCGGCGGCAACGTGGGAGCGGCTCGCCTGTCCGAGGTCCTCGAGCGCGAGGGGCTGCGGGGCTCGGTGCTGCTCAACGGCCGTGCCGTTGAGGAATATCCGGACGTGGTGCGGGAGATGGCCGAGGCCGGTCACGAGATGGTCGGCCACTCCTTCGCCCAGGACATCTCGACGTATCGCTTCGCAACCCCCGAAGCGGAGCGCGAGAACATCCGCAAGACGACGGAGATCATCCGGGACGTGACCGGCGTGACGGCGACAGGCTGGATCAGTCCGCGCGCTACGCCCAGCGAGTTCACGGCGGAACTGCTGATGGATGAGGGCTACGAGTGGTTTGGCGACTATCCCGACGATGAGCTGCCTTACCTGCTCGAAGCCGAAGACGGCCGAGTGCTCGTATCGGTGCCGTACTCCGCTACGCCCGGCGTAAACGACTACGAGACGGGCGTGATCCAGGGTGGGTTCCCGAGCGACTATGTGGAGCAGTTCTCGCGCACGCTCGACTACCTGCGTGAGGAGTACGAGGTCACGGGTCGCGTCGGCATGGTTCGCGCCTCGGTCCACGCGCACGTTTACGGCCGCGCCTTCGGTCGCTGGGCTTTTCGCGATGCGATGCGTTACGCGAAGGGCTTCGACGACGTTTGGATCGCGACCCGCGGCGAGATTGCCAAGGCGGTCCTTGAGCAGGCGGGTGCACGCGACAAGCTCGGAAGCGCCACGTGATGGCGAGCAGACGTACGATCGAGGGTGAGAGCGCCTCGGCGCTCTCACCGTGGGAGGCGATGGACCCTGCCGAAGGCGAGCGGTTTGGAGCGGTGATCTTTGACCGCGGCGAGCAGGAACGCTGGTGCCGGGCTCTGTTCCTCGGCGGACTGCCCTATATGTGGCGCAAAGCTGAGGTTCCCCGGCGCGTGATGCTCGACCATCTCGCTGTCGGTGCGGGAGAGCGGGTTCTCGTGCTGGGCGAGGCGATCGCCGTATCTGGGATCGACGCCGAGATCAAGGACATCGTCGGCGATGGCGGCGAGGTCGTGGTCGTCGACTTCATCGAAGAGGCGCGCGCGAAATACGCTGCGGGCGTCATCGGAGCTGGTGGACAGCTGGCAACCTGGCGCTACCCGTATGCGGACGCCTATCCGGACGGGTCGTTCGACGGCGTCCTGGTATTTCAGGGCGTCCAGCACGCCGAGAACTGGACCCAGACCGGTGCCGATCTGCTGCGCGTGCTGCGCCCGGGACGGAACCTCGCTATGGGCGAAATCGCGTTCGGGCCGCCGTTCCTGCACCGGCTCCGCCAGGACGTTCACATCGAGTACATATTCGACAAGCTGTTTTCGCGCGTGGGCTGGAGCTATGAGGACTTCCCTTACTACGGCCCGGATGACCTGCGCGCTGCGTTCGACGCCATCGCCACCGACATCGGCACCTTCGAATGGCGAGGCATCGAGCTGTTTTGGGCGCGCCGGCCTGGATAGGGCGCCCGGCAGCGCGATCGGAAACCCGGATCCGGCGGGCGGCCAGGTCAGAAACCGCCGTCGATGAACTGCGCGATCCGCTCCATGAGGTACTCGGCGATCTCATCCAGCCGCGAATCGTCGAGGCGTACCGAGGGTCCGGAGACCGAGATGGCGGTATCAAGTCCGCCTCTTTGAGGTGACACGGGAACGTGGGCGGCGACCGCGCGAAGACCCGTCTCGCTCTCGCCGTCGTTGATCGCCCAACCGGCCTCGCGTATTCCTTCGATCTCGCGACGAAGGCTTTCGGGCGACGTTATTGAACGCGGAGTTAGGCCCTGCAGCTCGCCGGAAAGTATCTGCTCGAGCTCCGACGCCGGCAGCTGCGCCAGCAGCGCCTTGCCGCCAGCGACGACGTGCGCCGGCAGGATCGTGCCCACGCGCGGTGTGGCTCGAATCATCTTCGAGCCCTCGACACAGTCGAGGAAGAAGGCTTCGTTGCGTTCCAGCATTACAAGATGCGCGGTCTCGTCTACCTCTGCCACCACCTGCTCGAGTAAAGGATGGAGCGCCGCGCGTATGTCGGAGCGGTGATTCGCGGCGAGCGCCACGCGTAGGAGTGCTGAGCCCGTGTGGTACATCCTGGTTCGGCGGTCCTGCCGCACAAACCCTCGGTGTTCGAGAACGCTCAGCAGGCGGTAGGCCGTCGAACGCGAAACGTCGAGCAGCTTCGACGTTTCCGTCACCGAAATCGAGTCCGTTTCCTCAAACGCGAGTATCAGGGTTAGTGCGCGATCGACCGATTCGATCGGGTACATCGGACCAGACTCCTCCGCATTCATCGGCGCCACGATACAGGCTGGTTCCCGCGCCAGCTGAGGAATTGGTCTGCTCTCATGCAGCGGATCGGCGGGCGGCATTGTCCTCGTGAGCGAAGAATCGCTCGCACCCGGCCGGCGGTCCGCTCGCCGCTGCTCTTCGGGCTCGCGGATTTGCGCGGCCGGTGCTCAGTTACCCGCGGTCACGGCCCTTAGCTCGTCGAGCGAGTCTCGGATGAGTCGCGGCAAGTCTGGCAGTTCGGTCTTGCTCGTCCAATGTTCGAGCGCGATTCCGCGGGTAGACCGTGAACGGGTTCGCCAATAACCCGTGAGTCCGCCGGAGGACCCTGAGAGCGTCCGCGTCGAGGACGTTGAATGACAACCCGAACTTCTCGCGCATCTCGTCGCGCCACTTCAGCGTGAGCGATGCAGGGCACACCACGAGGACGCGACGCGCGCGGTGACGTAACAGCATCTCCTGGACAACGAGCCCGGCCTCGATCGTCTTGCCGAGCCCGACATCGTCAGCGACGAGCAGCGCGACCCTCGGCATCCGGAGGGCCTTCGCGACCGGTTCGAGCTGGTACTCCTTGATCTGAATCCCGGCCCGAAAGGGCGCCTGAAGCGTAGTTACGTCCGCCGAGGCGACAGCTCCCAGCGCACCGCGTCGATCAGGGCGCCGAGTGTCTGTGGGTCATCCCAGCGGTCCGGATCGGGAACATCGGGAAGCGCCCCTGACGGGATCACGGCTCGCCCTGGCTCGACCTCCCACACGACAGACAGCTCCTCGCCCAGGTCATCCTCGGACACCGAGGTCAAGGTCACGAGGGTCGCCCCCGGCAGACTCACGGAGGCCAGCTCATCAACCGGCAAGCTTGAAGAGCTGATATCGGACACAACCCATTGCTGCCCGCGAACGCGGACAAGCTGACCCACGTCGAGCGGCATCGGACTCGTCACGGTCTGTGACTCTAACCCCCGGACTCAGGCTGACGCTCGAGGGCCGGGTCGCGCCATATACAAGATGCGGCACTCCAGCAGGTTGCAGGGCCAACAGCTCGTGCAGAGGGAACTATTCGGCTGCGTGAGACGATCACTATCTCCTGCGTGAAACGGATACGATCTCCTGCGTGAGACCGATACTATTACGCGCGTGAGAGGCGATCGCTAGCGTGATGGCGACCCCCGAATACCGGCTGCGTTTGGTTGACCCGCTGCTGGACGAGCTGCTGGAGCAGGTTTCGGCGGTCATGATCACGGGCCCGCGCGCCTCGGGCAAGACCACCACGGCTGCCCGGCGCGCCGCGACGATCATCCAGCTGGGCGCCGAGGCGCAGGCGGCGGCGTTCGCGGCGGACCCCGACGCGGTGCTGCGGGGGCTTGACGAGCCGGTGTTGCTCGACGAATGGCAGCAGGTCCCGGGCGTGTTCGGTGCTGCGCGTCGCGCCGTCGATGACGATCCCCGCCCTGACCGCTTCTATCTGACCGGCTCGGTGCGCGCCGAGCACGACAACGAGGTGTGGCCGGGCACTGGACGGTTCGTGCGGCTCGCCATGTATCCGATGACCGTCCGTGAGCGCCTCGGCAACGCGACGGCCAAGACGTTCCTTGACCGGCTCGCCGACGGGGACCCGCTCAGCGTGCCGGCCGACCCCCCGGACCTGCGTGGGTACGTGGATTTGTGCCTGCAGAGCGGCCTGCCGAATGCCGCGCTGCTGTTGTCGGGCCGCCCGCGGCGTCTTTGGCTAGCGAGCTACCTGCAGGATCTGCTCTCGCATGATGTCGAGGAGCTCGATGAGTCGGCCACGCGCCAGCGCGATCCCGACCGTCTCCGCCGGTACTTCGAGGCGTACGCGCTCAACTCCGCCGAGGTGGCCGAGCACAAGACCATCTTCGACGCCGCTGGCGTGACCCGCGTCACCGCCAGCAGGTATGAAGACCTGCTCACGCGGCTCCTCGTAATTGACCAGTTGCCCGCCTGGTCCTCCAATCGTCTCAAACGGCTGGTCCACACCCCGAAGCGCTACGTGATCGATGCGGCGCTGATTGCCGCGGCCTTACGTCTCGACGCTGCAGCGGTGATCAGCGACGGCGACATGCTCGGCCGGATGCTCGACACGTTCGTGGTCGCCCAGCTTCGCCCCGAGGCGGTCGTAGCGCAATCCGAACCGCGCCTGTATCACCTGCGCACCGAGGCCGGCCGCCACGAGGTGGATGTGATCGTCGAACTCGCCGGCGGGCGGGTGCTCGCCATCGAGATCAAAGCCGCCGCAGCGCCCGGCGAGGCTGACGCGCGCCATCTGCGTTGGCTGCGGGAGGAGCTCGGCGACCGGATGGTCGCAGGCGTGGTCCTCCACACCGGCCCGCGGCTGTACGCCCTGTCCGACGGGATCCTCGCCGCACCCATTGCAAGCCTCTGGGGGTGAGGCGAGCCCCGCAAGACTCCCGGGTGGTAGCTCCGGCCGCGGAAAGCCCGAGGTTCACTGCCTCCCCCCAGCGCGCCCGGAGAGATTCGAACTCCCGACCTTCGGTTCCGTAGACCGACGCTCTATCCAGCTGAGCTACGGGCGCAGTGAGCAGGCAAGTGTAGAGGGCGGGTAGCCGCAGCCACCGCCCCGCTAGCCGGCGGCGCCTTCGCGTTCGCGCCGCAGAACGCGCTGCAGCTCCTCGTACGGGCCCGCCAGATAGGCGTCGTCGCCGGCCTGCAGGCGGGTGTCGCGTCGCGGCGGGTACTCGAGCTCACCGCCGCCGCCGCTGCGGCCGATTGCGATGACGCGCATCCGTGCGCCGATCTCGTTCATTGCGAGGCCCTCGAGGCCGCCGCCGGAGCCGATCTGCAGGCGCGCGAGCAGAAAGGGGTGGCTGCCGACGTAGAAGCTGAACAGGACGTCCATGCCGAGCACCGCGCCGACGAGCCACGGCGCGCTGATCGCCGCTGTCGACCAGACGTGGCGGAAGCCGAAGCTCTGTTGCAGGCGGGCGCCCAGCTCGTGGTCGAAGACGCGCAGCACCACGGGCACCTCGGACCAGCGCGCGCCGAGCAGATCGCGGACCGCGAGGCCGACCTCGATGTTCGCCATGTCGTCGGAGGTCATGATCGCCACGGCCGCTGCCCGCGAAAGGTTCACCGAGTCGAGCGTCTGCCCGAGCGTCGCGTCGCCGACGACGAGCGGCACGCCGTGCTGGCGGACCTGGTTGAGGTAGCGATTCGTGTCGTAGCGCTCCACCACCACCAACTCGCGCCCGCCCGCGAGCAGCCCCTCGATCACTCCCATGCCGACGGAGCCGAGACCGATGATCACGACGTGGTCGGCCATGCCCGGGATCTGTGCGTGGCCGAGCGAGCGCTCGATCCTGCGGCTGACGAGGGCGTTTGTCAGCAGCGCGAAGATCGCCGTGACGAGCGTCGTCCCGGCGAGGATCAGCACGATCCCGAAGACCTCCATCCAGCCGGGTTGGTGCGAGAACGAGAAGTCGCCGAAGCCGACAGTCGCGATCGTCTCGACGGTGAAGTAGATCGAGTTGAGGAACCCGAGCTGGCCGCCGCCGGCGTTGCTGTAGCCGAAGTGGAGCACGAGGGTGGAGACGACGAGCAGCCCGAGGAAGAGCCACAGTGCGATTTGCAGCGGCCGGTCGGTGCTGTGCGCGATGTTCGCCGCCAGGCGCCGAAGTGCGCCGGTGCGGCGCGCGCGCCTGCGACCGTCGCGAGACGCGACCCCGGGCGTGTGGAGCCCTGCGTCGTCGAGCGCCTCGAGCGTCCCGAGCAGCGTCACGCGATCGCCGGCCTCGACGAGCTCGTCGCGCCCCGGGCAGACGACGGGCTCCTGCTCGCGGTCGTTGGCGACACCCAGCGGCACGAGGCTTCCGTAGAGCTCGCGCAGCGTCGCGTCATGCGGCGCGACGACCTCGACTGTCGCGAACCGCGCCGAGCCGACGTGGATCTCGTGCAGGCGCCGGCTGAGGCAGACCTCGACCACCGACGGCGAGAACAGCGACGGAATGTCGAGGATGCTTTCCTCGCCCGTCACCTCCTCGACTGCATGGGCGACCGCGGGGTTGTCGATGTGCGCGACAACCCGCACGTCGGGGCGCAGCTCGCGCACAAGCAGCACCGTCTCGAGCGTCCGCAGGTCGCTCGACTCGACGCAGACCACCGCTGCCGCGCCCCTGATCCCGGCCTCGAAGAACGGCTCGGCCAGGTGCGCGTCGCGCACGATCACCGGGATTCCCCAGCCGCGCACGATCCGCGAGAAGCGTCCGTCGCGCCGCTCGTCGAGCACCGTCACGCGCGCGCCGGCGTTGTGCAGCTGCTCGACCGTGCGCAAACCGAGGTCCTCGAGACCGCAGACGACGACGTGGCCGGTCCAGTCACGGCAGCTCGTGGCCTCCGCGTTCACGGCCCGCTGGGGCTCTTCGGTCGTACCCGCCATGCCGGCATTGTGCCGTGAGGGCAGCTGGCACGCCGCCCCGCGGCTGCGATCATCCGCACCAGTGTCCGAGCCGACCACCTTGACCCCTCGCGAGTACGAGAAGGAGCTCAAGCGCCTACAGACCGAGCTGGTCTTCATGCAGGAGTGGATCGTCGAACAAAAGCGCCGCCTTGTCGTCGTCTTCGAGGGCCGCGACACCGCCGGCAAGGACGGTGTCCTCAAGCGGATCACCGCCTATCTGAACCCGCGAACCTGCCGCGTCGTCGCCGTACCGACGCCGAGCGAGGTCGAGCAGACGAGATGGTTCTTCCAACGCTACGTCGCCCACCTGCCGGCGGCCGGGGAGATCGTCCTGTTCGATCGCAGCTGGTACAACCGCGCCGGCGTCGAGCACGTCATGGGCTACTGCACAGCTGCGCAGTACGAGGAGTTCCTGCGCTTCTGCCCCGAGTTCGAACGCGCGCTGCAGAACGACGGGATCACGCTGATCAAGTACTGGCTGTCGGTCAGCGACGACGAGCAGGAGCGGCGCTTCAAGGCGCGCCTCAGCGATCCGCGCAAGCGCTGGAAGTTCAGCCCGGCCGACGTCGAGGCGCGCGCCCGCTGGGTCGACTACGCCGAGGCAAAAGACCGCATGTTCGCCGCCACCGACAGCGAAACGAGCCCGTGGTGGGTTGTCGAGGCCGACGACAAGCGCGCAGCGCGCCTAAACCTGATCAGCCACCTCCTCGCCGCCATCCCCTACGAGCATCTCCCGGCCGACCGCGTCAAGCTGCCCATGCGCCAGCAGCGCGCCTACAAGCGCCCGCCGCAGTCAAGCCAGCGCTTCGTCCCCAATCGCTACGAGGTCAGCTGAGCGGTCATTTTGGTGGCGTGGTCGCAGCCCGAGCCTCGTACTTCACGGCTAACGCATCGGTTGCTTCGTCCACGGCCGCTTGACAGCGCCCGGCGCAGTGGTACAACGGAAGGCAGAGAACGCGGAAAGGAGCTCCAATGAATCGGACTCGTTTGTTCTGAATCTCCGGCGAGCGAAGGCGCCCGTAAAGGCGAGGTGTTCCGGAGAGAGACGGGACCCGTCCGCGTGCCAGCGCAACCAGGGCGCTTCTTCGCCGGCAGCTGAAAGTTTGGACCGCGCGCCTGGCGCCGGCTTAGGGAGCTGGCCGGGCGCGCGGCCCGCGTTCGGGATCTGGTTCGTATCGAGGTCCGCGCCCGTGCGGCTAGTCGATCAGCCGCAGACGCGTGCGCCGGACCGCGAGCCGCCAGGCCAGGACCGCGAACAGCGCCAGCGCTCCGACGTGCCCAAGATCTGCGAGCGGATGCAATCCGAAGGCGCAGTGGCGGACCAGCTGCACGCAGTGAAACAGCGGGTTTATCTGCGCCAGGTCCTGGAGCCAGACGGGTAGGCGCGTCAGCGGGAAGAACGTCCCGGCGACGAGGAACATCGGTGTGATCACGCCGCTGATCACGTAGCTCAGCCCGTCGAACGACGTCACGAACGAGGCGAAGAGCATTCCCAGCGCGGCGAAGCCGATCCCCGTCAGGATCCCGATCGCCGGCACGAGCAGCATCGCCCACTCCGGGCGCAGGCCGAAGCAGAACGCGACGAGCAGCGGCGCGACGCCATAGATCCCGGCGCGCGTGCCGAGGTAGGTCACCTCGCCGGTGACGATCTCCTCGACGTCCACGGGCGCCGCCAGCATCGCGTCGTAGACGCGCTGGTAGCGGCGCTTGTAGAGCGCCTCGAACATGCCCGAGAAGGTCGCGCTGAAGAGCACGCTCGTCGCGACGACCCCGGTCCCGACGAACTGGATGTAGGGGATCCCGGCGACGTGCGAGACGAGCTTGCCGAAGCCGAAGCCGAACGCGAGCAGCATCACCACGGGCTCGGCGACCGCCGAGAAGGTGCGGGTCCGCCAGAAGTACTTGAAGACAGTCCACTCGCGCAGCCAGACGGCTGCGAGCGCCGTCAGCTCGATCCGCCCGGGTCGCGGCGCGCCGCGCGCTGGCGTGCTCATTCGAGGTTCTCGCCTGTGAGTCGCACGAAGACGTCCTCGAGCGTGGCCGTTCGGCGGCGCCCGTCGGGCAGAGAGCCGTCGGCGTGCTCGGCGTGCAGATAGCTCAGCGCCGGACCCGACGCGCGCGTCACGTGTCCGTCTGCGGCGGCCCGCTCGCGCAACTGCGCCAGCTCACCCGGCGATGCTTCTACGTCGAGTACCTCGCTCCCGGCGAACTGCGCGATCAGATCGCCCGGCGCGCCCTCAGCCACGACCTTGCCGTGCGACATGATCGCGACGTGGTCGGCGAGCCGCTCCGCCTCCTCGATGTAGTGGGTCGACATCAGGATCGTCGCGCCGCGCTCGCGCAGAGCGAGGATCAGCGACCACAGCTGCTGGCGGACCTGGGGATCCAGGCCAACAGTCGGCTCGTCGAGCAGCACCAGCTCGGGATCGTGGATCAGCGCCCGCGCGATCAGCAGCCGCCGCTGCATCCCACCCGACAGCTTTGACGCGAGATCGTTGGAGCGCGCCTCGAGTCCGGCAAGCGCGAGCGCCGCGTCGACGGCGCGGTCGCGGTCAGCTCGCGGCACGCGGTAGAGGCGTGCGAACACCATGAGGACCTCGCGCACGCTGAGATCGATGTCGAGGTTGCTCTCCTGCGGGCACACGCCCATCCGCGCCCGCGCGAGCTTCGACTCGCGCGGCAGCTCGCAGCCGAGCACCGTGATCTGTCCCGAGTCGGCGATCGCCTGCCCGGTCAGCATCCGCATCGTCGTCGACTTCCCGGCGCCGTTGGGCCCGAGCAGCCCGAAACACGTGCCGCTCGGCACCTCGAGATCGAGGCCGTCGACGGCGGTCAGATCGCCAAAGCGCTTGACCACTCCGGCTAGGCTGATCGCCGGCGCCAGGCCGGCATCAAGCCGTGATTGCGGTACTGCGTGCAACGGGAAACCTCCAAATCGAAAGCAACTGCGAGCGCGCGGGGAGCGCGCCTGGGCGACCGTAAGGCCTGGCTAACGAACTTGGAAGCGCATCCCGGTCAATATAGCGCAGCCTGGCGAGACGGTGTCCGGCCCGGGGGCGTCGAGCAATTCGGTTGCGTCGGCGGCTCGCGGGGCGCGAAGCCATTGGTTGCGTCGGCAAATTAAGCTGCGATTGTCAGTCCCGACCGCGCGCTAAGCTGGTTTGGCAAATTCGTCGGCCGTCAGCGTGGACGGGACGAGCACACGCTGACACCGAGAGGAGCCATGACGGATCCCCAGTGGGACCCCGCCGCAGACGCGAACGCAGCTCCAGGCGGGGAGCAGCGAGTACCACCGTGGTGGACCGAGAAGCTGGCGCCGTATGCCCGTCCGAGGGTGTCGCGCAGCTTGATCGACCTGCTGACGTCGATCGTCCCTTATCTCGCGCTCACCGTCGCGATGTACTTCTCGCTGCGCGTCTCCTACTTCCTGACCCTCGCACTCGGGGTGTTCGCGGCAGGCTTCCTGTTGCGCACCTACATCATGTTCCACGACTGCGCGCACGGCTCGTTCCTGCCGACGAAGCGGGCAAACCGCTGGCTCGGCATGGCGCTCGGCGTTGTTGTCCTCACGCCGTTCATCAACTGGCGCCACAACCACGCCGTCCATCACGCGACAGCTTCGGATCTCGACCGCCGTGGGCAGGGCGACGTCCCGACGCTGACCGTTGCCGAGTACATGGGCCGCGGCTGGCGCGGTCGCCTCGGCTACCGTCTGTTTCGCAACCCGCTGGTGATGTTCGGCGTCGGCCCGATCTTCGCGATGGTGATCGGGCCGCGGCTCGTCTCCAGCGCTGCACGACCGGCGCAGCGTCGCAGCGTCCACGCGACGAACATCGCGCTGGCGGTCTTGATCGCCGGCGCCTGCCTTCTGATCGGCTGGCGCGACTACCTGCTGATCCAGGGCCCGTCGGCATTCCTGGCGGGCTCGGCGGGCATCTGGCTGTTCTACGTCCAGCACCAGTTCGAGGACACCTACTGGGAGCGCGGCGGCAACTGGAGCTACTCCGATGCCGCGATGCGCGGTAGCTCATACCTTCAGCTGCCCCAACCGCTCCAGTTCTTCTCCGGCAACATCGGCTTCCACCACGTCCACCACCTGTGTGCGCGGATCCCCAACTACAACCTCGAGCGCGCGCACAACGAGATCGACGCGTTCCAGAGCGTGCCCACGGTCACGCTGTGGGAGGGTCTGCGCGCGACACGCCTGAAGCTCTGGGACGAGGACGGCGCGCGACTCGTGACCTTCGCGCAGGCGCGCCGCGCCGCAGTTGCTGCAGCCTCAGCCGGCGTGGCGTCGGCGGCTGCGCCCCGCTGAACCGCGGCGCGAGCGATACACCGCCGTAGCCGGGCGAGAGCTGCCTGACCCGTTGGGCCGAGGGCTGCCTGACCCGTTGGGCCGAGCGCTCCCCGCCCCGAGGCCGTGCTCGACGCCGAGCTTGTCGGCGATCCGACGGACCGAGTCACGCTCCTCTTTCACGAGAAAGGTGATGCCCGATCCGGCGCGGCCGGCGCGCGCTGTCCGCCCGACGCGATGGACGTAGCTGTCGTGGTCTTCGGGCAGGTCGAAGTTGATCACGTGCGAGACGCGGTCGACATCGATCCCGCGCGCGGCGATGTCGGTCGCGACGAGCGTGTCGATCTTGCCGTCGGCGAACTGCGCGAGCGTGCGCTCGCGCTGCGACTGCGTCTTGTTGCCGTGCATTGCCGCCGCATCGACACCGCGCTCGGCGAGGCGCTTGACGAGTCGGTCGGCCCCGCGCTTGGTCCGGACGAAGACGAGCGCGAGGTCGCGCTCGGCGCTCAGCTCGTGGACGAGCAGATCGAGCTTCGCGGCATGCTCGACCTCGACGAAGCGGTGCTCGACGACGACGTCGGTCGCCGCCGGCTCTGGCACGTACTCGCGGCGGACCGGGTCGTGCGTGTAGGCCGCGGCGATCCGTCCGCTCTCGCCGGCGAGCGTCGCCGACAGGAACAGCGTCTGCTGGCGGCTGCGGCACTGGCCGACGATCCGCTCGACCGCCGGGCGAAAGCCCATGTCGAGCATCCGGTCGGCCTCGTCAAGAACGAGCACGCGGATCCGCGCGAGGCTGAATGCGCCGCGGGCGAGCAGGTCCTCGAGCCGACCTGGAGTGGCAACGAGGATGTGGGCGCGAGCCGCCGCGCGCGCCTGGCGCTGTAGGCCGACACCGCCGTAGACGGTCGCGACGCGCAGCGAGCGCGCCTGGGCGATCTCGCTCATCTCTGAGGCGATCTGCGTGGCGAGCTCACGCGTCGGCGCGAGAATCAGCGCCACCGGGCAGGGGTCGCTCGAACTGATCCCCTCGACAAGCGGTAGCGCGAACGCCAGCGTCTTGCCTGAGCCGGTCGGCGAGCGCACGAGGACGTCGCGGCCGGCGAGGACGTCGGCGATGACCGCCTGCTGGATCGGGAAAGCTGTGGTGATGCCGCGGCGCGTGAGCGCGTCCACAACGGGACGCGACAGGCCGAGATCGGCAAAGGACTGCGTAGACATATGAATAACTCCTGATGCGGCGGGGCCGCGATGGTTTCGGGAGGCTCTGGCTGACCCGAAACCGCTGCAAAACAGCGGAACCCCAAGCAAGCTGCCTCGCGGCCGACAACGCCGACCGCGCTGCCAACTCTAACAGACACCCCCGGCGCGACCGGTCAGTCGGGGCTCGCGAGCGCCCTGCGCGCCTGCTCGGCGATCCGCGGGGCGAGCTGGTTCGCGGTCTCGATTCGTGCCAGAGCATCGTCAAGCTGGCGTCGCCCGGCACAGAATGACCAGCACTCGAGCATCACCGGACGGGCTCGGATCGCGTCCGCCAACCGCTCGAGCTCGGCGGACTCGAGCGTGATGTGCCTGCGGTAGCGCGTGACGGCGACATCGACAAGCTTCGGGCTGTGGACAGCGGCTGCCCACAGCAGGAAGCCGAGCGACCACAGTCGCGGTCCCCGCCCGCTACCTGCCCAGTCGACGATCACGAGCATCTCCTCAGCGGTCGGGATCGCGTTGGCGGCGACGAAGTCAGGGTGCACGAACGCGTGGGGCAGGTCGGCGCAGTCGTCGGTCTGCTCGACAGCGTCGCAGAGCGCGTGGTAGCGACCGAGCTCGCGCAGGCCGATGCGCGACTGTGCCTGCTCCAGCAACTCGCGAGCCGCCGCCACCTCATCGCGCGGAGCTCCGGTGAACGACAGGTGATGCCATGCGCCGCCGGCTCGCGACCCGTCGGCGGGGTGGGAGTGCAGCCGCCCCAGCAGTGCGCCGAGGATCGCTGCGGTCCTCCCCGGGCGCAGCGGGGCGCCCGCTCGCACGAACTCGGTCACCAGCACGCTCTCGCGACCGAAGATCGAGACCGGCTCCGGCGCGGCGCAGCGCTCGGCCGGGAACCCCGACCGCTCCAGCGCCCGCAGGATTGCCGCATCGCCCTGCGTACCCTCGACGGGCCGGGCCTCGGGGAAGACTCGTGCCACCCAGCTCGGGCCGTCGTGGCGATCGATCCGAAACACGCCGGCGTCGAGCTGGGTCAACTGCGAGACCTCGACGCCGTAGGTTCGCGCGATGTGGTCGTCGAGCTCGTCGCTCCGGGTCATCGATCTTGCCGGCGCCTGGCGGGGAGCGCGAGCCGGGGAGCCGGCGTCACGTCGGTCGAGCTTTGCACGCGGTCACGCCGCGCGCAAGCGCGAGCGTGGAGGCTGGCAACGCGCGGCGCGCGGGGGTCTGCTGCTCCGCGGCGTGGTCCGGAAAAGGGGGCCGTTTGCCCTTGCTACGCTGGGAGGCGCGGTTTGCCAGGCCCTGCAGGCCCGGCACGTAGCGCGTTCGCCCGGTCCTTCTTGACCTCTCTGCCTAGCGACCGCAGCCATGAGAGGCCGCCGAGGAGGACCCGTGGAGGTTCCGACCGCAGCTCCAATGCTCCGCGGTGGTGCCCCGTTGCCGCGCCACTCAGGTGACACCGGCGGCGATCTGCTCCACCTGCCCGTCGCGTCGCGGCCGCTGCGGATCGCGATGCTCGCTCCGCCGTGGATCTCGGTGCCGCCGCCCGGCTACGGTGGCGTCGAGGCAGTCGTCAGTGCCCTGACCGAGGAGCTTGTGCGCCACGGTCACGCCGTGACTTTGCTCTGCGCACCCGGGTCGCAGTCGGCTGCGAGCGTTGTCACGCTGCTCGCCGAACCGCACCCCGATGAGATCGAGCGCTCGCTCTACGAGGCAGATCACGTCGCCCGCGCGTTCGCCGTCATCGAGCAGTCCCCGGTGAACCTGCGCTTCGACGTCGTCCATGACCACTGCGGCTTTACCGCGCTCGCGTTCGCGGACCGTTTCGACACCCCGTTCGTTCACACGCTCCACGGGGCATTCACCGAGAGCACCAGCGCGTTCTACGCGCAACACGGCCACAAGGCGGAGATCGTTGGTATCAGTCGCGCCCAGCTCACCACCGCCCCGCTCGCTTTGCGCAGCGCAGCTGTCATCCCGAACCCGATCGATCTGTGCCTCTGGCCGCTGGTCGAGCGCAAGTCCGACTACCTGGTGTGGGTTGGTCGGATGACGGCCGAGAAGGGGCCACACCGCGCGATCGCCGCCGCTCGCCTCGCGGGAATGCCGCTGGTTCTCGCCGGTCCGATTCAGCCGGGGCAGCGGGCATTCTTCGACCGCGAGGTAGCGCCCCATATCGACGGCGAAGGAGTCAGCTTCGTCGGCGAGGTCGGAGGCGCAGCCAAGCGCTCGCTCTTCGCCGAGGCTCGTGCCCTGCTGATGCCGATTCGCTGGGACGAGCCGTTCGGGATGGTGATGGTCGAGGCGCTCGCCTGCGGCACGCCCGTGATCGCGTTTCGCGAGGGTGCCGCGCGCGAGCTTGTCGTCGACGGCGAGACGGGCTTCCTCGTGGACAGCGAGCGGGAGATGGCCGCCGCTGTCGCCCAGCTTCCGCGGATCGCGCCGGTCACCTGCCGGACCTGGGTTGCGGAACACTGCGAGGTCGGCGTTGTGACCGATGCCTACGAGCTCGCCTACCGGCGGGCGGCTCGCACCCGACTGGAGCCCAGCGCGCTGCATGCCTGAGCCGATGCTCAGCATGCTCGACGGCAGCACGTTCGTCGTTGGCAACAGACTCGGAGACCTGCAGTCCGACGCGGGCCGAGAGCACGGCTTCTTCTCCGCTGACACGCGCTTCCTCTCGCGTTGGGTCCTGCGCGTCAACGGCAGGCCGCTGGAGCTGCTCGGGCTCGACCAGGACGCCCACTTCGCCGCCCAGTTCTTCCTGACGCCGCGCGTCGGACCCGACGAGGCGGCGCCGTGCTCGGTGATGCGTCGTCGCTGCGTCGATCGCGTCTGGATCGAGGAGATCACAGTCATCAACCACCAGGCAACCGGCGGGTTTCGCATCGAGCTCGAGATCGATGCCGATTTCGCCGATCTGTTCGAGGTCAAGGACGGACTCGTTGCGCAGCGCGAAGTCAGCTCGCAGATCGATGACACGACGCTCGTGCTCGGATACGAGCGAGCGGGGTTTCAACGCTCGGTCACGATCGTGAGCAGTCGCCCGGCCGCCGTCTCGCCGCGCGGCTTCGTCTTCGATGTGGAGCTCGAGGCGGCCGAGGAGTGGACTGTCGCGCTGCGTGTCACACCCCATGCGGCGCAGACCGGCGCGGTCTTCACTGCCCGCAGCGTGGCTGGGAGCTTTGACGCGGTCCGCAGTGCCAAGGCGGCGGAGCTCGAGCACTGGCTCGGTCGCGCGCCGACGCTCGACGCGCAGGACGCAGGGCTCGCACGCACCTACAGGGCGAGCCTGACCGATCTCGCGGCACTGCGTCTGCAACCCGACCTCAACGTTCCTGCGACGATGCCCGCTGCCGGGCTGCCGTGGTTCATGGCGCTATTCGGGCGCGACAGCCTGATCACGAGCTTTCAAGCGCTCCCCTACCTGCCGACACTCGCGGCCACGACGCTGCGCGTGCTCGCCGCGCGCCAGGCGCACTCGCGCGACGACTTTCACGAGCAGGATCCCGGGAAGATCCTCCACGAGCTGCGCTACGGCGAGCTGACCGCAACCGGCGTTCAGCCTCATTCCCCGTATTTCGGCAGCGCTGACGCCACGCCGCTGTTCGTCATCCTGCTCGACGAGTACCACCGCTGGACCGGCGACGACGCGCTCGTGAGCGCGCTGGAGCCGAACGCCCGCGCGGCTCTGGCGTGGACCGAGGCGGGCGGCGACCTCGACGGAGATGGGTACGTCGAGTACTCGCGACGCAACACGACAAGCGGACTGATCAACCAGTGCTGGAAGGACAGCTGGGACTCGATCCAGTTCGCCGACGGCACGCTCGCCCACGGGCCGATCGCGACCTGCGAGATCCAGGGCTACGTCTACGACGCGCGCCGACGCGCCGCCCGACTCGCCCGCGAGGTGTGGGGGGACCCGGCGCTGGCCGAGCGCCTCGAAGGCCTCGCCGCCGGTCTGCGCGAGCGCTTCCAGGCCGACTTCTGGATGGCCGAGCGAGGCTGCCACGCCCTCGCGCTCGACGGCGACAAGCGCCAGGTCGACGCCGTCAGCTCGAACATCGGCCACCTGCTGTGGTCCGGCCTGCTTGGCGAGGATCAGGCCGCGGCGACCACCGAGCAGCTGCTCGCCGAGCCGCTCTACTCGGGCTGGGGGATCCGCACGCTCAGCAGCAGCGAGGCCGGCTACAACCCGCTCGGCTATCACACCGGCACCGTCTGGCCGCATGACAACTCGCTGATCGTCGCCGGACTCGCGCGCTACGGCCACCACGAGGCAGCGGCCCAGCTTGCCTGCTCGATCCTCTCAGCCGCCCCGCATTTCGAGCACCGCCTGCCCGAGGTCTTCGCCGGCTATCCGGCCTCGCTCACATCGGTCCCGGTGGCTTTCCCGACGGCATCGCGCCCGCAGGCCTGGGCAGCCGGGACACCGCTGATGCTGCTGACGACGCTGCTCGACCTGCAGCCCGCCACGACCGATGCGCGTACCGAGCTCCCCGGCCGCTTCGGATCGGTCGCGATGCGTCGCGAGCGTCAGGCGCCGAGGCAACGGGTGGTAAACGCAGCGAGCTGAGGCGCCCACCGCCGGTTGGGCGGTCAGCGGATCCGACGCTGCTCTGCCGGTGCGGCACACGCAGTGCCACACCGGCAGGCCCTGCGTTGCTAGACGATGAACCCTGTCTTCTTGACGGCGGCAAGCACTGTCGCTGCCGTCAGCGGCTTGTCGAACGCGCCGCTCGGAGAGACTGCTACCGCGGTCGGATCGTTGTAGTAACCGATCGCGCCGGCATGGCGAGCCTCGACCGTCAGGATCGAAACAGCCGCCTTGAGGTCGGCAGCCTTCTTGATGTTGAACGCCTGACCGAAATAGGCGCCGACACCCGTGTTCTCGAGTACCTGCGAGGTCGCCGTGAACGTTGTCTGGCTCGTGACTGCTGCGCCGAAGTTGAACTTCGGCTCCTTGACCGCCTTCGAACCGAGCGCGGCTTTCAGGAAGCCAACGTGTGTCTTCTCGTCGGACGCGATCTTCACTGCGAGTGCCTTGAGGTGCGGATCGGTGAACGAGATGTTCGCCACGGCCTGCGCGTAGAAGCTCGCCTCGAGGTACTCGAGCGTGAGGGCGTAGTTGAGGACGCCGACATCGCCTGCACCAAACGACGCGGGCGGGCGCCCTGTGCCTGCGGCAAGCGCGCCAGGCGCAAGAGCGCCGAGCAGAGCGCCGCCACCCATCACGGCACCGCCGGCGAATCCTGCTTTACGCAGGAAGCTGAGGCGAGTATCGCCCGACACTTCGTGTGCTGCCTCGCGCAGAGCCCCGTCAACGTCGACGTCCGCGAGATTCAAATGACCAGCCATGCGATCTCCAATCGTGGATTGTGGGCCCTCCCGCCAACTGTTACGGCACACCCACCCGCGGCGGATCAATTTCCGTCAATGGCCGAGACTCAACGCCGTGTCGTAAAGCTCGGAATGATCCGCTGGCCGGTGTCGCGCCGTATGACTCAATACAGCCCGACTCATCCGAGTCCCGGCGACGACCGTCAGGAGAACGATATGGGCCTCGATAACCCAATTCACATCATGTTTTTGCTCATTATTGTGTTACTCGTGTTCGGCGCGAAGCGACTGCCGGAAATGGGGCACTCGCTGGGTAGTGGCATGCGCGGCTTCAAGGACGCCCTATCGGGCGCAGCACCGCCGCAGCCGGACGCTGCCGAGATGCTCCGCAGCACCCACGAAGAGTCAAACGTCGACGCCGCTCGCTGATCGCTGGCGAGCGCTCTACCCAGGACCACGCCGATGGCCGTCGCCGCCCATCCGATCGGACACGAGGAACGCCTGAGCGTCGTCGAGCATCTCGACGAGCTGCGCTCGCGCCTGATCGTGTCGATGATCGCGGTGGCGATTGCCTTCGGCGTGTGCTTCTGGCAGAACCACGCGCTGTTGAAGATCATCAACCGACCGCTCGCGAACGCAACCACACAGCAGGTCAAAGAAGGTCACGGCACACTCGGCGCGACGTACACCCTCCAGCAAAGCTCGCGAGTGGTTGCGAGCGACCTTGGTCGCGTCCTCTCGACGCTCGAGCGCCCGGCCAGCGGCGTTTCGAGCTCGGTCCGCCGCTCGCTGCTTGGTGTCGCGCCGTCATTGCACCGCGCGGTCACCGCCCTGTCGGCGCCTGCGAGCGGGGACAAGCCGGTGACGCTCGGTCTCGGCGAGCCGTTTACGACGACGATCGGCATTTCCTTGCTGTTCGCTCTGATTCTTGCGCTGCCGCTGATCCTCTATGAGATCTATGGCTTCCTGCTGCCGGCGTTCAGCCCGCAGCACCGCCGCGTCGCCAACTCGCTGATGCTCGCCATTCCGGCCCTCTTCGCGGTCGGCGTCGTATTCGGCTACTTCGTCGTGCTCCCAGCCGCCGTCCACTTCTTCCAGAACTTCAACAGCGGCCAGTTCAACGTGCTCGTCCAGGCAAGCCAGTACTACCACTTCGCCGCGACCACACTGATCGCGATGGGCCTCATATTCCAGGTCCCGGTCGCCATCCTCGCTGCGACGCGCGCGGGCATCGCGACGCCGCGCCAGCTGCGCCGCAACCGCCGTTGGGCGATCCTCGCCTGCGCGGCCGTCGCCGCCTTCCTGCCAGGCGATGCCGTCACGATGCTGCTCGAGACAGTGCCGCTCTACCTGCTCTTCGAGTTCAGCGTCCTGATCGCGACGATCGTGGAGCGGCGCACCGCGGCGACGCTGTAGTTCGCGAGGGCCGGCGCTCGCGCGCTTGCTAGGCTCGAATCATGAACGTTGAGATCTGGTCGGATGTCGTCTGCCCGTGGTGCTTCATCGGAAAGCGCCGGTTCGAGCAGGCGCTAGCCGGGTTCGAGCACCGCGACGCCGTGCACATCGTCTGGCGCAGCTTCGAGCTCGACCCGGACGCCCCGCACGTACGAACAGTCGACAACGCGACCCACCTGGCGCAGAAGTACGGCAAGACCCCTGAGGAGGCGCACGCGATGGTCCAGCGGGTCGCCGATCTCGCCGCTGGTGATGGCCTCGAGCTTCGCCACGACATCGCCCGCAGCGGCAACACTTTCGACGCGCACCGGCTGCTGCACCTGGCGGCGGCGCACGACCTCCAGGACGAGCTCAAAGAGCGGCTGATGGCTGCCTACCACAGCGAGGGCGAGGCGATCGGCGACAGCGACGCATTGCGGCGGCTCGCAATCGGGGTCGGACTGCCCGAGGACGAGGTCGCCGAGGTCCTCGCCGGCGATCGCTACGCGACAGAGGTGCGCGATGACGAGAACGTCGCACGCGAGTTCGGCATCACCGGCGTCCCGTTCTTCGTCGTTGATCGCGCGTTCGCCGCCTCCGGCGCGCAGTCTCCCGAGATCCTCGGCGAGCTCCTTCGGCGTGCCTGGGAGGCCGAGCCCGTTGCCTCCGCCGCGGTGGACGGCACGAGCCGCGATACCGCGCGGCACTGAGAAGACCCAGCTCGCGCGGGGCGGAGCGACCGGTGGCGACTGCCGGCTCGGTAGCGCCGGCCCGCTACGCCCGGGTGTACATGTGACGGTGGCTCCCTCGCGTCGGTAGAGCGAGCATCTGCTGAACGGATGTAGGCTGGCGAGCGTTCCATTGATATGGGGTGGGCGATGGCGGGCGCGTCGGATTCGGAGGCTCGGGAGTTCGCGGCGGCGTTTCGGTCGTTTCTGGAATGGGTGCATTCCGAGAATGGTGGGCGCCGGCGCAACGAGGTAGCGGCGCTGGTCAGCGAGTTCCTCGGCGACGGGGCGGCGGGGTTGTCGGTCGTGGCGCGCTCACTGCCGGTGTTCGAGCAGGTCAACCTGCAGACCGCTTTGAACGCCTGGTCGGTCGAGCCCGGTCGCGAGGTAGCGGCACACGGCATCTCGATCCCGCCGCGCCACCCGCCGGTATCGCTCCAGCAGTTGATCACGGGGGAGGGGATGTCGCCGGTGCGCTTGTCGGCACCGGCGCTGGTTGACCTACCGAATGGGCCGAACTCGACGCTGGGCTGTCTGCGGCTGGCGGCGCTGCTGGTCAACGATGAGCACGGGCGCTACGTGGTGATGGTGATCGGTCCGAGCGATCACCACTACGGACTCGATGTCGAGATCGCCGGACTGTCGGTTGACAGCGCGCAGGCGGTACACGCCCGGTTTGAGGAGCTGCGCCGCGCGCTCAACGTCTACCGCGGGCACGTGATCGACGTCGGCCTGTCGCAGCATGGCGAGGTCACTCTTGACTTCGGCGAGGTCCCTGCGACCACCCGCGAGGATGTCGTGCTGCCCGAGGCGGTACTCGCGCGGGTCGAGCGCCACGCACTCGGTGTGGCCGCGCACCGCGACGCGCTGCTCGAGGCTGGCCAGCACCTCAAGCGTGGCCTGCTGCTGTACGGGCCGCCCGGGACCGGGAAGACACATACGACGCGCTACCTGGTCGGGCAGATGGTCGGCTACACGCGTCTGCTGCTCACAGGCCGGGCGCTGCAGGCGATCGGCTCGGCAGCGGAGCTCGCGCGCGAGCTGCAACCTGCCGTCCTCGTCCTCGAGGACGTCGATCTGATTGCTGAGGATCGGAGCTTCGGGCCCGGCTCGAGCCCGGTCCTGTTTGACCTCCTCGACGCGATGGACGGAGCCGCCGCCGACGCGGACCTGCTGTTCGTGCTCACGACCAACCGCGCCGACCTACTCGAGCCGGCGCTGGCGGCGAGGCCCGGACGGGTCGACGTGGCAATCGAGATCGATCTACCAGACCACGACGCGCGCAAACGCCTGCTCGCGCTCTACGGTCGCTCTGTCCCGCTCCAGCTCTCCGAGCCCGAAACGCTCGAGATCGTCGAGCGCACCGACGGCGTCACCGCATCGTTCATCAAGGAGCTGCTGCGCCGCGCGATGCTCGAATCCCTCCACGAGGATCCCTCGGCACCGGTCGTGACCGCGGCGCACACCTCGCGCGCACTGGACGACCTGCTCGACAGCGACCAGCGCCTGACTCGCAGCCTGCTCGGCGTCGGCAACGACCCTGAGAACCTTCCCGCCGGCGGCGGTCTGGGCTCGCTGCCACCAGATCGCGGAACCCGAGTCAGCGGTCAAGTCCGCGCAGGCATGCGACGCATCGCCAGGTAGACGCCGCTGACTCTGGCAGCGACCGCTCGGGACGGCGGGGCGTCAGAGGAGCGCGGGCATGACGTCAGCGGCGAGCCGCTCGACCTGTTGGGCGTCGTCGACAAGTGGGTTCAGCAGGATCGTCTCGGCGCCGGCGTCGGCCACCTCTCGCAGGGCTGCGACGCACGCTGCTGGTGGACCGGCCACCGCGACAGCCTCGAGTCCGCCGCGGCCGTACTGGTACGCGAGTGCTGCCGCGATGCGATCCCGGGCGCGCGCCGGATCGTCGTCGATGTGGATGTAGACGCGCTTGGCGATTGCAAACGTCGACGGCTCACGGTCGCGCTCTACGAGTTCCGCGCGAACGATCCTCACCTGTTCGGCGAACGCCGCAGTTGTCTGCGAGCCGGCGCCGATGAACCCGTCGCCGATCCGCACCGCTCGTCGCAGCCCGTCCGGATGGCTGCCACCGACCCAGATCGGAGGATGGGGTTTCTGCACTGGCTTCGGCTCCATCGCTGCGCCATCGAGCTTCCAGATCCGCCCGTCGAACGTGATCTCGCGCTCGGTCCAACACGCCTTCATCAGCGAGATCCCCTCGTTGAAGCGGGCGACCGGCTTATCCGGGTCAACGCCGAACGCGCCAAACGGCCGGCCGCGCCCACCAGCCGCGACGCCAACCTCGACGCGCCCGCGGCTCAACTGATCGAGGCTGGCGATCGCCTTCGCCAGGTGCAGCGGGTTGTGCAGGGGCATTACGAACACGGCGCAGCCCAGTCGGATCCGTTCGGTGCAGGCCGCTGCATAGGTCAACGTCTCCAGCGGACTCAGCGTTCGCGCCGAACCAAGGACCTGCTCCTGCGTCCACGCGCTATCAAAGCCGAGCTCTTCGACCCGCGCGCAATGGGAACGGAAAGCACCCGAATCGAAGCCGTCCTCACCGACGTTCTGTGGAATCGAAACCGCGAAGCGCACGCCGCCAAGGTTGACAGAACAGCACCCGCGAGCTGAACGCCGGGCCCGTCAGCCAGACCACTGCGTCAGGAGTCGCCGGGAAAATCGCCGGCCCTGTACTCGTCGAGATGCTCCGCGACGTCCCACTACCAGAACTCGACGACATGGCTGCCGGGATCTGTCACGTAGATCGTGCGGCCACGACCGTGGCCGTATTTGCCGTGGTCCCATTCGAAGACGTCTCGTCCGTGGGCCTTCAGCCGAGCGACGGCTGCATCCATGTCAGCGGGGTCAATCTGCATTGCGTAGTGGACGTGAACGCCACCGCGCCCGCCACCGAGACCGATCTGTGGCGACCAAAGCCCGATCCGCGTGCGCTCGCCGGCCATCAGCCAGATCGCCGCGCCTTGCGGTCCGTTTCCACTCCAGCGCTCGACGACCGGGAATCCGAGGACCTCGCTATAGAAGTGCTCGCCCGCGACGAGGTCAGGCATTTCGAGTGCGATCTCGGAGACCCCGGTGACGGGGATGCTGTCAGTGCTCATCTGTGGCTCCTTCGGCAGGGTCGCGATTGGGCAGCGATTCGAGGTAGTTCACGGCGTCGCTGAGCAAGACGACGTCGCCGTATTTCATCTCGATGTCAAACAGGTTCGCGAGATGTGGCAGGGGCGAGCGGTCGGCAACGGCCTCTCTGACGACGATCGCACGGAACCCCGAACAGCAGGCGTCGACCGCCGTCGCCCGGACGCAGCCGCTCGTGGAGACCCCTGTGATCAGCACAGTGTCCACTCGCTGGCTGACGAGTCGGCTCGCGAGGTCGGTGGCGAAAAAACGCGGATGGGTAGCGCTTGCTGAGGACCTGGTCGCCATCCTGCCGACCTAGCCTCTTGTCGATCTCGACCGCCGGCGTATCGTGAAAGAGCCCATCGTGCGAGAGCTTGCGCTCCCACGCACCGCCCTCGAGAAGCGCACGGTCATAACCTGAGGTGACGAGAAACACGGGAAGCGACCGGCGACGCGCGACATCAAGGAGCTGGCGGCTTGCCAGCACAGCCGAGGCAAACTCGTCGCTCCCCTGCAGGTAGGCAGGGTCGGTGAAGCCGTTGATCAGGTCGACCGCTACGACGGCCGGGCTTCGTCCGAATCCGGTCCGCAGCGCGAACCCATCCGCCCGCATCGCCTCTGCGAGACGCTCGTACTCTGCGCTGAGGAGTGCCACGAGGCCGTCGGCGGTCGGTGCTTGGACCTTCATGTGCCCGCCTGAGCAGCCATGCGGACACCGTAGTGCCACACCCGGCGGGCTTCGGGGGACAATCGTGAAGTACCGCTGATCGGCGAAACCGTCCGCATGCCTTGTGAGCGATGGTGTCACGCCTGTCTGGAGAATGTCGCTCATCGGCGCTGACGCGACGCCCCGCGTGGGTGTCGTCGGCGGATTGGTAGGGTCGCTGCGGTGGCCGGCGCCGAACTCCTCTCCTACGTGCGCCTGTACGCCGACGAGGACGGCGAGACCCACTTTGAAGACGTCGCGATCGCGGCGGACGAGCGGCGCGCGGTCTCTGGTGCGCTGCTCATGATGAGTGATCTCATCCCGGTCGCCGGCCTCGAGTTTCGGCTCGTTGTCGAGGATCATCCCGGCGACGAGCCGCACAACGCGCCGCGACGGCAGTTCATCATCACCCTCGCCGGCGACCACGAGGTGACCGTCTCCGACGGCGAGACGCGCGCCTTCGGTCCGGGAAGTGTTGTCCTTGTGGAGGACATCGAGGGTAAGGGACACCTGACGCGGCCGACCGGCCCATCACCGCGCATCACTCTCTTCGCGCCGCTACCGCTGTAGTCGCGCCACGGAGACGACCGCATCTCGCGCGTCTCCCTGACTGTCTCCACTCGCCGGCTCGTCCAACCCTTTCCGCTTCCAAAACGCTTCCAAGCGCCTCTGAGCCCCTGCAGCCCGACCGATCATCGACCGGCATGATCGGGCTAGTGCTGCCGTAAATGCGGGCCTTCGGCGCAACGGAGAGGGCGGGATTCGAACCCGCGATGGAGATTTCGCCCCATACTCGCTTAGCAGGCGAGTGCCTTCAGCCACTCGGCCACCTCTCCGGGGCCGGCCCAGTCTAAAGGGCCCCGGCGCCGCACGATGCGGCCCTCACCGTGCGATCATCTCGTGCCCTCTCGGAGGGGTGGCAGAGCGGTTGAATGCGACGGTCTTGAAAACCGTTGTGCGGGTAACCCCCGTACCCAGGGTTCGAATCCCTGCCCCTCCGCTGATGGGGCGTTGGCCTGTATCGCCGCGCTCGAGACGTTCGGGCTACTACGCGTCTAGAGCGGCGACCAAACGTGCGTGGACCTCGGCCACGCTCGCGGGGGTTAGCCGGGACGGCCGTCGCGCCAGGTGGCCGGCGAGCATGCGTGCTGTAAGGACGGTGACGCCGCGGTGGCGGCTCACACCGTGCCCAATCAGGAATGCCCGGCTGAATACAAGCAGTGGCTCCACTTTGCTCCCGACGATGCGCTCGACAAACTTGCTCTCCGCATACGCCTGCCTGAGCATCGCGGGATCGATCTTGGCCGGATCAATCGAACCTTGGCGTGATTTCGTTTCGACGGTGAACAACCCGGCTGGGCCGACGAGGATGTGGTCCACGTTGCCGCGACCGCTCGAAACGTCATGTATCGCAAGCCAACCGAGGTCGCGCAAGCCATCAATGATCTTGCCCACCTGCTCTTCGCCAGTCGCTCCACGTGCCCAACGGTCGACGACCGGAATGACTCGTCGATCGACAGCAAACGTCAGCGCGATCGCTGCCAGCTCGAGGGGAACGAGCACGAGACTGTGAAAGCCCAACAGGACCCCAGCGATCACGGGCACGGCCACGAGGACCGCGAGGGCTACGATCGCGTGAAGCCCGTGGCGGCGTGAGGTCGAGCGTGCGTGCTGGCCAGGGACGTGTGACGAAACCGAAGAGCCGGGCATACGGCAGGTATCGGCGCGTACCTCACACGCCTCCAACCGCCGCCATCAAGCAGTTCGCTGGCGCTCTAGTGTCTCGACCTACATGGTGACTACGCCCGACGCGAGGCCCTACGGAACGAGGCGACCGCCGTTTACCCAGATGTCCTGACCGGTGATGAAGGCCGAGCCTTCGCCGGCCAGGAAAAGCACGGTCCCGACGAGGTCATCGGGCGTCATCGGGCGCGCGAAGCTGCGCTGCGCCGCGAGGAACCCGACCATCTCGGGCTGGCGCTCGAACATCGGCCCCTCGTGCTCGACGTAGTCGGGGGAGATCGTGTTGACGGCGATGTTGTCCTTGCCGAGCTCGCGCGCGAGTGCCCGGGTCAGTGCGACGATCGCGCCCTTCGTCGAGACATAGTGAGCAAAGCCAGCGACGACACCTCCGTGCAGCGTCATCGAGGAGGTGTTGATGATCCGCCCGCCGCCCTGGGCTCGCATCGCCGGTGCGACGGCGCGGCTGCAGAGCCACGCGCCGCGGACGTTGACGGCGAACGCGAGGTCCCATTCGTCCTCGCTGATCTCCTCGAACGGCTGCTTGACGATCGCCGAGAAGTAGGCGGCATTGTTGATCAGCACGTCGATCCGGCCGAACTCCTCGAGCGCTGTCGCGGCCATCGCCTGGGTCGCGGCGCCATCGCTGACGTCGCAGGCGACGGCGAGTGCCCGGGCCCCGCCGGCCACGAGTTCCTCGACGAGCTCATCGGCGGGGCGCAGATCCGCGGCGACGACCGCATAGCCCTCGCTCGCCAGCGCCCGGCAGTAGGCACTGCCAAACGCGCCGGCCGCGCCGGTGACGATCGCTACTCGGGCCACGGCCCGTCATTGCCCGTACTCACCGCCGCGAAGCATATGTAAGCTGGTCGTTGTGTGGGCAATCACTGCGCGACGGGCAGCGTGAGCGCAACGCGGGACGGATGGAGAAGCGGCAGGCCGGTCGGGCAATTCGACCGCGATCGCTACAAGTGGATCGCCCTGTCGAACACGACGCTGTCGACGGTCATAGCGACGATCGACGGGACGATTGTCCTGATCGCGCTGCCGGCGATCTTTCGCGGGATCCACATAAACCCGCTGCAGCCTGGCAACACCGTCTACCTGCTGGGCGTTGTCATGGGCTTCCTGATCGTGACCTCAGTGCTCGTCGTCAGCCTCGGTCGGCTGGGCGACATCTTCGGCCGCGTGCGGATCTACAACCTCGGCTTCGTCGTCTTCACGGTCTTCTCTATACCGCTCTGCGTCGACTGGCTACACGGCGCCGATGGCGCGATCTTCCTGATCGTCTTTCGCATCCTGCAGGCGCTCGGCGCCGCGATGCTGATCGCCAACTCCGCTGCGATCCTGACCGACGCCTTCCCGCCGGACCAGCGTGGGCTCGCGCTTGGCATCAACAACATCGCCGGCATCGTCGGCTCGACGATCGGTCTGGTCGTCGGGGGGATCCTCGCCCCGATCTCGTGGCGACTCGTGTTCCTTGTGTCAGTCCCGATTGGGCTCCTCGGGACCGTCTGGTCATACCGCAGCCTGCGAGAGATCGGCGAGCGGCGTGCGGCGCGGATCGACTGGTGGGGCAACCTTGCGTTCGCCGCTGGCCTTGTGCTGCTGCTCGTCGGCATCGCGACCGGGATCCAGCCGTATGGCGATCACGCGATGGGCTGGACAAATCCCCGGGTGATCGGCGAGCTCGCCGGCGGCGTCGCCCTACTGCTCCTCTTCGGCGTGATCGAGCTGAACCGCAGCGAGCCGATGTTCGAGCTGCGCCTGTTCCGGATTCGCGCCTTTCTCGCCGGCAACATCGCCAGCCTGCTCGGCGCGATCGGGCGTGGTGGCCTGCAGTTCATGCTCGTCATCTGGCTGCAGGGAGTCTGGCTGCCGCTGCACGGCTACTCCCTGATCTCGACACCGTTATGGGCGGGCGTCGCGATGCTGCCACTGATCGGCGGCTTCCTGATCGCCGGGCCGGTCTCCGGCATCCTCTCCGACCGCTTCGGCCCGCGGCGCTTCGCCGTCGTCGGACCGCTGATCGCGGCAGGCTCGCTGGCCTGGCTGTCGACGCTGCCGGTCGACTTCTCCTATCCCGGTTTCGCAGTTTTGCTGGCGGTGTTCGGGATCGGCACCGGAATGTTCGCGGCGCCGAACCGGGCAAACGTGATGAACAGCCTGCCGCCGTGGCGGCGCGGCGTCGGCTCGGGCATGTCGGCAACGTTCCAGAACTCTGGCCAGGTCCTCTCGATCGGCATCTACTTCTCGCTGATGGTGGTCGGACTCTCCGCGAAGCTGCCGCAGGCTCTGCAATCCGGCCTGATCGCGAAGGGCGTGCCGCTGAGCACCGCGCACGCCGTCGCACACCTCTCGCCGGTCGGGACGCTGTTCGCTGCGCTGCTCGGTGCCAATGCGGTTACCGCGCACATGACGGCACTCCAGCTCCACGGGCTGAGCCACGCTACCTACGTCGCGATATCCAACCGCAAGTTCTTCCCGCGGCTGATCAGCCCAGCATTCGCAGGCGCGCTGACCGACGCGCTGCGCTTCTCGGTGATCGCCTTCGTCGTGGCGGCCGGCGCGTCGTGGCTGCGCGGCAGCTCCCAGCCCTGGCAGGAGCCTTCCAGCGTCACTGCCCAGGGCGCCTCGATCACCGCACCCGGCGCGCTGATCAGTCGCTGAGCCTAAAGCTCGACTTCGTGCGCTTCGCGCGCCGCCTGCTGGGCGCGTCGTGCCTCACCGAGCGGCAGCGGCTCGTTGCGCTCCTCGCGCACGACGTAGAGCGGCCGCCGCTTGACCTCGTCATAGATCCGCCCGACGTATTCGCCGATCACGCCGATCGCGATCAGCTGGATCCCGCCGAGCATCAGGATCGCGATCGTGATCGAGCCGAACCCCGGCAGGTAGGAGCCGAGCAGCTTCATCACGATGACAACCGGGATTGCGAGGAACGCGACGCCGGAGAAGAGGAAGCCAAGGTAGGTCGCGAGCTGCAGTGGAGTATGCGAGAACGAGAGGATCGCGTCGAGCGAGAAGCGCAGCATCTTGCGCAGCGGGTACTTCGTCTCGCCGGCGTAGCGGGCGTCGCGGTGATAGCCGATCGCGCTCTGCGTGAAGCCGACCCAGACAGTCATTCCGCGCAGGAAGCGCGAGCGCTCGCCCATTGAGAGCAGCGCGTTCAGCGCGCGGCGGTCGAGCAGCCGAAAGTCGCCCGAGTTCGGCGCCAGGTCGACCTGCGCGAGCGCGCGAAACAGCTTGTAGAACCATCGCGCCGTCGTCAGCTTGAAGAACGACTCGCCGTCGCGCTGTTGGCGGACCATATAAACGATGTCCGAGCCCTCCGACCAGCGCTCAACCATGCTCGTGATCAGCTCAGGTGGGTCCTGCAGGTCGGCGTCGAGCATCGCCACGGCGTCGCCGCGTGCGTGCTCGAGCCCTGCGGTCAGCGCTGGCTGGTGGCCGAAGTTGCGCGAGAGGTGTACGACGCGCAGTCGCGGATCGTCCTCCGCGAGGCGGTCGAGGATCTCCGGGGTGGCGTCCTTCGAGCCGTCGTTGACGATGATCAGCTCGTAGTCGTAGGCGTGAAGCGCCGCCGTCGTGCGACGGTAGAACTCCTCAACGAGGTCCTCCTCGTTGTAGACAGGGGCGCAGACGCTGAGCAACCCCAGGGTGCGTTTCGAGCTTGTCTGCGTCACATTTTTCCTTGACCGGATCCGACTGCGAGGGACTCCCAAGAGGCTACCCGCGCGCAGGCGTTTTGCAGGTGTATTACGCGACCCTAACAACGTAGCTCAATGCCAGCTGAACGGCTCCCGGGGGCAACCCGGGAGCGCTTCCTTCATCCTTTAGCAGCGATGGCCTCCGAATCGCCGCCGCGCCTGCCCCTGCCGGCGATCGTCCGTCGCATCCTCGAGGTCGAGTTCATCAAGTACGGACTCGTCGGCGTCAGCAACACGCTGCTCACCTACGCGACCTACGGCCTACTCGTCTTGATCGGAGTCCCGTATCTCGTCGCGTTGCTCGTCGGCTACATCCCGGGCACGGTCAACAGTTACCTGCTCAACCGCCACTGGACATTCGAGGCAGGTCACCTCTCTCACAGCCGCGCCGCGACGCGCTTTGCCGCCGTCCAAGCCTGCGCGATCGTGGCGAACTCGCTGCTGCTGTACCTGTTCGTCCATGACCTCCACGTCGGCAAACTCCTCAGCCAGGCGATCCTGACTGTTCCGGTGGTCCTGGTCACGTTCTTCATCAATCGCGCCTGGACGTTCGACCGCCGCGCCGGCGACCCGCTCGCCGGCCACTCATCGACGCGATGAGCGCTCCGTCGCCGGCCGCGCGCGGGCGCGACCGGCGCGCGGTGCTGATCCTCGCCGCGATCACCCTGCTCGCCGCCGCGCTGCGGCTGGTGCGCCTGCGCTACGTCCCCGAGGACAACTACTACGACGCCGCGGTGCGCTCGATGTCGATCTCGTTGCACAACTTTCTCTACGGCGCGTTCGAGCCCGGGGGCAGCGCGTCGGTCGACAAGCCGCCGCTTGACCTTTGGCTTCAGGTGATCTCGGTCAAGCTGTTCGGCTTCGGGCCGGTCGCGTTGAAGCTGCCCGAAGCGCTCGGCGGGACCCTCGCCGTGCCCCTGCTCTACGACGTCGTTCGCCGGCTCGCAGGCCGTCTCGCGGGCCTTGCGAGCGCCTTCGTGCTTGCGATCGTGCCGCTCAGCGTCGTCACCTCGCGCAGCGACACGATGGACTCGGTGATGATGGCGCTGCTCGTTGCAGTCGCCTGGCTGCTCGTCGCGGCGGCCCAGCGCCGCCAGCTGCGCTGGCTGCTTGGCGCGGCGGTCGTGCTCGGTCTCGCCTTCAACGTGAAGCTCTTTGAGGCGCTCGTGCCGCTGCCGGCGTTCCTGGTGTTCATCTGGCTGGCCTGGCGCGGCGAGCCGCTCAGGGTGCGCGTGACGCGGCTCGCCGGTGCCGGAGCCGTCTTCGCGGCTGTTGCCTGCAGCTGGCTGATTTTCGTCTCGCTGACCCCGGCGGGCGACAGGCCGTGGCCGCTCGGCTCGACAAATGGCAGCGTCTGGAACTCGGTCTTCGTCTACGACGGCCTCGATCGCATCACCGGATCAGCGCAGGCCGCGGTCGTTTCGCTCTTCGCCCACGGCGGCGCCTCGCGGCTCCTCGGCGCGGTGATCTCGCCGGCGGGTCCCCTGCGACTTTTCGCGCACAACGAGATCGACTACGGCGGCCTGATCGGAACCGCCCTGTTCGCGGCCTTCACGCTGGCCCTGCTGGCTATGCTCGCGCCGTGGATCGGGCTTGATCGCGCCGCTCGCAGCGATGCCCGTCAGGATCAAGTCGAAGGACCGGGCGCCGCGACAGTGCAATCGGCGGCGGTCGTCGCCGTTGGCATTTGGCTCGTTCTCGGCTACCTGCTGTTCAGCTTCTCGAGCCGTACGCACCCGCGCTATCTGGAGGCCTTCACGCCGGCGGTGGCGATCACGCTAGGGGTGTCGCTGACAGTTCTGCTGCGACGGGCGCTGCGCGAGCCGCGCTGGTCCTATTGTCTTGTCGGCGCCTTGCTGCTTTGCGTGCTGGAGTCGGCAGCCGGCACCGGCAAGCTCTCGCGCGCCGGCATCTACGCGGTGGCACTGCTCGCGGTCGCGCTCGTGGTCGGCGCCGTGGAACTCGGCCGGCGCCGCGGACACAGGGTCGTGCCCGCCTGGTGCGCGCCGCCGATCGTCGGCGCGCTGGCGCTCGCCGGCCTGCTCGCGCTGGTGATGCTCAACGACGACGTGCGAGTCATCGACGACGACAGCGGCGTCCAGGCAGCCGAGGTCGCGATCGCGCCCGAGCTGACCAACGCGCTGTCGCGATTCCTGATCAGCCACCAGGACGGAGCGCGATACGAGGCAGCATTCAGTGCGCCCACGTTGGCGGCGCCCCAGATCGTCGCGGACGGTCGCCCCGTCCTGCTGCTCACCTCGCTCAAGGCGCAGCCGCTCGTGACGCTCGCCGAACTGAAAGCCGACGCTGCCAAGGGCGAGGTTCGCTACGTCTACACGGAGGGCATCTGCCCGGGAACTCAGTACACGACCCTCCCGGCATGCTCGACGGCGGACAAATGGGTCCGCAGCCACGCGACCGACGTCACCGCCCAACTCGGCCTGCCGCAGAAGCGCGGTCTGCTCTACCAGCTACCCACAGGTGCAAATGCGCGCGCCTGACCGAGGCGGATCGGAGCTCCGCGCCCGTGACGTAACACACCCCTAATCAGACCTTTGCTCTAGCCACCATGCATTGCCCTAACGTTCCAGACGCCAACCTGCGGCGCGGATACCTATGACCGACGCTCGATCATCAGACCGGGCGATCCAGCCCGCGCAATACGACCGCCGCAGCTTCCTGCGCCGCGGGGCCGGGCTGGGTGGGGCGCTCCTCGGCGTCGGTGCGGGCTCGGCGCTCGACGCGCTCGGCGGCGCTACCGCGCAGGCCGCCAGTCCTCTCAGCCAGCGGCGCAAGCCGACGGCGACGCCGCCGAACATCCTCGTCGTGATGGTCGACCAGATGCGCTATCCGCGCTGGTTCGGCAGCGCCGGCCCGCAGCTCGGGTTCACGCCGAACATCGCGCGGCTGCGCGCGGGCGGCGTCAGCTTCTCGCGCCATTACACCGCTTCGAACGACTGCAGCCCGGCGCGCTCGACGCTCCTGACCGGACTCCACACCCACCAGACGGGCTGCATGATCACCGGAGTCAGCACGCTCGCGCCGACGTTCTCGACCTGGGGCACGTACCTGCGCGAGCTCGGTTACTCGAGCTACTGGTACGGCAAATGGCACCTGACGCGCGGCGACCGCCGCTGGAACGAGTTCGACGGACCACCGGCCCTCGATCGCTACGGCTTCCTCGGTGGGACCTACCCTTCGCCCAACGGTGCGCCGTCCCAGGGCTGGCATGCCGACCCGCAGATCGCAGCTCAGTTCGTCGACTGGTTTAAGCAGTCCGGCGGGGAAGGGCCCTGGTGCACCACGGTCTCGTTCGTCAATCCGCACGACATCGCCTGGTGGTATCGCTGGAGTGACGTCAACCCCGACGAGGCGAGCGCGCCGTCGTTGATCCGCAACCTGCCGGCAAACTTCGAGACACCCGAGCAGCTGCTGGCGCGCAAGAAGCCGCTGCTCCAGCTCTCGCTGCAGAACACGACCGACCTCTCGTTCGGCGACGTGCCCTACGCGGGCCGCGAGCTCTTGCCGTCGTGGACGCCGTTCCTCGACCTCTATGTGAAGCTCCAGATGGCTGTCGACCGCCAGATCGGGACTGTGCTGGACACGCTCGCGACCCGTCCCGATGTTGCCGCCAACACCGTCGTCATCTTCACCGCCGATCATGGCGAGTACGGCGCCTCACACGGGCTGCGCGGTAAGGGCGCCGGCCTCTACGAGGAGGGGATCAACGTTCCCCTGATCGTCAACGACGGGCGCGACACAGCGACGGCAGCGACGGCGGTCACGCGCAACCAACTCAGCTCGAGCGTCGATGTCCTGCCGCTGATCCTGACGCTCGCCCACGGCTCGAACGACTGGCGCAAGGACAAGCATTACGCGCACCTTGCGCACCGCCTCGATCTCAGCGCGATCCTCGCCGACCCGACCGCAGCGGGCCGCGCCTATGCCCTCCATGTCACCGACGAGCTCGTGACCGAGTTCGCGGTCGAGCCATACAGCTCGGTCGCGCCGATCCACGTCGTCGGCCTGATCACCGACGCCGCGAAGTACGGCGTCTACTCACACTGGCAGCCGGGCACGATCGCCGCGACAGACTTCGGTGCCGAGACCGAGCTCTACGACTACTCGACCACCAGCGGCCGCCTCGAGCTCGATAACCGCGCCGGACACAGCCACCTCGAAGCGGGGTTACGTGACACGCTCGCAACGGCGTTCAGGGAGGAGCTTCAAGTCCCCCTCCAGCCTGCCCTTGCGGAAGCGCAACGCGACGGCTTCGAGGACTATTTCCAAAGTGAGCGCCGAGCGCAGTCGACCTCGAACGCGAACCGCCGGCGCGAGCTCGAAGCGATTGTCGGCGCCGATCTCGGAGAGGTGGTCAGCGGTGGTCAACCCCACCGCCACCGGCGTCGCCGGCCCTCGCCGCCGCTTCCCTAGCTCGCTTTGACCACGGCCGAGCTCGCAAGGGTCTGGCCGGCGCTGCCGAGCGCCTGCACCTCGAAATAGGGGCCGGCCTTTCCGGCGTGGATCGTCGTCTGGAAGCCGCCCGCGGCTGTCGTACTGAGGTCCGCGAGGGAGCTCGATGAGCTGCCCGCGAGCAGCCGCCATTGCGCCACGCCGGTGGCGCCGTTCCAGCTGGCCTCGATCGTCGCGCTGCCGGCGCTCCCAGCCTGCGCGGCGAGCGCCGGGAGCGTCTTTGGCTGCGCGCTCCACGGCGCCATGTAGGTCCTGAAGTCCTGGACGTCGGGTCCGAGTGTCCCATCGAGCAGGACGCCGCCGGCCGTGTTGTACTCGGTGAAGTTCGGCAGCCCGCCGTAGCCCATCAGCCAGTTGCCGTCGTTCAGGTTCAGCAGGTCGCCCTGACTCGAGGCGAGCAGTGTCTGCTTCGGGTTCGTGAATGCCTTGACGAGCGTGACCGTGTGGGTCGCGAGGTCGGGCGAGAGCAGCAGGCCGCGTGACTGCTTTTCCTCATCCGGCGAGGCGCCGTTGTCGAAGACCGAGATCAGCCCGCCGGGCTCCCACATCGCATCGTGCTGCCAGAAGAACTGGACGCCCGGGCCGAGCTTGAAGCTCGACTGCTTGCCGCCGAGTCGCCAGATGATCGCGCCGCTGTGCAGGTCGACGTTGTAGATCGTCCAGGTGCCCCGGGAGGACAGCAGGACGTTGTCTGAGCTGCCGGGGTCGATCGAGTTGATATGGACGTAGTCCCAGTTGTTCGAGTGCGGGACAGCGCTGTGCGAGTCGCTGAGCGGGATGTGGCCGAACGCGTGCCACTCCCACATCACGAGGCCGGTCTTGATGTCGATCTCCTGCACGATCGAGTCGTTGACGTAGGCGTCGGCGAGCCCGCCGATCTTCGTCAGGTTGAGCTGCACCGGGTCGAACTCGTCGATCCAGGCGGTCCCCTGGGGCGTTACGAGAAACTCGTGCAGGTCGGCGTGGTAGCCGTTGCCGGCCTTGACCACCGCGAGCGGCTGGTAGGAAGTGCTGTAGATCTCGTCCTCGCCCTGGCCGAAGCCGAGCTCGAGGATCCGGCCCTGCCACCAGGTGAGGACGCTCTGCCCGTCGTAGGTCTGCGGACGGAAATTCGTCGCGGCGTAGCCGCTCGGCAGCGGGTGGAACCAGACAAGGTTGCCGGCTTGGTCGGCGATCATCGGGCCGGCGGTGCCCTTGCCCTGATAGGGGGCGAGGAAGAGGTCGCCGGAGCTCGCGCCGGGCTGTGCCGGCGTCGTGATCCTGACCGTCGAGGGCGTCAGCTTCGGTGCCGAGAGGTAGTGCTGTACGTCGGCCGCGTTGCCCGGCTTCAGCGGGAACTCGCGCTGAGCGATCGGCGCCTGGAAGGCGATCGTGAAGCTCGTGCGGACCGTCTGACCGCTCGCCGCGCCGCCGCTGACGAGCGCGCGGACACTGACATGCTCGCCCTGCGCGAAGCGATGCGCGACGAGGAAGCTCTCACCGGTCCCGGTCGAGTAGGCCTTCAGCGTGCCGCTGTGCAGGCCGGTGCGCGAGCCGCGGACCTTGACATCGGTGACGGTCGTGCCGGCGCCGCCGAGGAAGCTGATCTGCGTTGTCGGCGAGGCGTCGCTCGTGCCCGGGAGCGGCGAGACGGCGATCGCGTTCGCCGTCGAGGTGACGGTGTCGGCCGACGGCACCGAGCTCGGCAGCTTCGTCAGTTTCGTTGCTGCAGCGGCGCCGCACGCCGCGGGCGACAGCGCGCTCGCGAGCGTTACAACGGCAAGAGCGATCCGCGTGAACACGCGGCCTAGCGGCCGTTGGTGATCGCAGGCAGTGGCTGGCATCGTTGATCGTTCGCGCGCCGTCATACCCGGCGAGGGCTCGCGCGAGCCGCGGAGACTAGCGCAGCGCGAGCGCCAGGCGCGCCTGTCGCTCACTCCTTGCTGCTCGCGCGTTCCGGCTTCTGTAGCAGCGGCTCGTGGCGCTGGGCCTGCAGGCGAATGAACGCGATCGTCCCCCAGATCAGCGGAATCCACAGCGCGATCCCGTGATAGACGACAGACGCTGCGGCGGCTGTTGTCGCGCTGCCGCCGTAGAGGACGAACATGCCGACCAAGCTGCCCTCGAGGACACCGACGTTGCCGGGGACCGGGATCACGTTCGCGAGGTATCCAATCTGGTAGGCGAGAACGATCACGCCGAGCGGCGGCCCATGACCTGTCGCGCGAAAGCACGCCCACAGCACGGCGATGTCGCACCAAAGGTAGGCGAACGCGCCGAGCAGCCGCCAGTCGGGGCGCAGCAGTGTCCGGCGCGTGTCGCGGATCGTGTTGCCGACGCCCCGCAGCAGCGTCGCCAGACGCCCCGTCTTGCGCGCGTTCGCGCCGCGCTCGGTGAGCAGCGGCAGGGTCAGGAAGAACGCTACGAGCAGGACACCGACGCCGGCGGGAAGCAGTGTCAACAGGGCGCTAGTCGGACCGGGGATCAGCCCGAGCCCCATCAGCAGGCCGGTGCCGATCAGCGTGATCAGGTTGATCGTGCTCGTCAGCAGGAAAAGCACGGCCGAGCGCTCGGCGATCTCGCTCATCGCCACGCCGCGCTCGCGCAGCAGCCAAACCCCTACTGCGAGGCTTCCCGCGCCGCCGAGCGAGACGGCCGCGCCGAACGCCATCTCGGTCAGCGCGACGCGCGCGCCAAAGATCACCGGCAGGCGGTGGAAGACCCGCAGGAAGATCAGGACGTAGCCCGCGCAGGAAAGCAGCTCGAGCGCGACCGCCGCGACAACCCAGCCCGGAGTCATCCGCGTCACCACCCGCTGGACACCGTGCAGGCCTGGTACCGCAAACAGCAGCCCGCCGACGAGGATCAGCAGCACGGCGAGCGTGATGATTCCGTTGCGCAGGCGCCGCGCGTGACCGGCGCCGGTATCCGCCGGCTCGCTCACCCGCGGCGCCCTGCGGGACGGTCGAGCGCAGCGGCGGCTCCCGGCGCCTGCCGGGTGCTCGACGCGATCGTCACAGTCGGCTCAGTCTCATGCTTGTTGCGCGAAGCTGACCCGCGCGGTCCGGGCAGCCTACGCGCTCGCCTTACCGCTCGCGGGGTACGCGGCTCACGCGGCGCTCGGCACGGGCACGCGGTTGGCGCGCAGCCGCCGCAAAACCCGCACCCGGGTTCCGTGTCGCGGGACAAACGTGACATTGCGCCGTGCGATCCGCTCCGGCTCGCCGGCCGGCGCGAGCTCAATCTGCGTCAGTACTGTCTCGAGCACGATCCGCATCTCCTGCTCGGCAAACGCGGCACCTAGGCAGCGGCGCACGCCGCCGCCGTATGGAATCCAGGCGTAGGGGGATGGTGCCCCGTCGAGGAAGCGCTCGGGGCGGAACGCGTACGGCTCAGGGTAGATGTCCGCGCGCGTGTGCGTGAGCCAGATCGCAGGCGTCACATCGCTACCGGCCGGCAGCGCCAGACCACCGGCGACGAGCTCGCTGGCGAGCGTCCGCCCCGCCAGCGGAACCACCGGGCGCAGCCGCAGCGACTCGCTGATCACCGCCCGGACATAGGTCCCGTCGCCCTCGGCAAACGACGCAATGAGCCGTTCCAGCACGAGCGGATTTCGCAGCAGCAGCTCGAACGTCCATGCGAGCCCCGTCGCGGTCGTCTCGTGCCCGGCGAGCAGCAGCGTCACCAGGTGGTCGCGCAGTTCGCGGTCGCAGATCGGCGTGCCGTCCTCGAAGCGCGCGTCGAGCAGCAGCGAGAGCACGTCATCGCCACGCTCCGCGCTCGCCCGCCGCTCCGCGATCTCTCCCAGCAGCAGCCCGTCGATCTCCTCGCGCAGCCCCGCAAGTCGCTCGAGTGGGCTGGGCCGTCCGAACTTCCGCGCCAGCAGAACGCGAAGACTCAGCATGACCGACGAGGTGCTCGACATCAGTGCCGGCATCAGCACTCGCAGCCGCGCAAGCCGCGACTGGTCAGAGACACCGAAGACGACGCGCAAGATCGCCTCGAGCGCGATCGCCAGCATTCGCTCGCGGATCGCGAACTCCTCGCCCGTCCGCCAGCTCGCCACCTCGGCCTCGGCGATCACGCGGATCCCGTCCTCATAGGCGCGTAGCCGCTCGCCGTGGAACGACGGCAGCATCAGCTTGCGCCGCTCGAGATGCGCGGCTCCCTCGAGCAAGAGCAGCGACCCCGGCCCCATCAGCGGCAGCAGCGAGACTGTCCGGCCCACCGGCAGCCCGTGCTCCTTGGAGCCGTAGAGCTCGCGAATCATCTCCGGATCGGACATCAGCACCATCGGCGAGTCGAAGCCCGTGAAGGTCAGGCTGAACGCATCGCCGTAGCGGCGCCGGCACGCCTCCATCAGCCCGACCGGCCGCAGCAGCCACCAGATCGTCTGCGCCAGGGGCGGCATCTTGGGGCCGGGCGGAAGTCCCGTCGAGCGCACCGCCACAGCGTGGCATACGGAGTTGCTTGCCAGTCCCAAGCAGCAGGACGGCAATCAGGAGAGTCGAACCGCCGCCGCACCGGCGCCTCAGCCGCGACGCGTCACCCGTGGAGCGTCTCGCCGCGTGCGAGCATCTCGACGTAGCGCGTGATCCGGGCGCTGCGAGCGTCCGGCCTGCTCACGTGGTGTAGCCGGTAGAGGAACGCGTAGCGGTCGATCGAGTCGAGCGTGTCGAAGAAGGCGAGCGCTTCAGGGTTGTCGTCGAGCGCCAGCTGGAGGTCATCAGGCACCGTGGCGTTCGCCTGGCTCGGGTATGCGGCCTCCCAGCGTCCGTCGGCCTTTGCAAGCTCCACCTGGGCGAGCCCGGGCGGGCGCATCGCGCCGGTCGCGATCAGTTCTTCGGCGATCGTGCAGTTGCGCCGCGACCAGCGGCTCTTCGTCGTACGCGGCGTGAACCGTGTCAGGAAGTAGCGGTCGTCGAAGCGCCCGCGCTGGCCGTCGATCCAGCCCCAGCACAGTGCCACCTCGAGCCCCTGCGCGTAGTCGACGGAGGCGATGCCGCTGTCCTTCTTTGCGATCTTCAGCCACACGCCGGCAGCCGTCGCGTGCTCCACTGCCAGCCAGCGCTCCCACTCGGTGCGCGAGGCGAACGCGAGAACCGGGAGGCGGTCCTTCCCCTGCGCGCTAGGTGACGTGGAAGCCGACCCCGAACAGGACAAGCGGCCAGAGGACGACCGCGAGGCCCGCCGCGATCACCTGGTGGAAGGCATTCACGTGCGCGAAGTAGTGACGCCCAGACGCGACGATGACGCCGATGACGAGATAGATGATCCCGGGAAGCCCGATCCTCATTGCTAACCCCCTGTTGATCCTTGGCTGGGCCCCGGGCTACCCGTCTCGCCCTCAAAGTAACCGACAGCGGTCGAGCGTCGGAAGAGCAGACCGAGTGGCGTGTCGCCGGTCGTGAAGACACCGACCTTGTCGGAGTCTGGATAGACACAGATCGCGGGGTCGCGCACCGTCGAGAACATCAGCACACGCGCGGGCTCGCCCGAGTGGTTGCTGACCTTGTGCGCGCCCTCGGGTCCCTCGAGAAAGCAGACAGCATCGCCTGGCCTGAGCTCCTCCTCGCCACCGGGGTGGCGCACGCTTGGCTGTCCTTCGAGCACGATCAGGAACTCCTCGTCGCCGACCTCGTAGTGGTAGGGGCAGATGCTCTCACCCGGCGGTATCTCGTAGAGCGATCCACCCAGCCTCCGCGCACCGATCTTCGGCCCGAAGCGGATCATCCCCGCGCGGAAGCCGTCCGGATCGTCAGCGTCGTAGGCGAACTCGCCGTCGAAGATGTTGAAACGCACCACTGACCGGGAGTCTTTCAACTCCGTCGCTGCGGCGCTCGCGCGAGCCGGACTCGCCACCGTCGTCCGGCGGGGTTGGCGGGGGAGAGGCGTTCGTCGCTGGGCTCGGGCGAGCCGCCGGCGGTGTGAACGTGACGCTCACATTCTCCTGTGCCCCGCGTTCCTGCACTTCGGCGAGCGTCCGGTGAACCTCATCGTCGGCCGGCGCGGGCGGGTCGAGGAGGCTGCGCGGCCAGTAGTGATGGTCGACCACGCTGTTGAGCTCAGCGCCGTAGACGACGACGCGGGCGCCGAGGTAGAGCCAGGCGATCAGGCCGATCACCGCGGCGAAGCTGCCGTAAGTGGCGTCGGCGCCCTGCAGCACGTGGGCGACGTAGAGGCCGCCGAGCGACTGCAAGAGCTCCCAGCCGATGCTCGCAAAGATGATCCCCGGCCAGAGCTTGCGCGTCGTCACCCGCTCTGTCGTCAGCTGGCGAAACGCGAAGAAGAACAGCAGCACGTTGAAGCCAAACGCCACGATGATGCCGGCGACGGTCAGTAGCGCGCCCTGGTGGCCCGCCGAGAGCACCCCGGCGATCGACGTCGCGACGATCTCGAGCACGCCAACGGTGAGCAGCAGGCGCACGCCGCGCAGACGCACTTTGATGAAGTTCGGCCGGCGGTTGTAGGGCACGCCGTTGATCTGGTTGAAGACATTCTGCAGAACCATCGTCACGCCGAGTCCGGCCCAGAGTGCTCCGAGCGCGCCGATGACGATGCCGACGCCGCTGCCCCTGAGGTGCCCGTTCGCGAGCGAGTTGAACGGCGCGATGTGCGGCAGGCCGGAGTTTTCGATCACGTGGCGTGCGCTCGCGTCGCTGTGGACGATGAATCCGAGGATTGCAATCGCCAGCAGCAGAAGCGGGAACATCGAGAGAAATGCGTAGTAGGCGATCAACGCCGCGAATTGGCCGGCGCCGTCGTCTGAGACCTTCTTGAGCACGGCCAGCGGAACCGCCAGTGCCTTGTGGCGCCGCTGCAGCTGATCGAAGCTGCGCACCGGCGCGAGGAAGTCCATGCCCGCAATTCTCCTGCTCGGCGCGGCGGCCTGCGCATCTTGCGCCCCCTGGCCCGCGGCCCCGTCAATCAGGTGGGGCCGCGGACGGACCTGTTGACTAGCCCGAGCCACTGTCGCTGCTGCTCTGCGAACCACCGCCGCTTTCACGCGTCGGGTCCTGCTCGACCTGCGTGTCTGCCTCGGCGCGCTCGACGCGCCGCCATGCCTGAGCTTCGTCGTGGGTCCTGACCTTGCTGCCCATCGTGGGGCCTCCTTTCGGTTGCTTGGTCATGGGTTCTGGCTACCCGCTTGGCGGACTCCTACCCGCCGATCTCGGAGGCTGGCTCGTTTGCACGGGTCACGAGCGGGTAGCGACGAGGCGGTGGAAAGTCACGCGAGCAGCGCCACAGGCGACACCGTCCGCGGCGCGGTGCAGGCGCTACGCTGCGTAGCGAGTCCGACATGACGAACGTCGACGAAGATCGCGCGACAGACCTGCACTCGCTCGCGGTTCTCGGGGCAGGCGTCCGCAGGGACTGACTCGTGGCGAGCTTCGATGTGATCGTGATCGGCGCCGGGCCGGCCGGCGAGGTCGCAGCCGGCGAGCTCGCGGCCCGCGGGTACGGGGTTGCCGTCGCCGAATCCGAGTTCGTCGGCGGCGAGTGCGCGTTCTATGCCTGCATGCCCTCGAAGGCGCTCTTACGTCCGGCCGAGACGCTCGCTGAGACCGAGCGCGTTCCCGGTGCGGCAGAGGCTGTGACTGGCCGACTCGACGTCGCCGCTGCGCTTGCGCGCCGCGATGAGGTGATCCACGACCTCGACGACTCAGGCCAGGCGGAGTGGCTCGAGGACCGCGGAATCACGTTGCTGCGCGGCCACGCGACTATCGCCGGCGAGAAGGTTGTCAGCGTCGCTGGCGAAAGCCACGAGGCGCGCAAGGCGGTGATCGTCGCGGTCGGCAGCCGCGCGTCGATGCCGCCGATCAAAGGCCTCGAAGCCGCGCGGCCGTGGACCAATCGTGAGGTCACGACCGCGAAGCTGCTGCCGGCGCGGCTCGTTGTCATCGGCGGCGGCGTTGTCGGCGTCGAGATGGCGCAGGCCTACAGCGAGCTCGGTGTGCGCGTCTGCGTGCTCGAAGCGGCCGATCGGTTGCTCGCCGGCGAGGAGGATTTCGTCGGCGAGCAGATCGCCGACGCGCTGCGGGCGGGCGGCGTCGACGTCAGGCTGGGGGTCGCGATCAGCGCCGTCGCGCGCACGGGGGACGTCGTTGCCGTCAGACTCGCCGGCGATCCGCCTGCGGTCGAGGCTGACGAGCTGCTTGTCGCCGTTGGTCGCACGCCCCGCACCGACGGCCTTGGACTCGAACATCTAGGCCTCGAAGCTGGAAAGCCGATCACGGTCGACGACGCGATGCGCGTCCCCGGGCACAGCTGGCTCTACGCGATCGGTGACGTCAACGGTCGTGCCGAGCTGACCCATGCCGGCAAGTACCAGGCGCGCGTCGTGGCGGCGGTGATCGACGGTGACGAGGCCTACGCCAGCACCGATACCGACAGCGTCCCGCGCGTCGTCTTCACCGATCCGCAGGTCGCCGCGGTCGGCCTCACGCTCGCGCGGGCTCGTGAGCACGGCCTCGACGTGCGTGCCTACGACGTCGAGACGTCGGCCAGTCCGGGAGCGAGCTTCCATGGGCGCGGTACGCCGGGCACATCGCGCCTCGTCATCGACGAGGCGCGCGGGCTGATCGTCGGCGCCACCTTCACCGGCACTGAGGTGGCGGAGTGGCTTCACGCGGCGACGATCGCGATCACCGCCGAGGTCCCAGTGGCGCGCCTGGCTGATGCGATACCCGCCTTCCCGACGCGCAGCGAGGTCTGGCTGAAGCTGCTCGAGCAACGCCGCAAGGATCTGCGCGAGACGGCTGGCCCGCGCTAGCGACCGGGGTTGTGTGTCAACCTCGCGAGCTCGCAACGCCGCCGCTTGGCAACCATCGGATAAGATCAGGCCCCGGCGGTGTGACGTAGCTCGGCTGACGCGTGTCGCAGCCGTCCCCTGATTTTGAACGAGCTGTGGAGCATCTAGATGGGCCTGACTGACTCATTCCCGATCGCCAGCGAGCGTGGCGAGAAGTCGCACCGGCTCACTCCAGCGGGTGAGCTTGACATCGCGACGGTCCCACTGCTCGAGGCAGCGTTTGACGACGTCGAGCAAGGTGACGTGGCGAAGATCGTCGTTGATCTCAGCGCGATCACGTTCATCGACTCGACGGGAATCCAGCTGTTGCTGCGGATGAACGACCGCTGCGCCGACGCCGATCGGCTCGCGATCGTTGCCTCGCCTGCGGTCGAGCGCCTGCTCGACATCACCGCGCTCCGCGATCAGCTGCCACTGGTCGCTGACGCCCAGGCCTAGCCGCGCCGCGAGCGCCACGGCCGCCGGCGTGGGCGCCGTCCCGACGGCGTGGGGGTGGCACCCGCATCGCGCGGATCGGTGCCGACGAAGCGCATCGCCAGGACGGTGAGATCATCGCGGGAGCCGGGGCGGTGGAAGCGCTCCAGCTCCGAGCGCAGCCTGGCGATGACCTCCCGGGGCTCCGGCGGACCGGCGAGCAGGCTACGTTCCAGCCGCCCACGGCCGAAGAACTCGCCCTCGCGCCGGGCCTCGGTGATCCCGTCGGTGTAGAAGACGACGGTGTCGCCGGCGACGAAGTCGACCTCGCTGACCGGCCAATCCCCGCGCGTTGCCGCCCCTGCGAGGGTTCCCGGCCGCGCGATCTCGCGCACCCTGCCGTCGCGCAGGAGCAGCGGCAGCGGATGCCCGGCGACGGCCAGGCGCGCACGCACGCCACCCCCCTCGCGCGCGGCGAGATGGACACAGATCGCCGACACCGGCGAGGTTTCGGGCTGGGCCAGCAATGCAGCGTCGAGGCGGTGAACCGCAGTCACCGGATCCTCGGTCAGCTCGGCCGCCGTTCGCAGCGTGAAACGGGCGAGTCCGGTCAGCCGCGCGGCGACTGCGCCGTGCCCGGTGACATCGCCGATGAAGACGACGTGGCCGTCGGACACCGGGAAGATGTCGTAGAAGTCGCCGCCGACTGTGCTCTGCTCGCCGGCCGGCACGTACCAGCTGGCGAGCTGCCAGCCGGGCGGCGGCACGAGCTCCGGCGGGCGCAGCGCCTGCTGCAGCGTCTCGGCGATCGTGCTGCGCGTTGTGTAGTCACGGGCGTTCTCGATCGCTCGGCCGGCGCGCCGGCCGAGCTCCTCAGCGAGTGCCAGGTCAGCGTCGCTGAAGCGCCTGCCGGGGCGTGCGATCGCGAGCGACATCACCCCGACGATCCGCCCGGCGGCGCTCAGTGGCACGACCATCGCTGCCGTCAGTCCGTGCTCGTGCCAGAGCGCGAGCTGCTCTGCGTCAGTTGCGCGTGAGCGCAGCAGCTCGTCGGAGATGTCGTTCAGTACGCGCGCACGCCCGTCGTCGAGCACGGCGAGCGCCCCCTCGCGGCCGAGCGGGTTCCATTCCAGTGTCTGGCGCAGCAGCTCGCCCTTATCGCCCGCGGAGCCGGCGACAGCGAGCCGGCGAAGCTCCCCGCTCTGGTCCGGGACCGACACCGCGCACCAGTCGGCCAGCCGCACGACCGCGAGCTCGGCGATGCTGCGCAGCGTCGCCTCGTAATCGAGCGACGAGGCGAGCAGCTCGCTGGCGCGGGCGAGCAGCAGGTTCGCGAGCTCGATCCGCTTTGCTTCAGTGACGTCCTCGAGCGTGCTGACAAAGCTCAGTGGCTTGCCCGTGCCGTCAATCGTTGCCGTTGCGTTGACGAGCAGCCAGCGCTCGTCGCCCGTGATCGGGCTCGCGCGCAACAGCAGCATCGCCGGCGCGCTGGGCTGTCCCGCGAGCAGACGCGCGGACGGGAGCTCGTCGGGCGCCGCAGGCTCGCCGAGCTCGTCGAAGACAGCGAAACCGAGCTTCAACAGTCCGTCGGGAAGTGACCCGATCTCGGCTGGCGAATCGACGCCGACGAGCTGCAGCGCCGGCTCGTTGGCGTGCACCACAGCGCCGCTTGGGTCCTGTACTACGACGGCCTCGGCGAGGCTGCCGAGGGCCCCGACGAGGCGCTGTTCGAGCTGGGTGAGCCGGCGACTGAGCCCGGCGTTGTCGAGTGCCAGCGCTGCGCGGCCCGACAGGATGGCTGCGAACTCGAGGTCTGCGGCGCCGTAGCGGCGCCGCGAGCGTGCCGCGAGCATCAGCGTCAGTCGTCCGATTGGCTCGCCGCGGGCCTGTAGCTGGGCGGCGATCATCGAGGTGATCTCCAATGCCTGTAGTTGCCGGCGGTCTTCGTCGTCGTGGGCCAGGCGTTCGAGCGTCTCCCCGGCAAGCGCGCGAACCAGCGTGGCGGGCCCGCTTGTCATGCGATCCGTCTCGCCGCCTGAGGGGAGGCCCTGCGGGGCTCGCTGGCCCAGGAAGCTCTCGATCCGCTCCGCCTCGGGACCGCTTGCGCGAACCACCAGCCGCCGCGCGCTGCTACCGCGGATCTCGTCGAACACGCATACATCGGCGATCTGAGGAACGAGCAGTTCCGCCAGACGTTCGGCGGTGTCCTCGATCGACGCTGCCGCATTGCCGATGTTCGAGAGTCGGGTCAGCAACTCGAACTGCTGGCGTGCGATCTCGCGCCGGTGGCGGTCGACCACGGCGATGATCGCGATCACGCCGCTGGCAAGGACGACGAAGCAGCGCAGGTAATACGCCCAGCTCCCGGTCTGGTGGGCTGTGAAGCCGGCAGCGATGGCGACGCCGGTTGCCGCGAGCACGACGAACGCAGTCTCCGGAGCAGCGCCGATCAGGGCAGTGACGAACGCCGCGACGGCGACCGTTCCGGCGATCCCGACACGCGGACTGATCTGATCGACGGCGAGCACGCCGCCGACGATCGCCAGTCCCGCGACAAGCGCCAACAGGCGTCGGCGGCGCGAAACGCTGAAGTTTCCGATGTTCGCTAACAAGCGCAGACGGGCTTCCCCTCTATTCATCAGACGCCGGACGAGCCGGGACTAGGCACACCGGAACGAGCCGGGATTATGTCGGCGCGTGCGCGGCGGTGCTGCCGCGCCGAATGCGGCTGCGACGTCTGGCGACTCGCCGGTGCGCCGGGCGCGAAGCGACTGCTGCGCGATCAGCCTCGGCGCTCATACGCGGCCACCCTTCCCTGGGACAGAAGCGCCGAAACATCGCGCGTAGGCCGGTCCGGTAGCGGGCATGACGGGGGCATGCTCGCGTGCCGCATTAGTGGACATCGGCCTCATTACACGGCCGACGGCGCGATGCTGCGCTGGGCCTGCGTTCGCGATTGTGGTTGGGTCGGCGCGAAGCAATACGCGACGAGCGCGGTTGCCGAGCGTTTACGCGCGCGCGCTCAACCGCGAGGACCGGGCTGCCTGCGGACGGCGTCCACTGTTGAGCATGCTCCCGCTCACACCGTTGAACAAGCCTCGCGGTGCAGATGATCGCTTCGGCTGGTGATTCCCGTGGATCGGGAGACGGCGCGCGTTTCAGCGAGCGCTATCCCGCCGTTGCGCGCTCACCAGCGCAGGCTCGCTCCGCGCTGGTCGGCTTCGCTCGCGAGCAAGGCGCCTCGCAGGAGACACTGGCCGCGATCGCGCTTGCGGTTTCCGAGGCGGTCACGAACGTCGTCGTGCACGCTTACCGCGACGCGCCGGCAGCGGGAATCGTGGAGGTCAGTGCCGAGGTCGCCGCGGGCGCCGTGCTGGTCACAGTGTCCGATCGCGGCGCCGGATTGCGTGCGAGGGCGCAGAGCCCGGGCCTCGGTCTCGGCCTCGCGATCATCGCGCAGAGCGCCGAGGAAATCGATCTCAAGCGTGCCCGCGGCGGCGGCCTCGAGTTGAGGATGCGCTTCGCGCTCTGAGATCAGGAGCGCGGATCCGTCGCTTCGGCGACCTCGCCTGCGTGACCGATCTTCTCAATGATGATGTGGTCGTCGTGGGTCTCGACGACGCGCTCGGCGCCGTCGACTTGGTGGCCGACCGCGAGCAGAAACCGCCGCGGATCGGCGCGCACCTGCTCGTATTCGGCGATCGTGACCTCGAGCATTGCATTGCAGCCGAGGCGCGCGCACTCGCAGCAGAATGCGACACGTTTGCTCGTGTCGGCGGGTAGCTCTCCGGCCTCGATGCGCTCGTTCAGGCCCCGGAAGATCGTTTCGTTCTTGCCGATCCGCTCCTGAGAATCCCGGTCCACTCGCGAATCCTCCCAGGTTTGTCACGAACTCAGGCATAAACGCACGTTTGCCGGGTACATCAATTGCGAACAGGTTTTCTGGGGTTGTCCAACCCTCGCGAACTCAGGCTGAAAAGGAGAACTGATGGGCTCTACGGCGACCGTCACAACGCGGCAGGCAAGAAGCGAATCGGTCCTCTGGCGCCACCGCGGCGACGAGGCAGCGCGCGCCGAGTTGGCGGAGCGGTTCATGCCTCTGGCGCGCAGCCTTGCGCGGCGCTACGAGCGCTCCTCGGAGCCGCTTGATGACCTCGTGCAGGTGGCCTCGCTCGGTCTGATGAAGGCGATCGATCGCTTCGACCCGGAGCGCGGGATCGCGTTCGCCTCATTCGCCGTCCCAACGATCCTCGGCGAGTTGCGCCGCTACTTCCGCGATTGCTGCTGGGATGTCCACGTTCCCCGCGGCACCCAGGAGCGGACGCTGCAGATCGAGAACGCCCAAAGGCGACTCACGGTCGATTGGGGCCGCTCGCCGACGGTTCCCGAGATTGCGCAGTACCTGGAGCTCAGTGTCGAGCAGGTGCTCGATGCGATGCAGGCCGCGCATGCTTACGGCGTGGCGTCACTGGACGCGCCGCGGAGCTCTGGTAACGGCGAGGACGCCGGGACCTATGCCGACACGCTCGGTGAGTTCGACGAGCGCTACGAGCTTGTCGAGGATGGAGCAACCATCGCCGACGCGCTCAAGCACATCTCCCCGCGCGAGCGCACAGTTCTCGCGCTGCGCTTCTGCGAGGACCTGACCCAATCAGAGATCGCCGAGCGGATCGGCGTCTCGCAGATGCAGGTTTCGCGCCTGCTGCGTCACGCCGTCGAGCAACTGCGGATTCTCGCTCGCGCGGAAGAGGCCGCGGTGGAGCGATAGAGGTTTGTTCCGGCCGTCGTCGCATGCGCCCAGCCGCTACCGTGCGGGGCGCATCTGCGCCGTGGTCGGCGGTCAGGCATAGCCGACCGGCCGCGCTTCAGCGGTTCCAAGGAGACAAATGAGTTGGCCACCAACAGTCCGGGTGGCACTAGCCAGCCGAGCGGACAACGTCGCGTTGATCCGTGAGGTGTTGGGCGGCCTCGACGAGGCATTGGCGCTGGGCGACGCGCTCGACGACATCAAGACTGCGGTCAGTGAGGCCTGCAACAACGTCGTGATGCACGCCTATGACGGTCGCGAGGGCCCGCTCGAGGTCGATCTGCGCGTGCTCGAGCACGCGCTCGAGGTCGTCGTCCGCGACCACGGAGTTGGGATCGCGTCGCGCGAGCTCGCGGAAGCGGTCGCGACCGAGCAGGCAACCGAGCTTGGCCCCGGGCGCGGCCTCGGGCTGGCGGTCATCAGCGCGCTCGCCGACAGCGTCGACATGCGCCGCCGTGAGCCGCATGGAGTCGAGCTTGTGATGCGCTTCGCGCTCCCGTCCGGGCGCGGCGTCACCCTGGCCGCCGCGGCGCCGCCGGCGTTCGCCTGGCCCGATCCGCCCGACGGCGCCGTGCAGGTTTCGCTGGCGCCGCCCTCCCTTTCGACAGCAGTGCTCGCACGCGTGGTCTGCGCGACCGCCGCCAGGTCGGGGTTCTCCGTCGACCGGCTTTCCGACGCCCAGCTGGTTGCCGACGCACTGGCGGCAGGCCTGGAGCCTGTGCTCAGCGGCGAAGCGATGACACTCTCGGTCGAGAGCGGCCAGCGGCGCATCGAGCTGGAGCTTGGTCCGCTTCAGCCCGGCGGCTCACGCGGCGCGCTCGAACGCACCACGATCGGGGCGCTCGGTGGAGTGATCGAGCGTCTCGCCGACGAGGTCGAGATCCACCCGGTGGGATCCGTCGAGCACATGCGACTCGTGATGGTCGACCAGAGCCGCGGATAGGCGTCGCCCTCAGTCGATTTCGTGGCGCAGCGTCTCGAGTGAGGCACGCAGCAGACGCGAGACATACATCTGCGAGAGCCCGACGCGCTCGGCGATCTCGGTCTGCGTCAAGCCGTCGTCGAAGCGCAACCGCAGGATCGTCCGTTCGCGAGCCGGTAGTCGCCGCATCGCTTCCGAGAGCGAGAGCAGGTCATCGACAGCGTCGAGTGGGCTCTCGGAATCTGCGGCCGCGGCTGCTGCCTCCGACGCGCCGGCCGGCGCCACCGTGTCGAGTGGGACTGCGTCCCGAGCCAGCCGTACCGTGAACGCTTCGAGGACTTCCTCGGCGCTCAGGCCGGACTCGGCGGCCAGCTCGTCGACTGTCGGGGCTGCCCGCGAGCCTGCCGCCAGCGCTCGCTCGGCCCGGTCGACTGCGGCGGCCCGTTCCTGGAGGCTCCGCGGCACGCGGACCGCCCACGCGGTGTCGCGCATGCTGCGCTTCAGCTCCCCGACGATCGTTGGGATCGCGTACGCGGCGAAGCTGACCCCGCGGTCGGGGTCAAAGCCGTCGACTGCCTTGACGAGACCGAGTGACGCAACCTGGACGAGGTCCTCGAGCGGCTGCGGTGTGTAGGAATAGCGCCGCGCGAGGCTCCGTGCGAGCGGCAGATGGCGCTCGATCAGCAGATTGCGGGTCGCCGAATCACCGCTCGCGCGAAGTCGTGCGAACAGTGCTTCGACGGGTTCATCCTGGGGTGCGAGTGCCATCTGCGTCGGCGCCGCCAGAACAGACCGCTTGGCATTCGTCCTGCTCCGGGCCCAACCGCGATCGGGTTGTTGACCCCCGGTCAGCAACAGGGTGTCGGCGGAAAAGTTGCTGTCGCCAACCTAGCGCGATCAACTCTTCGTGTTGAAGCCGCGTCTCGCGGGTAACTGGACGAGCAGTTATGAAACTGGACGAGCAGTTATGAAACCCTCGGAGAGGCGGATGCAATGAGTCAGTCTTCGCATGCAGAGTCGCACGCTCCGCGCTTTGCGCTGCGCCGCAGAGCGCCGTACGACCGCAGCGCGGGCAGCGGAGCGCTTGCCGCGGTGGCGGTCGCAGAGAGTGCGCTGATCAGGCTGGTTTGCCGGCTGGTGCTGGCGGCAGCGTCGCTGATCGCTGCCTTGATCGGCCTGGCGATAGCTCTGCGCCTGCTCGGCGCGAACGTGCACAACGGCGTGGCGCATGCAATCCACACCGCGGCGAACTTCTTCGCCGGGTCGTTCACGACGCTGTTTACGATTCATCACGCCAGCCTGTCGCTGCTCATCAACTGGGGCATCGCGCTGTGCGTGTACCTGCTCGCCGGGATGGTCGTTGCCGGCGTGGTGGCGCGGGTTGGACGCGCGATAACGCCGCGCACAGCGGTGACTGAGAGATGAGCGCGACATTCGTCGGGCTCGAGGTGCCGAGCCCCGGACCCGACCAGCCGCGGGACCCAGTGGGTCCCGACGTGCCGGCCCCCAACGACCCTGCCGACCCGCCGCCGGACGGTCCCGACGCGCCGCAAGAGCCGCACGAGGACCCGACGCCGATCGACCCCTCGCCTCCGGGTCCGGAAATCAACCCGCCGGCTGACCGGCAGTACATAAATCAACCCGCCGGCTGAACGCCGGTGGTGTGGGAGAAAAGTTTCCGCCGGCCGGCGCGACAGGGGGGCAAATGCAGCGCCGACCGGCGGGAAACGGCAACGCTGATCGCGGCGCCGTTCGGTTGATCGTTACCCGGCGCGCGCCGTCAAAAACACGACTTTCGCTTGGGTCTAGATCGTCGGCGGATTTGGATCCGGCGGTAGCGGCGCCGGATCAGGCCTTGGCGCCGGCGGCTGCGGGTCTGGCCCGGGTGCCGGATCGGGCGTCGGCATCGGCGGTAGCGGACCCCGATTCCTACTTGTTGTCGCTGTCATTGGATTCGCGCTACCCGCCCCGACCGTCGCTCAAGCGGGCAGTGGTTTGCGCGGGCTCGTACGGGGGTAGGCCGCACGCATGGTTGCCCTAGTAGTTCTCCTACTGTTGCTCGTTGTGCTCGGTGCGGGCGGCTTCGCTCTGCACGTGCTTTGGTTCCTGCTGATAGCCGCGCTCGTCCTTTGGGCGCTCGGCTTCCTGATCGGGTCGGCCGAAACCGGCCTCGGTCACGGTCGGCGCCGGTGGTATGGCCGCTGGTAGGCGCCGGTCAGCGAGAAGTGGCGTATCGAGGCGGCGGATTCCATGTGGAGCCCGCCGCCTTGTCTTTAAGAGTTCAACGGGCGTCAGGTCAAGTGAGCGGAGCGGAGCGGCGCAGCGCTCGTCATGAGTGAGGAATGTTGCAACCACCCCGATCCCACTGCTGTATCCTCGGTCTATGGGACTCGATAACCCAGTTCACATTCTGCTCCTGCTGATCGTGCTGCTGCTGGTGTTCGGGGCGAAGCGACTGCCTGAGATCGGCCGCTCGCTAGGCGAGGGAATGCGCGGCTTCAAGGACTCACTGAGCGGCGCGAGCCACACTGACTCGATCACGCCGCCGACGGTCACACCGCAGGCAGCTCCTCCGGCTCCGGTTCCGAGCGAGCCGGCCGGCGTCGAAAAGTCCTAGCAACCCGGGCAGGGTTCCGCAGGTCGGGCTCTTCCGGCGTCGTGGTGACTGACGCGCGACGGTCGGGCAGGGCTTGGACTCATCCGGTCGGGTCCGGTCGGCGACAGTCGCAGCGGGACTGTCGGGGAGGCGACTGCACCGGCGCTGCACGGCGCGCTCAGAAGGTCGTGCCCTTGTAGCCGGTCAGCCCTTCGATCTTCGCAAGCAGCGCCTTACCGGCCGCAGTTCCGGCCGCTGTGCGGATGACGCTGCCGTTGTCGACCGTCGTGCAGCCCGTCAGGTCGACCTGCACGAAGACGCCATGGTCGGTGCTGCCGTATGCGATCAGCAGGTCGATCACGGCGCCGTTGTCCATCGGGCAGAAAGCCTGCCTCGGCGGCTTCGGCAGCGAGTCGAGCTCGTGCACGATCCTGCCCACCGCAGCCGAGTCGCTGACCAGTGCCGCGGCGGCAAGGCCGCGCAGCGGCTTCACACCAAGCGCGTTGTAGCGGCAAAGTCGGACCGCGCTGGCGCCCGGCGGCGCGAGCTCACTACGCGCTGGCGCCCAGGCATTGACCGGCAGCTCGATCAGCGCTTGACGGGCGCAGCCCGGGGCGCGCGTTGTTGCCGCACCGGCCGCGTGCAGGCCGATTCCGACCGCTCCACTGAACGCAACTGCTGCGACGCCAAGTACCGCGATTCGCTTCAGCACGGCGAGCTCACGGTGCATCGTTCCATGATCCCAGTACGCGCGTCCGCGAGACGTATCACGCGTTTCAGTGCTTCGGCGGTAGCGCCTGGGCAGTTGCAACCCCGCGGGCGACCCAGGCGGCGAGCGCTCGGTCGTCCTCAAGCCCCGCCACTGCGACGCGGATCCAGCCGCGCATCGCCCGACCACGCATCACCACCGGTTCGACATGCGGCTCGCCTGTGAGATCGGTCGTCGTTCTGACCATCAGGCCGCCGCGACCGGACACCGCGACCGACATGTGCCCGCCGATCAGGAATGCGAGCCCGCCGAACATCCGCCGCTCGGTAACAGCGTCGACGCTGGCGAGCTGCTCGCGCACCCTCCAGGCCAGATCCTCGTCGTAGGCCATCGGTGGTCTACATCTTCGCGCCTTAGAAGCACTCGATGCCGCTGTCCTGAGGCTTGCGCAACGTGGCTTGCGGGTAGAGCCGTCAGGCGTTGCTAGATTGATCAGCTCCTGAGAGGAGAGTGTTGGCGTGGCGCGTTCTATCTGGAGTGGCTCGATCTCGTTTGGCCTGGTTAACGTGCCGGTCAAGCTGTACAACGCCGTCCAGCGCAAGAACGTGCAGTTTCACCAGCTGCACAGCGTCGATCGGGCGCGGATCCAGCAGAAGCGCGTGTGCAGCGCTGACGGTGAGGAGGTCGCCTTCGAGGATCTCGTAAAGGGGTACGAGTTCTCGCCGGGCCAGTACGTCGTCATCGAGCCCGAGGAGCTCGACGCGCTGGCGGCGAAGAAGACCCGGTTGATCGAGGTCGAGCAGTTCATCGACATCGAGGAGGTCAACCCGCTGATGTTCGACTCCTCCTACTACGTCGCGCCGGCGCCCGGAGCGGCGAAGGCGTTTCGCCTGATGGTTGACGCGATGCGCGACGCCGGCAAGGTCGCGATCGGCAGCTTCGTTCTGCGCCAAAAGGAGCACCTCGTCGCGCTTCGCGTCCAGGATGACTCGCTCGTGCTCGTGACCTTGGTCTACGCCGATGAGATCGTCCCGTCGAGTTCACTCGAGGACGTGGGCGACGCCCAGGGCGAGGTCTCCGAGCGCGAGCTTGCGATGGCGCGCCAGCTGATCGAGATGCTCTCGGCTCCATTCGAGCCCGCGCACTTCCACGACGACTACCGCCAAGCGGTGCTCGGACTGATCGAGCAGAAGGTCGCCGGCGAGGAGATCGCGATCGCGCCGGCACCGAGCGACCCCGCGGCGGTCCCGGACCTGATGGCGGCGCTCCAAGCGAGCGTTGCTGCGCTTGCCGAGGAGCGCGACGAGGTCACGGCCAAACCCAAGGTAAAGGCCGCGCGCGCCAAAGCTCCTGCGCGCAAGCCCAAGGCTACGCAGAAGTCGTGAGCCCCGGCCGCGCCCGCGGCAACCTCGACGCCTACCACAGCAAGCGCGACTTCGCGCACACCACCGAGCCGCCCGGCGAGGGAGCCGGCGCAGCCGGTCGCGAATCCCGCTTCGTAATTCACGAACACAACGCCACCCGCCTGCACTGGGATCTGCGGCTCGAGCGCGACGGCGTACTCGTGTCATGGGCGCTCCCGCGCGGACTACCGCTCGAGCCGAAGGTCAACCTGATCGCGCCGCACACCGAGGATCACCCGCTCGAATACCTCGAGTTCGCGGGCGAGATCCCGTCCGGCAACTATGGCGCCGGCACGATGTCGATCTGGGATCACGGCACTTACGAGACACTCAAGTGGGAACCGCGCAAGGTCGAGATCGCACTGCACGGCGAGCAAATCGACGCGCGCTACGCGCTCTTCGCGATCGGGCAGGAGGACGACCCCAAGGACTGGATGATCCACCGGATGGACCCGGCCAGTGACGTCACCGCCGAGCCGATGCCCGAGCACCTATCGCCTATGCTCTCGCGCCTGGGCGGCTTGCCGCGTGAGGACGCCGGCTGGGCCTACGAGGTCAAATGGGACGGCGTCCGTGCAATCGCCTATTCCGAGCCGGGCCGGCTACGCCTCGAGGCGCGCAGTCTCAGCGACATCACGGAGCGCTATCCGGAGCTCGCTCGGCTCGGTCGAGCGCTCGGCTCGCACCGCGCCGTGCTCGACGGCGAGATCGTCAACTTCGACGAGACGGGACGACCAAGCTTCGAGGCGCTCCAGCAACGGATCAACAGCTCGCCGCCGGCCGCCCGCCGGCTGGCCGGATCGGTGCCCGTGACCTACGTGATCTTCGATCTGCTCTGGCTCGACGGGCATTCGCTGCTCGAGCTTCCCTACCGCGACCGGCGCGAGCGTCTTGCGGCCCTCGCGCTCGAGGGCGAACGCTGGCGGACTCCCGGCCAGCTCCTCGGCAGCGGACGCGACGTGCTCGAAGCGAGCCGCGTCGGTGGCCTCGAAGGGATCGTCGCGAAGCGGCTCGACAGCCGCTACCGGCCGGGGCAGCGCGAGGGCAGCTGGCTCAAGATCAAGAACACGGCGCGCCAGGAATTCGTCGTCGGCGGCTGGACGGCCGGCGCGGGACGGCGCGCTGGCGCGATCGGCGCGCTACTGCTCGGGACCTATGAAGACGGGAGCGCGCTGCGCTACGTGGGAAAGGTCGGCAGCGGCCTGAGCGAGAGCGACCGCGAGCGCCTCGAGGTGCTGCTGGCGCCACTTGCCCGGGAGAGTTCACCGTTTGCGCCGGGGAAGTTAAAGCCGCCGCGCGGCGGGACCTTCACGCAGCCGCGTCTGGTCGTTGAGGTCGAGTTCCGTGAGTGGACGCGCGACGGGGCGCTGCGTGCGCCGGTCTTCAAGGGCCTGCGCGATGACAAGCCGCCGCGCACGGTCGTTCGCGAGCAGTCGCTCGAGCTGGTCCAGGGCGAAGGCCCAGGGCAACGCGTGCGGGCGCGCGCCGGCGAGCATGAACTGACCCTCTCGAACCTCAACAAGATCCTGTATCCGGAGACCGCGACGACAAAGCGCGAGGTGGTCAACTACTACGCCCAGATCGCCGAGGTCCTGCTGCCGCACCTGCGTGACCGTCCGCTGACCGTGAAGCGCTACCCCGACGGCGTTGCCGGCAAGGCATTCTTCGAGAAAAACTCGCCGCGCCACCGCCCCGGCTGGGTGCGTACCGTCGCCGTTCCGAGCGAGCGGCGCTCGACGATCGACTACACCGTCGTCGACGGCCTGCCGACCCTCATCTGGCTTGCCAACCTCGCGGCGCTCGAGCTCCACGCGCCACTGGCACAGGCACGCGATCTCGGCCATCCCACCGCCGTCGTCTTCGACCTCGACCCCGGCGCACCGGCGAGCATCGTCGAGTGTTGTGCCGTGGCGCTGCTGCTGGCCGGAACGTTCGAGCAGCTCGGGCTCGAGAGCTTCGCCAAGACCTCCGGGTCAAAGGGCTTGCAGGTCTACGTTCCGCTCGACCGCAAAGCGAGCTTCGAGCAGACCAAGCATTTTGCGGGGAGCCTTGCCCAGCTGCTCGAGCAGGCTCAGCCAGAGCTCGTCGTGTCGCGTCAAGCGCGCTCCCTGCGCCAAGGCAAGGTCCTGATCGACTGGAGCCAGAACGACCCGCACAAGACGACGATCTCGGTCTACTCGCTGCGGGCGACCAGGCGGCCCACGGTCTCGACACCGGTCAGCTGGAACGAGGTGCGCGCCACGCTCAAATCCGGCGACGCCTCCTCACTGTCCTTCGAGCTGGGCGAGGTGCTGGCGCGCGTCGCGCGCGACGGCGATCTGTTCGCGCCGGTTCTCTCGCGCCCCCAGGCGCTACCGGCGCTCTGACGACACCTAAGCAGACGAAGCGGGTGCTGCTTCGCCTGTGATGCCCTGGTGGCCGCCTGGAGCCAGACCGGTATGGACGAGGAACCACACCGTCTTGGTCTCCCCCGAGCGACGAACACCCCACTTGTCGGCCATCAGATCGACGATCCGCAGGCCGCGCCCGCTTGGATCGCTCGGCACCGGGTCGCGCGGCAGCGGCTGGCCTGCGCCCCCGTCGGTGACCTCGACGCGGACATGGGACCCGACGTGCTCGACCACCAGTTCAAACGGGGTGTCAGCGTGCTTCACGCTGTTGGTCGCAAGCTCCGAGACCATCAGCTCGACCGAATCCGCCACGTCGCTCGGAAGCGCCTCGACCACATCGCGCACGAAGTGTCGCGCGGCACTGACCGACGCCAGCTCGGCCGGAAAGCTACGCACGCGCCTCACGATACGCCCCGCTCGATCGACAGCTCCGCGGCAACTCGATCTGGTTCTTCCATCAGACGGCCAGGATCGCCGCGTCGTCGCGACCGTCGTCGGCGACGCTGGTCGCACCGACGGGCGCGCCAACTGAAATCTGGACGAAGCGCGAGTCGGCGCTGTCGATCAACAGCGGCAGCAGGTGACCGGCGCTTCCCGAGCGTCAGCTCGTCGGCGTCGATATCGACGGGGGCACAGAGCACGGCTGCAAAATAGTCGCGTGAGCGGCTCGACGCTAGACAGCGATCCTGCGTCGCGGTGTCGTTCATCGGCGCTGGGGCTCCACGCTCCGCCTTCGCGGAGTCGCGGCTGTCCTGCAAGGCGCGTCCGTCGCGCGGTTCTAGCCCCGCGAGAATGCGGGCCGTCCGATCATCGAACGGCCGCGGTCCCCACGGGCCTCGAGCAGCAGCGATCCGCCGGGCGCTCGCCGGCCACGGTCCGCGCGCCGTCGCGGCGCACCGAACTCGGCGCGCCCGAGCGCTATCGACGCGGTGACGGTGCCCGCTCTCGCCCGCCAGCTGCCACAGAGCGAATCGAGCAGCTGCGCGCCAAGCCCGTCGGGAAGCAGGCCACCGACGAGGTTGAGGTCGTTGATCTGCACCACGACGTGCTCGCCGTCGTGCTGCAGCGACATCTCGATCACGTCGCGTTCCGTTCCCTCCCGCAGCAGCGCCGTCGTGACGAGCTCCGATATGACAAGTTCGACCTGATCGCGCGTGACCGCCGGAAGATCGAATGACCTGACCTTACGCCTAGCCGCTCGCGCGGCCGCGGGATTGCGAGAGAACACGAATGTAGACAGCTGGGACATGGCACCTTCCCCTTTGGCTCACAGAGAGTGCTACCCGGTCCGCGTTGCCGCCAAAACGGAGCTTCACCGTCCGGGGCTCGGGCTACATTCGCTGCGTGTTGATTCGACGCGACAAGTCAAGCTCGCTGTGCGTCCTTGACGGGCCGCGGGCGATCCGCTCGATCGCAGACTCGCTGGGCCGCGAGGCGCGCCGCGCGCTGGTCGAGCTCGTGATTGACGCTTGGGTGGATGCGATCCCCGAAGCCGAGCTTGCCGAGCACTACGCGAAGGCGCTGGCGGGGCTTGGCGCCGAGGACCTGCGCGAGATCGCGGGCTGGCCGGGAAGCCCGGGCGTCGCGGTCGCGCTGGCGAATCGCGAGTTCCTGCTCGCCGCCTTCTCCGGGCTGGGCGATGCGCGACGCGACGGGCTGCGCTTGGCGGCGACGCTGCGCGGCGAGGCGGCGTTCGATGCTGGCGTCAGCGAGCTACAGGTGCTCGATACGGTGCTGCCGTGTCTCTCGGAGGCAGAGCTCGACAAGCTCGCGCGCGCCTGCACCGAGCTCTATCTGAGCGATCATCTGGGCGGCGAGAGCTAGGCACCCGCGAGCGGGCGCCGGACGGCCGAGGCTCGCTCGTCGTGACCCCCTGCTTCACCTCGGGCGCGGTCACTTCATCTCGCCCCAGCGTCTAGGTGGCCGCGCGGGCCTTTGACCACTCGGCCCTGTGGGCGCGCTTGCCTGCCTGGTATTCGGCGAGCGCTCGCGCCGAGTCGACATCGCCGAGCGTCGGATGCCAGGGCACCAGCGCCTCGGCGGCGGTGATGCCGTAACGCTTGTAGAGCACCGCGCCGAGCGCCTTGACCTTCATCTCACCGAACCCGGGCAGGCTCTCGATGTTCGCGCGGAGCTGCTCGCCATCCGCCGCATCGGTCCAGACGCGGGCGGCGTTGCCGCCGAAATGGTCGCGAACGTGCACGGCGAGGTCGTGGACGCGGGCAGCCATCGCGCCGGGGAAGCGATGGATCGCCGGCTTCTCCCGGAAGGCCGGGTCGAGGTCGATGCTCGCCAGCGCTGCCGGCTCAATCGTGCCTAGACGCTGGCGCAGGACGAACGGACCGCTGAATGCCTTTTGGACCGAGACCTGCTGGTCGAGCGCGAACCCGATCAGCAACGCCATCGGGTCGCCGGCGAGCAGCGCGTTGGCGTCATCGGAGTCCGTGAAGTGCAGACTGGTCGGCACCGCCTAATCGTAGTTCCGCAGCGTCAGCGACGCGGCGAGCGAGCGGGCGACTCGCTCGGCAGCATGCGCACGGGCAAACGCGAGTGAGCGATGCAGCGCGGGCAGAACTCAACGTCCAGTGAGCGGTGGCGCCGCACGATCATCAGGCGGCAGTTCGGGCACTGGAGCGCCGTCGGCTCGTCATCCGCCGCTGGAGTTTCGTCGTCCCTGCCGTTGTGCGCGCGCCCCATCACCCTTAATGACGCCGAGGGCCAAGTTTTGTGACAGCCGTCGACTGATGAACACCCGGGCGCGATGATCGATGCGGTCGCGATCAGGGTTTGTTGCTGGCGCAGAGCCCGGGCGCGGGCGACCGTCTGCGACTTCAGGCGTCGGCGACGGCTGGTTCGCTGGACGGTGCTGGAGCGTGGTCCATTGCCGGCATTGCAGAGCCCGCTCGCAGCCCGACCGCTGTGATCGCTGCGGCGGCGAGCGCGAACGCGGCGCCGACGTAGAACGCCAGGTGGTAGCCGCCGGTGAGTGCTGCAGCGTGGCTATGGCCGGAGGCGATCAGCGAACTTGTGCGCGAGGCGGCGAGGCTCGCGAGAATTGCAAGTCCGAGCGCACCGCCCATCATGAACGATGTGTTGACGAGCCCTGAGGCGAGGCCCGAGTCCTGCGGGCCGACGTCGCCCATCGCGGCGAGCAGCATCGGATTGAAGACGATCCCGCCGCCAAAGCCCAGCAGGATCATTGCCGGCAGAATGTCGGCCAGGAAGTGACCATGGACGGGAACGCGCGTGAACAGCACCAGACCGGCGCAGGCGAGTAAGAGGCCTACCACGAGCGGTCGCTTGAGACCGAAGCGCATCACCAGCATTGCCGAGACGCCGAGCGAGAGGGCGCCCATGATGATGTTCGCCGGGAGGAACGCGAGACCGACCTGCAATGGGCTGTAGTGGAGCACGTACTGGAGATAGAGCGCCGAGAGAAAGAACCAGGCGAACAGCGAGCCGGCCCAGAGCACACCGATCCCGTTGGCGCTTGCGAGGTTGCGGAGCTTGAACAGCCCGAGCGGCATCAGCGGCGAGCTGACGCGCGACTCGATCGTCAGGAACACGGCGAGCAGGGCAAAGGCGCCGCCGAGCAGTCCGAGCGTCTGCGCCGAGGTCCAGCCGGCCTGGTTGCCGTTGACAATCGCGTAGACGGCGAGCATCAGGGCCGCCGTGACGCTGAGCGCGCCGCCGATGTCAAGACGCGTGTTGGCGAGTCCGCGGTTCCCCTCCGGGAGCACTCGCAGCGCGAGGATTGCGACGATCAATCCGATTGGCACGTTGACGAGGAAGATCCAGTGCCAGCTCAGTAGATCGGTGAGGATTCCGCCGAGCACGACGCCGACGGTGCCGCCGCCCGCCGCGACGAAGCCAAAGATCCCCATCGCCTTCGCCCGCTCGCCCTGCTCGACGAACAGCGCCATCGTCAGTGCCAGCGAGACAGCAGAGACCGTCGCGCCGCCGAAGCCCTGGATCACGCGCGCCGCGACCAGCATTGTCTGGCTGCCTGCAAGGCCGCAGGCGAGCGAGGCCGCCGTGAACAGCCCGATCCCGCAGAGGAACAGACGCCGCGGACCGAACATGTCGCCGAGCCGGCCGCCGAGCAGCAGGAAGCCGCCGAAGGTCAGCAGGTAGCCGTTGACGACCCAGGCGAGCGAGGATTGCGAGAAACCGAGGCTACGCTTGATCGTCGGTAGCGCCACGTTGACGATCGTCGTATCGAGCACGATCATCAGCGTCCCCAGGCAGAGGATCATCAGCGCGATCCAGCGCGAGCGGCTGTCGGTCTGGCTCATCGCAGGGGCTGCCGCGGTCCAGCGCCGGCCGCGGCGTAACGGCCTAGGGGACCGGCGTATTCAGTGTGGATCTGCAGCCGCGCTGCGATGCTCATTAGCCTCTCACCGATCGTGATCGCCGGGTAGCCGACGTCCAGAGCATTCAAGCAATTGTGCCAGCCGGCGCCATTCCGCGGCCTTCGTAGTGGCTCCTCGGCGAGCTGCAGCGCGCCGCCGACGCTCGCTACCTACGCCGCCTGCGCGCCGCCACCGAGGAGGTTCGACTCGACCCGCGCGAGGTGGCTGTCCATGATCGCGATCGCGCGCGACAGCTCGCGTGAGCGCAGGGCCTCGACCAGCTGGGCGTGGTCTGCCGCATAGATCGCGCGACGATCGTGCGAGTCGTTGCGCCGTTTCATGCTGCCCCAGATCGTCCCCTCGCGCGCATGTTCGACGGCGCGGTACATCTCGATTACGAGCTCGTTGCGCCCGGCGGCGACGATCGCGTGGTGGAGCGCGAAGTCCCAGTACTCGAACTCCTCGAAGCTCTGCGCGCCGTCGCCGCCCGCGAGGCAGCGATCCATCTCCTCGAAGTCGCGCGTCGTCGCCCAGGCGACGACCAGTGGCAACGCCTGCGGCTCGATCAGTCGCCGCGCCGCCATCACGTCGGCCGGGCTGATCTCCGCGGCGTCGCGCCTTACGCCGCCCTGGCCGCCGAGCGAACGCAGGAACGTTCCGCGGCCAACCTCGCGTGAGATCCGCCCCTCGGACTCGAGCAGTGCGAGGGCGTTCCGCACCATCGTGCGGGTGACCCCGAAGTCGGTTGCGAGGCGGCGCTCGGTCGGGACCCGCCCATCCGACTGCGCGACCGCGAGCACACGGTCAGCGAGCTCGCGCGCGTATGCAGGCTGGCTCGGTGAAATAACGGTGGCCACTGCAACCAATCCTACCAATTTAGCCGCAGGGGCGCCACAGAGACTCTCGACTTGACCTGCGAAGCCGGGAGGTGTAGCTTCGACCAATTCAACAAATGCAACCAAAGCCAGGGAAATTGGTGGCATCGGATGGGAGGCATCGGTAGATGAGGCTGGCGACGATCAAGACCACGGCGGGTCTGCGACTCCACGTTCGCGGCAACCAGGGCTACGTCGACCTGGGCCAGGCGACCGGCGATGAGCGCCTCGCTGCCCTGGACGGACTGCTGAGCGGCGGCGCGGAGGCGCTCGAGCTCGCACGCCGCGCGTCCGAGCAGGAGGGCCGCGAGGTGGCGGAGTCCGAGTTCGGCCCGGCGGTCCCCAATCCGAATCGCATCCCCTGCCTCGGCGTCAACTACCTCGAGCACGCGCTCGAAGGCGGGCGTCCCCCAACGACCTGGCCCGAGGTCTTCGTGCGCGGCGCCGACTCCGTCGCCGACCCGTACGGTGAGCTAATCAAGCCCGAGCTGACCGAGCGCTTCGACTACGAGGGCGAGCTCGGCCTCGTCATCGGCCGCGGCGGGCGCTACATACCGGCCGACGAGGCGTTCGCTGCGATCGCCGGCTACGTCGTCCTGAACGACGGCACCGCGCGCGAGTGGCAGTGGGCCGCGACCCAATGGACCGCCGGCAAGAACTTCGATGGCTCGATGCCGATCGGCCCGGAGGTCGTGACGACCGACGAGGTCGACCCGACCGACGCCCAGCTGACGACGACGCTCAACGGCGAGGTCATGCAGTCAGCGCGCACGTCGGCGATGATCTTCGACATCCCGCGGACGATCGAGTTTCTCTCGTCGTGGACGACGCTGCGCCCAGGCGACGTCATCGCCACCGGGACGCCGTCGGGCGTCGGGTTCGCGCGCAAGCCGCCGGTCTGGCTCACGCCGGGTGACCTGATCGAAGTCGAGGTCGAAGGCGTTGGGCGGATCGCCAATCGTGTCGCGGCCGAGAGCGTGGAGTTCGCCGAGTGGCCGTGGCACCCGCCGACGACCGAGAAGACGACGCTGTAGTGCAGCGCGGCGGCTTGCGGCAGTGCTCGCCGGCCCCGAGGGCCGGTGCTTCTAGCTCTCGGACGGGAGAGCCATGCCAGAGGAGGAGAGGGAGAAATGCAACACAAAGGACCATCGAGCCACCCTCGTAGGGGCCGCCTACGCGCGTGGACAACAACAGGGCGCGGACGGCGCGCTTTGCTTTTCGCCAGGCTCGCTGCGACGGCCGCAGTGGTTGCGGGCGGCGTCGTTGCAGCGGAGACCTCGAGCGCGAGCGCTTCCGGCTCGACGCTGACGATCGCCGACGTGGCGCCGCCGCGAACCTCGCGCCCGCGATCGCCAACGCCGTGTTGAAGGATCACGTCCGCCAGCTCGCCCGCACCGGCGCCTCGGTTCTCGTCGTCGAGCAACGCGCCAGGGCAGTGCTCGAGATCTCAGACCGGACATACGTTCTGACCGGTGGCCAGCTGCGGATGGAGGGGACGCCGTCGGAGCTCGCTGCGAGCAGCGAGTTCATCGAGTCATTCCTCGGCGGCGGCGCCGCTGCCTCCAAAGGCTCACACAGCTAGAGCCGGCGGAGGCCGCGATCGAGCGTGCCGATCGGCCGCTCGAGCGAGAGCTCGGTCGCGGAGCTTGCTTCCGCCGTCGAGCGCGGCAGCAGGGCCGCAAGCCCGCGGCGCGGGCCGGGGAGGTCACCACCACGGGCTGCGCGTCACGTGGTCGCCGTCTGGTGCGCAGCTATCGGTCTCGCCCCGCGTCGCTGTTCGCGTCGCGGCAGAGAATGGCGGGGCCTCCCCGGCTCGCCGCGGGAGTCCTCGTTGGTAACGAGTACTTTCAACGCCGACGGCGATACCCGGACGGGACGGTCGTAAGCGCTCGCCCGGCGAGATAGGCGCAAATAGGGGCCAAATTATTCGCGCGGTCTCCGTCCGCGCACGCACGCGCCTACGGAGCTGCCCGTGCTCCGCTCGCTGCATGCTCAGCCGGGGCGACCGCTGCGCCGATTGCTCGGGTCAGCGCGTCGATCAGCGCGGCTGCGCGGAGCGGCTTGCTGACGTAGTCGTCCATGCCCGCAGCGATGCACTTCTCCTCGTCGCCGCTCATCGAGTTGGCGGTCGACGCGACGATCGGGAGATGCGTTGGCGGCTGCTCGCGCCGGCGGATCTCGCGCGTGGCTTCATAGCCGTCCATCTCCGGCATCTGGCAATCCATCAGCACGGCGGCGTACGCGGTGTGCTCGATCGCCTCGAGGGCTTCGTTGCCGTTGTTGACTACCTCGGAGCGGTAGCCGCATTTGTCGAGCAGCCGAGCCGCGAGCATCTGGTTGACCGGACTATCCTCGGCGACTAGGACAAGCGGCGCGGCGTCGCTCAGGTTGCCGTCGCCGTCGCGCGGCCCGAGCGCGCTGAAGCGTGCGGGAGTCGGCGCGATCTGATCGGTCTTGTCGACTACTGGCAGCGCCAGCTCGAACCAGAACGTACTGCCCTTGCCGGGCGTGCTGTCCGCACCGATCGTTCCGCCCATCATCTCGACGAGCTGCGCAGAGATCGTGAGGCCGAGCCCGGTCCCGCCGTATTTGCGTGCCGTCGAATTGTCGGCCTGCGTGAATGGCTGGAACAAAACAGCCAGCGTCTGCTCGTCGATGCCGATCCCCGTGTCGCTGACTTCGACTCGCACAAGCGCGGCGCTGTCGCGAGGCGTCGCGGCTACATGGACGGTGACCTGGCCCTCCGCGGTGAACTTCACCGCGTTTGAGAGCAGGTTGATCACGACCTGACGTAGCCGCCCCGGGTCGCCCCGCAGCCATGCCGGCAGGTTCGGATCTGCGTTGACTTCGAGCCGGACGCCCTTGCGGCGTGCGATCGGGAGGATCAGCGCGCAGCTCTCGGCGATCAGCTCGGAGAGGGCGAAATTCGCTTGCTCGAGCTCCAGCTTGCCCGCCTCGATCTTCGAGTAATCGAGGATGTCGTTGATGACGAGCAGCAGCCCCTCGCTGGAGGTGCGAACGATTTCCGCGTATTCGTGCTGCTCGGGTGTCAGCTGGGTATCCAGGAGCAGCTCGCTGGTTCCGATCACGCCCGACAGTGGTGTGCGCAACTCGTGGCTGACCGTCGCGACGAACACCGACTTCGCGTTCGACGCCTCGACCGCGTCGTCGCGCGCTTCTGCATTGGCCTGCGCCGCGCGGAGGGCCTCATCGCGACCCTCGCTGAGGATGGCGTGCTTCTCGCGAGCCATGCGCTCGACTGTCTCTCGCGCGCTTACCGAGCGGAAGTAGAAGAACCCGAAGGCGAGCAACAGCAACAGTATCGTCGTGGCAGCTCCGAGCTTGGCCTGCAACTCGGCCTGGACCTCGCGGTCGGCGTCCGTCTTGCTGATCGTGGCGAGTACGCCGGCGAGAACCGCCGAGCGAGTGGTAAGCGAGCGCTGCAGGTCGGGAACGAGTCTTGGATGGAGGGTCACAGCGGCAGACAGCCCGGGCCGAACGGCGATCCGGTAGATGCGCTGCACGACCGGCTCGATCCGCGCCAGATCGGCGCGGCCGCCGCTCAACAGGCGCGTTCGCACACCGCCTTGGGCGCCGGGCATCAAGCCGCTCGAGATCAGCCGCTCATCCTTTTGGATCTCGACCCGCGACGCTGTCGGTGAACCGCTCGCCGTTGGATCAGCGTTGAACGGAGCAGACTGAAGGTCGACCAACGACTGCGTCAGCAAGCCGTCCTGAACCTGCGCCCTGCGGCTCTGATCGACCCGCTCGATCAGCAGCCAGAGCGTCACGATCGCACTCAGCGTCAGCACGAGAACGACCAACGGAGCCAGAAGCTTCGAGCGCCTCACGAGCGGCGGACCATGCAATCCCATCGACCGATTGCCCGATCAGCTCAACAAACGAAGGGCGGCGATCTCTGGCAGCGGGGCGGCGAACCAGACCACGCTGCCCCGCCGGCGCGCGGCTTGGCGTTGATCTCACCGTCCATGGGCAGGACAAGCCGGCGCGCGGTCGCCAGGACTCTCCGCCGCCGCCCTCCATCGACGGAGCGCACCTGTCAATGTGCTGCTCGCTCCCCGCCAACGCAGACAGGAGGCAACGCGCCAATGCCCGACTGCACTCACTTGGATCAGATCACGGTCGACCGGCCAGACCGCGTCGAGGGCTGCGAGGAATGCCTGAAGATCGGCAGTAGCTGGGTCCACCTGCGCGTCTGCCGCTCTTGCGGGAAGGTCGGTTGCTGCGACAACTCGCCCCACCGCCACGCCACGCACCATGCGCACGACTCGGGCCATCCGATCACCACGTCGGTCGAGCCGGGCGAGGATTGGTCCTACTGCTACCTCGACGACGTGATGTTCGAACTCGACGGCGACCATGCCTGAGACAACCAGGCCGCCCGTGACCGAGGCGATCGGTGCGGGCATCGAGGAGCCGGCCGACCGCGACGGCGCCTTTCCACGACTCGATGATGGCCAGCGCGCGATGCTCCGCGCTGCCGGGACGACCCGCGAGGTGGCGAGCGGCGACGTCCTCTTTCGTGAGGGCGACCCCTGCTACGACTTCTTCGTCGTCGAGTCGGGAGCGATCGCGATAGTCCAGGGCTACGGCCACAACAACCGCGTTGTCGCGATCCACGGACCGCATCGCTTCCTCGGCGAGCTGAACCTGCTCACCGGCTCGCCGCCTTACCTCACCGCGGTTGTGCGCGACCCGGGCGAGGTCACACAGGTCTCGGTCAAGCACCTGCGCGAGATCGTTGAGAGCGACCAGGACCTCTCGAACACGATCCTGCGCGCCTATCTGGCGCGCCGCGCAATCCTGATCGAGAGTGGCGCCGGCGTGCAACTCGTGGGCTCACGCTTTTCGCCCGACGCCCAGCGATTGCGCGAATTCCTAGCCCGTAACCGCATGCCCTACCACTGGATGGACCTCGAGGAGGATGACGAGGCGGATGAGCTCCTGCGCGCGCTGGCGATCGAGCCCGCGGAGACGCCCGTAATCGTCGGTGCGGGCGGCGTCCTCCGCAATCCCTCGAACGGCGAGGTTGCGGCGATGCTCGGTCTCGGCGCGCGCGGCTCCCCGCCGGCGCTGTGCGACGTCGTGATCGTCGGCGGTGGACCCGCAGGCCTTGCCGCGGCTGTATACGGCGCCTCCGAGGGACTCGACACCCAAGCGATCGATGGGATCGCCCTCGGTGGGCAGGCGAGCACCTCGGCGCGGATCGAGAACTACCTCGGCTTCCCGACCGGCATCTCGGGCAGCGAGCTTGCCGAGCGCGCTCAACTCCAGGCGCGACGCTTCGGCGCGCGGCTCGTCGTGCCCGCCGAGGCCGTCGCGCTCGCTCAGGACGACGGGCATTTCGCGATCACTCTCGCCGACGGCACGACGGTGAACGGCCGCACGATCATCGTCGCGACCGGCGCCCAGTACAACAAGCTCGATGTCCCCGGATACCTCCAGTGCGAGGGCGCAGGCTGCATCTACTACGCCGCGACGCTGACTGAGGGTCTCGCGTGCGCGCGTGACCCGGTGGTGGTCGTCGGCGGCGGCAACTCCGCCGGCCAGGCGGCGATGTTCCTCTCCCGTCACGCTGCAAGTGTCCGGCTACTGATCCGAGGCGACGACGTCGCCAAGTCGATGTCGCGCTATCTGATCAAGGAGATCGACCAGCGTGAGCAGATCGAGGTGCTGACGACGACCAAGATCGCCGCACTCCATGGCGACCACGGGCTCGATTCGATCACTGTCGAGGACGTCGGAACCGGCGTGCAGCGCGACCTCGAAGCGAAGGCGCTGTTCGTTTTCATTGGCGCATCGCCACACACCGAGTGGCTCCGGGGCCACGTCGCGATGGACGAGCACTGCTTCGTTCTGACCGGCCGCGATGTTGCCGACGAGGACCTCAGCGGCTTCAACGGCGAGCGCCCCTACCTACTCGAGACAAGCCAGGCCGGGATCTTCGCCGTCGGCGACGTCCACGCAGGGTCGATCAAGCGGGTCGCCTCAGCAGTCGGAGAGGGTTCGATGGCGATCCAGCTGATTCACCAGCGCCTCGCGGTCCTCTGACAGCGGGCTAGTCTCACGCTCAATGGCCTACACGGTCCTCCCTGCAGCCGATGCGTTCTGGCGAGCCTCGAATCAGATGGGGGTGCAGAACACGGATCTCGCCAAGCAACTCGGGGCCTCGATGCTCGGTGCGCGCCTCTGGCGGCTGGCGCCCGGGCAGGCTTCGACCCGCCACCGTCACCTCATCCAGCACGAGCTCTACGTCCTGCTCGAGGCCACGGGCCGCATGCGCGTCGATGGCGAGCTACTGACGCTCGAGCCGCTGTCCGCCGCCCTCGTCGAGCCAGCGAGCCTGCGTCAGGTCTTCAACGACACCGACCTCGACGCCCTCTGGCTCGTCGTCGGCGCGCCGGCTGAGGGCGCTAACACGCTGGAGATGACGCCGGACACGCTCGCACAGCTCTACCCGGACGGGCCGAAGGCGCTGCCGCCCGAGCTCGGCGGCTCGCTCAGCTGAGGCCGAGTCGGATCGCCAAGCGCTCGCCGGCCTCGCGCAGCGCCGCCGGGATGCCGGGAGTGTGAGTTCGTTGCTTGGGAAGACGTAGTGCTCGTAAGGCGTCCCGGCGCCTCCCAGCAGCTCCTCGAAGCCGGCCGGGGTGCTGATGACGTGGATCTGCGTGAAGTGGCTGCCCATGACGTAGGAGCAGACACAGCCGGCGGGTGCGTAGGCGAAGTCTCCGGGGACGAGACTGTGAGCAAGGCCGTCGAGCGTCAGCGCGAGCACGCCTCGTCGGTCCCCTCCGTGGCGTCGACATAGGGGGTGTCGACCATCGTCACGTAGCCCTCGGCGCGAGCCCGCTCGAAGCGCTCGAACGGCGGCGGGCCGGTCGCGCCGGCGGCCGGGTGGACGTTGGCGTCGGTCGGCTCGCCGGTGATCCGGAACATGCCTTCGAACCCGCCCGGCATCGCGTAGCCGAGGAACTGGTTGTGGCGGTCGAGGTAATGGTAGGCGTGATGGACGCCGGCCGGGACGCTGGCGAAGTCGCCGGGACGCAGGATGCGGCCGGCGCCGTCGGACCAGATCTGCATCGAGCCGCGGATCGGAACGAACATCTCGTGCTCGTGCTCGTGGAAGTGCATCGGGATCGGTCGCGGCCCGCGTGGGCCGGCGTTGCCGATCAGTGAGAACTGCCCGTCGGTCTGCGCTGCGCCGACAGTCGTGATGACGATGTCGCCGAGCAGAGTGCGCCGCTCGCCTTCGCATGCGCGGACGATGATCGGCTCGCTCTTCTGCATCGCGTGGATTATGCGACGCTGAGGCGGATCTCGCGCTCGGAGCGCCGGGCGCGTCGCCTCGAGCGCGTCGGGCGGGAAGGCCGCGGCTTCAGGATTCTCCCGGCAGTATCTGCCTGGGCAGCAGCCGGTGACCGTCAACAACCGCGGTGGCGAGGTCGAGCAGCTTGCGATTATCGGCGCGCGAATGTTGACGCAGCAGCTCGAACGCTGCGTGCTCGTCGATGCCGTGGCGTTCCATCAGGATGCCTTTCGCTCGTTCGGTGATTGCTCGTCGCCCGAATGCGCCCTGGAGATCGTGGTATTCGGCGAAGCGGCGGAGCACGATGTCGATCGCGCTCTGCCAGTCGTCGATGTCGGCGTCGTTGATGTGGGCGAACACGCCCCGCTTCGATGCCTCCTTGACGAAGGCGGCGTCGGGCGAGTGGAGCAGAACTATCACCGGGCAGGCGGCTTCGCGGACGATCTTGTCGATCAGATCGAGTGCGTGCTGAGAGTCGTCGCCGAGTCCGACCAGCGCGACATCGGGTCGCTCTCGCGCCGTCACCGCGCCGACGTCGCTGACGTCGATCTCGCGGGCGATCACCTCGTGGCCGAGCGAGACGACGATTGGCGCGACGAGCGCCAGCCGATCCCTGCGCTCGTTGGCGATCAGAACTCGAAGATGCTTGGTGTCGAGCTCGGTCATCTGCCTAATTCGCCGCGTAGGGCCCGATAAGGCGCCGCATTTGACTTATCGCTAGCGGGGCGTATCGTGTTTCGGGCGTCGCCCCAAGCTCCGGCACGCGTTCCTCTCCGGCCCCAGAGTCTCGGCCGGCGTCCAAGTGGTTGATCGCAGCCCTCGCAGCGCGCCTCGTACAGGAGTTCTGACATCTCCCGTTCCAGCCGAAAATCCGATCTTGCCCGACCGGTCGTGCCGCACTCAATCGCTCTCACCCCCATCACGGAGCGAGTAGCGACCGGTTGCCTGACCCGCGCGCCGTCCGTTCGGCTGATCCAGCCGAATGGACGGCAGCGCGCAGGTTGAAGAGCTGGCCCTGGCATCGATGGCTCAGTCTCCGCGCTCGGCGCGTGAGGTTGCCCTGCGCCGGGTGTAGACCCCACGGCATCGCCGTGGACCGTGCCGTTGCCGGTAGTCGTTCGCGTTGCTGAGCTTGCCATCGTGGAGCCTCGCATCACTGTGCTGCGGCGGTCGCGATATCAAGCTCGCCCGTCACGCGCAGGCACGCGGTGCCGAGGCAGTCATCGTGCAACGTGCATGTCGACCCGGGCAGCGGGAGATTCGCGATGGTTCCCTCGGGAAGACCCTGCGGACCGGACACGGTGACCTCCTGGTTCGATGCGGACGCGAACTCAGAAGTCAGATCGTGTTGCCAGCCCAACGGCCAACCTCACGCGATGCCCTCCAGCGACTAAAAAATATCACGCGAAACCGATGGCGCAAACCGGCTAACCGGCTAGCGGAGGCTAGGCGCCCGGTACCAACCGGCCAGGCGTGGGGAGTTCGTGGTCCTCGACGAGGTCGGTGGGCGCGAGAATGAAGACCTCGCACATCATGTCCGGATGCTGCTGGTTGCCGCTCATAAAGCCGATCACACGCCGCCCGGTCGCGGCTTCGATCACGGCGGTGAAGCGGTCGACCATGACCTCCTGGAACTCCATGCGCTGCTGGATCACCGCCGGACCGCGGCCCCCCGCAAGCAGCGTCTGCTCGACGCGCGAGAAGCCGCCACGGAGCACGCAGACGACGAGGTCGTCCGCGTAGTAGGACTTGGTGCGGGTCGGGCCGTGACCGTAGAACTCCTTGAGCAGGGCGACCATCCCGTCCGAGATCGCCGTCAAGACATCGCCATGGGCCTGCGGGCGTTCCCTGACGTGCTCCTCGGGACTCACGATGAGTGATGTGCTCGCCGGCACACTGCCCGGTAAATCTTAGCCGACCCGGTGCGCTACTGTGTGGACACATCGTTCGTCGGGTTTCTCGCCCTTCGCCTCGCGCGCGACCAACCCGAGGGACGAGAGAGCAGGCCGCCATGTCGGCCCAGGACCTGGAGTTGCAAGGCGATGAGCTGCTCGCCGCGATAACCGAGGCGATGATCGCGTTCCACGAGCGCTATTACCATCGTCCGCCAGGAACCGCAAAAACGCTGCTGCTCGGCGACGATCTGCTCGCGTGCATTCTCGGCGGCGTCTACACCGACGTTGAGAAAACGATGATCGAGCTGCAACGCGCCCCGATCGTCCAAGAAACCCGCAACGCTTTCCAGACCGCCATGCAAGACAAGTTCATTGCCGCCGTCGAGCACCTCTCGGGCCGCACCGTGCTCGCCTTCATCTCCAACCACCACGTCGGCCCCGACATCGAAATCGAACTCTTCCTGCTCAGACCAGACGGGACGACGGATCCGGGCGTCGCGTAATCCGCTGGACGAGGTCCGGGAGCTGGGCGGGGTGGCGCCGGGCTTACGGCCAGTACCGCGCGGAGCGAGTCCACCGATCAGCGGCGGACGATCCTCCCGGCGTTCCAACGAAGCACGCGGTGGCTGCGCGGTGATTCTCGTCCGCGCGTCAGGCGCGGCCTGTTGGGCCGGAGCATCTGTGTGCCCGCCGAGAGTTAGGGCGAAGCAGGACCGGTAGGACCGGTAATACACGCGAGCGAGACGACCTCACCTGGACGTCCGTGTAACTCGCCGCCCGGAGCTTGACTTATTGTTTGCGCGGCGTAACGTCTTGAACGCGTCCCTCAAACCTCGGGACGCGGCTTTCCGGCTCCAACTACTGGCCGGCGTCAAAGGTGTTGACCGAAGTTGGTCATCCACACTCGAGCGCGTCAGGAGCCGGAGCCATCGCCATAGCCTGCACACGACCAGCCGTAGAAGTGACGCCGCGGCACGTCTCGATGTCCGATGAGCAGCTGATCGAACTGCTTCGCCGCGGAGAGCACGGCGCGTTTGAAACCCTGGCGGCGCGCTACCAGCAGCGGCTGTTGCGTTTCTGCTGGCGAATGCTGAGATCAAAGGAGGACGCCGAGGATGCGATGCAGGATGTCTTCGCCGCCGCCTTCAAGGCGATCCTTGCCGACGGGCGCGAGATCTGCGTTCGTCCGTGGCTGTTCCGGATCGCGAGAAATCGCTGTGTTGACCAATTACGTCGGTCACCCACGGTCAGCGTTGACTCAATGGACGACTTCCAGGCAGAGAGTCGCACGCTGCTCGAGGGACTGGAGGGTCGCCAGCGGCTGCGTGATCTCGTCAGGGACCTGCAGGCGCTGCCCGATCGTCAACGCACGGCGCTGTTGCTTCGCGAGGTCGACGGGCTCACCTATAACCAGATCGCCATCGCCATGGGGACAACCCTTCCGGGGGTCAAGTCGCTGCTCGTGCGGGCCCACCGCGCCCTCACCGAGGGCCAAGAACCCCAGCTCTATCCGGCGGCCGTCTCAGCCGCGTAGTTGGCAGGTCGGGCGATGCTCGCTGCCGGGTGCGGCTCGGCCCTCCCGAGCACCAGTGTTGCGCCCCGCGCCACAGTCGCCGGCGTTTGCAGGGATTCGGCGGCGCTGCGGTGTTTTCCGCCGAGCGCCGGCCGCGCTGCGGCCCCAATGAAGCTAGGCCGCAGCGCCCTGCGATGCGGGCGATCAGTAGCCGGGGCTGCTGCCGCCCGGCTTCTTCTTGAGGATCTCGTTGCCGCTCGGGCTCACGACGTAGAAGCCACTGACGCCCTCGCCGCTCGTGCCTTTGCCGGCCGACGCGAACGTGTACAGCGGATGACCGTGGTAGGTCACCTGCTTGCCGCCCGCGGCCTTCACGGTGCCGAGGTCGCTCGCCTTGGCGCCGCCCGATGCCTTCGGAGCGCCGCTGGTCTTCAGCGCAGGCCACGCCGTGAGGCAGCCACCGGTGCAGGCCGGGTGTCCCGGCTTGTCGCCCGAGTCCAGATACAGCGTCTGCCCAGAGCCGGTCACGAGGATCGTCCCGAGCGAGGAGTGAGCGGTACTCACGACTGCTTGCGAGGCGCTCTTGTGCGCGGAATGGCCGAACGCCGGTCCAGCAGCCGCGAGCACGGCCACGGCTGCGGGGATGAGTAGCACTCGTCTTGTTTTCATCGTTGCTCCGATCCTCGACTGTTTTCCTTGTACCCAAGGACTCCGGATTCGCCGATTCCTTCCAACTCCAGCAACCCATGAGACCAGCCGCCTACAGCGCGGGCACATCCTCGCAAGGCAGAAACCTTCGTCGACGCGCCGCCGCGCGACGCTCGACATCTCCACACCCGCATCGGGGTAACGCTACAGAGGTGTACGCTCTGGAGACGCAACTGGCAGCGCGGCGGCCCCAGCGGCTGGGCGCGCGGCCCGGGAAAGGGATCGTTTGATCCCAACTGCTGCCAGTGGCAGCTCCGCAGTACCGGCTCAGCGCAGGTTCCTACGGCGCGTCCCGGTTCGCTATCGCGTTGCCGCCACGGCGCTGGCGACAGGTGGTGCCTTCGCCGCCCTTATCGTCGTGCTCGCCGGGCGCAGCGGGCAGTTCAGCACGGCAGTCCTGACGGCGCCGATCTGGTTGCTCCTGCTGGCGGCGCTGCTCCAGCTCGCGTCGCTCGTCACGCGCAGCGAGGCTTGGAATTTCTGCATGCGCGCCGCCGGGGGTAGCACTCCACGTCGGGTCGTCTTCCGCGCCGCCGGCATCGGCGCCCTCGCAAGCGTTCTCAGCGCCGAGCTAGGTCTCGCGACTCGGATTGGCGCGCTCCGCCGTACAGCCCCGCAGACGTCCCCCCGCATCCCGACGCTCGCGGTTGCCGAGATCCCGATCGTTGCGATCGAGGCGATGCTGGCCGCGCTCTTCATGTTTACGCTCGTCGGTCCCCTGAACCTGCCGCCATGGGTCCCGCTGCTGGTGATCGCCGGAATGCTCGCCGTGATCGGCGGCCTCCACCGTCTCGCTCGCGCTCGCCGCTCGGGCGTGTGGCTCGGACTTGCGGCGCTCCGCGATCTGCACGGTCGCGAGCGCCTCGTCGCACTCGTCGTGTTCGGGGTGCTCGCGCAGATCGCACGCAACCTGCTCGTGCTCCACGCGGTCGGCGTCAACACCTCTATCTTCAACGCGATCGCCGTGCTGATCATCAGCGTCAGCCTGAGCCCGGTCCCGGTCGGAGCGGGCGTCGGCGCGACCGCCACGGTGCTCATCCTTGGCGCCCACGGCCTCGCGGCGACCGCCGCCGGAGGCGTCCTGCTGACAGTGACCGGCGTCGTGGCGGCGGTCTGTTACGCCGCCTGGGCCTGTGGCGACCACACATTGGCGGGTGTTCGTACCCGCCAGCAGGTGCGCGCATCGGTCGTGCCGGTTTCGATCGAGCCGATCATCGGATCGCGGATCAGCTAACAGCGCGCGCAAGCTATCGGAGGTGGTCCGCTTGCCTGGTGCCGGGGCGGACGATGCCTATCTCGTAGGCTAGAACGACGGCCTGGATGCGGTCGCGCAGGTCGAGCTTGTCGAGGATGCGGGCGACGTGGGTCTTGATCGTCAGCGGCGAGAGAACGAGCTGGTCGGCGATCTCGGCGTTGGAGAGGCCGCCTGCGACGAGGACGAGAGTCTCCTTTTCGCGCGGGGTCAGTTGGTCGAGACCGGGAGTCGGGCCGACGGTCGGGGGGTGGTCGAGCACGTAGGCTTCGATCAGGCGGCGGGTGATCGACGGGGCGAGCAGCGATTCGCCCTGCGCGATCGTGTGGATCGCGGCAAGTAGCTGGTCGGGTGCGACGTCTTTGAGAAGAAAGCCGCTGGCGCCGGCGACGAGTGCGTCGAATACGTACTCGTCGAGGTCAAATGTCGTGAGCATCAGCACAACTGCCTGGGTACCGTCGCTGGCTTCGGCGACGACGCGGATTCCCGGGTCTGTCTCGAGAATCATCCGGAAGCCGGCGCGTACGAGAGCCTGGTCGTCCGCAATCAGGACGCTGACGCTCACGTGAGGCCGATCGGGTCCAACTGGAGGCGTGCGCGAAGCGCGAAGCCGACGGATTGCGGCTCGGTCCGCAGTTCGCCGCGGTACAGGCCCACGCGATCCACGAGCGGCGCGAAGGTTCCGTCAAGCTCAGGGATCGTCCCGTCCCCGCGGACCTCGAGCTCGAGATCACGTGACCCGTAGTGAACCGTCACGGAGCTGTGGCGGACGTGCATGCGTCTAGCTCACGGAGCCTAGCGAACGAAAACCGGGGCCGCCTGACGCCCCACCGCGCACGAGCGGTTGGTTGGCGTGCTCGCTTTCTGAGGGAGGAGTCGGGTGGTTGCGGGGTCAGGCGGCGAGTTCGGCGTCAGCGCGTGCGGTGATGATCGTGAGGACGCGGCCGGCGGTTGCGAGGTCGTCGGCTGGGAGGTCGTTGTAGAGACGCGCGACGATCTCGCTGACTGCGGCTTTGATCTGGGTGTAGCGCTCCTGCCCGTTCGGAGTCAGCTTGATCTCGGAGCCGCTGGCGGACACTTCGGTAAGCAGCGCGAGCGCGTGTAGGTCGGTGATTGTTGCGTCGACCGTCGTGTTGTCGGTTTTGAGTGCGCTGGTTGCTCGCGCGGCGAGTTCGTCGCGGTCGACCGTGCCGCCGGGTTGTGCGGTGAGTGTGAGCACCACCCAGTGGTTGTAGGTGATGGCGGTTGGGGCGAGGACGCGTTCGAGGATTGCGCGGTGAGCGTTTTCGGCGCGCCCAAGGATCTGCGGGTTGAGGCTCGTGGGTGACGGCATGGCTGTCCTTTACATCGGGGTGAGCGGGTGGTCCAAGAGGGCGGCTATGTCGCTCGCGAAGGCTTGGGTGCGTTGACCGTCCAGGCCGCCGAGAGGAGCAAGCAGTCCGTCGAGGAGCTGGTGCACGAGTTTGATCGCGCGGTCTGTGACCTCGCGTCCATTGGGCGTGAGTGACAGCTTGACCGCACGCCCGTCGGTCGGATCAGGCGCACGACCGATCAAGCCTTCCACGTCCAATGTGCGCGCGAGCTTCGAGACGTAGAGCGGCTCGAGGCCCGTGTAGTCGGCGAGCTCGCGCTGGCTCGGCTGCGTGCCAGTTCGCTCGATGCTCCGCAGCGACCCGAGCAGCGAGTACTGGGCATGAGTCAGGCCGAGCGGCGCGAGCGCGCGGTCTACGGCGACCCGCCATTTCATCGACAGACGCCAGACAAGAAACCCCGGCGTCGAGCCTTCGGCGATAGAACTCACGACGACTATAGTACATGACGACTACGTACATGGCTACTATCATCTCTCGCGGCGGGCGCCCGCACTCTGGCCAAGGGCTCGGCCGACTTACGCTTGGGACGACTTGCTAGTGCGCGGTGCGAGTCCCTGCTTACGCTCGCTTCCCTCAGGGTTGCGGAAGCGCTCATGCCGTCGGCCGTTGGAGGCAGTCGTCCTCTACGCCCACAGTCCGGAAACGGGTACGGCCCAGATCCGGTCGGCGATTGGGAGTGTGTGTTCGCCTGTGTAGACGATGATGCCGGCCTTGAAGCGGCCGCCGAGTTTGTCGCGGAGCAGGCGCAGGCCGCGCGTGTCGGACGCGCGGACGACGGTTGCGGACTTGGCTTCGATCGCGGCGAGGTCGCCGGACGCGGCTTCGACGACGAGGTCGACTTCGCGTTTGTCGGTGTCGCGGTAGAAGTACAGCTCGACGGGTGTTGGGTTCCAGGTCGCTTGCTTGACGAGTTCCATGACGACGAACGTCTCAAACAGGCTGCCCGCGATCGCTCCTTGGTCGGGCGCCGAGTAGCCCTCCGCGTGGAGGCCGATCAGGGTGGCCGCGAGTCCTGTGTCGCCGAGCAGCAGCTTGGGTGACTTGACCTGCGGTGACCGACGCGATGGTGGGGCTGCACCAGCGCTACCACCACCGTGTCCCAGTGACCGCGAAAACGCTGGTGCTCGGCGCCGACCTGCTCGCGTGCGTGCTCGGCGGGATCTACACAACGGTGGAACAGACGATGATCGAGCAGCACTCGCCGGTCGTGCAGGAAACCAGAAGCGCCTTCCAGGACGCGATGCAGCACAAGTTCATCGCCGCGGCAGAGCAGCTCTCGGGACGTCAGGTCCTCGAGTTCATCTCGAGCCACCACGTCGGACCCGACATCGAAATTGACCTTTTCATGCTCCAACCGCAATACGACGCGACCGCCTAGGGACGGAGGCCGCAGCCCACACCAGGCGACGGCGCGCAGCTCGACCTTCGGCGCAGCTCGACCATGGTGACCGGCACAGGACGCACGAGTACCATCACGTTAGATCGGAGGATTTGGCGTGAGTGCACTCGTCTGGCTGGTGATCATCGTGGTGGCGGTCGTCGTCGTCTTGGCGATCGGCGCCTTTGTTCGACGTCGCAGGCGCAGCGGCGGTGTGATCGCGACGCGGAGGAAGCGATGAGGCTGCTCGTGACGGGGTCGGACATACGCGGCCTCCCAGTGGTGACGATCGCCGATGGCGAGGACGTGGCCGAGGTCCGGGATCTGGTCTACAGCCCAGAGGCGGGACGTGTCGTTGGGCTGACGCTGAACAAGCGCGGCTTTCTCGCGGGCCGCCGCCGCGAGGTGCTGCCGGCCGAGACGATTCACGCGATCGGTCGCGACGCCGTGATGATCGACGATGAGAGCAGCCTCACGCTGCCGGACGACGCGCCTGCGGACGTCGGAGCGCCACCCTCCGGGCGGGACGTCACGGGCGATGAGGTGCTGACTGAGGGCGGCATGAGCCTCGGCCACGTTCGCGACGTTGTCGTCTTGGTGGGGAGCAATGGAGAGGTGGCTGGTTATGAGATCGCCACGACTTCGGGCGGGACTGGCTACATCCCCCTGCCTGCGCAGCTTGCCGTGTCGGGCACCACGCTGGTGGTCCCTGAGGCCACGAAGGAGTTCGTCAAGAACGATCTCGTCGGGCTGGGCGCTGCCGTGGACGACTTCCGGGCGAAGCTGGGGATCTCGTGAGCGAGCGGTTCGCTGCGGCTGCAGGCCGCAAGGTTGTCAGCCGGACCACCGCCGAGGAGCTCGGCAAGCTCGCCCACATCGTGGTCGACGTCAAGCGCCGGCACGTTGAGTTCGTGGTGGTTGGCAAGGGCCGCAAGGCACTCCTCCTCGCTTGGGACGACATCAGCGGGTTCGGTCCCGACGCAGTGATGGCTTCGAGCGAGGACGCCCTGTTCGCGCCACGCGACGAGCGCGACCGCGCGGCCGCCGACGGCAAGCTCGACCTGGTTGGCCGACGCGCACTCAGCGACATGGGCAACGACATCGGCCCAATCACCGACATCGTGTTCGACCCGGCGACAGGTTCAATCGAGACGGTCGTGCTCGACGACCACGAGGAGCCAGCGACCTCGCTGCTCGGCGCCGGCTCGTACGCCGCCGTCGTTCGAGAGTCCGCGACATAGCCCTCGGGCGGGTGGTCGCTGATCTCGGCCGCCGGCGCTCGACTGCGCGCCGCGAATCAATCAGCGCCAGAAAGACGTTGTGAAGAAAGGAGACTGAGTAGGCGCGTCTCACAACTACGGAACGAGAACCTGAATGGTCGAGATCAGAGGTAGCACCGAAGCACACGAGACCGCCCGCAAGCCGCGCGCCGTCGAAAGCAAGCCTCCACGGGGGTGGCCTGGAGCGTTTTCGACACCCCGCTCCAACTCGCGTCCCGCCGACTACGCGGCGCTCGAAGCGGTGTTTCTACTCTGCCTTGGCGGCGTGGTCGCTCTCGCGCGTCGCCAAGAACACCGGGGAGCGCCGGCGATGTCGCGCAACGAGCTACCCACGATGGCGTTGGCGACCTTCACGCTGGCCGACGTCTTGGCGAAGGAGAAGATCTCCACCTGGCTGCGCGAGCCCTTCGTGGTGGAGAGCGCGGACCATAAGCCGGTCGGCCCACAGGGCGGCGGGATGCGGTACGCGATCGGCGAGTTGCTTACCTGTACTCGCTGCGTGGGAACTTGGAGCGCTCTGGGGCTGGTCGGCCTGCGGACGGCGTCGCCTGTCGCCGGCCAAGCGACCGCGGCCGTCCTTGCTCTTGCTGGCGCGAACGACCTCATGCAGTGCGGATATCGACTTCTCGTCGAGCGCACAAACCGAGCGATCATCGAGACGGCAGCAACGCACGCCTAGAGGCCGCGTCTCGGAGGTCGCGGCGAGCGCTCCAGGGGTCATACTCGGGCCTCATGTGGGTGCACAGGCGACGCCATCCGCGGGCCGCCGGTGCCTCGGCTACTGATCGGCGGGGTGCGGTCCACCCCGGCGCGAGCCAACCGGCTCGGAGGTTGATCACCTGGCCTGCGCTGGCGATGATGACCGTGGGATCGGTTGGCTACCTGGGTTCGGCGCCAGCGACCGCGGTGCTGGGACTCGCGTCCGTATTTCTCTACGTCCTGCCGGCTTTTGTGTTCCTGGTGCCCGTTTCACTGGTCGCGGCAGAACTCGCTTCCGGGTGGTCCGGCGGCGTCTACAACTGGGTCCGCGAGGGGATCTCGGCTCCGATGGGCCTGGTCGCGGTGTGGTGCCAGTTTGCCCAGACGATCTTCTACTACCCGGCGCTGCTCGCCTTCGTCGGCAGCACGCTCGCATACGTGATCGATCAGCGCCTGGCAAGCAACGGGGTCTACACCGCAGCGATCATCATCGTGCTCTTCTGGGCCGGCGTTCTGCTGTCCTCACGCGGCATTTCGCTCGTGGCCGAGCTGTCCTCGCGCGGGACCGTGATCGGGACGCTGATCCCAGGAGCGATCCTGGTCGTGCTTGGCGTCATCTACCTGGCACAGGGCCACCATTCGGCGGCGGCGATCGACACCCGCCACATCTTTCCGGCGTGGAGCGGACTGGCCAGCACCGTGCTGATCGTCAACAGCTTCTTCACCTACGCCGGCGTCGAAATCAACGCCGTGCACGTCGACGAGCTGCGCAACCCGGGGCGCGACTATCCAAAATCGATTTTCGTCGCGATGGCGCTCGTGTTGGCGATCTTCATCTTCCCGACGCTTGTGATCGCCTTGGTCATCCCGGCGCACCACATCAGCTTCACCGCCGGCGTCATGCAGGCCTTCAACAGCCTCATGACGCACCTCGGGATCGGCTTCGCGGTACCGCTGATCGCGATCGCCCTCGCGCTCGGCGCCCTGGCCGGCATGATGGCCTGGCTCGACGGCCCATCCGAAGGCCTCGTGCGGATCGGGCGTGAGCAGGGCTACCTGCCCCCGTTCTTTCAAAAGGTCAACGGTCACGGCGTCGAGATCCACATCCTGACCGCGCAAGCCGTCGTGATCACGCTTATCGCGCTGCTCTACGCGTTCATCCCGACTGTTTCCAGCGCCTACTGGATCTTCACGGCTCTCGCGACGCAGGTGTACCTGATCATGTACGTCCTGATGTTCATCGCCGCAGTGCGTCTACGCCGCTCGCAGTCAGATCATCCACGCGGATACCGCGCGCCCGCGCTCAGCCTGCTCTGCCTGGTCGGCGGACTGGCATCCGTGACCGCATTCCTGATCGGCTTCGTATCCCCGTCGCAACTCGCCCACACCAGTCCACTTGTGTACGCGGGACTGATCGCGACCGGGATTCTCATCCTCGGAGTACTACCCCCGCTTCTATTGCAGCGCTTCCGTAAACCGGCCTGGAAGGCGACCCGGGGCGGGCCTGCCCAACGGTAGCCGGTCGACATCGCTGCGACCACATTGGACCGCTGGAAGGCTCCGGCCAGAACACGGAACAGCGAGCCGGCCCGCGTGCCCGATGGCACCTAGCATCAGTGAGCGCCGACGGTCCGCTCGCGTCGGTTTGGCACGCGAATGACGAGTCTGGGGGCTACGCGCTCAGCAGGTCGCGGCGCTGAAACACGCGTGTCGCGACGAGCGCGCAGACCGCTCCTATGGCGAGCATGGCTATCGCGGGACCGACACGGAACGGTTGTGCCGGCGGCAGTCCGACGTGCACGAACGGCGTCAGGTCGATAAGCCACTTCGGCGCGTCGAGAAGGGGGCCTGTGAGATCCCAGAGGAACGCGACGGCAACAAGCCCGTAGGCGATCCCGACGCTTGCGCGCGGCAGGATGGCGTATGCGAGCGTGGAGACCCCGAGAAACAGAAGCGCGACGGGCAGGCAGTTTGCGCCGGCCTCGAGCATCTGCGGCAGCGAGACGCCGACGCCCTGGGAAGCCGCGCCACCCCAGGTCACGAGCGCTGCCACGAGGGAGAGAACGACGGCGCCGGTGGCTGCGAGGACGAGGCGTCCGCTGAGCCACTGGCGGCGACTGACTGGCAGCGCGAGCACTGTCTCGAGTTGCTGATCGGCTTCCTCGCGCCTGGCGCTACCGATTTGTGCGCACGCGAACAGGCTGACGGCGAGGATGAAGAAGATGAACACGAAGGCGAGGTAGCCGCTGGGCGTCGCGATCGAGCCGGGACCGAGCTTTGCGAACTCTTGCTGCATGCCTTTCGTAATGCCGTCGGATGAGATGCTCTTGGACACCGCGCCGAGGATCAGTGCGAACACGGCGACGCTGGCGGTCCAAACGATGAGGCTTCCGCGTTCGCTGCGAAATGCCTGCGCCGTCGCAGAGGACAGCAGCCGCAGGCGCGGTGCGGCGCTATCGCGGGCGCGCAGCAGGCCGCTGCCGATGTCGCGATGCGCAGCGATTCGCGCGGCTAGCGCCAGCAGCAGTCCGCTCGCCACCAGCGGCAGCAGCAGGACGACTGGCTGGGCGCCGGTGAACGGACGCATTTGCTCGGCCCAGCCCAGCGGCGTTGCCCAGCGCAACCAGCCGAGCCCGTGCGGGGTGTCGGCGACCACTCGCAGCAGGAACAGCAACCCGACGACTGCGCCGCCGAGCTCGAGTGCTGTTCGGCGTGTCGGCGCGAGCTGGCTCGCGACCGCGCCGACACCGACACAGACAGGCACGACAGAGACCGTCGCCAGCGCGAGGAACGCCGAACCGCCGACCGATAGGCCCCCGGCAACGAAGCCCGCGAACTCGGCAAGCCAGAGAATGACGGTCGCCGCAGCGATGGCGGCCATCGCGGATAGATACGCCGCTCGTCGCCCCACGACGCCAGCGAGGACGAGCTCTCCACGACCGCTGTCCTCCTCTGTCCGCAGAGCACGGATCGCCGCGAGCAACCCATAGACAGCAGCGACGATGGCGAGGATCCCGCCGACGCGCCAGGCGGCATAGCCGCTGACGCTCAGCAAGTCATGCGGCTCTCCGTAGAACAGGCGGATCGCCGCGTTGTCACCAAAGGTATGGGCCAGCGCGAGGCGGTCTTTGAGCGTTGGGTAGCCCGCGCGGTAGCCGACCGGCTGGACGTAGGCGAACAGGCCGAACGCCGCGGCGAACGCGACCGTGGAAATCCGACCGCTTCGAAATGCCTGCCACGTGAGGGCGCGCGCGGGCCCGAGCTTCGCGCTCTGGCCTGATCGCCCTGACGTGTAGGGCGACGCCGCGCCGCTAACCCCCTGCATTGCCGTTGGAGCCGTCGTAATGGTGCAGGAAGATCTCCTCCAGCGAGGGTTCGTGGCTGGTCAGCGTCGCCACTGGGTGCCCGGCGAGTGCGGCGATCAGCGGGCCGACGGTGCCAGTGACCTCGAATCGCAATGCGTGTGGACCTGGTTGCGACACGACCACGCCCGGGAGCGGCGCGAGTTTCGGCGCTACGTTCGTGAATGTGACCTCGACCGTCTGCGCGCTGAGGTGTCGCAACTGCGCGAGCGTTCCTTCGTCGACGAGCTTTCCGTCCCGGAGGATTCCGACGCTGTCGCACACTGCTTCCACCTCGCTGAGGATGTGTGATGAGAGCAGCACCGTCTGGCCGCGCTGCTTGGCCTCGTTGATCGACTCGCGGAATGTGATCTCCATCAGTGGGTCGAGTCCACTGGTCGGCTCGTCGAGCAGCAGCAGGTCGGCGCGGGTGGCGAGTGCCGCAATCAGCTGCACCTTCTGTCGGTTCCCTTTTGAGAGTGCCCGGATCTTTTTCCGTGTGTCGAGCTCGAAACGCTTCACGAGCGTGTCGCGATAGGCGATCTCCGTGCTGCCGTGAAGGCGCGCCAGGAATTCGAGCGTCTCAGTACCCGTCAATGACGGCCACAGAAACGGCTCGCCGGGGACGTAGGCGACGCGCCGGTGGGCTGCGACAGGATCGAGCCACGCGTCGATGCCGAACAGCTCGGCGCGGCCGCTGCTGGGGCGATGCAGCCCGAGCAGCAGTCGGATCGTTGTTGTCTTGCCGGCGCCGTTCGGTCCGAGGTATCCGTAGACCTCTCCCGCCCTCACCGTCAGGTCGAGTTCATCGAGCGCGAGTGTTGAGCCGTAACGCTTGCTGAGCAGCTCCGTCTTGATCGCCTGTGTCGGCAGCTCCCGCGAACGGTCAGCTCCGTCCACGACGCTTCCGCGAGCGCGTCGCCGAAGCGATCGTGACGCCATGGTTGTCTCGAGCTCGCTGAGCGGGCGGGCTGCCCGCCCGGTGCGTAGCGAGCTCATTCGTGAGCCTGTGAAGCACCTGCGATAGCGAGCGATGGCTCGCCATGAGCTGTCACGCCGCGCGCGAGTACGAGCAGTGGGCACGGTGTGGTGCGCGCGAGATATTCGGAGGTGCTCCCGAACAGAACGCGGCGCACCGGGCCATAGCCCCGGGCGCCGACGACGAGCAGATCGACGCTCTCGGCGAACTTCTCGAGCTCCTCGGTCGTGATTCCTTGCACCGCACGCCCTTGAACGTCGCCGAGGCCATCGAGGTGCTTCTGGGACTCCTTGACCATGTCTTCCATCACCTCACCCCAGTTGACCGCAGCGGTCGCGTTGAAGGCGTAGGTCGGGATGTTGATGACGGTCAGCGCGGTGATCTTGCACTCGTGCTCGCTCGCCAGCTCGCGGGCGAGGCTGAGCGCGGCCTCGCTCTCCGGAGAGCGGTCATAGGCAACGCCGATCGTCGAGAACGGCGCGGCATGCTCGGCGAAGCCGCGCGGCGCGATCGCGACGGCACACGGCGCACCCTCAAGCGAGGCGCGCATGTCGTCACCCAGCATCAGACGTCCGGCCAGTCCGTGCGAGCATGAGCCGACGACGAGGAGATCCGAGTCACGTTCCTCAGCAATGTGATGCAGCCCGGCACCGATCGAATTGGCGCCGACCGTCGCGATCTCGGCGTCAACCCCGGCTGCGGCCAATTCGGTGCCAAGTAGCGCTAGCGAGTCCTGGCGCACGATCTCGACGAAATCGCTGCCGTCACGGTGGACGTGGTCGTCTACGTAAACGTTGACGAGTGTCAGGTGCCCGCCCTGGGCGACGAGCTTGCTGGCCAGTCGTGCGGCGTCTCGGCCGTTGGGCTTGCCGTCGACTCCTGCGATCACTTGATCGAACATGACGGCCTCCTTCGTGACATGGGCAGACACTTACTCACCTTAGGCGCGGATCCGCGCTCTGGCATCCGGCGATTGCCGCAGCGATTTGCGGAAGATCACGTATGACTGCTTTGAAGAGGTACGGAGCGCAGCCGAGGCGATGAGCGCGATCGGCACTCCGTGGGGAGTGCGGTCGTGGAACGCGCCGACGTAGGAGAACACGAAGCCCAACTGGATCAGCAGCACCGCGACCACCAGGGCGAACGTCCGTCCCGGCGCGGCCGCGTCCCACAGCTCGCCGAGAAACCCTTGCCTTGTTGCCGGCGCCGCCCGGACCGCAGGGGGTGGGGTGTCGGGCGTCTCGTTCACCGCAGGTCCTCCTGGTGTCGGCCGGCGTTGTTGTCTGCTGACACCTCTACCGCCGCGGTTGCGCTTGCCGGTTGGACTCGCCCGGCCAACCATTCTGCGGGGACGAGACGCAGCGCGAGGCGAAGCGAGCTTTGGTCGAGAGTCTCGGCGAGTTGGGCGATCGTGACGAGGTTGTCGCTCAGCCAGTCGTCGTCGAGGTTGCCGTGGAGCTCGACGATCGGGCTGCTGCGGCTCACGCGCCGGCGTTTGGGATCGTCGTCGGTCGGCTCGAAGTGCTCGAGCAGGCTGCCGACGGCGGCCAGGCGGCTGTACAGCTCGACGTGGCGGTCGATGACCTTGGCGTAGGCGGCCGAGTTCAGCAGCACGCCGGCCCAGCGACCGAGCAGCTCGTCGCTGCGCCGCATTAGCCGCGCCACCAGACCGTGAAGCTTTTGGCGGCGTTCGGGGTCGGCGAGCAGCTCGTGCATCGCCTCGGTCACGAGTCGAGTGTCGTGGAGCGTGCGCGCGCCGACGGTGAGGGCCGCCTCGGTTTCCTCACCGGCGTACATCAGCCCGAGGATCTCCATCAGCGTCGTCCAGACCAGGCGGGCGGTACCGACGAGCTCGAACAGCACGTACTGCGCGAGCACGCTCCAATCCCGGCGCCGGCGTCGTTCGAGCGCCTCGTTGAGCACCGCCACCGAGAGCGCGACCACGACGAGGCTCGAGGCAAGGTTCGTCAGCAGCGGATTCTGCGCCCAGAGCGCGCGGTCGACGCGGTCGGACACGACTGCCGCCGCGAGCAGCGCCACCGCGAGTCCTGCGATGACGCGGGTGCGGCGCAGATAGCGCCGCACGTAGTCGGCACCGCCGGGGTGGTGGCCCCTGCGGGCGATCACCGGGCGCGCCCGCGGATCGCGGGCGCGCGCAACGTTTTCATCTCGCGCCTTCCTAATGTGGATCGGGGTCTAGCAACCTGGTGCTGTCGATACATCCCAGTCCGCTCTCCAGGACCCGGCGCACCTTCCCGGCGATCCAGAACCTGTTGACGAGCCTCACGAGTGGGCCGATCCCCCCAGCGATGACGTGAACGACCGTCTCGCCGGGCTGCTGGGAGACCTTGACCTCGGCGCGGAACAGCCGGATGGGGGTTGTGCCGACCGTGATCATGTCGGCGTGATCGGGCCGCGGCCCGCCGACGGGATTCCAGTTCATTGCCATTCCCGCCAACACCGTGTACCTGGGTCCGAGGCCGTCGCGTAACGCTTCGCTGATCTCTTCGACTGAGACGTCAGACCGCGTCATGGTGAGTGTGCGCATCGCTGCTCCTTTCTCGCGCAGTGCGATGGCATCTCCTACCGCGATCTGCCTCAGTGGGCGGCGATGGCTCCGGCAGACCGGCGACGTCACGCTGCTACTTGTGGCCACCGATACGGCTAACGGCTTCGGTGAACTTGTCGACGACGCTCTCGACGCCGTGCACCAGCGCGGTTTTGGCTTGCTCAAGTCGTTCTGCGTCCTTGCGTAGCTCGTCTCTGACTCCCGCTATGGCGTGGTGCGTGGCGGGCTCGGTCTCTGGTGCTTCGGGTGTGGTCGTGTCGCTCATGAAGCCTCCGTTGAATAGGTGCTGAGTTGTTGAGGTCGTGGAAGTCGGTGTCGCAGGAGGCCAGGTGCGGCCATGCGGTCGCGCTCTATGCGACCGGCAGCGGGTCGCCGGCATCGGCGTGCCGCATGTCGGCGTAGACCGCAACCGTCGCGTTGCTCTCCTCGTCGGGGAGACGCGTGACTGCCGTTCTCGGTCATCACGACGAAACGACTTCGCCATTGGATGGCGTCGGCAGGATGGGTGAGGACGGCAGGTTGCCGGCGGCGTTGCCTTCGCGGGCGAGGAACGCACCGAGCTCCTGGATCGTGCTCATCAGCGGCGCCGGGAACACGACGGTCGAGTTCTTATCGACGGCGATCTCGACGAGGGTCTGGAGGTTGCGCAGCTGCAGCGCGAGGGGGTGGGCCATCATCACGTCGGAGGCGTGGGCGAGCTCGCCAGCTGCGAGCGCCTCGCCTTCGGCGGCGATGATCTTGGCGCGCTTCTCGCGCTCGGCCTCGGCCTGACGGGCCATCGCGCGCTTCATCGTGTCCGGGAGCTGGATGTCCTTCAGCTCGACGGTCGTGACTTTGATGCCCCACTCCTCGGTCTGGACATCGAGGATCTCGCGGATGTTCTGATTGATCTTGTCGGTCTCCGAGAGCGTCTCGTCGAGCGTGTGGCGGCCGACGACCGAGCGTAGCGTCGTCTGCGCTATCTGGTTGATCGCCTCGGCGACGTTCTCGATCGCGATCACGGCACGGATCGGATCCTCGACGCGGTAGTAGGCGACGGCGGACACGTCGATGCTGACGTTGTCGCGGGTGATGATGCCCTGCGACTGTATCGGCATCGTGATGATCCGCAGCGACACGCGATCGACCCTGTTGATCAGGGGAATGAAGAAGATCAGGCCCGGCCCGCGCGCCTCATGGCTCACCTTCCCGAGATGGAACATCACGGCCCGTTCGTACTGCTTCAGGACGCGGATCCCCGATGCGAGGAGCGCGAGCGCGACGAGCGCGACGGCGACAAGCACGTAGGCAATCACGAGCTACCGCCGATGTGCGAGAACGAAAAATGATGGAGAACTACTTTGGGCATAAGACCTCCAGGGGCTTGCAAAATCCTCTGAAGTCAGGGCGCGCCGCCAGCCTCAAGCCAACATCGCGCATATGCCCTCGCACACCAAGGCTACTCCTCGCCTCGAACGGGCGGTGATTAACCGAGTAACCCGACCGGATGATCCGCTCGCCGTCGTCGCGCGAGAGCGCTCGCGTACAACGGTAACGGCAATTCGACCGTAAAATCGGCCGTTGCAGGCCCTTCCTATGGGCACGGCTGGTTTCGAACCAGCGACCTCTCGCGTGTGAAGCGA
>Ga0181525_10000070_pt1 | contig 89530 bp, 75 predicted proteins | sample PEATcosm2014_Bin_48_FD_121100 | JGI IMG/M metagenome (GOLD analysis project Ga0181525, IMG submission 121100) | Peatland microbial communities from MTU Mesocosm Facility, Houghton, MI, USA - PEATcosm2014_Bin06_10_metaG | ecosystem: Environmental > Terrestrial > Soil > Wetlands > Peat | place...
CAGGCCGCTGCCGTTGTAGTCAATGAAGCCAAGTTCTCGAAATTTGTTCATGAAGAAACTCACGCGGGACCGGGTCGTTCCGATCATCTCCGCAAGCGTCTCCTGGCTGATCTTGGCGATAATCGGCTCCGGTTTGCTTTCCTTGCCGAAGTTCGCCAACAGCAGGAGCATTCTGGCAAGACGTTTCTCACTCGAATTGAACAGCTGATCGACCAGATCCGCTTCAACGCGGATGGTTCGGCCCAGAAGATGGGCAATGAACGTCTCGGCGAACGTTGGTTCCCGATGGATTACGCGGGCAAGAGTAGCCCTTTCTATTCGGGCGATGACGGAGTCCACCATGGTCGTGACCGTCGATATTCGCAGCGCCTGTCCGGCAAGGCATCCCTCACCGAAGAATTCGTCCGTTCCAAGAATTGCGACGACTGCTTCCTTCCCTTGCTCCGAAACGACGGTGACCTTCACCTTGCCTTTTTGGACGTGGAAGACCGCATCGCCTGCGTCTCCTTGCGAAAATACGACTTGGCCTTTGCGGTACTTACCCATACTCCGGCCCTTGCCGATCCTGGCGAGAAAAGATGCCGAATTGAATGACGGTCGGCGCTTCATCGCCATGACACGACCCTGTTTTCTGAAGAGCGAGCGGTGCGCACAATCACCCGGCGCGACGCGATGATCACAAATGGGGTGTTGAGCCGCCACTTTGCTAAGGGCGTGGGCTCGGCGCCGTCTGAGCAAAATTGCTCACTCTGAACCAGCGGTCGCGACGGCTACCAGCTAGGAATTGAATTGGCCGGGAATGTCTACAATTTGGCCCATCGCGACCGATGGCAATTTGACAGCCGACCGTCGCTTTTGGGGTTAAGTGGACTTTCGTCGGTCGTCCGCCGGGCGCATTGACGAGTTCACGCCCTAACGGAGATCTGCGTGTTGTACCAGGCACACTGCCCGTCTTAGGATTTCGGAATTACGCCGCAGCTCCGGCAAAATCCGGCACCGCGTCGCGCAGCACGCGATAGATCGCTTCGCGCTCTTCGCACGCCAGCCCCTGATCGAGCATGGCGAGCCAGCCGCGCATTGCCTCCATCGACGGCTGCGCCGGACGCGCGGCAACGACGCCGTCGAAGCCGATGTCGACCGTCGGCTCGCCGCGGGCGAACAGCACCTCCTGCATGCGCTCGCCCGGGCGCGCGCCGGTGAACACGATATCGATGTCGCGTCCCGGCTCGAGCCCGGCCAGTCGGATCATGCGCTCGGCCAAATCCACGATTTTCACCGGCTGGCCCATATTGAGAACGTAAACCGCGACGTCGGCGCGCTCACGCGACAGCGCATGGCTTGCCGCAGTGACGACGAGATCGCAGGCTTCGCGGATCGTCATGAAATAGCGCACCATTTGGGGATGGGTGACCGTCACCGGGCCGCCGGCGTCGATCTGCGCCTTGAACTTCGGCACCACCGAGCCGTTCGACGCCAGCACGTTGCCGAAACGCACCGCGATCAGCCGCATCGGCTGGCGTCCGGCGTTCGCGCGGCGCGCAAGATCGGCATCAAGCGCCTGACAATACATTTCGGCGAAACGCTTGGTCGCGCCGAGCACCGATACCGGCTCGATGGCCTTGTCGGTCGAGATCATGACCATCGCCGCGGCACCCGCCGCCGACGCCGCGTCGGCGACGTTGACCGAGCCGAACACGTTGGTCTTTACCCCTTCCTCCCAGTTCTGCTCAAGCAGCGGCACATGCTTGAGCGCCGCCGCATGAAAGACGATGTCGGGCCGAAATTCGGTCATCAGGCGATCAAGCCGCGCACGGTCGCGCACGTCGGCGATGCGCCCGGTGATGGGGAGCTGCAATCCCTTGGTCGCGAGCGCTTCCAGGACTGCGTGCAGCGCCGGCTCGGAATTTTCGATGATGAGCAGCCGCCCGGCGCCGAACGTCGTGACGCGATCGCAAATCTCGGCGCCGATCGAGCCGCCGCCGCCGGTTACCACGATCGAGCGGCCCTTCAGAAAACCCTCCAGTCGGGCGTAATCGATCTTCACGCTCGGCCGTAGCAGCAGGTCCTCGACGTTGACCGGCGCAAGCCGCGCCATCTCGGCGCCGTCGGCGAGCGACGGCAGCCGGCTCACGGTGAGCCCAAGCCGCCGCGCGTGCATCAGGGTTGATTCCGGCTTTGCATCCGGTTCGAACGCCGAAGGCGTGAAGATCAGCCGGGTAATGGTCGTATTGCGCTGGGCGAGATCGTTGGTGACGACATCGAGCGAATCGAAGTTGCCCAGAACCGGGACACCGCGGATACTCTGGCCGAGATCGGTCGGTGACGGCGACAAGATGCCGGCGGGCCAGATCTTGGTGACGGCGCCGCTCTCGATGCTGCGCAACAGCATTTCGGCATCTGTCGCGCGCCCGAGCACCAGCACGGGATTGGAGTCCGGGGAGCGGGCGTGCTGGCGCGTGCGGCTATCGCGGAAGTAGCGATACGCCATGCGCGGACCGCTGAGAAAAGCGATCTGCAGGATGAAGTAGAGGACTACGGTGATTTTGCCGAAGAAAAACTGCCCGAGCACGTTGGGCGCGACCAGCACGTAATCGAGCACGAGCAGCGAAATCGCCAGCACCGACGAGGCGCGAACGATGTTCATGAGATCGGGGAGCGACGCAAACCGCCATTTCGATTCGTAAAGGTGGAACAGCGAATAAATAACGCCGGCATAAATCAGGAAGCCGGGCAGGAACAGGTACAGAGCCTGCAGGCGGTCGGCGACACCGATCGCTTCGAAGCGGATGAAAAAGCTAGCTACGATCGCCGCCGCCGTCACGACGAGATCGTGCACAATGACAAACCCGATGCGCGGGCTAATCCTCAGTCCGAGCATTTTTGGCCATGCCGCGGGGCTATCCCCGCATTCCAATACCGATGTTTCGAACGCCGCGCCACCCCCGCATCGGCCGGCGCCGGCCGCAATTCATCACTGCGCCAGCGCGTCTTCCACCAGCGCGCAGATCGCGTGGCCGGCGACCAGATGAATTTGCTGAACGATCGCCGTTTCCGGGGACGGCGCGGCTAAAAAGTGCCGGCATAGTCCGCGCATGTCGGTGGCGTGCGCGCCGGAGAAACCGACCGTCACCAGCCCCACTTCGTTCGCTGCCTTGAGTGCGCGGATTATGTTGGGCGAGCGTCCCGACGTCGAAATGGCGAGAAACACGTCGCCGGCACGTCCGAGCCCGCGCACTTGGCGCTCGAACACATGCTCGAAACCGTAATCGTTGCCGATCGCGGTGAGGACCGAAGTATCGGTGGTGAGCGCCAGCGCCGGCAGCGGCCGGCGTTCCGCCACAAATCGTGAGAGAAATTCTGCGGCGAGATGCTGCGCGTCGGCGGCGCTGCCGCCGTTACCCGCGATCAAAAGCTTGCCGCCGGCGCGCAGCGAATTTTCCACCGCTCGCGCGATCGCCGCGATCACTGCAAGCAGTGCGCGATCCTTCGCCGCATTGTGGAGCGCGATTAGCGAACGGTCGAAATAAGCGGCGATGAAATCGTCGGCGTCCGGCTTTCCGGCCACGTCCATCCCCTAAAAAGTGACAGAGTGACAATAGAAATCGACACCAAGCAATGGCAAAAATTGCTGTAACCAGTCAAGCCAATGAGAGCGCGTACTCGTAAACGAAAGGGTAATGGATCGCGTCCCCCAAGGGCAAAAATCCTGAAATCGACGCATTCAAAAAATATTCAACAGCCCTCCCGCAAAGATTGTTGGAACAATTCAATCCCATTGTTCTCCGCGAAACACTTTCGCAATCCAATCGCGCCGTACCGATTCTGCGTTCGCCCGCGGGTCATTTTGAACAAAGGTTATGCCGCGTATTTTCAGCAGCTCGGATAAACCGTTCGGCGTCAGTTGGCCGGTCAGCAGCAGCTGACCGACCTTGAAATCATCGAGTACCAGAGACTTGCCCGCCACACGGCAGACGAGCTCGTTTGAACATGCGACGAGGCCGGGAATCCCGCGCACGCGCAAAGCTTCGCTCTGCGTTATCGCGGCATGGTCTGAAAAAGCGCGTCGGTAATTGGCGCTCGTGAGGAGCAGACCTGATTCGATGTGCCCGGTAAGAACAATTCGCAGTGCGAGAATTGCAACGATCACGCTGCGGATGAGTTCGCTGCTCCATCTTTTAACGGGATCGATCGCCGAAGCGCGGTCATAAGCCAGACCCAATCCGACAGAAACGGCGATGATAAGGTCGATCTGCGAACCGTTTCCAATGCCCGCGCCGCTCCATTGAACGAAATGCGCCGCCAAAGCTACGAGGATAAATAATGCAATGAACCGGGCCCGAGCGGTCTGCCGTTCGCGCCACACCCATATCGCGCAAATAAAGAGCGCAGGAGCACCAAATTGCAGCCGCCCTAACGCGGTCGGCAAGCGCCAGAGTCCGTATGCTCGTGGCGCAAGAAGGTTAGCGAAGAAGACATCGCCGTAGGCGATGAAGCAAATCGCGAAGCCGAAAATAACACCGCCCACCCCGACGAGAAGCGGACGCAGCGCGTGCCACCGGTCGCGCAGAACAAGCCAAATCACGACAGTAGCCGGGATACCGATTATGTTGTGTTTCCAAAAGCCCGCAAGGACCATCAGCAGTATCGGCCCATCTGCGGACGCTCCGCGACCGTCGCGGTGAACGAACCAGACCAGCGCGCACCCCATGAGAAATTGGCCGAACAATTGCGGATCATCGGTGACAATAGATTGGTCGAAGGGTCCGGCCATGGTGGCGACGAACCACACGCCCGCCAATGCGGCGGCGGGCCATCCGGCGTGAAACTGTTTGACCAGAATCGCGACGATAAAACCGAGTCCGAGCGTTGCAACAAGTGAGAGCGCGCGGCCAACGAAAAGCGCATCGCCGGCCCAAGATGCTATCCCGCCGATCACGTAGAAAGAAAGCGGTGGGTAGTTGTTTGCGAAGAGGTCCGTTACCGGTGGGTATAAAGGCCCGCCGCCAAACGCGCGATCCTGAAGATACGCGTTCCAGCTCTCATTCACGCCGTTTTCAAGAAGAAAAAATCCGCGATAAACGGGAAAGATCAGAAAGTAACCGGCGATAACCGCCAAACACGCAATGTGGAAAGCGTATTTCTGAAGGTTTGGCTTCCCGGGAGCCGCTTCGCCGTTCATTCGATGCTGGCCCCAAGCGCCGCACTTTCGAGCATTTCAGCCGAAACGGAACGCCGATTCCACCGCGCCCATGACCACCTCGTTCAGCGTTCTACGGCCCGCATCGTTTCCGGCCGCGCCGACGACGACGTGAAGCGGCAAAAGATGTTCCTCGCGCGGATGCGCCTCGCGGGCCGACGGCGCCTTGCTCCACGCGGAAAGCGCGGCGGTGCGCGCCACTGGATCGGCTTTGGTGAGAGCCTCATCCAGCCAAGCGTCGAAGCGCTGTGAGCCGGGATCGGCCCGGTTGGCGCCGCCGCGCCTGCTGGCCATCAGCGTGCGCATATTGTGATAGGTCATGCCGCTGCCGACGATCAGGACATTCTCGTCGCGCAACGGCTCAAGCGCTTGGCCAATCCGGATGTGCTCCGCCGGATTCATGCTTGCCAGCAGCGACAGCTGAACGATCGGCACGTCCGCCTTCGGGTAGACAACCTTCAGCGGAATGAAAACGCCGTGATCGAAACCGCGCGCGCCGTCGAATTTGTGGGCAATGCCGGCCGCACCGAGTAATTCGCCAACGCGCGCGGCAACGTCCGGAGCGCCGGGCGCGGGAAATTTGATCTCATAAGTGCTCGGCGGAAACCCGTAATAATCATAGAGGAGCGGCGGAGTCGGATTGTTCTGGATAGTGACGACGTCTTCCTCCCAGTGGCCGGAAATCACCACCAGCGCTTTCGGCCGCACACCCACCTCCTCGGGGACGTGGCGCAGGTAGTCGGCCATGCGGTCCCAGGTATCCGGCGGATCCCAGTCCATAAAGAAGCAGGGTCCGCCGCCGTGCGGGATGAACATAGTCGGCAGTCTACTCATGGTCCGGCCGATGCTCGTTGAGCCAATGGGAAAGCAAGAATGGGAGTTCCTATCCGCCTTTAAAGTGCTTATCCAGCCCCTGCCAGCCTTCGAAATAATCGTGCTGCAGCTCGGAAGACTCGACCGCATAGCGCGTGAGCCGCATGGCGAAGCGGCTTTCGAACATGAACGCCATAGTATCTTCGATCTTGTGCGGCTTGAGCTGCGCGCCGCTCGCCCGCTCCCAGGTCTCGGCATCGGGACCGTGCGCGGTCATGCAATTGTGCAGGCTGGCGCCGCCCGGCAGGAAGCCTTCCGCCTTGGCATCGTAGGCGCCGTGCAAGAGACCCATGAATTCGGTCATGACGTTGCGGTGATACCAGGGCGGCCGGAACGTATCCTCGCCGACCAGCCAGCGCGGCGGGAAAATGACGAAATCGATGTTGGCCGCGCCTGCCAGGTCGGACGGCGCCGTGAGTACGGAAAAGATCGACGGATCGGGATGGTCGAAACTGACGCTGCCGATCACGTTAAAGCGCGACAGCTCATATTTGTAGGGCGCGAAATTGCCGTGCCAGGCGACCACGTTGAGCGGCGAATGATCCATGTCCGCGGCCCACAGATTGCCCTGGAATTTGGCGACCAGGCTCCAAGGGCCCGACACATCTTCATAGGCCGCGACCGGCGCGAGAAAATCGCGCGGATTGGCAAGGCCGTTGGCGCCGAGCGGGCCGAGCTCCGGCAGCCGCAGCATCGCGCCGTAATTCTCGCAAATAAAGCCGCGCGACGGGCCATCCGGCAGCTCGACGCGAAAGCGCAAGCCGCGCGGAATGACGACGATCTCGCCGCATGCGGCTTCGATGATGCCAAGCTCGGTGACGAAGCGTGTACGGCCGAGCTGGGGAACGATCAGCATCTCGCCGTCGGCGTTGTAGAAGCAGCGATCGCGCATCGAGCGGTTGGCGGCGTAGATATGGACCGCCATGCCGACCTGCGTGGCGGCGTCGCCGTTGCCGCCCAGCGTGACGATGCCCTCGACGAAATCGGTCGGCTTTTTCGGAATCGGAAATGGCGACCAGCGCAATTGCGTCGGCGTCGCGTCGACTTCGTTAAACGGCGCGCTGCGGATGAGACCGTTGTCGATGCGCGCATAAGGCCGGTGAACGACCGAGGGCTGGATGCGATAGGTCCAGGTCCGGCGGTTTTCCGCGCGCGCGGTGGTGAACGAGGTTCCCGAGATTTGCTCGGCATAGAGGCCGTGCGGCGGCCGCTGCGGCGAATTGCGGCCGACCGGCAATGCGCCGGCAACCGCTTCGGAGACGAAATGATTGCCGAAGCCCGGCTGATAGGTCAGCGAGGCCTCGTGCCGGGGCGCTTTTGCTTCCGCCTTGCGAACCTTGGCGTCCATTTTTGTGTCGTGCGGGGCCATGGAACCTCCCGAGGAACCGGCTGGCGGGAACTGCCCGGCAATTGGTCTCGAACGTAACTAATATCTGCCTTTCGCCGCGGACGCGCAAGCCGTTTATAACGATTCAAATCTGGCTTCCGCCGCCGCCGGCTTGCGGACAAAGTTTCAAAATCACACCCACGCCACATCCGCGCTTGGCAATGGCCGTGAACGGCCTCGGCGAACTCCAACTTATTCCAAAAAAGCGCCCGCTTGGCGCGGCATCAGCCCCGTCAGTCGAGGGGACATCTCTCATTTTATCCGCGCGGCGGCGTCGAAGGATGCCGCGAACGCACGACTTTGTGGGGAATTGGGATGCGACCAATGTTTGCGCTGGCGATCTTGTTGGTTGGAATGCGCGCCGCCGTGCCCGAGGCCCAATTTCGGGACGCAGGTCCCGTTGCCGGCGCAGATTTGCTTGCACGCTCTTTCATCTTGCTGGCGGATATCGGCAACGCCGACCGTCAGATCGTCGTCGCGATGCCGATTCCCGAAATCCGCGAGGCCGCGCATGATCAGGACGAAGAGGCGGCCGCGCCGCCGCAACTCCCCGCCCCCGCAAGCACTGGTGCCGATACCGACGCCGATGTGGTGGATTCGCTCGACGGCCTGTGCAAGTCGCTGATGACGTCGGCCCAGGACTACGATCTGCCGGTGCCGTTCTTCGCCAATCTGATCTGGCAGGAGAGCCGGTTGCAGCGCGATGCGGTAAGCCGCGTCGGTGCGCAAGGCATCGCGCAGTTCATGCCGCAGGTTGCCGCCGCCGAAGGCGTCGTCGATCCGTTCGATCCGCGGCAGGCGATCCCCGCATCGGCGCGACTGCTGCGGGCTTTGCGCGCGCATTTCGGCAATCTCGGCTTTGCCGCGGCGGCTTACAATGCCGGTGCGCATCGCGTCGGTGAGTGGCTCGACCATCACCGCGCGCTGCCGCGCGAGACGCAAAGCTATGTCGTTCGCGTCACCGGCCGCACCATCGAGGCGTGGCGGACATCACCGGTGGACGATTCGAAGCTCGCATTTGTGCAGCTAATGCCTTGCCGCGTCCTGCCGGCCTTCGCCGAGCTGGAGCAGGCGCGCTTGCAAGACACCAAGCCGGCGGCGAAAGCGCAACCATCGCGGCCCCAGAAGGCGGGCGCAAAGGCCGAAGCAAAAATCAGCGCAAGGAACGGTCGCTTGCCGCACCGCTTCTGGAAACAAATGACTGCGGCCGCCACCTGACGCGGCCGGTCTATGCTGCAAGTTCAAGCGGCGACTTTGCCCTGCTTCCGCAAGAGGATTTTGGTTTTCACCGCGCCACAGTTTGCGCATCCGAACTTATGGACCGCAAGGTCGCCGCGAGTCGGATGTTGCTCGATAAAAGCGAGCTTCAACGGCTTGCGGCAGTTTGGGCAGGTATCATTCATAAAAAGGTCAATAGGCATGGAAGGCCTTTGCGACTGAGCTCCACAGTGGAAGTCGGTTCAAATTGCGATGTCCGCTTCACCCTAAAGGCAGACATCTCCTCGGCGCAATGACACTGGCCACGCACGCCGAATTGCCCGCGGAGCGATGGCGGAGGGAGTGTCACGGCGCCACTGAATTCAAGCGGGCCGCTTTCAGTCACGCCAGCGCGTCAGCGCGACGCGACAAGGCGCTGAGATGCGGGCACGGTTGGACACTAGACAGTGAGCGACTCGGGCTCGATCAGGAATGAACCGGCCACAGACCGTCATGGCGTCGCTCATGCAGGCATTCTGGCTATCGGCCTGCTGATCCCGCTGATCTTGAGCGCGCGCAGACGTCAGCGCGAGCGCGACACAAAGGAAGCCGAATATAAGTATCGAACCGATTTTCATGGCTCGTTGTCCTATCTCGGATTTGGCGGCCCGCGCGAACGGAGTTACCCGCGCGGTCGACTATAAAAGAACGGGCGGAAGTCTAAATAGTTCCCGAAGGTCAGGCGCCTCCCTTGCGCGAGGCAGCGGAAACAAGTCTTAGGGACTTACTGCCCGCCTGGCGCGGCGGGGGGCACAGCCTCGACCGCAAGCGTCCGTCCCAGCCGAAAGCCGATAAAGTTGAGCCGATCGTTGACGGAGACGTTCCAGTCGCGGGCGGCCGAACGCAGATATTGCGGGTAGTTGAACCAGGAACCGCCGCGAACGACGAGGCCGCTGCAAATATTCTCCGTCCACGCCGAGCCGTCTTTCGGCGCGCCGTCGTAGCTGTCGTGATAGCAGTCCTGCACGAATTCGAAGACGTTGCCGGCCATGTCGTAGAGGCCGAACGCATTCGGCTTAAAAGACCCGACCGGTGAGGTTTGTTTGTTATCCCATTGGGTGCCGCATCCATCGCAATTGGCGTTTCCGGTGATGAAGTCGTCGCCCCAGTAATATGCGGTGGTCGTGCCGGCGCGCGCCGCGTATTCCCATTCGGCTTCGGTCAGCAAACGGTACGGCTTGCCGGTTATGGTCGAGAACCACGCGACGTAGCGCTGCGCCTGCGCCCAACTGACGTTGATGGCCGGCCTGGTGTCTCCTGCCCAGCCGTTGTCGTCGAGGTGAGGGCACCCGCCGACCGAAACGCAGGCGTTCCAGTCGCCGAAGGTCACATCGAACTTCGATACGGCGAAAGGCTTGCCGATCGTAACGGGGTGCTGCTGACTTTCGTCGGTGTCGCGACCCTTTTCAGACGAAGGCGATCCCATCGTGAAGGTGCCGGCCGGAATGACGATCATCTCCGGACAAGCGCTAGCGCATTCGCGGAAGGACCCCAGCGGTTTTAGCGCAGCTTCGGCCGCGGCGGTGAGGACGTAAGGCCGAACATTTTTGGCCGCGTAGGGCAGCATGTAGAAATACCAGTCTATCTGCTCCTTGAGGTATGCCTGCTTGATCCAGCCGACGAGGCCGGCAATGATCCCGACCAGCAACACGTAAAGGGCCGCTTGCGCGAACCGCCAGCGGCGCTTGGCGGCGATTTCGGCCTTTCGGCTCTCGGCGATGAATGTCTCCGTCTCCGCGGTCGGCGGCGGCGCGCCGTGCGGACGGTAGGCGATCCAGTACTCGGCTTCTTCCAGCACCGGCGGACGCAGCAGAAGGCCGCCCAGGCGGCCCGTGCCCGCCCAGCGGCCGGCGGCTTCGGCGAACTCGGTGTGCCGCCTGATCCAGCCGATATCGGTTAGCAGCGCCTCGGCGAGCTTGTCGGCGCTCGCGTCGAAGTGCGCCGGATCGTCGAAAAAGATAAAATTCAGCCGCCGCAGCGCCTCGGGCACCGCGCCGGCCGCGACGCGCCGGCACACGATCGGCGCGAAGCGCTTGTTGAGCGAAGCGGCGTATGCGACCTCCTTAAGCGCCACCTCGGACGTCACCGCGTCCGGCGAGAGCACGAAGACGATCGTATCGGCGCGACCGATCAGCGCCTCGATGCGCTTCCACCAATCCTCGAAGGCATAAATTTCGGTGCGGTCGATCAGCGGCTCGGAGCCGCGCGCTTTCAGCGCCGCTTCGAGCCGATCCGCGAAGGCCATGTCCTTGCGCGAATACGAGATAAAGACTCTGGCCTTCGGTTCACCTTCCCGCGCCTGCCCGCCGTCCGCGGCCATGGGATCCGGTCCCCCCAACCTGTCGCAGATATTAGCAAACCCGGAACCGGCCCGGAACGATGAGGGGCCGATGTCGGTTCAGGATCGGAAGCGGACGCGACGCGTGTCAATTGATGATGTCCGCCCTACCTCCGAAGCGGGCAACGGCGCGCGGCGCGCCTGCGCTCGCGAGCGCAGGCAGCAACGGCGATGATGCGAGGATAAAATCGCCCGCTAGGCCGCGAGCATCTTCTGCACTTCGTTGACGAGTTCGCGCAGATGGATCGGCTTCGACAGCACCTTGGCGTGCTTCGGCGCGCTCGAATCGGAATTAAGCGCCACCGCGGCGAAACCGGTGATGAACATGATCTTGATGTCGGGGTCGAGCTCGGCGGCCCGGCGCGCAAGTTCGATGCCATCCATCTCCGGCATGACGATGTCGGTCAGCAGAAGCTCAAACGGCTCTTCCCGCAGGCGCTGATAGGCGGCCAGCCCGTTGTCGTAGGAGATGACCTCGTAGCCGGCATTCTGCAGCGCCTTCACCAGGAACCGGCGCATGTCGATGTCGTCTTCCGCAAGTAGGATTTTGGGCATTACCATTCAAACCCGGCGCCAGGGCCGGCCCCCTTCATTCCATAAGCCCGATGGCGGGTAAACATGAGGTGAAAGTTGCGCCATATGGCCGTAGCACGCTGGACAATGGCCGCTGGCGCACGCTAGGGATCGATATTCGCTTGCTGGATCGTTAAAGTCTCAACGGAAGCCGCCCGGCGCCATGTGGGAAGTCCAGGACGAATTCGATCCGCCATTCGAGGCGCTTGAGCCGGCACAATGCCGCGGCCCGTTGCTGTTCAATTCGCCACACAGCGGGCGCGTCTATCCGCGCGAATTCCTGCACACTTCGCGGCTCGATCTCGCCACGCTCCGCCGGTCCGAGGATTCGTTTGTCGACGAATTGATCGCCGGCGTGGTGACGCGCGGCCATCCGCTGGTTAGGGCGCACTTCCCGCGCTGCTATGTCGACGTCAACCGCGAGCCTTATGAGCTCGATCCGCGCATGTTCGACGGCCGGCTTCCGTCGTTCGCCAATACCCGCTCGATGCGGGTCGCCGGCGGGCTCGGCACGGTGGCGCGCGTGGTCGGCGATGCGCAGGAAATCTACGATCAGCGCATCTCAGTCGCCGAAGCACTCAAGCGGATCGACGGCCTCTATAAACCCTATCATCGCACGCTACGGCGCGTGTTCATGCGGCTCCACCGCGACTTCGGCGCCGCCATGCTGATCGATTGTCACTCGATGCCATCGGCGACCGGCGCCAAGGACGAGCGGCCGCGCGCCGATCTCGTGCTCGGCGACCGCTACGGCACGAGCTGCGTGCCGGTCGTCGCCGAGACGATCGAGGCGACCATGCGCGAGTTCGGTTACGCGGTGAGCCGCAACAAGCCTTACGCGGGCGGCTTCATCACCGAGCACTACGGCAATCCGACCGCAGGGCTGCACGCGATCCAGCTGGAGATCAACCGGGCGCTCTACATGGACGAGCGGCGCTATCAGAAGGCGGCGACCTTTGCCACGCTGGCGAAGGAATTCGAAGTCCTGGCGGACCGGCTGGCGGCGATCCCGCTCGAGGAATTACGGCCGTACCGGGCGGCGGCGGAATAGGCCTTTCGGGCGGTGGCGATCGGCAATGAAAAAGGGCCGCTCGCGATGCAAGCGGCCCAAGTCTAGGGAGGAAACGCCCAAGGAGGGCGACGGTAGCCGAAAGAAAACCTTTCGCTACCGCACTGCAACAACATACACCGCGCCGCACAAAACGCAAGTGCTGCTGACCTATATCGCCGGCTTTGTCCCCCGAAAACTCCTGCAAATTGTGCAGGGCAGGTCTTCCACAGGGCATGCGAGCAGGGCTCGGCCACGCGAAACAGCCAAAAATGCCGTTATTCCAATAACTTTCGCAAACGGCCGATCCGGCGTGCTTCTGCGTAAAATTGGGGCATTGAGCGTCGCCGGAACCCGCGGATGCGGCGCCGGAGCCTATTTCCTGCGCGTGCGTGTCCAATCGGCAACACCCAAATGGCGAAATTGCCGACGTCACCCAACTCCGATACTCGAACCGCATGACCGCGATCGACTTCGCAGCGTTCGTGGACGAGCTTGCCACCGTCTCGGGCGAGACCATCCGGCCGTTTTTCCGCAGCGCGCTCGGCATCGAAAACAAGAGCCGCTCCGGCGGCTTCGATCCGGTCACCGCGGCCGACCGCGCCGCGGAAGCGGCGATGCGCGCGCTGATCAAGCGGACATTTCCCGAGCACGGCATTTTGGGCGAGGAATTCGACGCCGAACGTCCCGACGCCGAATACGTCTGGATCCTCGATCCGATCGACGGCACCAAATCTTTCATTTGCGGCATGCCGGCGTGGGGCACGCTGATCGCGCTCACGCGCCGCGGCGAGCCGATCTACGGCATGATGCATCAGCCATTCACGCGTGAGCAGTTCACCGGCGACGGCAAGGCCGCCAGCTATCGCGGACCGGCCGGCGACCGGGCGTTGCGGACGCGTCCCCTTGCCGCTCTGGACGAGGCCGTGCTGTTGACGACGAGCCCGTTGTTGATGCGGGAAACCGATCGGCGCGCGTTCCGCCGCGTCGAGGAGGCGGTGCAGCTCTCGCGCTACGGCGGCGACTGTTATGCTTATTGCATGCTTGCCGCCGGCCACGTCGATCTGGTGATCGAGACCGAGCTCAAGCCCTACGACGTGCTGCCGCTGATCCCGATCATCGAAGGCGCCGGCGGCGTCATCACGACCTGGGACAACGGGCGGCCGCATAAGGGCGGAAAAATCATCGCCGCCGGCGACAAGCGCGTGCACGCAGAAGCAATGACGCTGTTGAATCGCTGACTCAAAACGGCGGTGTGCCGGGCACGAAGGCATCGAACGCCGCCCAGAATTGCGAGCGATAGCGGTCCTGCTCCATCAGCAATTCGTGCTGCGCGCCGCTGACCACGAGATGCGAGCCGGCGCCCAGTTGCGTAGCGAAGCTTTCGATCGCCGTATTCGACACGATGGCGTCGCGGCCAGCGCCGACGATCAGGATCGGCTGGCGGATGCGCGCGGGATAGCTCGGCTCGCTGATCGCGCGCATGGCGCGAAAGGCGGCGTCGCACCAAGCGATCGTCGGCCCGCCCAAACCGAGCGCCGGCTCCGTCTCAAGCACCGCGGCGTTGCGGGCATAGCGCACCGGATCCGATGTCAGGATATTGCCGGCAAAGGGACGCAAATCGAGCACGCCCGGGTAACGTCCGGGCACGTACGTGGCACCAAGACCCCAGGCCCGCATCGCCCGCAGGATCGCGCCGGCAATCGTCATGGAGCGAATATTTGCGATGCCGAGCATGGGCGCGGAAAGCACGATACGATCGAACCAGCGCTGGCCGCGGTAAACGGCGCGGATGAGTACGGCCGCGCCCATCGAGTGGCCGAGAGCAAAAAACGGCGGTGGACAATCCGGCAGCACGACGTAGCGCATGAATGTTTCAAGATCGATGTCGAATTCGGAAAAATTCCCGACATAACCCTTGAGGCGATCGGCGAGCGCGCGATCCGACAAACCCTGGCCGCGCCAATCGAGAATAGCGACCGCGAAGCCGCGGCCGCGCAGATCGCGCACCGTCTCGAAATATTTTTCGATCCATTCGGTGCGGCCGGGAAAAATGCAGACCGTGCCGCGCCGGCCCGCCGGCGGCGCAAAGCGCGCGAAGCGCAGCGACACGTCATCCGGCGTTTTCATTATACCGGTGACCGCGTTGTCGGGAACCGGATTTGCGGGAACCGAAATGAGCTTCATAAATCCTTATTTACCAACAGTTTACGCCCCCTTGCGGGAACCGGCTGCGCGGCGCGCGCCTTCGAGCGCGTGTTCCAGCTCGCCGATTTCGTCCAAGTCAAGGGCGCCAAGCTCGAGCACGGTCTACTGCATGTTGACCTGGTGCGCGAGATCCCCGAGGCGAAGAGGCCCCGGCAGATCCCGATCGGCAACGGCAAGGCGGTTGACCAGAAGACCGTCGAGCAGAAACAAGCTGCCTAAGCGACGCGTAGTCCAAGTTGCATTAAGTAAGCGCCCCGGCATTCCGGGGCGCTTTTTTGTTGCTAAGCCGCGATCGCCTCCAGCCGCCGCTTGGTAACGGCCGGGCCGAAAAAGCCGATGACCACGAAGACGATCGCCATCGCGCCAGCGATAAAAGTGAATACGCCGACGGTGCCGTAGCGGCCGAGAAAGAACGCGATGATAAATCCGGAGAAAATCGTACTGAACCGGCTCCACGAATAGACGAAGCCGACCGCCTGCGCCCGGATGCGCGTCGGATAGAGCTCGGCCTGGTAGGCGTGGAACGAGAAAGCGAGCCAGTTGTTGCAGAGCGTTATCAAGAGCCCGCACACGATCACGCCGGCGGCGGCGGTCTGCTGTGCGAACGCTAATCCGAACACGGCTATGCCGATTGCCGCCCAGGCGATCTGCCATTTGCGCTCGAACCGATCGGCGAAATAGACGCCGACCAGCGGACCGATCGGCGCCGCGATCGCGATGATGAAGGTGTAGGCAAGCGATTTGGTCACCCCGATGCCTTGGGAAATGAGTAGCGCCGGCACCCAGCTGGAAAAGCCGTAATAGCCGATCGTCTGCACGAGATTGAAGATTACGAGCATGATCGTGCGGCCGCGATAGGTCGCGTTCCACATTTCGGTCCAGGCACCGGCTTTGCTGTCGGTCTCGCCGGCGACGATTTCAGGCGGCGGCAGGTCGCGGCCGGTTTCGGCGCGAGCGGCGCGCTCCATGCCCTCGACGATACGCTCTGCCTCGGCGATCCGGCCGTGCTGCGCCAGCCAGCGCGGCGATTCCGGCAGGCCGCGGCGAATCCACCAGATTGCGATCGCGCCGACCGAGCCGATGATGACGACGATGCGCCAACCCGCCAGGCCGAAGATCGTCAGCGGCACCAGCTGCCAGGCGAGAAACGCGACCACCGGCACCGAGGTGAACATCACGAAGTTCATGTAGGCGAAAGCCGGTCCGCGACGCCCCTTGGGCACCAGTTCCGACAAGTAGGTGTCGATGTTCACCAGTTCGACGCCGAGCCCGACGCTGGCGATGAACCGCCACAAATCGATGCTCTCCGGCGTGCGCTGGAACGCCATGATGAACGCGCCGATCGAGTACCAGAGCAGCGCGAAGGCGAGGATCGAACGGCGGCCGAAGCGGTCGGAAACCCAGCTAAATACCAGCGTGCCGACGAACATCCCGGCAAACAGCGCGGCGACGAAACTGGCGAAACCGGAGAAGTCGAACAAGCCCTTCGTGGTCGGCGTGAAGATGCCTTCGTTGAACAGCCCGATCGCCACATACGCCGTAAAGAACAGGTCGTAAAACTCGAACCATCCGCCGAGCGAAAGCAGCGTGACGAGCATGCGCGTACGGCGCGTAAGCGGCAGACGGTCGAGGCGCGCCGCTATGGTGACTGCGGCGTCGGCAGCCATGAAATTTCCTCCCGGTGGCGGCAGCAGCTAGGCCGCGCGCCTTTTGGTCATTCCGGGATGGAGACTGTCATTGAGGGCGAAGCGAAAGCAATCCGCGTTTGGGCGGATCTGCCTCAATCAGGAATGGCGGGCGGCGGCGGTCTCTTCGGCGCAGTGGGCGCGGGCGCCGGTGTGGTCGCGGTCGCGCTCGGCTTCACCTCCGGCGTGGCGACCGGCGCTTCGGTCGGCTTGATGGCGGCTGGTTCGACCGGTTTTGCCATGGGCGTCTCGGCCGGTTTGGCTGCCGGCTTGGCTTCACGCGACGCCAGCTCTGCGGGACGCGGCCGCGGCAGCGGCGGGCTTGCAAACGACGGGCGGGGGTTGGGACGGAGAGCAGATGAAGGGAGCGGCGGCGGCGGCAATGGCGCTTCGGTCGGCGGCAATTCCGAACCTTCGGCATCCGGCGGCAGCCCGTAAGGCGGGGGCGTCCCATAGGGCGCGGGAATCACCACGCCAACCGGGCCATACGATCCGGGACCAGGCACGATCCGGTTGACGGCACGGATGGCGCCGCTGTGAGCGTCGACCACGACGCGCATCAGAATGCCGCGGAAATCCGTGGCGCGCAGCACATAAGTCGTGCCTTCACGCAGCGGCGGCGCCAGCGGCTCGAAACCCGCCGACCGCACCGTCTTGGTGACTTCGTAGGGTGGCATGAAACCGGGCGCGGGAAGCGGCGGTGGTGACTGGCCGTGACCGGGAGCGGCAAGCAGCACAGCGCCCAGAGAAATTACGGCGAGTCCGACCAGCCCGGCCTTCACGGACGAGACCCCCTAGCGGAGCGCGCGGGATGTCCGCGCGCCGACAACGTTACCCTAAATTGGGGCGGCGCTTGGGCGCAAATGCGCGGAAGCGCCGTAGATTTTTTCCCCCGCACCGGGGAGGATGTGCCTCACGCGCTCGCGGCGGCAGGCTTCTTCATGCGCTGTGCCACGAGTCCGAACAAACTGCGTCTCAGGGGCTCTCATCGGAGAAAAGTCCGGAGCTAGCCAAAACCGCCGGCAGCAAAACCTTCACGGCATGATCGATCGCCGCACCCCCGGGGCCGAAGTTGCCGTCAAGCGTGCCACGAGCAAAACCGTGGATCAGCGACCAAACCGCCAGCGATGGGGCAAGAGCAGGGTCTGACGGAATCTCGACCAGATCGTCGGAACCGCTCACCGCTTTATTCAGAACGGCGAACGCGCGATCCCCGGCATCCCGATAATCGGGATTATCGGGATCCAGGATGGCTGTCCGCCACATCAAGTTGAATCGCGCCGGCTCGCTGACCGCAAATTCGACATAGCCGATTGCGATTTGCTTCAGACGGTCGGCCCGCTTCGACGCCAGCGCTGCGACCGCGATATGTTCGGTCAGATCGCGAAAAGCATGCTCTGCTACAGCGGTCAGAAGCCCGCGGACATCGCCGAAATGATGAGCGGGTGCACCCGGCGACACTCCCGCCCGACGCGCCGCCTCCCTTAAGCTGAACCCCTCGACGCCGCGCTCGGCCAAAATGGATTCTGCAGCGTCAATAAGGGCTTGGCGAAGATCGCCGTGGTGATAAGGCTTTTTCTTGACAGTGTTTAGATTATGCGCCATGAACAATCTATACACTGTTCAGAAGGCTAAAGCCATGCTTCAGTTGAGCGCCGATTCAACTTTCCACTATGAATTATTGCGCCTGCTTGGTACGTCGCGCGATCTCGGCGCAGATATTGCAGAAGTGCTCGACGCCGCCGGACGGATCGTACCGGGCGACTTCCAGAGTTGGTGCACCGAATTCGACGCGCTTGGCCGGCGCGCGCGCGCCAAGGCGATTGAAGAGGACAAGCGCCAGCACGCAATTTCCGCCCGCAACGCGTTTTTTCGCGCCGCCGACTTTTTCTTGCACGGCGACCCGAAGGACAGCCGCATCGTTTCGCTCTGGAGCGCCGCGACTGCTTGCTTCGATGCGGCCATACGCGAATTGCCCGTGCCGGGTCAACGGGCGCGTATCCACGCCAAAGGCTTCGATATCCCGGCCGTGTTCTACCGCGCGGCGAGAGACGAACATCCGCGCCCGACAATCTTGATGTGCAACGGCTACGACGGCAGCCAGGAAGAAATGCTTCACGTCAGCGGCCTTGCCGCAATCGCCCGCGGCTTCAACGTCGTCACGTTCGACGGTCCGGGCCAACCGAGCGTCATTCGCGAGCAGGGGCTCACATTCATCGACGAATGGGAGAACGTCCTGGCACCGGTTATCGATTGGTGCGTGGCGGAGCCACGCATCGACGCGTCCCGGCTCGGGCTGTTGGGCTATTCGTTCGGGGGCTGGCTCATTGCGCGCGCCGCCGCACGTGAACACCGCATCACCGCACTGGCATGTGTCGATGGGATTTTCGACGCCGGCGGCGCATTTTTCTCCGCTGTGCCCGCTCCTATGCAAAAACTATTCAAGGAGGGCAATGCCGCGGCACTCAACGCAGCGGTCAAACAGGCGATGGCGATGCGCACCAACCTGCGCTGGGCGGTCCAGCACGGCTGCTGGGTGTTCGGCTGCGCGACCCCGTTTGACTTCCTCCAACGTACCCAAAGCATGACCCTGGCAGGCATCGTCGACGACATTGCCTGCCCCGTGCTGGTGTGCGACGCCGTTGACGACGAGTTTTTCAAAGGCCAGCCTGCGACCTTGGCGAAAGCCTTGGGCGCACGTGCGACCCACAAAATTTTCACACAGGAGGACTCGGCGTCGGCGCATTGCCACGTCGGCACCAGCGATCTTTTGAACAGTACGGTGTTGGGCTGGTTCGAAGACACGCTCGCAAGCTGACACCCGCACGCGGCCCGCCGTCGTATTCACTTGTTCGCCGCCGGATTGCGATGAATCGGGTCCACCCACAGTACCGTCTCCGGCTTCTCTACCGGCTCGATGTCGAGATTGATGGCAATTGCTTCGCCGTCGCTGCGTACCAGCACGCACTCCAGCACCTGGTCGGGGCTGGCGTTGATCTCCTGATGCGGCAGGTAAGGCGGTATGAAAATGAAATCGCCGGGATTGGCCTCGGCCGTGAATTGCAAATGCTCGCCCCAGCGCATGCGCGCCTTGCCGCGGACCACGTAGATGATGGTTTCGAGATGGCCGTGATGGTGGGCGCCGGTCTTTGCATCCGGCTTGATGGTCACCGTGCCGGCCCACAGTTTCTGCGCGCCGGCGCGGGCGAAGTTGATGGCCGCTTTGCGGTCCATGCCCGGCGTTGAGGGTACGTTGGGATCAAGCTGATTGCCGGGAATGACGCGCACGCCGTCGTGCTTCCATCGTTCGGCGTGATTGTGATGGTGCGGTTTTGTCATCAATTTCAAATCCAAGTTTACCGCCGAGCGTAGCCGCGCGGCGGCCGCAGGGCGATCCGGAATTGAGCTTTAATGCTGGCGAAAGCCGCAAAATGAGCCGCGCTTGCGCGTCCGGGGCGCCCGTGGTCCACTTAGACCTCTTAAGACCAGTACCAAAGTCGAAGCGTAGCGGCTAAAACCGTGCCGCCCAACCACTCGCTGGGGTGGGCGCCCTTGTATTGGCGCTGGGAGTCTGCCATGTTGCTATAGGACAGCATTGCTGTCCTAATTGGTGGTCAGAGCGCGCGCAGCTGGAAGGTCCGGCAAAGATGCGCGGGGGCCAGCCGCCGAGGGCGAGGGCGCGTCGGACGGCGGCATAAAGCAGCCAATGGCCGCCAAGCGGCACGAAGGTTGCCTCCAAAACGGATAGTTCGCCACTCGGGCGCAAGGCTCTTCCTTACTCTCGCTTGGAAGAGAAGGTGCGGCAGCGCGCGAACTGTGCCGACCTCATGACGGTCCATGCCGACCGCCGAGGAGGGCTTAACAATGACGACGGGCGCGCAATCGTTTGGCCTTTTCGATCCGGCGCTGGAAAAAGATTCCTGCGGGGTCGGCTTTATTGCCGACATCAAAGGCCGCAAGTCGCATCAGATCGTCGAAGACGCACTAACCATTCTGGTCAATCTTGAGCATCGCGGTGCGGTCGGCGCCGATCCGCGCGCCGGCGACGGTGCCGGCATCCTGGTGCAGACCCCGCACAAATTTTTCGCCAAGAAGGCGGCGGAACTCGGCATTCATCTGCCGGCGCCTGGCCATTATGCCGTCGGCACGCTGTTCCTGCCGCATGACGCCGCCTGGCGGCGAGAGATCATGGATGCCTACGCCGAGGTCGCTGCGCGCGAAGGCATGACCATCATCGGCTGGCGTGACGTGCCGACCGACAATTCGACGCTCGGCGAATCGGTCAAGCCGACCGAGCCGGTGCACAAGCAGGTTTTCATCGCGCGCAATCCGAAGACGCAGTCGGACGACGACTTCGAGCGTCGCCTTTACATCCTGCGCAAAACCATCTCCGGCGTGCTCTACGGCAGGCGCGAGCGGCGCACCTCGCATTATTATCCGGTGTCGGTCTCCTGCCGCACGGTGATCTACAAGGGTATGTTCCTCGCCGACCAGCTCGGCGCTTATTACCCCGATCTGCACGATCCGGATTTCGAGAGCGCGCTCGCTTTGGTGCACCAGCGCTTCTCCACCAACACCTTCCCGGCCTGGTCGCTGGCGCATCCCTACCGCATGATCGCGCACAACGGCGAGATCAACACGCTGCGCGGCAACAACAACTGGATGGCGGCGCGGCAGGCTTCCGTCTCGTCGCCGAAATTCGGCGCCGATATCGAAAAGTTGTGGCCGATCTCCTACGAGGGCCAATCCGACACCGCATGCTTCGACAACGGGCTCGAATTCCTCGTGATGGGCGGCTATCCGCTCGCGCACGCGATGATGATGATGATTCCGGAAGCGTGGGCCGGCAATCCGCTGATGGACGAGGAGCGCCGTAATTTCTACGAATACAATGCCGCGCTGATGGAACCGTGGGACGGCCCGGCCGCCATCGCGTTCACCAACGGTCGCCAGATCGGCGCCACGCTCGATAGGAACGGCCTGCGCCCGGCGCGTTACATCGTTACGCGCGATCATCGCATCATCATGGCGTCGGAAGTCGGCGTGCTGCCAATTCCGGAGGAGGAGATCGTCACCAAGTGGCGGCTCCAGCCCGGCAAGATGCTCCTGGTCGACCTCGAGGAAGGCCGGCTTATTCCCGACGAGGAATTGAAAGCGACCCTGGCGAAGAGCCACCCGTACGGCGAATGGCTCGAGCGCACGCAGATCGTACTCGAGGACTTGCCCGCATCCGCCGAAGCGGCGCCGGTCTCCAACCTGGCGCTGCTCGATCGCCAGCAAGCCTTCGGCTACACGCAGGAAGACCTGAAAATCCTGATGACACCGATGGCGACGACCGGCGAGGAAGCGGTCGGCTCCATGGGCAACGACACGCCGATCTCGGCGCTGTCGGAGCGGCCGAAGCTCCTGTTCACTTACTTCAAGCAGAACTTCGCCCAGGTCACCAACCCGCCGATCGATCCGATCCGGGAAGAACTGGTCATGAGCCTCGTCTCGATCATCGGGCCGCGGCCGAACCTGTTCGACCTCGAAGGCTCATCGCGGACCAAGCGCCTTGAAGTGCATCAGCCGATTCTGACCAACGCCAATCTGGAGAAAATCCGCGCCATCTCCGAGGTCGCCGAGTCGCATTTCAAATCGCTCACGCTCGATACCACCTGGCCGGCCGAGGCCGGCACCGCCGGCATGGAAGCGGCACTGGACACGCTGTGCTCGCAGGCCGACGCGGCGGTGCGCGACGGCATCAACATTATCATCCTCTCCGATCGCCGAGCCGGCGCCGACCGAATTCCGATCCCGTCGTTGCTCGCCTGCGCCGCCGTGCATCATCACCTCATCCGCGAGGGCTTGCGCACCTCGGTCGGGCTGGTGGTCGAATCAGGCGAGCCGCGGGAGGTGCATCATTTCGCCTGCCTCGCCGGCTATGGCGCCGAAGCCATCAATCCCTACCTCGCCTTCGAGACGCTGATCGCGATGAAGAGCGAGCTGCCGCAAAAGCTGGACGACAAGGAAATCGTCAAGCGCTACATCAAGTCGATCGACAAGGGACTGCTCAAGGTGATGTCGAAGATGGGCATCTCCACCTATCAGTCCTATTGCGGCGCGCAGATTTTCGACGCGGTGGGCTTAAGGTCCGAATTCATCGCCAAATATTTCACCGGCACCGCTACCCGGATCGAGGGCGTCGGCCTTGACGGCATCGCCGAAGAGGCAGTGCGCCGGCATCGCGACGCGTTTTCCGACGCGCCGATCTACCGTTCCATGCTCGACGTCGGCGGCGATTACGCAGTGCGCGTGCGCGGCGAGGATCACGTCTGGAACGCCGCGACCGTCGCAACGCTCCAGCACGCCGTACGCGGCAATTCGTATGAGAAGTACCGGCACTACGCCGCGATCATCAACGAGCAATCGGACCGGCTCTACACCATCCGCGGCCTGTTCCGGCTCAAATCGGCGGCCGATGAAGGCCGCAAGGCGGTCGCGACCGAAGAGGTCGAGCCGGCAAAGGAGATCGTCAAGCGCTTCTCCACCGGCGCCATGTCATTCGGCTCGATTTCGCGTGAGGCGCATACCACGCTCGCCATCGCCATGAACCGGATCGGCGGCAGGTCGAACACCGGCGAGGGCGGCGAGGAATCCGACCGCTACAAGCCGTTGCCGAACGGCGACTCGATGCGCTCGGCGATCAAGCAGGTAGCGTCCGGCCGGTTCGGCGTCACCGCCGAATATCTCGTCAACGCCGACATGATGCAGATCAAGATCGCGCAAGGCGCCAAGCCCGGCGAAGGCGGCCAGCTGCCCGGCTACAAGGTCGACAATGTCATCGCCAAGGTGCGTCACTCGACGCCCGGCGTCGGGCTGATCTCGCCGCCGCCGCATCACGACATTTATTCGATCGAGGATCTGGCGCAGCTCATCTTCGACCTCAAGAACGTCAATCCCGACGGCGACGTAAGCGTAAAGCTCGTCTCCGAGGTCGGCGTCGGCACGGTTGCCGCCGGCGTGTCGAAGGCGCGGTCCGATCATGTCACCATTGCGGGCTTCGAAGGCGGCACCGGCGCTTCGCCGCTCACATCGATCAAGCATGCCGGCTCGCCCTGGGAGATCGGGCTCGCCGAGACGCATCAGACTCTGGTGGCCAACAGGCTCCGCGGGCGCATCGCCGTGCAGGTCGACGGCGGGCTGCGCACCGGCCGCGACGTCGTGGTCGGCGCGCTCCTCGGTGCCGACGAGTTCGGCTTCGCCACCGCGCCGCTGATTGCCGCCGGCTGCATCATGATGCGCAAGTGCCATCTCAACACCTGTCCGGTCGGGGTCGCAACGCAGGACCCGGTGCTGCGCAAGCGCTTCAAGGGCCAGCCCGAGCACATCATCAACTTCTTCTTCTTCGTAGCCGAGGAGGTGCGCGAGTTGATGGCGGCGATGGGTTACCGCACCTTCGCCGAAATGATCGGCCAGATGCAGATGCTCGACGTGCGCGACATGGTCGATCACTGGAAGGCGCGCGGGCTGGATTTGTCGCGGCTGTTCACCAAGCCGGACGTGCCGTCATCGGTCGCGATCTATAACTGCGAGCGGCAGGATCACAAGATCCACGACATCATCGACCGCAAGCTGATCGCGCAGTCGCAATCGGCGCTCGACCGCAGGGCGCCGGTGCGCATAAGCCTGCCGATCAACAACACCGATCGCACCACCGGCGCCATGCTCTCGGGCGAGATCGCCAAGCGTTTCGGCCATGAGGGACTGCCGCACGACACCATTGTGGCGCGCTTCAAGGGCCATGCCGGACAGAGCTTCGGCGCTTTCCTTGCGCGCGGCGTGACGTTCGAATTGGAAGGCGATGCCAACGACTATGTCGGCAAGGGCCTGTCCGGCGGACGGATCGTCGTTCGCCCGAGCGTCGAATCGGGCATCGTGCCGGAGCAGTCGATCATCATCGGCAACACCGTTCTTTACGGCGCGATCGAAGGCGAATGCTACTTCCGCGGAGTCGCCGGCGAGCGTTTCGCGGTGCGCAATTCCGGCGCCGTCGCCGTCATCGAGGGTGCCGGCGACCATTGCTGCGAATACATGACCGGCGGCGTCGCGGTCGTGCTTGGCCGCACCGGGCGCAATTTCGCCGCCGGCATGTCGGGCGGAATTGCCTACGTGCTCGACGAGGATGGCACCTTCGCGTCGCGCTGCAACCTCGCCATGGTCGAGCTTGAGCCGATGCCGCAGGAAGAAGAGGTCAATACCCGCGCCTATCATCACGCAGGCGATCTGGAGGCGCACGGCCTGGTCGACGTCATGGCGGACTTGAGCAGCCAGGACGCGCACCGCCTGCATTACCTCATTTCGCGCCACGCCCGCTTTACCGGCTCAACCGTTGCGGCCAAAATCCTCTCCGAGTGGGGGGTCTGGTACCCGAAGTTCCGGAAGGTCATGCCGGTCGAGTACCGCCGCGCGCTCAACGAGCTGAAGGCGCAGGCCGCCGCCATGCAGGCCGCCGAATAGAGCTTGGAATAGGGCGTGGGTAAGGTCACCGGCTTTCTGGAATTCGAGCGTGAAGACCGCCACTACGAGCCGGTCGAAGAACGCATCCGCCATTGGCGTGAATTCATTCTGCCGCTGCCGGAGAAGGACTACGTCACCCAGGCCGCGCGCTGCATGAATTGCGGCGTGCCCTATTGCCAGGGCACCGGTTCGCTTACTCCCGGCGCACCCGGCTGCCCGGTCAACAATCAGATCCCGGACTGGAACGACCTCATCTATACCGGGCAATGGGACGAAGCCGCGCGCAACCTGCATTCGACCAACAATTTTCCCGAAGTTACCGGCCGCGTCTGCCCGGCACCGTGCGAAGCCTCCTGCACGCTCAACATCGACGAGAACCCGGTCACCATCAAATCGATCGAATGCGCGATTGCCGATCGCGCCATCGCGCAGGGGCTCAAGCCCGAGCCGCCAATAAGGAAGACCGGCAAGAAAGTCGCGATCGTCGGCTCGGGACCGGCGGGCCTGGCTTGCGCGCAGCAGCTCGGGCGCGCCGGCCATGAAGTTCACGTGTTCGAAAAGTGGGCGAAGGCGGGCGGCCTCCTCCGCTACGGCATTCCCGACTTCAAGATGGAAAAGCATCACGTCGACAAGCGCGTCGTGCAGATGGAGGGCGAAGGCGTCGTTTTCCACTACGGCGCCCATGTCGGCGTCGACGTCCCCGCGGAGAAGCTTCTCAACGACTACGACGCCGTCGTCCTCACCGGCGGCAGCGAAAAGCCGCGCGACCTGCCGGTGCCCGGCCGCGAGCTCAAGGGCATCCACTTCGCCATGGAATTCCTGCCGCAGCAGAACCGGCGCGTGTCCGGCGAGCCGGCGGCCGACGGCGAGCCGATCCTCGCCGGCGGCAAGCATGTCGTCGTCATCGGCGGCGGCGACACCGGCTCGGACTGCATCGGCACCTCAATCCGCCAGGGCGCGCTGTCGGTGACCAATTTCGAAATCCTGCCCGCACCGCCGCTGCACGAAAACAAGGATCTGACCTGGCCGAATTGGCCGCTAAAGATGCGCACCTCGTCGAGCCATGAAGAAGGCGCCGAGCGCGATTTCGCCGTCTTGACCACGAGCTTTTCCGGCGGGCCGACCGGCCACGTGCAAAAACTCCATTGCGTGCATATCGACGACAAGATGAAGCCGGTCACGGGCAGCGAGTTCGAAGTCGCCGCCGAGCTTGTTCTGTTGGCCATGGGCTTCGTACATCCGGTGCACGAGGGGATACTCAAGAGCCTCAATCTCGCGCTCGACCGGCGCGGCAATGTGGCGGCCACGACCGACGATTATCGCACCTCGCTCGACAAGGTGTTTGCCGCCGGCGACATGCGGCGCGGGCAATCGCTTGTGGTATGGGCGATCCGCGAAGGCCGCCAGGCCGCGCACGCGGTCGATGAATTCTTGATGGGCACTTCACTGCTGCCGCGCTGATTGCGTGCCCTCCCCGTGGTGGGAACAAGGTACGGTTCTCAACGCGCAGGCGGCCCGACCGGCAATGGCGGACGTGGAGGACCGGGATTCGTCGGTGGCGGCGCGCCGGTGAGTTGCGCGCGCGGCTTGACCGGCGCAACGGCAGGCGCCGGTTGGCCTTTGACTTCGCTCTTCCTGGTATCTTTCGTGTCGGTTTTACCAGCCGGGTTTTTGGGCGGCCCCGGCGACGCAGGCGGCGGGACGACGAGTGGCGCCGTATCCGTCACGCCGTTCAGGTTGGCGTCGGCGCGCGGCCAGGAAAAATCGTCGGCGCGGCCGGGCGGCGGCGCGATCGCTTCGCCACGGCTGAGCACCCGTGTCGCGACCGGATCGGGTTCGCGCTGCGCCGGATGACTGCTAGCCCCCAACAGATCGCCGCCCTCCCCGCCGGAGAATGTATTGAGCGGGACGATCGGACCGATGGCCGGCCGCGCAGTTCCCTTCGGCTGCTCTTCCGGCCCAGGCAGCGCTACCGGCGTGACGTGGCTGCTCAGAAACCGGCGCAAATCGTGCTCGACATAACGGGCGAGCTTCTCCGCGCCGGACTTGGTGAAATTTACGCCGTCGCCGGTGCGCAGCCGCCGAATTTGGCCCTCGAAATCCGGCCCTTGCAGGGTGAACAGGCCGCGTTCGTCGACGAAGCCGTCCCAGACGTCGACATAGGTGATGCCGGCCTTCTCGGCGCGCGCGCGATACAATTCGTCGAGGTAACTCATGTCGCTCGTCGATTTGGTGCCGCGCACCGCCGGTAGGCCGACCCACAGCACCGGCACACCCTTGCTTTTAAGCGCCGCGATCATCTCATCGATGCGTTTTGTGTAGAGCTCGGCCCACTTGTCGCCGTGGAATTCATAATAGCCGTTCGGCGAACGGCGCTGCGCCTCGGCCGCGATGATCGACGGCGGTCCGGAATCCGGCTGCACGGTATCGGATGGCGGCGGCGCGGCGGGCGCTGCAGCCTTGGCTTTTTTGTCCTTGTCTTTATCCGGCTGCGCATACTCGCGCAGCGGCAGGCGGTCGTTGATGCCGAGCATGACCACGATGGCGCTCGGCTTTTCTCCCGCCAGAATGTCGGAGACCGCTTCCGACCAGTCCGGCGCATCCGGACGCGCCTCATAGCGCACCAGCCCGGCAAAGGGCTTGATCTTGCGTACGATGCCGACTTCCGGCGTATCGGCGAAGATTTCCTCCAGTCCGTAGGCGAGCCAGTCGGCCAGCTGATCGCCGAGCACGACGATGGTCTCGGCCGGCGGCGTGTCCACCTTGCGCGGCGGCGGCGGCCGGGTGGGCTCGTAAACCTGCGGCTGCGGATAAAACGGATTGTACGAACCGGACGGCGCCGGCGGCTGGCCGCCCCAGGGAAGCCGGAAGAAATCGCGGAACTGCGCCGCGGCTGGTCCGGCGCAAGCCGCCGAGCCCGCGACGAGCGCGAGCGCAATTGCAAGCCGTTGCCGGTGTCTTGCCATCATCACCGTCTGCATGACCACGATACTAGCGAAATAATGTCAATCTGAGGATGCTTCCGCGCGGCAGCGTTAAGGCTGCCGCAAGCGGTCGAGCACCAGACTCGAGGCAAAGCCGTCGGGGATTTGGCCGGTAGCAGCCTGGAAACTACGAATCGCGACGCGGGTGCGCGGGCCAAGGAGACCGTCGGGCTCGCCGACGTCGAAGCCGCGCCGCGCCAGCAGCTGCTGCAGTTCGTAGCGTTCGGCGATGCCTAGCGTGCGCTCGTCGCGCGGCCAGGCATGCACCAGCTGGCCGCCGCCGCGCAGCCGGTCGGCGAGATAGCCGATCGCGAGCGCGTAAGCCTCCGACGGATTGTATTTCATGATGACGCTGAAATTCCGCAGCATCAGGAAAGCGGGGCCGCGCGCGCCGGCCGGCAAAACCAGATACGCCCGATCGCCCGGCCGCGGGAAAGACTTGCCGCTTGCGCGCGTCACCCCGAGCCCCTGCCATTGTCGCAACGTCATCTGTTTCGCGCGGTCGGCGAGCAGATAGTTAAAGCCCTGCGGCAGCGCGACTTCGTAGCCCCAGCCCTCGCCGCTCACCCAGCCGTCGCTTTTCAGATTATTCGCCGTCGAGGCGATGACATCGGGGACCGACTCGACGACGTTGCGGCGACCGTCGCCGTCGAAGTCGACAGCAAAGCGCTTGAACGTCGACGGCATGAATTGCGTCGGCCCGAACGCACCGGCCCACGAACCGACCAGGCGGTCGGGCGCGACGTCGCCGCGTTGCAGGATTTCCAGCGCCGACAGAAATTCTTCGCGGAAAAAATCGCGGCGGCGGCCGACGCAGGCAAGCGTCGCGGTCGAGCGGAGCACCGGGCGATCGCCGCCCTTGGTGCCGTATTTCGATTCGACGCCCCAGATCGCCGCGAGAATGTGGCGGTCGACGCCGTAGCTGCGCTCGACCGCGGCGAAGGTGGACGCGTATTGCGCCAAAAGCTCGCGGCCGCGCGCGATGCGCTCGTCGCTGACGAGCACGTCGAGATAGTCCCAAGGCGATTTGGTGAATTCCGGCTGGGCGTCGAGCAAATCCATGATGCTCAAATCGGGCGTCAGCCCCGCGGTAAAGCGCTCGAAATTGGCGCGCGTGATGCCGCGCCGCTCGGCAGCCAGCCATATCGCGGCAAGGCAATTGCCGAAGTCGGCGGCGGCGGCGCGGATCGCCTCCGCCGTCATCAACGGATTGCCGGATGCGCCCGGTTGTCCGCTCCATTCGTGCGTTCCGCCCGGCGGCGCTGGAACCGCGGGGTTTACCGTGGCTTGAAACAAACGCGTCACCCAGTCATCGGGCCTGTTCTGCGCCGACGCGGCATCGGCCAAGCCCGGGACGAGGAGGCACGCCACGGCGAAGCGAAGGATCGGCGCGGAAACTGCCATAGTCGGACGTTCTTCTTCCCGGTTGGTCGCGCGAGGGGACGCCTGCTATGTTACCCAAATGTTAACCGCTGGCCGTCTCGCACACACCCTGGGCCAAGCGCGACATTTCGCACATCGCGTTTATCGAGAAGCAAGGTGGTCCGGGTAATACAACTGCTCTTTGGACAAAGATTCAGGCAACAAAGCGTCTTGCGCCCCTCCTCCCGCTCCTCGCCCAACGGCAACGCATGAAACTCGTCCGTAAAGCCGTCTTCCCCGTGGCCGGACTCGGCACCCGCTTCCTGCCGGCGACCAAGGCCATGCCGAAGGAGATGCTACCGGTCGTCGACCGGCCGCTTATCCAGCATGTGGTGGATGAGGCGCGCGAAGCGGGCATAGAGCACTTCATTTTCGTTACCGGCCGCAACAAGGGCGTCATCGAGGATCACTTCGACCGCCAGGTCGAGCTCGAGTTGGCCCTGCTCGAACGCCAGAAGCAGAAGGCGCTCGACCTACTGCGGCACGATCTGCCGGAGCCCGGCTCGACCAGCTTTACCCGCCAGCAGGAACCGCTGGGCTTGGGCCATGCGGTCTGGTGCGCGCGCGAGCTGATCGGTCACGAGCCGTTCGCGCTGCTGTTGCCGGACGTGCTCGTTCAGCACGAGCGCGGCTGTCTCGCGCAAATGATCGACGCAGCGCGCGATGTCGGCGAGCGCGCGAATATCGTCGCGGTCGAGGAGGTGCCGCGCGAGCGCGTCGATCAATACGGCGTGGTCGGGGTTGGCGCGCCCAAGGGCCGCGTGTTCTCCATCACCAGTATGGTGGAGAAGCCGTCGCTCGACCGCGCGCCCTCGAACCTGATCCTCACCGGCCGCTATATCCTGCAGCCCGAGATCCTCGATCTATTGGAAAAGCAGGATCGCGGCACCGGCGGCGAGATTCAGCTCACCGACGCCATGATCGCGCTGGCGCGGACGCAACCCTTTTATGGCCTGAAGTTCGACGGCCGCAGCTTCGATTGCGGCTCGAAGATCGGTTTTCTCGCCGCCAACGTGTCCTACGCGCTAGCGCGGCCCGACATCGCGCCGGGCTTTCGCGCCGAGATCAGCAAGATCCTCGGCGAACTCAACGGCGGCTAGCGGGACGCCGGCATGAACGATGATCTGCACGAGGTTTACGCGATCCGCTACGGGTACCACGCGCGGCGCTCGCCTGAAAATTTCATCGCCGGCGATCCGCACGACGTGCTTCAGCCGCTCGATTTCTTCGTCTGGGCGATCGTCGGTCCAAGCGGCGCGATTGTAGTCGATACCGGCTTTGACGCAGCGATGGGCCGGCGCCGCCAGCGCGAGATCGTCAAGCCGGTGGAGGAGGGATTAGCCGCGCTCGGCGTCGCTCCGGCATCGGTCGGGACCGTTATCGTCAGCCATATGCATTACGACCATTGCGGCAATTACGAGCTGTTCCCGCAGGCGCGCTATCACCTGCAGGACGGCGAGATGGCGTATGCCACCGGCCGCTGCATGTGCCATCAGACGCTGCGCCTTCCGTTCGAGGCCGACGACGTCGTCGCCATGGTGCGCAAGGTGTTTGCCGGTCGCGCCGATTTTCACGACGGCGAAGGCGAGATCGCACCGGGCGTGACCGTGCATCTGATCGGCGGCCATTCGAAGGGCCTGCAATGCGTGCGGGTCAAGACCCGCCGCGGCTATGTGGTGCTCGCCTCCGATGCAACGCATCTTTATGCCCACATCGACGCCGGCCGCGTCTTTCCCATCACCTACAATGTCGGCGAGGTGCTGGAGGGGTACCGCACGCTGAAAAAGCTCGCGACCTCGCCGCGGCACGTCGTGCCCGGGCACGATCCGCTGGTGCTGACGCGCTACCCGGCCGCCAAGCCAGGTCTGGAAGGCTGGATCGCGCGGCTCGACGCCGAGCCGAAGGGCGGATGACGATATGCGTGCCATCGGGTCCGGCCCGCGCGGCCGGCCCGATGACACGTCTGACGAAGCAATCCTGCCGGTGGCGCAGCCTGGACTGCTTCGCTGTTTCCTCCGCCGGCCTAGCGCTGCAGGCGAAGGCCGAGGAGGAATGTGGTCGCGGCGTACGAGAAGCCCGGCTCGGTGGCGTTGAGCCAGTCTTCGCGTATTTCCGCGTGCATCTGCAATTCGCGCGTAAATATGTAGTTCAGCCCGACGGACACGAAGTAACGGTTGTCGCTGAGCGGCTGGCCGACATAATCGTCGGTGCCGAAGCCGACTTTCGCGATCCCGATCAGCCACGCGCGGAAGGCGTGGTCGACCTCCAGGCTGACATCGCGGCTGAGTTCGCCGGACGCGCCCGCCAGCACCGTTTCGTAGACTTGCGAACTCGCGGCCAGCTTGTAGGTGGTGAACCCGGTCGGCTTCCAGAGCAGAGCGCCATCGGCGATAAAGCCGGTGACGGCCGGCAAAGTCGGATCCTTGTAGGTGCGGTCGACATAGCCGATCGCCATCTCGCCCGTCAGCGTGCCGAATAGGTCGAGTGCGCTGCCGAACCGCGCCGTGGTGCCGGTCGAATCCCGTTGCAAGCCGTTACGGTCGAACTGCTCATCGTGGATACGCTGGTCTTCCTGCACTTCCAGGAAGGGCTTGAGGCCAGGATCAAGCTCGTAACCGAGGCGGAGGACGCCGGCATATTGATCGAAGTTGCGGTCGGCGTTGCTGGAGCTTTGGCCGTTGGTGAGCTGGGAAGCGTCATAAGTGGCGCGGTCGAACAGGCCCTTGAACGAAAGTGACAGCCGGTTGAATTGTTGGGCGATGCCGAGCGTATCGCCGATATCCTGGTTGGGCGGCAGCTTGGCGACTTGCGCCTGCAAGTTCGGGCTGCCCGGATTGTCGGCCGAGACGATGACGCGCTGCTCCAGCAGCACCTGCGTGTCGCGCGTGACATCGATGCGGCCGTCAATCTTGGAATTAAGGTACGGAATATTAAGCGAGGGAATAAGTCCCTCGGCGTATTGCGTATACGAACCGACGATATCGGCGGTGAGCGAATGACGCTCCCAGTCGGAAGCGACTTTCAGTTCGCCGGCGGGCGCCACATAGAATGAGCTGGGTCCGCCGATCGTGCGTGTCGGATTGGTGTTGTATCCGCCGGCGAGATCAAGCGAAGGAAACAGCAGGAACGAGCCCGCGCGAATGCCGATTGCGGCATAGGGATCGGTCGCGGCGATCGGCAGCGGGCGTTGCGGCAGCGTTCCCGGCAGAAAAGTATTCGGCGGCGGCAGGGTCGGCGGCGGCGTGCTTGAAAGCGCGGTCACCGAGGGGCGCAGCGAATAGTCGAAGTATTCAGCCGGCGGGACCGGCAGGATCGCGCCGGGGCGGTTGGCCGCATTCAGCGGATGCACCTCGGGCGGCGGATTGCTCACCGGCAATTCGTCACGGAGCGCCGGCAGTGTGGCGCCGGTCCGCATCGCCGCTTTACGTGGATAGATTTGCGGCGGTGGCGGTTGCTTCACCGGCGGCGGCTGCGACGGCGCGGGCGGCGTGTAGTTCGGCACCGGCGCGAAAGTCGTATCGGGTTGCGGCGCGGTTGCGCCACCAGTGGTGGGATTTTGCGCCTGTTTCTTCCGCTTTTTGTTGTGCGGCGTGTTGCTCGAATCAAAGCCGGTATCGCCGGCGCCGAAGCCGCTCGGGGTGCCATAGACCGGCGTCGCGCCGATGCGGCTCTGCGCGGTGAATGTTCCGGGCGGCAGCGACGGACTATTGGCCGGCAGCGGTTGTCCCGGCGCTCGAAAAGTTGGTGGATTGGCGGGCGCGTTGTCGAGCGAGGGCGCAAGCAGGCTGGTATCGGAAACGGGAGCGGGCGCAGGCGCCCGCGATTGCGCCAAGCTTGCGATCGGCGGCGACCCGAGCGCCGCTGCAACGATAACGCCGCACGCCGTGAGCGCGCGCAGACCGCGCCTCGCGGGCGGCTTTTTCGCCCGCAAGATGCGTCGCACCGCCGCCGTCCGCGCCACCTCGGAAGCTGCCAAGCGAACCACCGTCGCGGAGCTGCGGCCACGCGCGGATTGTCCCGTGCGGCCATCGCGCAACTGGCCGACACGGGCCGCCGAGCTGCGCCCCGATGGTTAACGGAAGTAGAACGGATATGGTTAATGAGTGGTTGACCAAGGCCCGTTCCGGCGGGCCAATCGGCCGCTTTTGCCCCGCTTTTCAGCGATAGCGGCTTAGACCCAGCCTTTGAGCTCGCGCATGGCGAGCTGCCAGATCATCAGCATGCCGGCCTGGCTGTCGTTGAGGCAGGGGATGGCGACAAAGTTCTGGCCACCGTAACGCTTGAAGACGCGCGCATTCTCGATGGCGATCTCCTCCAGCGTCTCCAGGCAATCGGCGGAAAAACCGGGCGTGATCACGACCACGTGCTTGACGCCCTTCTTGGCAAGCGCCTTCACCGTTTTGATCGTGTAAGGCTGGAGCCAACGGGCGCGGCCGAAACGGGACTGATAGGTCATCATCAGCTTGCTTTCGTCCAACTTGAGCTGCGTGCGCAAAAGCTCCGTCGTCTTCGCGCACTGGCTTTCATAGGGATCGCCCTTGCGCACATAGTCCTGCGGCATACCGTGATAGGAGGCGACGATGACGTCGGGAATGAAGGACAGCGCCTTCAGCTCGGCGTTAAGCGAAGAGGCCAGCACCTCGATGTAATAAGGATCGTCGTAATAGGCCGGCATGATCCGCAGCGCCGGCTGGCGGCGTTGCCGCATCAGGAAGCGGAATACCTCGTCGGCGACCGTCGCCGTGGTGGGCGCGGCATATTGCGGATAGAGCGGCATGACCAGAATGCGATCGCAACCGCGGCCGATCAGCGCTTCGAGCCGCGAAGCGATCGAGGGCCCGGCATAGCGCATCGCCCAATCGACCACGATGTTCTTGCCAAGCGGCTCAAGAATGCGGGCGAGCTTGTCAGCCTGCGAGCGCGTTATGGTCTTGAGTGGGGATTCGTTCTGCTCGCGGTTCCAGATCTTCTTGTAATCGCTGGCCTTGCGCCGGGAGCGCAGCGGCAGAATGATGCCGTTGAGCAGGATTTTCCACAGCAGCGAATTTCTCTCGATCACGCGCGGATCGGTGAGAAATTCCTTCAGATACCGGCGTACGGCCTTCGACTCGGGCGCATCGGGCGTGCCGAGATTGACCAGCAGCACGCCGATCGCGGACGTCGGCGTTACCGATCGCGGCGCCGCGGCATCTCCGGCAGGCCGCGAATCCTCTGCCGCAGGAGGCGGCGGTGCAGCCGAAGGCGGCTCGATCGGCGGAGCGTCGACGATGGGCGGCAAGTCACTCATGGTTTCAGCATACTCGATCGGCGAAAAGCCCGCATGCGGAACACCCGCTGCCGTCATGCATTGAGGTCCCGACGTAATATGGCCCTATTCCGGTGAGTTTTGAGGGGCCCGGCGCGCAATTGCCGCGCCAAGAGAGGAAACGATCATGGTCCGCAACGTTTGTCTCATCGCCTTTCTTATTGTTTCGATTTCGGGCTCCGCCCGGGCGGCGGAGAATACCCAGGTCGGCACGCCGCACAGCGCCGCGGAAGAAAGAGCATGCGGCGGCGATGCCAGGCGCTTCTGCAAGGAGGCTATTGGCGACGACTTTCGCGTCGGGTCATGTTTGCAGGACCACAAGGACAAGCTCAGCCACGCCTGCCGTGCGTTGCTCGAAGGCCATGGTAGCAACTGAAGCGCCGATTATTCCGCGGCTTTGAGCAGCGCCGGCGCGCCGGTGCGGAATTGCTCGAGTAGGGCCGCTTCGTCGGCCTTGGCGGCGGCGAGATGACGCTGCTTGACATGGCCGAAGCCGCGGATTTTCTCCGGAATGGCAGCAAGTCCGACGGCGACAGGATGATTGTCGGCCGTCAGTCCCGCGAACACCTGATCGAGCATCGATTCGTAATCCGCGATCATCTGCCGCTCGGTGCGGCGTTCAAGCGAGCGGCCGAACGGATCGAACGATGTACCGCGCAGGAATTTGAATTTGGCGAGCAGCCGGAACGCCGGCAAAAGCCAGGGGCCGAAGCTCATCTTGCGCGGCAGCCCGGTGGTCTTGTCGCGGCGTGCCAACAGCGGCGGCGCGAGATGAAACTCAAAGCGCAGCTTGTCGCCCGCAAACGTGTCTTCGACCTGTCGCAAGAATGAACCGTCGGTATAGAGGCGGGCGACTTCGTACTCGTCCTTGTACGCCATCAGCTTGAACAGATAGCGCGCGACCGCGTCGGCCAGCTCGCATTTGCCCGGCGCCTTTGCCGCTTCGGCCGCCTTCGCCTTGTCCACCCAGTCGCGGTAGCGCGCTCCATAAGCCGCATCCTGATAGGCGGTAAGGAATTTTACCCGGCGCTCGACCGTCTCGTCGAAAGATTCGGACAGATGCAGCGCGTCGCTCGCCGCCGAAGCTGCCGCAGGCACGGCCAGCGCTTCCACTTGTGAGCGGTCGACCGCGGCACAGCGGCCCCAGTGAAACGCCGCCTTGTTCATGGCGACCGCTTCGCCGTTGAGTTCGATCGCGCGCTCGATCGCCGCGGCCGACAGCGGGATCGCGCCGAGCTGATAGGCATAGCCGACCAGGAACATGTTGGAGCCGATCGACTGCCCGAACAGCGCGGTCGCGAGCCGCGTCGCGTCGATGAAATGCGTGTTGTCCCGGCCGGCATCGGCCGTGATCGCGCGCTTGAGCCGCTCGCTCGGCAGCGAGTAGTCGGCGTTACGGGTGAATTCGCCAGGCAGGAATTCGGCCGTGTTGACGACCATCTGGGTCGCGCTGGGCTTGACGGCGGCAAGGATCTTGCGCGTGCCGGATACCACGATGTCACCGCCGAGGATCAGATCGGCGCGCCCGGCCGCGACCCGGATCGCGTGGATGTCTTCCGGCTTTTCGGCAAAGCGGATGTAGCTGAACACCGCGCCGCCCTTTTGCGCGAGGCCGGCCATGTCCAGCACGCCGACGCCGCGGCCTTCGAGATGCGCGGCCATGCCCAAGACGCCGCCGATAGTGACGATGCCGGTGCCGCCGACCCCGGTGACGATGATGTTGTAGGTCTGCGCGATCGCCGGCAGTTTCGGATCGGGCAGCGCCGGCAAATCTTGGTCGGTGGCAACGCCCGTTCCCTTCTTCAGTTTGGCGCCGTGCACCGTGACGAAGGACGGGCAGAAGCCTTTGACGCAGGAAAAGTCTTTGTTGCAGCTCGACTGATCGATGGTGCGCTTGCGGCCCCACTCGGTTTCCAGGGGCTGCACCGAAACGCAATTCGATTGCACGCCGCAATCGCCGCAACCCTCGCACACGAGTTCGTTGATGATGACGCGCTTGTCGGGGTCCGGATAGGTATGGCGCTTCCTTCGGCGGCGCTTTTCCGCCGCGCAGGTCTGGTCGTAGATCAGCACGGTCACGCCGGGAACGGCGGCGAGACCCTTCTGCACTTCGATCAGGTCGTCGCGATGATGGATGGTGACGCCGGCGGGCCAGGCGGTGCCGCCCGGATATTTGTCCGGCTCGTCCGTCACCACGACCACACGCTTTGCGCCTTCGGCGGCGACCTGGCGGGCAACCTGCGGTACGGTCAGCCCGCCGTCGTTGGCTTGGCCGCCCGTCATCGCCACCGCGTCGTTGAACAGAATCTTGTAGGTGATGTTGGTGTTGGAGGCGATCGCGGCGCGGATCGCCATGTAGCCCGAGTGATTGTAAGTGCCGTCGCCGAGATTCTGGAAAACGTGGTTGCGGTTGGAGAACGGCGCCTCGCCGACCCAGTTGGCGCCCTCGCCGCCCATTTGCGTGTAGCCAAGCGTCGAGCGGTCCATCCATTGCGCCATGAAGTGGCAGCCGATGCCGGCATAGGCACGCATGCCTTCCGGCACCACGGTCGATGAATTGTGCGGACAGCCCGAGCAGAAATAGGGAATGCGCTGCGCGATGTCGCGCGTCTCGGCGGCGACGCGCTGATACTCCTTGAGTCGCGCCAGACGCTGGGCGATGTCGTCGTTGCGGTGATATTTCAACAACCGCTCGCCGATACAGATCGCGACCTCGTTGGGATCGAGCGCGCCCTTGACCGGGAAAAGCCAATTGCCCTGCTCGTCCCGCTTGCCGATGCAAATCGGCTGATTGGCGGTGCCGTAAAGCTCTTCGCGTACCTGTACTTCGATCAGCGAGCGCTTCTCCTCGACGACGATAATGAGGTCGAGCCCGGTGGCGAATTCGGCGAGCTCCCGGCGGCTGATCGGCCACGGGCAGCCGACTTTGTAGAGCCGGATGCCGAGCTGGTTGGCCTTGATTTCGTCGATACCGAGCTCATCGAAGGCCTGGCGGACGTCGAGATAGCTTTTGCCGGTAGTAATGATGCCGATCTTCGGGTCGCGACCGCCGGACGTGATCGTGTGATTGATCTTGTTAGCGCGCAGGAACGCGAGCATGGCGTCGCGCTTGAAATCGTGCAGGCGGGCTTCCTGTGCCAGGATCGGGTCGTTGAGGCGGATATTGAGGCCGCCATCCGGCATCCGGAAGTCGGTGGGGGTAACGATGTTGATGCGATCGAGACTGGCGTCGATCGCCGCCGTCGATTCGATCGTCTCGTGCATCGTCTTTAATGCGACCCATGCGCCGGTAAAGCGCGACATCGCCCAACCGTAGAGACCATAATCGAGAACCTCCTGCACGCCGGCCGGGTTCAGGATCGGGATCATCACGTCGATGAAGTGATATTCGGACTGATGCGCGGTGGTTGACGATTCCGCCGTGTGGTCGTCGCCCATCAACGCCAGCACGCCGCCCGTTTTCGCAGTGCCGGCGAGATTGGAATGGCGGAAGACGTCGCCGGTGCGATCGACGCCGGGGCCCTTGCCGTACCACATGGCGAATACGCCGTCGTATTTGCCTTCGCCGCGCAATTCCGCCTGTTGCGAGCCCCATACCGCCGTAGCAGCGAGATCCTCGTTGATGCCGCCCTGAAAGCGGACGTCGTTTTTGGTCAGGATGGACGCGGCCCGCTGGAATTGGCTGTCCAGGCCGCCGAGCGGCGAACCGCGGTAGCCGGTGACATAGCCCGCGGTATTGAGGCCGTTGCGCCGATCGAGTTCCTTCTGCATCAGGCAGAGCCGCACCAGCGCCTGGAACCCGGTGACGAACACATGGCTGTGGCCGAGGTCGTATTTGTCGTCGAGTTTGACGTCGCGTAGCGCCATCGGACTTGAGTCTCCTGCGGGTCAGTTTGCCCTCGTGGATTCCATAACGCCAGAGGGCGGGCGCACCACGGTCACATATAGGGGATGAGAGCAGCGGAACAACGCCGTTGCGGCATCGCTGCGCGCGACTAAGCCGCCAGGCCGAATACCGTTTGCGGCGCGGCAAAGCCGGCCACCGAGTGCTCGCCGAGGCGGCGGAATTCATCGGCGCAATGGCCGGCGAAATCCGCTGACACGACAATCGTCTCGCCGAGCTTGGAAGCGACCTTTTCCAGTCGCGCCGCCAGGTTCACCGCCGGGCCGATGCAGGTGAAGTCGAGGCGGTTACCGCCGCCGATATTGCCGTACATCACGTCGCCGACATGCAGCGCAAGCCCAAAGCGGATGGCATCCTCGCTCCCGCTGTGCGGCAAGCCGACGATGCGCGTCCGCACTTCGCGCGCACAGGCCAGCGTGCGGCGGCAGACCTCATTTGCGTCGTTCTCGCCGCCAATCGTGAAGATCGCCAGCAGACCATCGCCCATGAATTTGAGCACCTCGCCGCCATGATCGAGGATGGCCGGAACCTGAGCACCGAAATAGCGGTTCAGGCGGTCGATCAGAGCCTGCGGCGGCAGTTGCTCGGAAACCGCGGTGAATCCGCGCATGTCCGACAACCAGATCGCTGCGCGGATCGCCTCGACGTAACCGCGCCGGATCTTGCCCGACATTATCCGCTCGCCGGTTTGGTGGCCCACATACGTATCGATCAAATTTCCGGCGGTGCGGCGCAGCGCGCGGATCTCGGCGACGCGGGCAAGCGGGGCAATGACCGATTCCAGATCGGTGAACTGCTTGTCGGTAAAGCCGCCCGGCTGTCGGGTCGACCAGGTTGCCACATGGATCGTGCCGTCGGTGAACAACAGCGGAAACGCCGCATAATCCGTAACGCCTTCGGTACGGAAATTGCGCAGAATCGGAAAGTCGATCGGGCAATCGCCGTCGGCGATACGGCGACGCAGCGGCTTACGCGTCGCGTACACCGTGCTGAACGGACTGGTACGAAAATCGTCTGTGTCGGTTATTTCGTGCAATGCATCAGACGTCGTCACGCCCGAATCGGCCTGCCACAGGAAGCGCCGGCCCATGACGTCCGGATGAAGCGTCGTGACGAACACCGCGACCCGCCACAGCGGAATGTCGGATTCAACCATTCGCTGGCACAATTCCGCTAGCACGTCCTGCGACTGAGCGCCGGAGAGCGCGCCGCCTGCAAGCCAGTCAAGGGTGGACCGGATATCCTTCATGGCCGCCGTCTTACACTCTTAAGCCTTGGCGCTGGGACGCGCCGAAACCTGCGAATACCAGCGGCGCAGATGTGTGTGGCTCTCCGGAACCGGCATTTTGGCGCGGTGAGCGAAATCGACCGACACCAGGGCGGTGATATCGGCGATCGAATAGCGGGCGCCGCCCACGAATTCGCTTTGCGCCAGGCGGGCGTCCATCTGCTCGAAAAAGTGGCCGACGCGCAGCCGGCCGCGTTCGGCAAGCGCGGGGATTTGCTCATAGTCGTGCGGGCCGGGCAGCGCGCCCTTTGAGGCCGGGCGCCGAATTGCGGAAGGCGTCCATCACCGCGTAGAAGCCGTTCCGCTCCGCCGCGCGCTGCCACGCGGCCACCAGAGCTTTTTCCTCGGCACTCTCGCCCATCAACGGCGGCTTCGGATGGACGGCCTCGAAATAGATGCAGATGCCGATTGCATCGTTGATACGCGTGCCGTCGTCGAGTTCTAGCGAAGGCACCGTGGCGTCCGGATTGACGGCGCGAAAACCTGGCGTGAGCTGCTCGTTGTTGCGCAGGTCGACTTGCACGGTCGGAACGCTAATACCCTTTTCGGCAAGGAAAATACGGACCCGTCGCGGGCTCGGAGCGCTGACGTAATCGTAAAACTTCATGATACGGCTTCCTTCGCGCTCTAGAAGAACGGCAGATGCGGATCGCGCGGCAGGCCGAGTTCGACGCGACCGAAATGGGCGAAGTTCTGCTCGGGATTCAGCGCGACATGCGTGGCGGCGAAATGGATATCGCGCCACGCGCGCTGGATCGGATGCGATACCGCAAAGCCGGCGGTGCCGCTCATGCCGATCAGCGTATCAACAACGTCGACGCATAGTTCGACCGCGCGCGAGCAGTCGCGCATCGAGCGCGCGCGAATTTCCAGAGATGGCTGCGTCGGCGCTTGCGCGACCTCGGCAACGCGGCGCAGGAGCAGTTCGGCGGCGTCGAGATCGGCGGCGGCGCGCGCGAGCCGCACCTGCACGCTGGCGATCTCGGCGACGGCGCCACCGCGCATGCCGCGCCGGCCGCCCTTGGTCCAGTCGCGAAACATTTGATAGGCGCCTTGCGCCGCGCCCAGTATGGGGGTGACGAAGGTCAGCGGCGCATAGGAAACGAAAGGGGCGCGGTAGATCGGATGGTCGTGCAACGCGCCGCCCGGCGCCTTGCCTTCGCGCAGATCGGACAGCCGGATGGTGAAGTCGTCCGGTACGAACACGTCCTCGCAAACCGCGGTGTTGCTGCCGGTCGCCCGCATTGCGACGGTGAACCAGGTATCGAGGACTTTGTAATCGCCGGGCCGGATCAGGAAGAACACGGCTTCCGGACGGCCGTTCGTTTCGAGCAGGGCGCCGACGATGAGCCAGCGGCTGTGGTTGATGCCGCTGGCGAACGGAAACTGACCGGACAGGCGGTAGCCGCCGTCGACGGGCATCACACGGCCGACCGGCTGAATGGAGGCGGCGATCGGCGCATCAAGCCCGTCGGCCCAGACCGCCTTTTGCGCGGCCTCGGAGAATTGGCTCACATAGTGCGGGTGATGAATCATCAGGCTGGCGCACCAGGCATGCGAGGCGTCGGCCGTGCCGATCTCGCGCACGACCTCGAACCAGGTATCGAGGCCCAGCCCATAGCCGCCGAACCGCTGCGGAATAAGGATGCGGGTGATGCCGGCCGCGAGCAGCGCGTCGACCACTTCCCGCGGTATCGTCCGCGTATCTTCCGCTGCGGCGGCGTGCTCGCGGATGCCGGCGGTTAGCGAGCGAATGCGGGCCAGCACCGCATCATGCGTGCCCTCCGCAGCGTCGTGCCGTTCGCTTGTCATCCGCGCCCGCAGCGTTCCTTCCCGTCGCACATTTCTAGGCCCGGAATAATCTTCTGACTAGAGCTTGCGCGGCAGCACATTTGCTTCGGCAAAATCGCCGCGGCGTTATTCGATTCTTCCGTGCCGTCATTGGTTGCGGGTTAAGGTTCGGCGACCTATTGTTTTGACGACATAATCGTTTGTTTTGCGTTTGGTACGAGGCAATTCATGGCCAATTTCACACCCATCTCCGCGGCGATCGGCGGCGCGCTGATCGGGATCGCTGCCGTGCTCCTGATGCTGCTCAACGGCCGCATCGCCGGCGTGACCGGCGTGTTCGCCGGGCTGATCGATCCGCTTTCGACCGATCGCGGCTGGCGGGCAACCTTTGTGCTCGGCCTGATCGCCGCGCCCGTGTCCGCAGCGCTTCTCGGCTACACCATTCCCGTTCCACATATGCCGACGAGCTTCATCACCGTTGCTGTCGCCGGACTGCTGGTCGGCTTCGGCACCCGGCTCAGCAATGGCTGCACGTCCGGCCACGGCATCTGCGGTATCGCCCGGCTGTCGCCGCGCTCGATTACGGCGACGGCCATCTTCATGGCCGCTGCGATCGTCGTGGTCGCGGTGACCCGGCATTTGATCGGAGGCTGAAGCCATGCGCGCGCTCGCCAGTCTCGTTTGCGGCTTTGTCTTCGGCTGGGGATTGTTCATCTCCGGCATGATCCGGCCGGACAAAGTGTTGGGTTTCCTCGACGTGCTCGCGATCCCGAGCGGGAATTGGGATCCGAGCCTCGCCGTGGTGATGGCGGCCGCACTCGCCGTCACCTTCGCCGGCTATGCGCTGGCGCGGCGGCGGACGCCTGTATTCGAAAGTGCCAATCAATGGCCGACGCAAACGGCGATCGACCGGTCGCTGGTCGGAGGCTCAGTCCTGTTCGGGGTCGGTTGGGGACTTGTGGGTCTGTGCCCGGGACCGGCGATCGAGAACCTAGCCTCGTTGTCGCCCGGCGTCGTCATCTTCGTGATCGCGATGGCGGTCGGCACGATCGGCCACGATTTTTGGTACGCGCGCAGCGTGCCCGCCGAGCAGGCGCTTGTGCAGGCGGCGGACGGCTAAGTCCCGATCAACGTCCCTTGATGTAGGCGGTCAGGCCGGCTGCGAGGTGGTCGAACAGCAGCCGCACACGGCGCGTCGCTTTCAGGTCCTCGTGCATCACCAGCCAGACTTCAAGCGCGTATTGTAGCGCGTTCGGCAGGATGGGGATCAGTTCCGGCATGCGCCGGGCGATATTTTCCTGACAGCCGCCGATGCCGATCCCGGCGCGTAACGCTGCAAGCTGGGCGAGATCGTTGTCACAACGAAGGCCGAAATCTTCACGTGCCAATCGTTTGCCGAGTTCGCCGGCGGCGCGAAACGAGCGGCTGTCGCGGTCGAAGCCGATCAGGCAATGGCTGGCGAGGTCGGCGAGCGAGCGCGGCTCGCCGAAACGGGCGAGATAGTCGCGATGCGCGTAGAGCCTGATGCGCGAAGCGCCAATGCGGCGCGCGACTAGGCCGCTCTGCGTCGGGCGCACCATGCGCACCGCGATGTCGGCGTCATGGCGTGCCAAATCCTCATTGCGGTTGGTGAGCGCGAGCTCGATCGCAATGCCGGGATGCTCGGCGTGGAAGGCGGCGAGGACCGGCGGCAGCACTTCGCAGCCGATGATTTCGCTTGCAGTCACGCGCACGGCGCCGCGGTCGGCGGCTGCCTCGCCGGAGGCGGCGCGGCCCAGCGCCGCAGCAGCAGCCGCCATCGCTTCGACATGCGGATCGAGCGCGAGCGCTGCCGGCGTCGGCGTCAATCCGCGCGGCGAGCGGGTGAACAAAGTCACGCCGAGCGCCGCTTCGAGCGCATCGATGTGGCGGCCGACCGTCGGCTGGGTCAGCCCGAGCCGGCGCGCCGCGCCGGAAAGGCTGCCGTCACGCGCAACCTCGGCGAAGGTACGTAGCTCATCCCAATGGGGCGTCCGCCGTATCATACATTAATGTATATCTGATGAATAATAATATGCAATTTCGTTTAAGGCGAGCAGGCGCTATGTAATGGCCGTTGCACCAAGGAGCCGCCGCCATGCATGCCTTGACCCGATCCTCCGAACATACGGAGAATCTTCCGCTACCATTGCTGGGCGCGGAGCTAGGATTTGTGACTGGCGGCGTGCGCTGGGCGTTGAGGCTTGAAGCGTTCGCCGCCTTTGCCGCCGCGGTCGCGGTTTATGCGTATAACGGCTTTTCGTGGCCTATCTTCGCCCTTCTGATCCTGGCGCCCGACCTCCCAATGCTCGCTTATGTGGCCGGACCGCGCACCGGCGCCATCGCCTACAATCTCGCGCATAGCGTCACGCTCGCGCTTGCGCTTGCGCTTGCGCTGACGCTGGCTGGATTTTTCTGTGGCACGCCGCTTGCCATAGCCGCCGGCCTGATCTGGATCGCCCATATCGGCTTTGACCGGGCGCTCGGCTACGGAATCAAATATCCGACAGGCTTCGGCGACACCCATCTCGGCCACATCCGCCGGCGCTGAACCATCCACCAAGCTGCCTTCAAAGAAGAGCGAAACCATGCGCATTCACGCCATCGAGACCGGCCGCGTGCTGATCAAGCAGGTGCAGATCGAAAGCCGCGGCCACGGCCTGTGGCGGCAACTCCAGCCGGTCGTCTCGCCGCAATGGGCGGACTGGTCGCCGGTTTATGCTTGGGCCATCGAGCATCCCGAGGGCGTGATCGTCGTCGATACCGGTTCGGCTACCCATCTGAAATCACTGCCCCGCTGGCACCCTTACTTTCAGCTCGCGGTCCGCTTCGAAATCGAGCGGGAACAGGAAGTAGGCCCGCAGCTGAAAAGCTTGGGCATAGGTCCGCGCGATGTCCGGACCGTCGTGCTGACGCATATGCACATCGACCACGACGGCGGGGCTACGCATTTTCCGCACAGCCGCATCCTAGCCGACGGCGGCGAGATCGCGCGCACGGCCGGCATCAGCGGCGCCCTGCTCGGCTATCTGCCCAAGCGATGGCCGAAATGGTTCGATCCGCAGCCGCTGGCGTGGGAGAGATCGTCCTGCGGACCATTTTCCCGCAGCGCGCGTCTTACCGAAGCCGGCGACGTGATAGCCGTGCCGACGCCTGGGCATACGCCCGGCCATTTGTCGGTATTGGTCCGCGATGAAGATCAGCAGATCGTGCTTGCCGGCGACACGTCGTATCTTGAATCGACAATGCTGCGCGACGCTGTCGACGGCGTCTGCCCCGATGAAAACGTGGCGCGGGCGACGCTGGCGAACATCAGGGCGTTGTGCGCGCAGCAGCCGACCATCTACCTGCCAACGCACGACCCGCATTCAGCCGAAAGGCTGCACCGGCGGCAAACAGTGGCAGTGCGCGAGTCACCTCAAATGCGCAAGGCCACCACTTGCCCACCGTCAGCGACAATAATCGCGCCGGTCATGTAGCGCCCGGCGTCGGACGCCAGCAGCAGCAAAGGTCCATCGAGATCGGCGATTTCGCCGAAACGGCCCATGGGGATTCGCCGCTTCATTGCAGCGCCCCGTTCACTCGCGAGATAGTCGCGATTCATTTCGGTGATGATCCATCCCGGCGCTATGGCGTTGACGCGGATGCCCTTGAACGCGAGTTCGATCGCCAGTGCCTTGGTGAGCTGGATCACGCCCGCTTTGGCCGTCGCGTAGCTGACGACGCCATTGTCGGGAGTCATACCGAGCACGGATGCGATATTGACGATGGAGCCGCCTTTGCCGGTGGCGAGCATGCGGAGCGCCGCCTCCTGGGCCCAAAAGAACACCGCATCGAGGTTGGTCGAGAGCACGCGCTGCCAATCTGCTTCAGCCAGTTCCATGGCGCGGCCGGACTGCACAATGCCGGCGTTGTTGACCAGGATGGTCACCGTACCAAAGGCTTTTTCCGCCGCATCGAAAGCATTTTGCATGGCCGCGCGGTCGCGCACATCGGCCTCGACCGCGACGGCGCGGCCGCCGGACTTCTCGATCCGCGCTTGCAGCGCCGCAAGGCGGTCGGCGCGCCGCGCCACCAGCGCCACGGCCGCGCCGTTCTGCGCCAAAACTTCAGCGAAACGCGCGCCGAGTCCGCTGGAGGCGCCGGTCACCAGCGCCACGTTGCCGGCCAGGTCGAAGATTTGTGCCGCGCTCATGCGCCCCTCCTGGCGGTCCCTCATCGATACTTGCGTCCATTCCGCATCGGTTCGCAAGCGGGAACCTTTGCGCAGAAAGCGGGTTCAGTACCTGCAACGCTGAACGAATCCAAGACGGGCGACCCATGGACAATCCTCTGCTTTTCAGCATGTGGCTGGGCGCGGCGCTCTACGCCGCCGTTGGCCTGCTAGGCATCGTCGCTTTTCACGACGGCGTGCCAAGCGTCCACGACCTCACGGCCGGATACGGCGTGGCCTACAGCACCATAGCCAGTTCAGAAACCATGAATTTCCGCGCGCCGCGTTGACGACCACGCCACCGCGGTCAGGAAACAACGCGCGGCAGGCGGATTACGGGGTTCCGCTGCTGTCACGATCCATAGAGCTTGTGCGGCAGCAACGTCGCAAGCCCAGGCAAAAACCACAGCCCCGCGAGCATCGCGAGCTGGATCAGTACGAACGGGATGATGCCGACGTAAATATCGCGCGTCGTCACTTCCGGCGGCGCCACGCCGCGCAGATAGAACAGCGTCGGGCCGAGCGGCGGATGCAGATACGAGGTTTGCAGGTTGACCGCGATCATGACGCCGAGCCAGACCGGATCGACGCCGGGCATCTTGAGAAGCACTGGCGCGACGATCGGCACCACCACGAAAATGATCTCGAAGGCGTCCATCACGAAACCAAGCACGAATAGCGCGACCATCACGGCCAGGATCGCGCCGCCGACGCCGCCGGGCAAATTGGTGAGCGCCCGCTCGACCAAAACATCGCCGCCGAGCCCGCGGAATACAAGACTGAACAAGGTCGCGCCGATAAGGATGAGGAAGATCATGCTGGTGATCTCCGTCGTGCGCACCGTGACCGGCGGCAGCAGGCCGGCGAGGCCATTCCTGCGCGCCGCAAGCAGGATTGAACCAACGGCTCCGACCGATGCCGCTTCGGTCGGCGTCGCCACGCCCGCGAGAATCGAGCCGAGCACGATGAGAATGAGCGCCAGCGGCGCGACCAAAACCTCGCCAAGCCGCAGCGCCAGAGCTAAGCCCTGCGGCGCGGCCGGATCCGGCTTCAGCGGCGGCGACTTTCGCGGAAAGAAAACCGCGACGGCGATCAGATAAAGCAAATACAGCAATACCAGAACCAGCCCCGGCAGAATTGCGCCGGCGAACAGATCGGCCACGGTAACGGTTTGCGGCGCGAAATTTCCCTTGGCCAATTGCGCCGCTTGATAGGAATTACTGAGCTGATCGCCGAGCAAGATCAGCACGGTCGCCGGCGGAAAGATCTGCGCCAGCGTCGCGGTGGCCGCGACCGTGCCGGCCGCCAGTGCCTTGTCGTAACCGTGCCGCAGCATGGTCGGCAGCACGATTAGTCCCATCGTCACGGTTGTCGCGCCGACGATGCCTTTGGCCGCGGCGAGCAGCACGCCGACAAGCGTGACGGCGATGCCGAGCCCGCCGGGCAACGCGCCGAACAAACGCGCCAATGTTTCCAACAACTCTTCGGCAATCCGCGAGCGCTCGAGCATTACGCCCATGAAAATGAAGAGCGGGATGGCGAGCAGCACATCGTTGTTCATGATGCCGAATATGCGCTGCGGGAGCGCGCCGAGGAGACTTAAGTCCATCGCGCCGGCTGCGGCGCCGAGCGCAGCGAAGATGAGCGACATGCCGGCCAGCGTCAGCGCGACCGGATAGCCGGCGAGCAGTGCCGCGCACACGGCAAGCACCATCACGACGGCGAGCGTTTCGCTCATGGTCAATTGGCCGGCATCGTCGGCGGCCCCGCCAGACTGAGCGCGGCGCGGATCGCCTGCGCGACCCCTTGCAGGCCGATCAGGGTGGCGAACAGGGGAATGAGCGCCTTGAGCAGATAGGTGAACGGCAAACCGCTCGCCTCGCGCGAGCGTTCAAGGATCGCCCACGAACGCTCGGCGTACGGCAGCGATACCAGCGCCAGCACGACCGCGAACGGTAAGAGCAAAACCAGCGCGCCCAAAAGATCGACAAGCGCCCGCGTGCGCGGTTTCGCCGCTGCATAGAAAACATCGACGCGCACGTGACCGCCGAGTTGTAGCGTCCAGGCGGCGGCGAGCATAAACAGCGCCGCATCGGCATACAGGACCGATTCCTGCATGGCGATCGACCCGACGCCGAATGCATAACGCAACACCACTACGGCGAATTCGATGGCAACGACGAAAAGGCAGCAGCACGACGCCAGCCGGCCGGCCGCCGTATTGAGGCGGTCGATGCCGGCGGCGATGCGCTCCAATATCGTCCTCATGGGCTCCGGACCGGCGTTTCCGGGTGGTGCGATAAGTCCCCTGCCGCACTATAGTGCGCAAATCGGTTGCCGCGAATGGAGCACCGCGCGATGGCGCACGAAGACGATCACGACGACCATCACAAGCACGGCTCGGAAATGTCAGAGATGCAGTTGCGCGTGCGGGCGCTGGAAACCGTCCTGGCCGAAAAGGGCTATATCGATCCGGCTGCGCTCGACGTGATGATCGAGGCGTATGAGACCAGGATCGGACCGCACAACGGGGCGCGGGTCGTCGCCCGGGCCTGGGCCGATCCCGCGTTCAAGCGCGCCCTGCTCGAGGATGCGACCAAGGCGGCGCAATCGCTCGGCCTGATCGACCGCGTCGGCGATCACCTGATCGCGGTCGAGAATTCGCCCACGCTCCACAACATGATCGTGTGCACGCTGTGCTCCTGCTATCCGTGGGAAGTGCTCGGCCTTCCGCCGGTCTGGTACAAATCCGCGCCCTACCGCTCGCGCGCGGTCAGCGACCCGCGCGGCGTGCTCACCGATTTCGGCCTGACTCTGCCGTCCGACACGCAAATCCGCGTCTGGGATTCGACCGCGGAGACGCGCTTTGTCGTGGTGCCGATGCGGCCGGCCGGCGCCGACGGCTGGAGCGAAGAAAAACTTGCCGCCTTGGTCACGCGCGACTGCATGATCGGCACCGGATTGCCGAAGAACCCGCGCGAGGTCGCGTGATGGACGGCGTGCACGACATGGGCGGCATGCATGGCTTCGGCAAAGTCGAGCCGGAAGCGGACGAGCCGGTTTTCCATGCCTATTGGGAAGCCCGCTGCCTCGCGCTCAATCGCGCCATGGGTGCGATCGGCGCCTGGACTATCGATGAAGGCCGCTCCGGCATCGAGAGGCTGGCGTCCGATGTCTATCTGGCAAGCTCCTATTATGGAAAATGGGCGCTGCGGCTGGAGAATATGACGATCGAGCGCGGCCTCGCCGGCGCCGATGAGATTGCCGCCGGGCATGCGTTGCGCCCTGCCAAGCCGCTCAAGCGAAAGCTTACCGTCACCGACGTTCCGCGCACGCTAACGCGCGGCTCGTTTTTCCGTCAGGCGCCGGCGCCGGCGCGCTTCAAGGCCGGCGATCGCGTGCGCACAAAAAACATTCACCCGGCAACGCACACGCGGCTGCCCCGTTACGCGCGCGGCCACGTTGGGACGGTCGAAGCAATCCGCGGCTGCCATGTGTTCCCGGACTCAGTTGCGATCGGCGCCGGCGAGAATCCGCAATGGCTCTATACCGTGCTGTTCGATGGACGCGAGCTATGGGGCGACAACACCGATCCGACGCTCAAGGTCTCGATCGAGGCGTTCGAGCCGTATCTGGAGGCGACTTGATGAGTTCCGAGGCCGTCACCTTGCGGATGCGGCGCGATACCGAAGGCCGGGTGTTCCACGAGCCGTGGGAAGCGCAGGCCTTTGCGCTCGCGGTCTCGCTGCAAGACCGCGGCGTATTCACCCGAACCGAATGGGCGGCCGCACTCGGCGAGGAAATCAAGAAGGCGCGGGCCGCCGGCGATTCCGATCCCGGCGAGACTTATTATCACCACTGGCTCGCGGCGCTCGAGCGGCTCGTCGCCGCAAAGGGTCTTGCCGATGCGCAGTCGTTGGCGCGCACGCGCGACGCTTGGGTGCGTGCCTGCGAACGCACGCCGCATGGCACGCCGATCGCGCTAAGACCGGACGATTTCAGGAGTTGACGGCCAAACCGGCGGATGCGTGCCGAGCGGGACCGAAGGCCGCGTCCATGCTGCCGGCATCGCGGAAAGTTGCGCGGCGTGCCGGACGGCGCGCATCGCGCCGAAAGGCGACGGGCTCGTCTCAAGCAAGTCCTCGACATCGGCGCGCGATGGAATTTGAGCGGAAAAGCCGCTGTCCAGGCACCCCAAATTCCACACCCAGCGGCCCGTCGCGGCCAGCGAGACACGTACCAGCCAGTTGCCGCCTTCGTTTGCCTGACGGATGCGGGCCATAATCGCTCCGAATGCGAGCAGATAACCGGTCGCGTGATCGAGAGCCTGGCAAGGTAATTCCTTCGGGCCGTCGACACCCGCGGCTTGCGCCTCGGCGTGGTTGAAGCCAGTCGCGGTCTGAACGAGCGAGTCGAACCCGCGGCGCCCGGCCCACGGTCCATGGTCGCCGTAAGCCGACAACGTGCCATAGACGATGCCGGGACGCAGCGCCGCCACATCGGCGAATCCAAATCCGCGAGCGGCGAGCGCGCCCGGCCGGAACGCTTGCAGAAAAATGTCGGCGCCTTCGACGAGCCGCCGCAACGCGGCTTTGCCCTCCGGCGCGGCAATATCGGCATAAGCGGACAGCTTGCCGCGGCTGGTATCCTTCACCAGCCAGTCGATGAACGGCAGGCCCGGCGCCGAAATCCGCATCACGTCGGCGCCGTTCGCCGCGAGCGCCCGGCCTGCGACCGGCCCGGCGATGATGCGCGTGAGGTCGAGGACGCGCAGACCCGAAAGCGGCCGCGGACCGTGCGGCAACGGCCGCGCCGGCGCGTCACTGATTTTTTCGATGTGTATGACCGGCGTGGCGGCTACCGCCGCCGCTTGCGGATGCGCGGCCCATTCTTGCGGCGAACGCATCGCTGCAACCACGCCACCGCTTTCGTAGGCTTTGGTCTCGAAGGCGACGGCTTCCCACTGCTTCAGCGCGTCCTCGATGGCGGCGCGCGCGGGCGCGCAACCCAGGAGATTGAGCACATTCTCCCGATGATGCGCAAAATTCATGTGCAGGCGGACAAAGCCGCCGTCACCGCACCGATAAGCGGCAAACAGCGGATTGAACATGGATGCCGGCCCCTCGCCAACGACGGTCAGATAATGCTCGCTGCGAAATTCGACCGCCGCATGGCGCATATCCACGCCGACCTCCTGGCGCGCCGCGCCGGCGTAATGCCGCAGTTCGGCCGCCGCGAGCGCCGCGGCGGCGATACTCGCCTGCGCTGCCACCCCGACCCGGAAGGACGATGGGAGCGCCGGCTCGCTGCCGGTAAGCTTCAAATGACCGAGCGCGGACGCGTCGCCCCCGGCCAGCCGCCAAAGGCCGGCCATAATGTCGCTAGCCGTGCGCGCGGCAGTCACGGCGTTTGCCTCTTTCAGTGGCGTACCGGACGTGTTTGCAGCTTGCTGCGATTTAATGAAGCGCGGCCAATCCTTGCCAGTATAATGGGACGCAACTAAAAATACTCGCCGTCACGCCCGCCGTTATATCGGGTCCGGTTTGCATGATCGCTGGTTCAAGATCGGGCTTAGCCGCCGCCTTTTCCGCCGGCATTTGGGCCGGCGCAACGATCGCTTTCCCCGCTTCCGCAGCCACCTACGAACAGATGGTCGCGCAGTGCATGGAGCAGGCGCGTCCGGCGGTGGTCGCTTGCGTGCGAAGTAAGGGTGGCGGCGGCTGGCACGGTGGCGCCGATCCGAAAACCGTCGAAGCATGCCGCGCGTCCGTCGGCAAGCCGCTCGTCTTTGCTTGCGTGCACCGGTTGCAGATGGGGCAAGCAGCCGGCACGCCGGCGCCGGCGGTGCCGAAAGAAGAAACGGCGGTGCCGCAGGACGTGATTCCTGTTCAACACAAGTTCATTGCACCGCCGCGCACCATCGCCGACATCACCGCCATTCTCGACCAGGAAAAGCCGGACGAAGCCAAAATCGCCCAGCGCAAGGCGATGGCCGACGCGGCTCCGCCGAACAACGCGCCACCCGCCAAACTGGCGCAGTTCTACCTGGACCGCGGCAGTGCACGCGCGCTGCTTGGCCGCAATAAAGAGGCGCTCGCCGACGGACTTCAAGGGCTGGCAGTCACTAAGGGCAACAGCGTTGAAGCTTATCTGGTGGTCCATCTTCGGCAGTTTGTCGCGTTGCAATACAGGGCGCTTGGCGACCCGCAAAATTCGATCGCGATAGCCCAGCTGATCGTGCGTGACGGCGATATCGTCGGCCAGCGCGGCAGTCTGGTCGAGGCATTAGCCCATATTGTCCGCACGCTGATCTCCATGGGCGACGTCAGCCAAGCCGGGACTTATGCCGACCGCATCCAACAACGCATTGAAGAGGCGCGCGGCAGCGTGGTCCCGTTATGGCGCCAACGTTACAGCGTGTACGGCCGTGCCTGGGAAGCCGACGTTGACTCCGTGCGGGGCGCGGTTTTCGAGGCGCGCGGTCAGTATGCCGAGGCCGAAGCCGCCTACCGGCGCGCCGAGGCTTTCCGCCGTGCTGGGGTAAAGGATCTGCCCCGCTATGACGGCCCAACGCCTCCAGAGCATTTATTGCAAGCCGCCGATACCGATCTTCTCGCAGTCGCCCGCAATGAATCCAAGCAGGGGCGACTCAGCGAGGCCGAGGCGAACGCGCGACGCGCACTGCTCGGCACGCTGCGGCGGCAGGGCAAATACGCGCCGGTCACGCCGGTTTTTATTGTCGGCCTGGCCGGCATCCTGGTCGAGCAGGGCCGCTATCAGGAGGCAGAAAAGCTTGCCCGCTCGGCGCTCGATGTGGACCGTACACTCGGCCTCGCCGGTGATGCACCGGAAGTGGTCAACGTTCTCTCGCAGCTCGGCAATATCCTCGTTCTCCAGCGCAACACCAAAGAAGCCGCGGTCATTTATGCGGAACTCGACAAGGCAATCGAACAGTGGCCGCCGGCGCAGCGTGAGACGTTCCAGCTCAACGACTCGCGCATCGCTGCGCTCTACGCGTCCGGCCACGTCGATGCCGGTATCGCCGCGGCGGAGGAGCTGGTCAAGCGCGTCATCGCCCATACCGGCGAGAAGAGCTTCGACACCGCCGCAGCGCGCGGCACGCTGGCAGTCGGCTATGCGCGTGCCGGGCAGGACGCCGACGCCATCCGCGAGTTCAAAGCCGCAATCCCGATTCTATTGACGGCGGCGCGCGAGAACGCCGACGATGACGATCCGACCGTCGTCGCCGCCCGCAATGTCCGGCTGCAGCGGATTGTCGAAGCCTATATCGGCGTGCTGGCGCGCGGCGCGACCACCTCGAACGAAGTCGCGGTCGAGACGTTCGGGTTTGCCGACGCCGTGCGTGGCCATGCCGTGCAGAAGGCGCTGGCGGATTCGAGCGCCCGCGCGGTCGCCAAGGATCCGGCGCTCGCCGAACTGGTCCGCAAGGAGCAGGACCTCGCCAAGCAGATCAGCGCGGAGCTTGGCACGCTCAACAATCTCCTGGCCCTGCCCTCGGATCAACGCGACGACGGCGTCGTGCGGGCGACCAATGCCGCGATCGAAAAGCTGCGCGCCGATCGCAAAACCGCCCGCGCCGAAATCAATCGGCGCTTCCCGGCCTACGCCGACCTAGTCGATCCAAAGCCGCCATCGGTCGATGACGTCAGAGCGGCGTTGCGCACGGGCGAGGCGCTGCTTTCGTTCTATTTCGGCCAAGACGCGAGCTTCGTGTGGGCGGTGCCGAAGGACGGCGCGGTCGCGTTTGCCGCGGTGCCGGCGACCGCCGCTGAGCTACAAACCAAGGTTCATAAGCTGCGCCAGGCCCTCGAGCCGCAGATCGCGATGGTAAGCGAAATTCCGCCCTTCGATCTGACGCTCGCCTACGAACTCTACGGATCGTTGCTCAAGCCGGTCGAGTCGGCCTGGAAGGCGCAGAAAAGCCTGATCGTGGTGACCAATGGTGCGCTGGGCGAGCTGCCGATCGGGCTCCTGCCGACGGCGCCGTCGCAGATCGATACGCAAGCCAAGCCGCTGTTTGCCGGCTATCGCAATGTTCCGTGGCTCGCACGCACGCAGGCTGTGACGGTCATCCCGTCGGCGTCGGCGTTGCTTACGTTGCGGCGGCTGCCGGCGGGCTCGCCCACACGCGACAAGCTGATCGGTTTCGGCGATCCGTATTTCAACGAACAAGAAGCAAAGGAAGCAGAAACCGCGCAGCCAGCGGAGAGCGTAGAAGTCGCCGCCTTGGTCCCAAGCGGCACCGGATTAGACGCGACAACGCGCGGGCTGCCGCTCAAGCGGCGGGCGTCTCCCCATACCGAAGAAGTCGGCAAGGCGGAGCTCGCGTTGCTGCCGAGACTTCCGGACACGCGCCAGGAATTGACCGCGATGGCGCAGGCGCTTGGCGTCGATCCCGCAAAGACGCTCTATCTCGGCAAGGCCGCCAACGAGCAAAACGTCGAGACGATGGATTTATCGCGTTTCCGCATTGTCGCATTCGCCACCCATGGGCTTGTCCCCGGCGACATCGACGGACTGACCCAGCCGGCTCTGGCGTTGACCGCGCCGCAAGTGGCGGGCGTGCCGGGCGATGGGCTCCTGACAATGGAAAAGATTCTCGCGCTTAAGCTCGACGCCGATTGGGTCGTGCTCTCGGCCTGCAACACCGCGGCGGGCGCCGGCGCTGGCGCGGAAGCGGCGTCCGGTCTGGGCAGTGCGTTCTTCTACGCCGGCACGCGCGCCTTGCTGGTCACCAACTGGTCGGTGCACTCGGCCTCTGCGCGCGAATTGACGACGGATCTATTCCGGCGGGTTGGCGCCGATCCAAAACTGTCGCGCGCCGAGGCATTACGGCAGGCTATGATGAGCCTGCTTGACAGCCCGGGTTCGGTCGACAGTTCGGGCAACACCGTCTTCACCTACGCGCATCCGCTGTTCTGGGCGCCTTACTCGCTGATCGGCGATGGCGGAGGCAGTTGATCAATCAAATGCAATGCGCGGGACACTCATGAGACCGGGTGCGCTTAATCGGCCGCTGTCACCGGTCGTCCGGCTGGTTGCGGCAGCTCTTTGCTTCACCGGCATGCTGGCCGCGCCGCTACCGGCCCGTGCGTTTGAGCTCGTTACCCCGGAGGAAGCCGCGCTCCCGGCCGGCCAGTTGCCGGCGCTTGAACTGCGCGGCGGCCCGACAAGGCGGCCGGCCGTGATGGTCATTTCGCCGCCGCCGACCGCCGGGCTCCTGCACTCGCCGGTCGATTTGAAGCTGCAATTTCACGCGTTTGGCGGCGGCACGATCGATCCAAACTCGGTGGTGGTGACCTACCTCAAACAGCCGGCGATCGACATGACGCAACGCCTGGCGCCCTTCATCACCGCCGACGGCATCGTCATTTCACACGCCGACGTACCGGCCGGCAAACACGAGTTTTGGATCGAACTAAAAGACAAGGATGGGCGCATAGGCGCCGCCGAGTTCAGCTTCCAGATCACCAAGTGAACGCCGAAGCCTGATGCCGACCATCCTGATCTCGTATCGCCGCGCCGATACCGCCGCCATCACCGGCCGCATCTTCGATCGCCTGACATCCTATTATGGCGAGGAATCGGTATTCATGGACATCGACAACATTCCGTTCGGCGTCGATTTCCGCAGTAAGATCCTGGATACCCTGAAACGCACCGACATCGTGCTGGCGGTGATCGGCTCGAACTGGATCGGCGCCGACGCTACCGGAAGCGCACGGATCAACGAACCGACCGACGCGGTCAGGCTCGAAATAGAGACCGCGCTGGCCCAAAAGACCCCGATCATTCCAGTGCTGGTCGACGGCGCCAAAATGCCCGCCAAGGACGCCGTGCCCGACCAGTTCGGCGATTTCGTCTACCTTAATGCCGCCGACGTCGCGATCGGCCGCGATTTCCGGACGCATGTGGACCGTCTGATCGAAGCCATCGATCTCACCTTGTCCGGCGCCGCGCATGTCGTCGCTCCGCGGCTCGCCTCCGGCCGGGCACAAGACGAAAAGTCGGCGAAAACGGTCTGGCTTAGCAATGGACTGCGCTATCTCGCCGTGCCACTGGTCGTGCTCGTTATCGCCCACCATGTCATCGTCAACGCCTTCGACCTGCGGGTCGAATATCTTTGGGCCGTATCGGCGACAATCCCGTTTATTTTCGGCTTTCTTTTTTTCTGGGTGGCCCGGAGCGGCGCCGCAGCGGGATTTGGCTTCGCCTGCGCGCTCGGCATCGTCGCGGTGATCGCAATGACGGTGTCGCAGAGCCTCAATTCCGGCGACCCGATCATGCCGCAAAATCGGTTCGAGTGGCGCGACAACATTCAATTCGCCGCCGGCGTCGCGCTCAGCTATCTGGCGGGCCACGCGCTTGCGCGCATCCTGCGCGCGGCAGGCGGGCGGAAATTGCCGAATAAGTAGACAAGGAAGTCGCGGTCGGCGAACCGACCAAGCCGCTGAATCAGCTCACAGCATGCCCAGCAGATGCGGCAGCCAGAGCGACAGCGCCGGAATGTAGGTCACCATCACCAGGAAAATCAGCATGGTGCCGAGCCACGGCAGCACTGCGACCGTGAGTTCGGTGATGCCCATGCCGGTGATGCCGGAGGCGACATAGAGGTTTAGCCCCACGGGCGGATGGCAAAGCCCGACCTCCATGTTGACCGCCATCAAGACACCGAGGTGCACCGCATTGACGCCGAGCGCCGCCGCCATCGGGAACAAAATCGGCGCCATGATCAGCACGATCGCGGCGGGATCCATGAAGTTGCCGGCGGCCAACAGCACGACATTGGTGACGAGCAGAAACGCAACGGTGCCGAACCCCTGCGCGCTCATCCATCCGGCCATGGACTGCGGGATTTGCTCGGAGGCGAGCAGCCAGGAGAACACGGCCGCGTTGGTGATGATGTAAAGAATCATCGCGCTCATCGACGCGGCTTTGAGGAGCACCGCCGGCAGGTCGGCGAACTTCAATCCCTTGTAAACGAACACGGCGATGATGAAGGCGTAAACAGCCGCCACGGCGGCGGCTTCGGTCGGCGTGAACAGGCCGGAATAGATGCCGCCCAGCACCAGCAGGATGAGAAGAAGGCCCCAGACGCTTTCCCGGAAAGCGCCCCAGCATTCGCCCCAGCTTGCCCGCTGCATGCGCGGATAGTCGTTGCGCCAGGCCCGGTACCAGGTCGTCGCACCGAGCATGGTGGCTAGGATCAATCCGGGCACCAGCGCAGCAATGAACAATTGCCCGACCGACGCGGAATCGACGACGGCGCCGTCCGGCCCGCGCGGCTGCATGCCGCTGGTCGCTACCGCATAGATCACGAGATTGATCGACGGCGGAAACAGAATGCCGAGGGCGCCGGACGTCGCGATCACGCCGCCGCCGAAGCGAGGCGGATAGCCTTTTTGCAGCAACGCCGGCAGCATGATCGAGCCGATGCCAACAACGGTCGCGACCGACGAGCCGGAGATCGCCGCGAACAGCGCGCAGGCAACGACGCCAGCCAATCCGAGCCCGCCATACCAGTGCCCGATCAGCGAGGTTGCAAAATTGATCATGCGGCGGGCGACACCGCCGGTGGTGAGAAAATTGCCGGCCAGGATAAAGAACGGGATCGCCATGATCTCGAAGCGGTCGATGCTAGTGAACAGCTTTAAGCCCACCATCTTCGGATCGACGTCGGACAAAATGAACAGATAGGTGAGCACCGAGAGGCCGAGCGCGATCGAGATCGGCATGCCGCTCGCCATCAACGCGAGCAAAAGCGCGAACAGAAGCTCGGCGCGCACCGTGTGCGACAATTCGATGATGTGCAGCCGCGCCGCAAAGCAGATGAGCGCCAGTGCGATTGGGATGACGACGATCAGCGCCGCGGTGATCGAGGAAACGAGCGGCCGCGGCGGCGACGGCTTGGAAATATGCGGGACCGCGGTCATCGCGCCCCCTCGCCGATCGGCACCGCGCCGACGTGCGGCACTTCGTAGTCGATGCCAAGTGCCTGACGTGGAACTTCGCCGGTGCGCAGAAAGCGCCACATCACCTGCAGGAAACGAAAACACATCAGATAGGAGCCGAGCGGAATGCACAGATAGATGATCCAACTCGGCCATTCGAGCTCCGGTGAAGTCTCATCCGGATCGAGCTCGTGCACATAAACGGCGCCGAGAGTGCCAATGACGCCGGTAAATAGCGCGCCGCACAACAGTGCGAAAACGATGACTGGTTTGCGTGCTCGCGGCGTCAGCTGCTTGACCAGCACGTCAACGCCGACATGGATGCCCGTACGCACGCCAAGCGCAGCGCCGAATTTCGCCATCCATACGAACATGTAGGTGGCAAGCTCCTGCGCCCAAGAAAGATTGATCCCCGCGAGCGAGGTATAAACCCAATCCGCGGCGACGCGCAGAAGCGGTAGACCGTGCGCGCCCGCCCAGCGGCCGAGTTCGGCCGAATTGCTGGCGCCATAGCGATGGACGACGGCGACAAAGGTAATGATGGTCGCCGCGCCGATCAGCGTTGCAATGATCCACTCTTCGAGCCGATCGAGGATGCGGTCGAGCAACAGCTGTACCCGCAAGATACCCTCGCGCGCCGGCGGCGGAATTGATCGACTCTTACGACTGCGGCGGCGTGAAACCCGAAGCCTTGTAGATTCGTTCGATGAATTCTTTCCCGAAACGCGCCTGCATTTCGGCATGCACCGGCATCAGCTTGGCGATCCAGGCCTTCTTTTCGGCCTCGGCGAGGACATGGATTTCGGTCTTGCCGGCGGCCTTGATCTTCTCCAGCGCGTCGGCGTTATCCTTGGCCGCGGTGTTGTTGAAGAACTCGGTCGTCTCTTTGACGGCGCGATCGAGTTCGCTGCGCAGGTCTTCCGACAGCGAATTCCAGAAGGTCTTGTTCGTCACGAACGCATAGGTTAGCCGGCCGTGATTGGAGAGGGTGAGATGTTTCTGCACATCGTAGAACTTTTGCGTCCAGATATTGGACGGGACGTTATCCTCGCCGTCGACCACGCCGGTCTGTAACGCCTGGTAAAGCTCGCCAAAGGCGACGATCTGTGGAATCGCGCCAAGTTCGCGCGCTATGGCATCCTGCACCTTGCTGCCCTGGATGCGCATTTTCAGGCCGCGGAAATCGTCCGGCAGAATCAGCGGTCTGTTGCAGGTATATTCGTGCGCGCCGTTGTCCCAATAAGCCAACGGTTCCACGCCTTTGCCCTCAAGCTTCTTGTTGAGATCGGCCATCATCGGGCTTGCCATCATCTGCCGCGCATGGGCGTCGTCGCTCATCAGGAACGGCAGATCGAAAATGTCGAATTCCTTGACGCCGAGCGGCCCGAATTTTGAGATCGACGGCGCCAATAGCTGCACCGAGCCGAGCTGCAAGGCTTCCAGCTCCTCTTTATCCTTGTAGAGCGACGAGTTTGGATAGACTTCGACCTTCACCCGGCCGTTGGTGTATTTCTCGGCCAAATCCTTGAACAGAAGCGCGGCCTTGCCCTTGGGTGCGTCGGGCGAGACCACGTGGCTGAATTTTATGACGATAGGCCCATCGGCGAGCGCTGGCCGCCCAAGCACGAGGGAAAGCAAAGCGGCGAGCGCGATGGCAAGGCGTTTCATGGACTTCCTCCCAAGCAGATAGAGTGACGACGGATGACCGACAGTGGATGACGCCCCGCTCTCCGCCTTTGCTCTTTTGTGGTTGTTGCATTGTCCCCTTTCTTCCCTCGCCTGTCATCCACCCTCTGCCGCCCGACGTGCTCAATGCATCGCGACGTTTGCGCGCGGCACGAATGCCCCCTGGTGGCTGATGACATTGCCGGCAAGCCGATGCGCCGCGCTTGCCGCCTCCAGCGGATCGCGGCCGGCGAGCCGCGCGGCGAGATAGCCTGCATTGAAGCCGTCGCCGGCCGCAGTTGCGTCGATCGGCACCACGACCTCCGGCACTGGCACGAATTCCTGGGCGCCCGAGGCGGCGACCAGCGCGCTGTTGGGGCCATTCTTGACCACGATCTCGCCAATGCCGAAGGCTTGCAGGCGGGCGACCGTAGTCTCCGGGCTCGGATCGCCCCACAACACGGCCTCGTCATCGAAGGCCGGCAACGCAATATCGACGCGCTTGAGCGCCTCGATGAAAACCGTGCGCGTGCGCGCCAGATCGCCGCCCCAGCCGCGCGGACGAAAATTACCGTCGAAGGCGACCTTGGCGCCTTGCGCCCGCGCGGCTTCGAGCAGCGCCAGGAAGCGGCCGAGGCCTTTGTTCGAATAAAGCGACAGCGTAATGCCGGAAAAATAGACTAGGCGGGCGGCCATCAAGGCTTCGGCGATCCGCATCCAGTCAGGCAACTCGAAAAGATCGCCGGCTGGGGCGCCTTCGCGCCAGTAGCGCAGGCTTCGTTCCCGGCCCGCGCCATTGTCGACGATGCAAACGCCAGGCAACCGGCCCGGCACGCGCAAGATGAGAGTGCCAGAGAGCCCTTCAGCCGCAGCAAGCGCCATGATGCTGTCGGAATACTGATCGTCGCCGAGCGCGCTTGCGAAGGCGACATCGAGGCCGGCGCGGGCAAGATAAACCGCAGTATTGAACGTATCGCCGCCGCTGGCCAGCGCGAACCTGCCGTCGGCCCCGCGCGCGAGCTCGATCAGCACTTCACCCACGCAGACGGCGTGGGCTTTTTGCTCGCTCATCGCTTTGTTCTCGCGCGCGGCAGGACGCTGCCGCGGGTAAGAAAGTAGCCCAACGCGCTCAGCAACGCGATGCAGAAGCTGACCGGCCAGTCGGTCTGGTAGGCGATGGCGATGCCGGCCCAGGCCTCTGCCAGCGCCAGCGCGGCCGATAGTGCCATTCCGCTCCACAATCCCGTCACCAGCCGCTGCGCGGTCGCCGGCGGCCCGACCATCAGCGCGAAGACCAGAAGGATGCCGACGATCTGAGCGCTTTCCGACACCGCGAGCGCGACGATGGCCAGGAATGCGGTGGAGACGAACCGCAGCGGCACGCCCTTGGCCTCGGCGAGTTCCGGCTGGAGGCTCGCGAAAATGAGCGGCCGCATGATCGCCGCCAGGCCCGCGAGCGTCACCACCGCAAGACCAGTCAATGTCGCAATGGTCGAGCGCTCGACCGCGAGCACATTGCCGAACAGGAGGGCGGTCACCTCGGTAGCGAAGGCGGTGTAATAGTGCAGAAAGAGGAGTCCAAAGCCCAGCGCCAGCGCCAGCACCACGCCGATCGCCACGTCGCGGCCGCCGATCCGCTCGCCCAACAGCCCCATGCCGATCCCGGCGGCGACTGTAAAGCCAACCAGCCCCCAGATCGGCGCAATGCCGAGCAGCACCGCCCCGGTCGCTCCGGTGAAACCGATATGGCCGAGCGCGTGGCCGGCAAAGGTCTGCCCGCGCAGCACCAGGAAATAACCGACCAGGCCCGAGACCACCGCCGCCACGCCGGCCGCGACGAAGGCATTGCGCATGAAATCGTATTCAAGCATGGCGATGGCCATGATCGTGACCGTGGTCGTGACTTTCGTCGTGCGTATGCTCGGCATGCTCGACACTGCGGCCGCGCGACAGCACGAAGATCTGCCCGTCGGCGCGCACCACGTTGATGTCCGCGCCGTAGAGTTGCGACAGCACCGGCGCCGTCACCACTTCCTCGACGGTGCCGAGCGCGGCGCGGCCGTTACCAAGATAGAGCACGCGATCGAGCGCTCCGATCAGCGCATTGAGCTCATGGGCGCTGAACAGCACCGTGATATTGCGCTCGCGGGCAAAGCGGCGGACCAGATCGATGACCGCCTCCTGATAACGATAGTCGAGGCTGATCAACGGCTCGTCGAGCAGAAGAAGCCGCGGCTCGCCAAGCAGCGCCTGGGCCAACAGCAGGCGCTGGCGCTCGCCGCCCGACATTTCCGACAGCGGCCGCCGGCCGAGATCGCCGGCACCCGCAGCCGCCAGCATGTCGTCGATCATGACGCGTTCGGCGCGCTTGAGCGACGGCACTCCCCAGCGCTCGCCATGCACGGAACTGGCGATGAAATCGCGGCCGCGCACGCGCAGGTCCGGCAGCACCGTGCGAACCTGCGGCAGATAGCCGATGTCGCGGTCGCCGCGCTGCGGCGGGCGGCCGAACACCTGGATCGAACCGGCGCTCGGCGGCAACAAGCCGAGGATCGCTCGCATCAGCGTAGTCTTGCCGGCCCCGTTGGGACCGAGGACGCCGATGAACTCGCCGGGCTTGATCGCGAGACTGGTGTCGATGAGGACGCTGTGCCCACCGATGCTAAGCGTGACGCGATCCAGTTCGATGACGTTCATGAAGACGGGCCGGCCAACGCATGCTCGGTGGCGTCGAGCTCATTTTGCATCCACTCTTGATAGGTCGCGCCGGGCGGCGACGTTTCGGTCACGCCGACGACCGGGACGTTGGAGGCGCGCGCGATTTCGATGAGATGCTGGACGAGCTTGCTCGAAGCCTGGGTGTTGTAGAGCAGGAGCCGCACCTTGTGTGTCTTCAGGTCGCGCTCGAATGCAGCGACGTCGCGGGCGCTCGGCTCGGTATCGTTCATGATGGCGAGCTGGAAGCGCTCGTTGCGCATAATCAGCTTCAAAGCATTTGCCATACAGCCGAACACCGGTTCGGTGGCCGTGACGGCCGCACCGGCATACTTGCCCCGGATAGCGGCGATTTTTTCGTTCAGCGGCTGGAGCGAGGCGAGAAAGGTTTTGAGCCGCGTGGCGTAATCGCCCGCATGCGAGGGATCGGCCGCTGTCAGCGCAGCAGCAAGCGCACCGGCAACCGCCGGCATGGTCGCCGGATCGTACCAGAGGTGCGGATTGTCGCCGGCCCTTTTATGCACCAGGTCGGCGGCGACGATCACGGTGCGCCCCGGCTTAGGCGTTACTGCCAATAGCTTTTCCATCCATGGATCGTAGTCGGCGCCGTTGTAGAGGACGATCTGCGCGGCCGCGACCTGGCGGACGATAGCGGGCGACACCTCGAAGAGATGCGGGTCCTGATCGGGTTTGCTCAGGATGCTGGAAACCTCGGCCCGGTCGCCGGCGATCTGCCGCACGACGTCGCCGTAGAAATTTTCCGCCGCGACGATCGCGACTTTTTCGCCCGCGGCGCGAGCGGCCGTGACCGCCGGGAGCATCATCAGAAGCGCCATCGTTATGCTGATACGGAGCTTGCGGGCCATGGGGTCTCGCTTTTTCTTCTAAGATCAATGGTGAAACGTGGAGAAATGTAACATTATAACATTTCAGCCGCAATGTCTTGGCGGTTCGGCAGGTAGCAAGGTGCTGCATTCAGGACATGAATAAGGGAGCGGTCCGGCGCACATATTCGGAGTTTTGGGGCTGAGGCGAGACCGCTTATATAGCGGCCTGGAGAGCTCCCATGTCCGAGCAGGTCGCAGCCGAAAAAGAAACAGTCCAAGACAAGGTGCCGGTGACCGTGCTGACGGGCTATCTGGGTGCCGGCAAGACCACCCTGCTCAACCGCATCCTCTCCGAGCCACACGGCAAAAAATACGCCGTGATCGTCAATGAATTCGGCGAGATCGGCATCGACAACGACCTCGTGATCGGCGCGGACGAGGAAGTGTTCGAGATGAACAACGGCTGCATCTGCTGCACCGTGCGCGGCGATCTGGTGCGCATCCTCGATGGGCTGATGCGGCGGAAGGGCAAGTTCGACGCTATCATCGTCGAGACGACCGGCCTTGCCGATCCGGCGCCGGTGGCGCAGACGTTCTTCATCGACGAAAATATCGGCCGCAAGACCAGGCTCGATGCGGTGGTCACCGTTGCCGACGCCAAATGGCTCAAGGATCGGCTGAAAGATGCTCCCGAGGCAAAGAACCAAATCGCCTTCGCCGACGTGATCCTGATCAACAAGACTGACCTCGTTTCGGGCGAGGAATTAAGCGACATCGAAGCGCGCATTCGGGGCATCAATCCCTACGCCAAGGTGCACCGGACCGAACGCGCACAAATTCCATTGAACGAGGTCTTGGGCCGTAACGCCTTTGATCTCGACCGCATCCTCGACATCGAGCCCGAATTCCTTGCCGAGGACGACGAGCACGACCATCACCACGGGCACGAGCACGGCCACGATCACCATCACGGCCATACGCACCGTCATGGCGGGCTCAAGCACTATCACGACGAGGAGATGCAATCGGTTTCGTTGAAAAGCGACAAACCGCTCGATCCGGACAAGTTTTTCCCGTGGGTTCAGAACCTGGTCCAGACCGAGGGACCGAACATCCTGCGCTGCAAAGGCATCCTGTCGTTCAAGAATGACGATGACCGTTTCGTCTTCCAGGGCGTGCACATGATCCTCGACGGTGATCATCAGCGGCCCTGGAACAAGGACGAGAAGCGCGACAGCCGCATCGTCTTCATCGGGCGCAATCTGCCGGAGGAGAAGATCCGGCAAGGCTTCGCAAGCTGCATCGCCTGAGCAATACGCGTTGGCGATCGATCCCCGCACCAATACGGTTTCCATCGTCGACCGCACGCGTCCGGTCGCAGCCGGCGCGCCGGTTGTAGCCGCGCATTTCCTCGGCCGGACTGCCGTCTTCGCGCTCGGTGAGGAGGCGCTGCTGCTGATCGATCCCGATGGTAAGGCAAGGCGCGTCACCGTCCACGGGGGCGCCATCCTGGCGACCGCCGCCGACGGCAAACGCGTCGTCAGCGGCGGGGACGACGGCAAGGTGATGACCGCGGACGCGAGCGGCCAGACCCAGACACTGGCGACCGATACAAAAAATCGCTGGATCGACCATGTCGCGCTCGGGCCGGACGGGATCGTCGCGTGGTCGGCCGGCAAGTCGGCCTTCGTGCAGGCCAAAGTGCTGCGCGAATTTGAGGCGCCATCGACCGTCGGCGGGCTGGCTTTTCTCCCGAAAGGATTGCGGCTGGCGGTCGCGCACTATAACGGGGCTACGCTCTGGTTCCCGAACGCCCCGCAGGCCGCGCCGGAGAAACTCGAATGGAAGGGCTCGCATCTCGGGGTCGCCGTCAGCCCGGACGGCCGCTTCCTCGTCACCACCATGCAGGAGCCGATGCTGCACGGCTGGCGTCTCGCCGACGGCAAACACATGCGCATGTCGGGCTACGCGGCGCGCGTGATGTCGCTCGGCTGGACGGTGAGCGGACACTTCCTCGCCACCTCGGGCTCGACACAGCTCATCCTGTGGCCGTTCCAGGGCAAGGACGGGCCGATGGGCAAGCAGCCGCGGCTGTTGGCGCCGTCCGAGCATCGCGTCAACGCGGTCGCCTGCCACCCGCGGCAGGAGATCGTCGCCGCTGGCTATGCCGACGGCATGGTTCTGTTCGTGCGCATCGAGGACGGCGCCGAGATTTTGGCTAAGAAACCCGGCTACGCGCCGGTCAGCGCGCTCGCCTGGAGCGCGGACGGGCAGCTTCTTGCGTGGGGTACGGAGAATGGCGAGGCAGGCTTGCTCGACCTCGCCTGATCCTCGGACAAACAAAAACCCCGGGCCAAAGCCCGGGGTTTGACGTTTGCTCGCCGCCTCAGATCACATATTGCCGCAGCGGCGGGTAGCCGTTGAAGCCTACCGACGAATAAGTCGTCGTATAGGCCCCTGCGGCCTCGATCAGCACCCGGTCGCCGATCGCGAGCGATACCGGCAGCGGATACGGCGTCTTTTCATAGAGCACGTCCACGCTGTCGCAGGTCGGCCCGGCGATGATGCAGGGCGCCATCTCGTCGCGATCCTTGGGCGTTCGGATCGGGTAGCGGATCGACTCGCCTATGGTCTCGGCCAGCCCGTGGAATTTGCCGATATCGAGATACACCCAGCGAACTTCGTCCTCTGGCAAACGCTTAGCGATCAGCACCACCTCGGCCTCGATCATGCCGGCATTGCCGACCAGGCCGCGGCCCGGCTCGACGATAGTGTTCGGCAGATTGTTGCCGAAATGCTTGCGCAGCGCCCGGAAGATCGCCTTGCCGTAGGATTCGAGCTTCGGCGTCTTACGCATATACTTGGCCGGGAAGCCGCCGCCGAGATTGACGATCGAGAGGTTGATGCCCCGTTCGGCGCAGGTCCGGAACACGGCTGCCGTGGAAGCGAGCGCGCGGTCCCAGGCTTCGACATTGTGCTGTTGCGAGCCGACGTGGAAGGACACCCCGTGCGGGACCAGTCCCTGCTTATGGGCGAACTCCAGGATATCGGCGGCATAGACCGGCTCGCAGCCGAACTTGCGCGACAGCGGCCACTCGGCGCCGGAGCCGTCGCAAACAATGCGGCAGATCACCCGGCTGCCGGGCGCGGCGCGCGCAACCTTCTCGGCCTCGGCCTCGCAATCGATGGCGAAAAGCGTAACGCCGAGCGCGAAGGCCGCAGCGATCTCGCTCTCCTTCTTGATGGTGTTGCCGTAGGAGATACGGTCGGGCGTAGCGCCGGCCGCCAGCACGGCGTGGGTCTCGGGCACCGAGGCCACGTCAAAGCAGCAACCGAGCCCGACCAGCAGCTTGAGGACTTCCGGTGCCGGGTTGGCCTTGACGGCGTAGAACACCGTGGTGTCCGGCAGCGCCTTGGCGAAGTTCTGGTAGTTCTCGCGGACGACGTCGAGATCAAGCACCAGGCATGGTCCGACGTCGGTACGCTTCTTGAGAAAGTCACGAATACGTGCAGTCATCCCACCAACTCCCTAATCCGAATGGCGGCGTAGCCGCCGAGGTGAACCTCCTGCGATGCGCGGCCCGCGGACGCGGAGCCATTGCATCGCCGCGATGCTGCCTTGGTCCGGATGAGGGAGATCCCGTTCCGCACGGCCGGCAAAGATGGACAAGCCTCTTCGGTGTCCCCGGCATTCGCGCCGGCAGTAACCAAAAAAGCCCTTCCGTCGTTGCTTTAAGCCGCGTAGCCCGTTGAGAGCGGGCATTGCCGGTTCGCCTCCGGCTGCCGGTCGCGGGTGCAAGGAAGTAGTCTCTCTTCCTTAGGCGGCTGTCCGGCCTCTTGTCCGGATGCCCACCGACCGACACACGGCCACAGGCACGTGCGAAATAGGCGATTCCGCAAATAATCCATTCAGCCGCAGCGTGCAAGCTTTTTAGTTTTAAGAAAACGTAAAGTGGCAAGCCGGCGGTGGACGACTCGACTGTGCGGTCGCGTCAGTCGACCGTGAACGGCTCGACGCGGCGCGCCGCGCGCACGAACTGCACCATGACGACGATGCCGCACAGCACGAACAGCCCGTCGAGAACGCGCGCGCCGATCGTGCCGAGCGCAAGCAGGTTGGCGATCGCCCAGCTGCCGGCAAAGGCGGCGCCGAACACTTCCGCACTGATCAGAATGGCCGCGCTGACAACGGTCAGCACGTTCTGCCAGACGATCCGGCGCGGGCGTTGCGATGTCGGTTTGTCCATGGCGGCGGCACTTTCTCCGAAACGGGCGGCCGATTCAAGACCGCTTATACGGCGTCGCGTCCTGCGTCGGCGGCTGGGAGGCCAGCCTCGACCAAAGCCGCGCGGATGCAGTCGATCTCGGTGGGCTGTCGGCTGAGGGGTCGGCGAAACTGGCCGGATCGCATATATCATTCGCGATCAGCCCTGCAGTCGACCTGGCGCATCCCCGCAAATGACCGAAGCATCCGCCGCCGACAATCCGCTCTTGGGGTCTTGGACGACCCCCGACGCGGTCCCGCCGTTCGCCCAGATCAGGCCCGAACACTTCGGCCCGGCCTACGCCGTCGCGCTCGCGCGCCATGATGAGGAGATCGCCGCCATTGCGGACCGTCCCAAGCCGCCGGATTTCGCCAACACGATCGTCGCCCTGGAGTTGAGCGGCCGGGCGCTAGCCCGGATCGAGCAGGTCTTCGATCTTCTGGTCGGCGCTGACAGCAACGATGCGCTGCTTGAGATCGAACGCGCAATCGCGCCGCGGCTCGCCGGCCACTGGAACAAGATCCGCACCAATCCGGCCCTGTTTCAGCGCATCGATACCCTCATGCGGCAGACCGATTCACTGGGACTCGATACCGAGCAGCGGCGCGTGCTCGAGCGCTACCACACGACATTCCGCCGCGCCGGCGCCGGCCTTGACGCCGCCGCCAATGGCCGCCTGGCCGAGATCATCGAGCGGCTGGCGGTACTGGGGGCCGCCTTCAGTCAGAATGTCCTGGCCGACGAACAGGCCTTCGCGCTGCTCCTGCAAGGCGAGGCCGAACTCGCAGGGCTCCCGGCCTTTACACGCGAAGCAATGAAGTCCGACGCGCAGGAACGCGGCTTTGAGGACTTTGTGGTCACCCTGTCGCGGTCGAGCGCCGAGCCTTTCCTGCAATTCGCCGAGCGCCGCGATCTGCGCGAGAAGGTCTTTCGCGCCTTCATTGCCCGCGGCGACAATGGCGGTCCAACCGACAACAAGGCGATCATTGCCGAGATGGTCCGGCTCCGCGCCGAGAGCGCGCGGCTCCTCGGCTATGCCGACTTCGCCCATTACCGGCTCGACGACGCCATGGCGAAGACGCCGGCGGCGGTCCGCGCCTTGCTCGACACCGTCTGGGGGCGCGCGCGGGAGAGGGCGCTGGCCGACCGCGACGCCATGCAGGTGCTCATCGCCGAGGAAGGGGGCAACTTCGCGCTCGCTCCCTGGGACTGGCGCTATTACGCCGAGAAGCTGCGCCACCGGCGCTGCGACGTCGAGGAGGCCGTCATCAAGCCTTACCTCAATCTCGAGGCGATGATCGAAGCCGCTTTTTACACTGCACAGCGCCTGTTCGGGCTCACCTTCATTCCCCGGACGGATGTGCCGGTGTGGCACCCCGATGTGCGCGTCTGGGAGGTGCGCGGCGGCGACGGCGGCGAGATCGGCCTGTTCTTCGGCGACTATTTTGCGCGCGCTTCGAAGCGGAGCGGCGCCTGGATGACCTCGCTACGTGAACAGGAGAAGCTCGCCGGCGACATCCGGCCGCTAATCGTCAATGTATGCAATTTCAGCAAAGGCCGCGCCGGCGAACCTACTTTGCTCGGCTTCGACGAAGCCCACACGCTGTTCCACGAATTCGGCCATGCCCTGCATGGGCTTCTCTCCGCCGTTACTTACCCGAAGATCTCAGGCACCAATGTCGCCACCGATTTTGTCGAGCTGCCGTCGCAACTCTACGAGCATTGGCTCGAACAGCCGGACATTTTGCGGCGCTTTGCGCGTCACTATCAAACCGGCGTGCCGATGCCGGAAGACCTGCTGCAACGGCTAATCGCCGCGCGCAACTTCAATCAGGGCTTTGCAACGGTGGAATATCTCGCTTCGGCCTTTGTCGATCTCGACTTCCATTCGCTCGGCGCGTCGGGTGCGATCGACTCAAACGTTTTCGAGGCGGACGCGCTTGGCCGCATCCGCATGCCCGACGAGATCGCAATGCGGCATCGGCCGCCGCATTTTGGCCATGTGTTTTCCGGTGGCGGCTACGCCGCGGCCTATTACAGCTATATGTGGTCGGAAGTACTCGATGCCGATGCGTTCGAAGCCTTTAAGGAGACCGGCGACATTTTCGATCCGGCCACAGCAAAGCGTCTGCGCGAGACGATCTACGCCGCGGGCGGAGCGCGCGACCCCGCCGATGCCTATCGGGCCTTCCGGGGCCGATTGCCGAGTCCCGAAGCGCTTTTGCGCAAGCGTGGGTTGGCCGATCCGGCCGGCGCCGCTTGACCATGTCCGTCGACCTTCATAGCGCCGGTCATCGCCGCGGCGTCGTCTGCGCGCCGCACGCGGCTGCGGTGGAGGCCGGCGGCCAAATCCTCGCCGAGGGCGGCAACGCGATTGAGGCGATGGTGACGATGGCCGCGTCGATCGCCGCCGTTTACCCGCATATGAACCACGTCGGCGGCGACGGCTTTTGGCTGATCCGCCAGCCGTCCGGCCGCGTGCGCGCGATCATGGCGGCCGGTCCGGCCGGGATGCAGGTACGTCTGGAGCTTTATCGCGACCACGAATCCGTACCGCCGCGCGGGCCGCTTGCCGCGCTCACCGTGCCGGGCGCGGTCGGCGGCTGGATGCTGGCGCTCGACGCGGCGCAGGCGGCTGGCGGCACGCTGCCGCTCGACGTTCTGCTGGCGCCCGCGATCGCGCAATGCCGCAAGGGCTATCAAGTCACACGCAGCCAGGCGCGGCTGACGCAAGAGCATCTTGCCGCCTTGAAAGACGTCCCGGGCTTCGCGCAAGTCCTCCTCGTCGATGGCAAAGTCCCGGCCGTCGGCGCCACCATGAAGCAAAGCGCGCTTGCGGAAACGCTGGCGCAACTGGCGCACGCGGGGCTCGATGATTTCTATCGCGGCGATGTCGGGCGGGAGGTTGCAGCCGATCTCAGCCGCATCGGCAGCCCGCTCATCCGCGAGGACCTGACGCGTTATCGCGCCAGTCTCGCCGAGCCGCTGTATGTCGATTTGCCCGCCGGCACGATCTACAACACCGACGCGCCGACCCAAGGTGTCGCGTCGCTGATGATCCTGGCGTTGTTCGAGCGCCTCGGCGTGAAGGAGGCGGAAAGCTTCGGCCATATCCACGGCCTGATCGAGGCGACCAAGCGCGCACTGCGGATGCGCGACCGCGTCGTCACCGATCCGAACTACCTTGCGCACGCGCTCGAGCGCTGCCTTGAGCCGCGCTTCATTGCCGGTGAAGCGATGAAAATCGACCGGCGCAAGGCAGCGCCATGGCCGCTGCCGTCCGGCGACGGCGACACTATCTGGATGGGCGCGGCCGACACCAGCGGCCTCGTCGTGTCCTACATTCAGTCGCTGTATTGGGAATTCGGCTCCGGCTGCGTGCTGCCGGCGACCGGTGTGCTGATGCAGAACCGCGGCATCAGCCTGTCGCTGCAACCCGGCTCACTCAACATGCTGGCACCAGGCCGGCTGCCACCGCACACGCTCAACCCGGCGCTCGCCGTGCTCAAAGACGGACGCGTCATGGCCTACGGCACCATGGGCGGCGACGGCCAGCCGCAGACGCAAGGGGCGGTGTTCACGCGTCATGTGTCATTCGGCAAGCCACTCGCCGAAGCGATCGACCGGCCGCGCTGGCTGCTCGGACGCACCTGGGGCAGCGCCCAAACCAAGCTGCGGCTGGAACATCGCTTCGACGGCAATTTGGTCGAAGCGCTCGCGGCGGCCGGACACGATCTGGAAGTTTTGTCCGATCCCTATACCGACCTCATGGGTCACGCCGGCGCGGCTGTGCTGCATCCTGACGGAACCTGCGAGGGCGCCCACGATCCGCGCGCCGACGGCGGCGCCGCGGGAATTTGAGCACGGATTTATTTCCGATCGGCGAGCTGCGGCGAATTTGCGTCATCAAAAAGCAGCCTTCCTTCCGCCCCACTCCGCGTTAATGTGTCCATGCGCAAGACGGGCGGGTGCGGGGCCGATGTTATATCGTTTCGTTTTCCTTCTTGCCGGATTGGCTGGCCTGCTCGCTGCAGGCGAACGTGCCGACGCGCATCCGCATGTCTGGGTGACCATGACCGAGGAGTTGCTTTATGCCGCCGACGGATCGATCACCGGCGTGCGCCACGCCTGGACGTTCGACGACATGTTTTCCGCCTACGCTACGCAGGGTCTCGACCAGAAGACCAAAGGCGAGTTCACCCGCGAGGAGCTTGCGCCGCTCGCCAAGGTCAATGTCGAGTCGCTCAGGGATTATGCGTATTTCACTTATGCGCGCATGGACGGGAAACGGCATAAAGACGCGTTCGCCGAACCGGTCGATTATTATCTCGATTACGATGCGAAAGAGACGTCACTGACGCTTCATTTCACGCTGCCGTTCAAGGAGCCGGTGAAAGCCAAGACGCTTGAGGTCGAGGTCTACGATCCGGAATTCTTCATCGACTTCGGCTTTGCTGAGAAAGATCCAGTGCGGCTCGTCAGCGCTCCCGCGCAATGTACGGCGGCGATTGAAAAGCCGAATGACGGCAACTTCCCCTCATCGCTTAGGCTCGGTCAGTCCTTTCAGACGTCCGAAGCCAATGCCGGCATGGGCGCGAGCTTCGCCAACAAGATTTCAGTAAAGTGCCCGTGACGGGCAGGACCCGGGCACGGTTACTGCGTCAGTTCGCGCAGGCGGCGGCAATTATCATGCTGCTGCTGGCGGCGAGCGCGCTCACCGCCGCAATCGCTCAGGTCAATCCGCTCGCCGCCATGCGCCAGCCGGCGGCCACCGGCATCGTCGGCTGGATTCTCGCCGAACAGTCGATGTTCTACCGTGCGCTGTCGGGGCTCATCCGTGAGGCCAAAACCGACGGTTCGGCATATTGGAGCCTGATCGGCATCTCTTTCATCTACGGCATTTTCCACGCCGCCGGTCCCGGCCACGGCAAGGCGGTGATCTCATCCTACTTGGTCGCCAACGAAGAGACCTGGCGGCGCGGCATCGCGCTGTCGTTTGCATCCGCTTTGCTGCAAGCGCTGACCGCGATCGCCATCGTCAGTATCGCCGCCGGATTGATCGGCGCTACGGCGAAAATGATGGGCGACACCGTGCGTGTCATCGAAATCGTCAGCTATTCGCTGATCGTTCTGTTGGGCGCCCGGCTGTTGTGGGTGAAAGGTCGCGGCTTTTTGCGCGCACTGCATGCGGTCAGGTCGTGGACGGAACAGCATCGTCACGTCCATCATGCGCACGCGCACCACGGCCACGATCACCCACACGGGCATCATGGACACGGCCACACACACAGCGACGAAGACCACGACGAAGAGGAGAGCGTTCTGCCGTGGGGCCATGCGCACGGACCGGAGCCGGAGGAATTAGCGGGACTGGGCGGCTGGCGCCGTGGCTTGTCCGCCATCGTCGCCGTCGGGCTACGCCCATGCTCGGGTGCGATCATCGTGCTGGTGTTCGCACTGGCGCAGGGCCTGTACTGGGCCGGCATCGCCTCGACCTTTGTAATGGGGCTTGGCACCGCGATTACGGTTGCCGCCATCGCTACCATTGCGGTCGGCGCCAGGACCGCGGCCAAGCGCGTTGCCTCGACCCGCGCCGGCTACGGAACGCTCGCTTTGCGCGGCATGGAAGTCGGCGCCGCAGTGCTGGTGACGACGTTCGGCGCGCTGCTTCTCACCGGCTATATTGCGAGCGAGCGGATGGGAATGTTTTAGTCCAGCCGGCCCTCGCCGTTGTAGTAGAACTTCAACATCTTCAACCTTCTTGTTCGTCATTCGCACTAGAGCGGCTGGCTAGAACAATCCGACGATCCTTCCGTCCGCTCCGACGTCGATCGCATTGGCCGCCGGCACTTTCGGCAAGCCGGGCATGGTCATGACCTCGCCGCAGATCGCCACCACGAATTCGGCGCCGGCGGAGAGCCGCACCTCGCGCACATTGATGACGTGATCGATCGGCGCGCCCTTCGCATCCGGATTGGTCGAGAAGCTGTATTGCGTCTTGGCGATGCAGATCGAGAATTTGCCGCAGCCCATAGCCTCGAAATTGGCGAGTTGATCGCGCACCGATTTATCCGCCGAGATATCCTTCGCCCGGTAAATCTCCTTGGCGATGATCCGAATCTTTTCGTAGAGCGGTATGTCGTCGGGATAGAGGAATTTGAGCTTGCTCTTGCCGCTCTCGGCAATCTTCACGACGGCGCGGGCGACATCGGCGGCGCCCTTGCCGCCCTCGGCCCAGTGATCGGCCATCAGGGCTTCAACGCCGAGCGCCCGGCATTTGTCTTCGACCAGTTTGATCTCGGCATCGGTGTCGGCGGAGAAGCGGTTGATCGAGATCACGGGTTCAATGCCGAATTTCCGCACGTTCTCGACGTGGCGCTGCAAATTGGCCATGCCAGCTTCGAGCGCCTTGAGATTCTCCGATTTGAGATCCTCTTTCTTTACGCCGCCGTGCATCTTGAGCCCGCGAATGGTGGCGACCAGTACCACGCAATCCGGCGCGATACCGGCCTTGCGGCATTTGATATCGAGGAACTTTTCCGCGCCGAGATCGGCGCCAAAACCAGCTTCCGTCACCACATAATCGGCGAGCTTGAGCGCGGTCGTGGTCGCCAGCACTGAATTGCAGCCATGCGCGATGTTGGCGAATGGCCCGCCGTGGATGAAGGCGGGTGTCCCCTCCAGCGTCTGCACCAGATTCGGCGCCAGCGCCTCCTTGAGCAACACGGTCATGGCACCCTGCGCGTTGAGATCGCCGGCCCGGACCGGTTTGCGGTCGCGGGTATAGCCGACGACGATATTGGCTAGCCGTTTCTTGAGATCGTCGACGTCGCGGGCAAGGCAGAAGATCGCCATCACTTCGGAGGCGACGGTAATGTCGAAGCCATCCTCGCGCGGAAATCCGTTGGCGACGCCGCCGAGCGACGACACGATCGAGCGCAACGCGCGGTCGTTCATGTCGAGCACGCGCCGCCAGGCGACCCGGCGCGGATCGATGCCGAGCGTATTGCCCCAGTAGATGTGGTTGTCGAGCAGCGCGGCGAGCAAATTGTTCGCCGAGGTGATGGCATGAAAGTCACCGGTGAAGTGCAGATTGATATCCTCCATCGGCACTACCTGCGCGTAGCCGCCGCCTGCCGCGCCGCCCTTCACGCCGAAGGAGGGCCCGAGCGAAGGCTCGCGAATGCACAGCATCGCCTTCTTGCCGATGTGGTTGAGCGCGTCGGTCAGTCCGACTGTGGTCGTAGTCTTCCCCTCGCCTGCCGGCGTCGGGTTGATGGCGCTCACCAGGATGAGCTTGCCGTTCGATCGGCCTTGGATCGACTTGATGAAATCCATCGACACCTTGGCCTTGTAGTGGCCGTAGGGTTCGAGGTTCTCCGGCCCGATGCCCAAGCGCTCGCGCGCGATGTCAACGATTAGCTGTTTCTTTGCGGCCTGCGAGATTTCGATGTCGGATTTCGGATTGGCATGCTGCGAAGCGCCGGGCGAAACTTTCGCCGCGGCGGTGGTGGGCGGGTTCATGAAAACCTCATTCCAGGGGTGAGTTTGGCACTGGCAGCGAATTCACTCGCCGCGATTTTCGGACCGTCGGCTTGGACGCGCGTGATCTTGAAGCGGCCATCGGCGCAAACCACGACGAGGCCGTCGCTCTCGATGGCGGCAAGTTCGCCCATCTTGCCGGCGATACCCTTGGGGTCCTTCGCCGGCAGCGGTCTAGCGTCAAAGACCTTCACTGTCTTGCCGTCGAGCTTCGACCAGGCGCCGGGCGCCGGATTGCAGCCGCGGATGAGGCGGTCGATGTCCTGCCATGGCCGGCCCCAATCAATATGCGCGTTATCGGCTCCGCAGCGGCCTTCGTAGGTCGCCTTCGATTCGTCCTGCTTGATGCGCGGCGCCTTGCCGGCTTTGACCAGATCGACCGCTTCGAGCATCGCTTGGACGCCCAGCGGGAACAGCCGGTCGAAATAGACCGATCCGAGCGTATCGGCTGCCGAAATCGGCGTCTTTTTCTGGATCAGCACATCGCCGGTATCGAGGCCGTTGTCGGGCCAGAAGACCGACAGGCCAGTCTCGGTCTCGCCTTTGATGATCGGCCAGTTGATGGCGCTCGGCCCGCGATAGGCCGGCAGGAGCGATGGGTGATACTGGATCGAGCCGTGGGTCGGAATGTTGAGAAATTCCTCCGGCACGAAGAGTGTGACGAACGCCATCGCCTGCAAGTCCGGCCTGAGCGCGCGGAACTCCTCCCACACCTCCGGCTTGCGATACGACATAGGCTGATAAACCGGTAGCTTGGCGGCAAGCGCCGCTTCCTTCAGCGGGTCAGCTTTCGCACCCTCTTTCTCCGGCGCGACGTAAACCGCGACAACATTGTCGCCGCGCTTGAGCAACGCTTCGAGCACCGCTTTGCCGAATGCCTGCTGGCCGTGAACGACAATACGCATTCAGTTACGCCTCACCTTGATCCCCGCGGACGGAAGACTACGCCGCTTCGGCCTTTTTCTCCGGCGCGCTGAGCGCACCAGCCGCCTTGATCTCGGCAATCTCCTTATCAGAATAGCCAAGAACCCGACGCAAAATCTCGTCGGTGTGCTCCCCAAGCAGCGGTGAACGCCGAACGTCGGGAGGCGAATCGGACAGCTTGATCGGGTTGCCCACGGTCAAGTATGGGCCGCGCGTGGGATGATCGACCTCGACTACGGTACCGGTCGCGCGCAGCGACGGCTCCTCGGCGATTTCCTTCATCGACAGGATCGGCCCGACTGGGATGTCGTGTTGGTTGCAGATCTCCATGACCTCGAACTTGCTCTTGGTCATGGTCCATTGCTCGATCGTGTCGAAGATCTTGCGAAGCCGCGGCAACCGCGCCGGCGGCGTCGCGTAGTCCGGGTCGGTCTTCCATTCCGGCTTGCCGATCAGGTCGCAGATCGCGCCCCAGACCGGCGCTTGCGTGATGAAATAGATGTAAGCGTCGGGATCACTCTCCCAGCTTTTGCACTTGAGAATCCAGCCGGGCTGGCCGCCGCCGGAATCGTTGCCGGCGCGCGGCGTCGCCGCGCCGAACGGAACACCCTCGCCGTATTGGCTGTATTCGGCCAGCGGCCCGTGCTTGAGGCGCTGCTGGTCGCGGAGTTTCACCCGCGCGAGGTTAAGCACGCCATCCTGCATGGCGCAGAGCACCTTCTGGCCGCGGCCGGTGCGGGCACGCTGGTAGAGCGCCGACACGATGCCGAGAGCGAGATGAAGGCCGGTTCCCGAGTCGCCGATCTGCGCGCCGGTGACGAGCGGCGGGCCATCGCGGAAGCCGGTGGTCGACGCCGAGCCGCCGGCGCACTGGGCGACATTCTCGTAGACCTTGCAGTCCTCGTACGGACCGGGCCCAAAGCCCTTCACCGAAGCGACGATCATGCGCGGGTTGAGCTTATGGATATGCTCGAAGGTCAGACCCATACGGTCGAGCGCGCCGGGAGCGAAATTCTCGACCAGCACGTCACACTGCTTCACAAGCCGATCGAGGATCTCTTTACCTTTTGGGTTTTTTGAATCGATTGTGATCGAGCGTTTCGAGCCGTTGAGCATGGTGAAATAGAGACTGTCGGCGCCTTTGACGTCGCGCAATTGCGTGCGGGTGATGTCGCCGACGCCCGGCCGTTCCACCTTGATGACGTCAGCGCCCATATAAGCGAGCAGTTGCGTGCAGGTCGGCCCCGATTGCACGTGCGTGAAGTCGAGGATTCGCACGCCGTCGAGCGCCCTGCCCGCTTGGCCCCAAGGCTTCGGCGATGGCCGCGGTGCACGATTATTCGCCGCCGGCTTTTTCGCCTCGAGCTTGACGACCTTGCGCGCGGACTTCTTTGCCGCCGCTTTGGACTTCGCTTTTTTGCGCCTTGCCATCCCGCGCTCCTATTTCTTGCGTAGCTTGCTTTGCGGATTGAGGTTGCCGATGCGGCCGCTTTCGCTGCCGGCGGCCGGATCGATGACCGCGTTGATCAGCGTCGGCTTGCCGGAATCCATGGCCGCGTTGACGGCGCGCTTGAGCTCATCCGGCGACGTGGCGCTGACGCCGACGCCGCCGAACGCCTCAATCATCTTGTCGTAGCGCGAGCCCTTGACGAAGACGGTCGTCGCTGGATCGGAACCGACGTTGTTGACGTCGGTGCCGCGGTAAATACCGTCATTGTTGAAGACAACGATGCAAACGGGTAGCTTGTACCGGCAGATCGTCTCGATCTCCATGCCCGAGAAACCGAAAGCCGAGTCGCCCTCAACCGCAAGCACCGGCTTACCGGTTTCGATCGCCGCGCCGACGGCGTAACCCATGCCGATACCCATGACGCCCCAGGTGCCGACGTCGAGCCGCTTGCGCGGCTGGTACATGTCGATGATGCCACGAGCGAGATCGAGCGTATTGGCGCCTTCGTTGACGAGGATCGCCTCCGGCCGTTCCTTGATGACGGTGCGCAGCACGCCGAGCGCCCCGTGATAGTCCATCGGCGAATTATTGTTCATCAGCCGCGGCGCCATCTTGGCGATGTTCTCGTCGCGCTTCGAAGTCACCGCCTTGGTCCAATCCGCAGGCGGTGCCGGCCAGGCGTTGCCCATGCCGCCGAGCAGCGCTGAGGCAGCCGACCCGATGTCGCCGACCACCGGAGCGGCGATCTCGACATTCGAATCCATTTCCTTCGGCTCGATATCGATCTGGATGAACTTCTTCGGCGCCTCGCCCCAAGCGTTGCCCTTGCCGTGCGAGAGGAGCCAGTTGAGACGCGCGCCGATCAGCATGACGACGTCGGAATCTTTGAGCACCGTCGAGCGCGCCGCACCGGCGCATTGCGGATGCGTATCCGGCAAGAGGCCCTTGGCCATACTCATCGGCAGGAATGGCGCGCCGCTCTTTTCGACCAAAGCGCGGATCGCGTCATCGGCCTGTGCATAGGCGGCGCCTTTGCCAAGGATGATTAGCGGGCGCTTGGCCCTCTTGAGCACATCGAGTGCGCGCCTGACCGCTTCGGCAGCTGGAATCTGGGCGGGCGCCGGGTCGATGACCTTGACCAGCGACTTTTGGCCGGCTGCCGCGTCCATCACCTGCGCAAAAAGCTTCGCGGGCAGATCGAGATAGACGCCGCCGGGACGTCCGGACACCGCCGCGCGGATCGCGCGCGCCACACCGATACCGATATCGGCGGCGTGCAGGACGCGGAACCCCGCCTTGCACAGTGGCTTGGCGATCGCGAGCTGGTCCATCTCCTCATAGTCACCCTGTTGGAGATCGACGATCTCGCGTTCGGAGGAGCCTGAAATCAAAATCATCGGAAAGCAATTCGTGGTGGCGTGAGCAAGTGCCGTCAGTCCGTTGAGAAAGCCCGGCGCCGACACGGTGAGGCAGACGCCCGGCTTCTTGCTCAGGAAGCCCGCGATTGCGGCCGCGTAGCCGGCGTTCTGCTCGTGCCGGAACGACAGGACGCGGATGCCCGCGGCCTGCGCCATGCGACCGAAATCCGTGATCGGAATGCCCGGCACGCCGTAAATCGTCGTGACGCCGTTGAGCTTGAGCGCGCCGATGACGAGATGAAAGCCGTCCGTCAGCTCCGGCTCCGTATTGAGTGCTGCTTCAGCCATTGACGCCTCTCGTTCTCAATCCAGATAGTCGGCATATTTTGCGACATGCTCGGCGAGGCCGAGCGCATGATCGCGCACCAGCATCTCCGCGCGGACCGTATCGCGCGCCTCCAGCGCTTCGATGATCTGCATATGGTCGCGGATCGACCGGTCGGCACGATCCATTTCGGCTATGGTCTTCCTTCGGATCATGCGCATGTGGGTGAACAGGTTTTCCGCGAGATCGATCAGCATGCTGTTGCGGCTCATGCGGATGATCGCCTGATGAAATTCGATGTTGATCTCCGAATATTCGTCGAGATGCGCGCGCACCTCTCCGTTCTCAAAGGTGGCGAACATGCGCCGCAAAGCGGCGATCTCCTCGTCGCTCGCGCCTTGCGTGATCAGCCGCGCCGCCATGCTCTCCAGCGCGGCCCAGGCGGTGATCAGCTCGATCACCTCGTGGCGGGTCTTGCGCACCACATAGACGCCGCGGCGTGGCACCGAGCGAACGAAACCCTCTCGTTCGAGCTGAGCCATCGCCTCGCGTACCGGCGTCCGGCTGACGCCGAAATCCTGCGCCAAGCGCCGTTCGTCGAGCCTGATCTCGGCGCGGCTTCGGTAGACGTCCATCGCGGCTATCGCGTTCTTGAGCGCGACATAGGCCTGGCGCTTGAAATTCTCCGGACTGGCCAACGGATCGACAGCCGGCTGGGAGGCGGGCCTGTCGGCCGAGCCGGGCGCCGTGCGCCGCGCTATGGAAACGCCTGAAACCATCTCTGGCATACATTATTCCAGTTATTCTCACGCACAAAAGAGGGCGGCGACGACTGCCGCCGAATGCCTTTATCCCTGCTTGATCATCCTTTGCCGCATCGGCTTGAGCACAAACAGTGCAAGCGCCGCGACCGTGAGGTTCATGATCGCGGCAATCATGAACACTCCATACCAATGCCCGGTGTAATTCTTGACGAGGCTTGCCAGCGGCACGATCCAAACGGCGGTGCCTTTCGCGGTATAGAGGAGGCCCGCATTGGCGGTGGCGTATTTCACGCCATAAGTGTCGGTCGAGATCGCCGGAAACAGGCTGAAGATTTCGCCCCAAGTGAAGAAAATGAAGCCCGCCGTTAATACGAACATGTACGGCGTGTGTCCCAAAGCGCCGAGACTCCAATAAGCCACTGCCCCAAGCGAGAACACGATCCCCAAGGTGTTCTCGCGGCCGATAATGTCGGAGATCCAGCCGAAAAACGGCCGCGCCAGACCGTTCAAGATGTTGTCGATCACCAGCGCTGCGCTCAGCGTGGTGGCGGTGACGAAGAGGATGGTTACGTTATCGTCGGCAAGCCCAAAGTCTTTCGCGATGGGCGCGATCTGGGCAGTCGCCATCAGGCCCGACGCCGCGACCATGACGAACATGGTGTAGAGAAGCCAGAAAACCGGCGATCTCAACATTTCGAGCGGCGTGTAATCGCGCAATGCCTGCGTCAACCGCATCGCCGGCTTTGGCGTTTCGCCCGCCTGAGGCGCGCGCAAGAACCGCGAGAGGAGCAGAATGATGAGCCCCTGCCCCAGCCCGAACCACAAGAACGCAGACTGGTACCCATAGCCGAGGATCATCTCGCGGATGGGGATGACGGTCGCCGCCGTGCCCGCCCCAAATCCCGCCGCCGTCAAACCGGCGGCGAGGCCGCGAAGATCAGGAAACCATTTGAGCGCATTGCCGACGCAGGTGCCATAGACCGCGCCGGCACCGACGCCCGACAAGGCAGCGGCGATGTACAATTCCCAAAGCGAACTGGCGAAGGAATTCAGCGTCCACGCTACCGCGACGAAAACGCCGCCGATGGCGACCACGACCCGCGGACCGAAACGGTCGACAAACCAGCCCTCGATCGGCACCAGCCACGTCTCGGTCGCGATGAACACGCTGAACGCGACCTGAATAGCCGCAGTGCCCCAGTGATATTTCTGATCGATCGGATTGACGAACAGCGTCCAGCCATATTGCAGGTTGGCGATCATCACCATGCAGAGGACCCCGCAGACGAGTTGGCCCCAGCGCGGCGTGGCCAACCGTGCGGCGTCCGACACGACCGTCGGCGACTCGACTGACATCAGTTTTCCGTCCCCAAAGCTTTCTTGAGGTCCCCAGACAAATGTTCTTCGGGACTCTATTTTCCCAGCCGTCTTCCACCCCAAACAGCCGGTTTCGTGGACCATTTATGCTTCGCATTTGGGGCATGCGCAAGTTTGATGACGCATTTCGCGTTTCTATGATGAACGCGAAAAGGCCTGCGGCGCCGGTACTTTGCTTCTCTACGTGAGTTTGTATCCGCTCCGACAAAGTGTCGCGCGAACGGCGTCAAACGATGCCGCACTGCGGTAAAAAGGCAAAATGGGACCTGGCGAGCGCGATCCCGCAAGTCCCGCTTATGCGCTTGTTGTCTTGATAAGAACCGGAACGCCGGTCTCCGCGCGATCATCGAGAGGACGCGCGGCGAGGCAATTGGATCGAGGGACGGCCCAAAAGCCCGAAACCCGTCGGAAAGTTCTTCCGTTCAATGCTGCCCAAGAGCGAGATCATTCGCCTGGAACGGCGCGGCGCAATCAAGATTCTCTTTTTTTGGCCCGTCGCATTGACTGACCGCTCTCCATCACTGATTTCAATGTCCCCATTGTTTTGCGCGCTGAGTCAACGACATGTCCGACGCCACCATTAACCAAATTCATCCGCGACGCGCCGATGGCGTCATCGCACCGATCAGCGAAGATTGGCTCGCCGTCGTTCTCGGCCTTTTCATTTTCGTGCTCGCACTCGCCGCGCTCGCTAATGTCGATCTGATCGGCTGGGTGGTGACAACCGCCGTGTGGGGCAATCTCGGCCAGGCGCTCAAGGCAACATCGAAAGGCTACGCCTCGCTTGGCGGCCTCGGCGCCCTGATCGCGACTTATGCCGCGCTCACGGTCGTGCTCGGCGCCGCCGCGGCCGCCGCCAAAGGCGACGTGAAGCGTTTCGTGCTCGCGTTCACGGCGGTGTTCTGGATCGCCTATGCAAGCTGGGTGGTCGGCAACTTCGCCCATTTCGCGGCGGTGACACCGGCCGAGCAGCAGAAGTTCGGCATCAATTGGTCGTTGAAACTCACCGGGGAAGGCGGCCTCATTTTCGCGCTGATCGCTGGCCTGATCATTGCCAACTTTTTTCCGCGCTTTGCTGAGGCGATCAAGGAAGCGGTGCGGCCCGAACTCTACATCAAGATCGCCATCGTGATCCTCGGCGGCTTCATTGCGGTAACGGCGGCGGGCAAACTCAACTTGGCCAGTTCGCTTGTGCTTCGCGGCGTCGCCGCCATTGTCGAAGCGTATCTGATCTACTGGGCAGTGGTCTATTTCGTCGCCCGCAAATGGTTCGGCTTCAGTCGCGAATGGGCGGCGCCGCTTGCCTCCGGCATTTCGATCTGCGGCGTGGCGGCCTCGATCGCGACCGGCAGCGCCATCCGCGCGCGGCCGGTGGTGCCAGTGCTGGTGTCGTCGCTGGTCGTGATCTTCGCCGTGTTCGAGGTGCTGATCCTGCCGTTCCTCGCGCAGATATTCCTTTCGCACGAGCCTCTGGTCGCCGGCGCCTGGATCGGTCTTGCGGTAAAGACCGACGGCGCCGCGGTCGCCGCCGGCGGCATTACCGAGTCGCTCATTCTGGCAAAGAACGCCGCCGAGGGAATCAACTATCAGCCCGGCTGGATTCTCGGCACCGCCGCCACGATCAAAGTGTTCATCGACGTTTTCATCGGCATCTGGGCATTTGTGCTCGGCTATATCTGGACCAACCACATCAACGTCACGCAGAAGCAGGACAAGGCGAAACTGCGGGAGATCTGGCAGCGTTTTCCGAAATTCATCATCGGCTTCGTGATCACGTTCGCGGTCGGGCTTTATCTGGCGCTCGGCACACCGGCGGAGATCGCTAAAAATGTGCCGGCGGCGATCGGCGAAGCCAACACCTTCCGCGTCATCTTCTTCATCCTCACCTTCTTCTCCATCGGCGTTCTGTCAAATTTCAGGACGCTTTGGCAGGAAGGCTTCGGCAAGCTCGCCGCCGTTTATCTGGTCAGCCTATTCGGCTTCGTCGTGTGGGTCGGCCTGCTGATTTCGTGGATTTTCTTCGGCGGGATCACGCCGCCGCTGGCGAGTTAACCCGGACAAGAGCGCATCATGACCCAATCAGACATTCGCGAAGAACTACGCGGCGACCGCAGCGAGCCACTCCTGCCGATCGAGAAAAAGCTGATCGGCTGGAGTCTTACGATCGGCCTTGTCCTCTTGGTCGCCCTCGCCATATTCAATCACTTCGCGCCCGCCACTTTTTAGCGCGGCCGGCTGGCTTGACGGTGTGCGCGACATAAGCGCAGTCTTGGTTTATGCACCGTCAGCACGCGCAAGATCAGGCCATAAGCGAAGGCCCTGCGAGCGTTTTCCCCGCCGTCAGCCCTGAACAGGCCGGGCTTTCCGCCCCGGGCCTCACGCGACTGACCGCCGCGATGCAGCGTCAGGTCGACGCGCGCCACATACCCGGAGTCTCCATGCTGATCGCGCGCGGCGGCAAGCTCGCCTATCGGCGCGACGTCGGCGCGTTGCGGCCGGGGGGCCCGGCGCTCGGGAGCGATGCCATTTTCCGCATTTTTTCGATGACCAAACCGGTCGTCTCGGTCGCGCTGATGATGCTGGTCGAGGAAGGGCGGCTGTTCATCAGCGACCCGCTGGCGAAACATCTGCCCGAATTCGCCGATGTGAAGGTCGGCGTTGAAACGGACGGCAAGCTCGAAGTGGTCCCGGCCAAACGGGCAATCACCATTCAGGATTTGCTTCGCCACACCTCCGGACTGGCCTATGCGTTTACCGGCAATTCGGCCGTGCAGCGGCTTTACCGCGACTCACAATTATTCGCGCCGGATCCCGCCAATACCAAGACCCAACTTGTTCGCGATCTCACCACCGCCGAATTTGTCACCGAGCTTGCCAAGCTGCCGCTGATCGACCAGCCGGGAGCAGCCTGGAATTACAGCCATTCCACCGATGTCGTGGGCCGCATTGTTGAAGTGGTTTCCGGACAGAGCCTCGGCACCTTTTTGCAGGAACGCATTTTGGCGCCGCTCGGCATGCGCGATACGTCTTTTCTGGTACCGGAGGACAAATACGAGCGCGTGGTGGAGCCGTTCGACCGCGATCCAGATACCGGCAAACCGGTCCAGCTCGTCGTGAAAGAGACACGGCAGCGCTTCGAGTCGGGCGGCGGCGGGCTTTGGTCGACCATGGACGACTACACGCGCTTCGCGCAGATGCTTTATCGCGGCGGCACGCTTGACGGCACGCGTATCATCGGGCGCAAGACGCTTGCCTTCATGGCCTCTGATCATCTCGGGCCGAATGTGCGCAACGGCACTCCATCGCTGCTGGCGCCGGGTCACGGCTTCGGCCTCGGTTTCTGCGTGCGCCTCGTGCCCGGAATGGCGTCAACGCCTGGCACGCCGGGCGAATTCTATTGGGGCGGTCTTGCCGGCACGGTGTTCTGGATCGCGCCGCAGGAAGAGCTGTTCGCGATGATGATGATCCAGGCACCGGGACAGCGGGATTATTACCGGCAACTGTTCCGCAATCTCGTCCACGCGGCGCTGCTCTGACGGCGGCGGACGCGTCCTCTCAGGCGGCTTTGGTCGTTAACGCCAGCACGGCGATGGCCACGACATAGGCGCCGATGCTGACCAAGATCGGCAGCGTGTAGCTGTGGGTTATGTCGAAAACGAAGCCTACGGCACTCGGTCCGATCAGCGTGCCGATGGCGACGCTGGTATAGGCGATGCCGACCAGGCCCGAAGCATTCCGTCCGCCGAAATAATCGCTCAGCACCGCCGGCGCGAGCGCGACAAAGCCGCCGTAGAACACGCCAAAGACAAGCGCAAAGACGGCGAGCGGCCACAGGCTGACCGAAAACAGCCAGATGACGAACGACAACCCCATACCGACGAACATCAGCAAGAACGCCAGCGGCCGGCCGAGCCGGTCGGCGAGTCCGCCGAGAAGAAAACGCCCCGCCGTGCTGCCGACGCCGATCGCGCCGACAAGCAGCACGGCCGCGGTCTGCCCGACGCCTTGCTCCAGCGCGTACGGCACCAGATGCACGAACGGGACAAACAGCCCGAACGAACAGATAAAGCAGGCGGCGTAGAAGCCGATGAAACGCCGTGACGTGATCGCCTTGCCGAGCGCCATGCCCGGCGCCGGTACCGGCCGTTCGCCCGACCGCAGCAGGTCGCCGTCCGGCGCAAGCCCGCGGCCGCTCGGATCGTCCTCGATCAACAACGCCAATCCCACACCGGCGACGAGGGAAAATAAGCCAAAGATCAGCCAGGTTTCGCGCCAGCCCAGATGCTCGATCATCAGCGACGCGAGCGGCGGCACCACCAGCGTACCGACGCCGATACCGCTGACGGCAATGCCGGATGCAAAGCCGCGCCGGCGCAGGAACCACCTTTGCACCGCGCCGACCGCCGGAACGTAAGAGCAGCCAATGCCAAGACCGACGCCAAGCCCGTAGGCGGCGTACACCTCGGTCAGGCTGCGCGCCGCACTGGCGGCAGCGAGCCCGATGCCGACCAGAATCATGCCGATGACGGCAAGCCGCCGCGAGCCGAAGCGGTCGGCCAGCGGTCCGGTCACGACCCCGAGGCCGAAATAGAGAAAGCCGGCGAGCGAGAACACGAATGAAACCGAGCCGCGCGAAGCGGCAAAATCGTGCTGCAATGAAACCAAGAAGGCGCTGAACGAATAGGCGGCACCAAAGCCGACGAACATGACGACGAAGGCGGCCGAGACCACGAACCACCCGCAGAAAATACCCGGCCTGGAGGTCGAGGAATGACTGCTCACGACTGCTCTTTTTGCCGCGTCGAAGACTCGCGCATCGAACGATTAATATGATCGCCGGTCCGAGCGGGTGCGAGCAGCAATGCTTCGGAGAATTCCGTACCGTCGCCGCTACCTATTGCAACCCGATTTCTGCACGTTCAGTCGTCGTAGGTTTCATGGACCGCGACCGCGCCCTGCTTCCAATAGGCGGCCGCCTTGACCCGATCCTTGCGCAAGCCGCGTTCCTCGACCAGAAGCCGGCGCAGCGTTTTTGCGGTCGCGGCTTCCGCGGCCACCCAAGCATAGCCGTCGCCGCCGGGGAGCTTCAGTTGCGCGACCGCATCGTGCAGCATTGGAACGCCCGGCGCGGCGCCATCGCGATAGAGCCAATGGGCTTCGAGCTTGGTGCGCGTTTTGAAATCCTGCCGCTCGCCGGCGTCGGCCACCTCCGCCACGACGATCGTTCGCGTGCGAGCCGGTAATTCTTCGAGGCGGCGGCCGATCGCCGGCAGCGCCGTCTCGTCGCCGACGAACAGATACCAGTCGAAATCGTCGGGCACGATGAACGAGCCGCGTGGACCGCCGACGCCGAGGAATTGGCCGGGGCGCGCCTGCGCCGCCCAGGCCGCGGCCGGTCCGTCGCCGTGCAGCACGAAGTCGACGGTCAGCGTATTGGCAGCCGCATCGTAGCGGCGCGGCGTGTAATCGCGCGACGCCGGTTTCGGCACCCCCTCGGGATAGACCGGTCCATTAGGGGTCTGCGCCGGGAACAGCGGCTTCTCTTCGCCCGGCAGCGGGAAGAACAATTTGACGTGGTCATCGTAAGCGGCGCTGACAAATCCCGCCAGATCGTCACCGGCGAGCGTGACCCGCAACATCTTCGGCGTAAGTGGACGCGCGTCGCGTACCTGCAGCATCCGCCGCTTGAGCTCATGACGCACGCGGCGGGCGGTGCGTTCGGTGGTCGGTGATAGTTGCGACATCGGGGAGCCTTTCGATTTTGAGGATGTATCTAGCATTTATGCCTCGAGCGATCCCGACGGATTCGCTAGCGCACCCCTGCCCGTACCATGGCCACACGTTCGGCGCCCTGCCGCTCGATCATCCAGCCTGGATATTCGGGTGGCAACGCGCTGACCTGATCGAGCTTCGCGAGTTCATCGGCCGAAAGCGCGACTTCCGTTGCGGCGAGATTATCGTCGAGCTGCTCGACGTTCCTGGCGCCGACGATGACCGAGGTGACGAACGGTCGATGCAGCAGCCAGGCAATCGCGATGCGCGCTACCGAGACCCGATGATTTTTCGCGATTTCGCGCATGACGTCGACGCAGGTGAATGCCCGGTTCTTGTCGACCGGCGGGAAATCGAAAGAAACCCGGCGCGAACCCTGCGGTCCTTTGCTTTCGCGATCATATTTTCCCGACAGTAATCCGCCGGCGAGCGGACTCCAAACCATGAGGCCGACCTTTTCCGCTTCAAGCAGTGGCGCGATCTCGCGCTCGAGGTCACGGCCGGCAATGGTGTAATACGCCTGCAACATTACCGGCCGCGCCCAGCCATGCCGGTCGGCGATGCCGAGTGCCTTCATGATCGTCCAGGCCGGCCAGTTCGAGAGGCCGATGTAGCGCACGTGACCTTGGCGCACGAGGTCTTCGAGCGCACGCAAAGTCTCCTCGATCGGCGTAACGCGATCGAGGCCGTGCATCTGATAAAGGTCGATGTAGTCCGTGCCGAGACGCGTCAGGCTGCCCTTCACCGCATCTACGATGTGACCGCGCGAGGTGCCGCGATCATTCGGCCCCGTCCCCATAGCGCCCATCGCCTTGGTCGCGAGAACCACGTCGCTGCGTTTGCGCCCGGAATTGGCGATGGCGCGTCCTGTGATCTCTTCGGAAAGTCCTTCCGAATAAACGTCGGCGGTATCGACGAAATTGACGCCGGCATCAAGCGCCCGGCCAACCACGCGATCGGCGGCCGACTGATCGACCGTTCCGATATTCGTCCAAAAGCCACGGCCACCGAACGTCATCGTACCGAGACAGAGTTCCGAGACTAGAAGCCCGGTACCACCGAGTGTCTTATAGCGCATGGCAAATCGATCCTTTCGCGGTGCAAAGCAGCGGCGGCGGCAGGGTCGCCGCTCAAGCGAGATATGCATGGTTTCGCGCAGAAAAAGCTTCCGCGAAGCCACAATCCACCCGCGCCTCGGGACAAATCTGAACCGGGCGGAGGTGGGATATCGCATTTCCGGGAAATTGGTTGCGGGGGTAGGATTTGAACCTACGACCTTCAGGTTATGAGCCTGACGAGCTACCGGGCTGCTCCACCCCGCGCCAAATATGCATCCGGGCCTGATTTTCTGGCCCATTTCGCGAGTTTCATGTAGCAAGCGACCCCTTATAAGGGAAGTGCAGAAGGCCTAATATTTCGCCATACTGTCATCCATTATTCAGCGGACCGTCATGCACGCCTTCCTAGAAGCTGAAATGGGCGACAAACCCGCCTTGCAGCCGCGCGCAGCCATCGGGCCGGCCGTGCGCGCGATCGCTGGCAGCATTCTCGATCATGCCCGCGCGGTGATCCTCGATCCCGAGCGATCGAACCAGGTCGCGGTGCACGATTTCCGCCGCGCCATCAAGCAATGGCGCGCGCTGATGCGGCTACTCGAGCCGTTCATCCCCGACGCCGACCGCCTGCGCCAGGAAGCGCGCGCTCACGCGCGCTCGCTCACCCGCGCGCGCGACGGCCAGTCGGCACTCAATGCTTTCGACGACCTCCTGAAGAAGGGCATGGTGCTGTCGGAGCGATCGACCGCGACCATCCGCGGCCGCATCGAGGCGATCCGCGCCAATGAGGAGCAGGCAGTCCTCACCCCGGAACTGCGCGACGCCATCATCGCTTGGCTCGACGTGACCGCGGCCGCCATCGAGCTTTGGCCGCTCGATCCTTTCGACTTCAGTTCGATCGCCGGTCAGCTTGCCGCCGGCTACCGCGCCGCGCGCCGCTCGATACCGCCCGATTGGGCGCAAGCGAGCGCCGAAGATCTGCATCACCTGCGCCAGCGCGTGGTCGATCACCGCTATCAGATGGAACTGATCGAACCGCTGTGGCCGCGCCACGGCCGGATGTGGACCGAGGAAGCCGAACGGCTGCGCGACCGGCTCGGGCGCTGCCAGGACCTCGAAATCCTCAAGCGGCTGACCGGCCCGCACCAGCCGCTCGCGCATTGGCGTTCGCGGCTGACGCCCGCTTGCGCCGAACGCACGCTCGAGCTTTCGCATCGCGCTGCGCGCATCGCGCTGCGCCTGTTCGCGGAAAAGCCCAAGGCCTTCCGCCACCGACTGGAAGCCTTGTGGGAGTACGGCCGCAGCAACGGCGCGTAGCGCAAACCCGGGAAAACAAAAGCCCCGCGGAAAACCGCGGGGCTTTTGTTGTTCTGAATCGTGAAAGAGGATGTTCCGTTCTTGGCAGACCTGGCGGCGACCTACTCTTCCAAGCCTTGAGGCTTAGTACCATCGGCGCAGAGGACTTTGACGGCCGAGTTCGGGATGGGATCGGGTATAGGCTCCTCGCTATGACCACCAGGTCGGCGAAG
>Ga0181525_10000072_pt1 | contig 88821 bp, 85 predicted proteins | sample PEATcosm2014_Bin_48_FD_121100 | JGI IMG/M metagenome (GOLD analysis project Ga0181525, IMG submission 121100) | Peatland microbial communities from MTU Mesocosm Facility, Houghton, MI, USA - PEATcosm2014_Bin06_10_metaG | ecosystem: Environmental > Terrestrial > Soil > Wetlands > Peat | place...
CGGTCTTGTCCTTAACGCCGGTGGTGCCAATTGCGCCGACCGGCAGTTGCAACTGGTTGTTTCCGGACCGGTTTCAGGGGCGATCGGGCTCGGCGAGTTCCAGGCGGATGGTCTCCGGCAGGATCTCGGCGGGAATGACGACCAGATTGACCTCGTAGCTGCCCGCCAGCTGGGGACGCCGGACGGCGGCAATGCGGAACTTGAGCGTGCCGTAGTCGCGGAACGACCCGAACCAGCGGGTTCCCACCGGTGCGACCGTCCCGGTTCCGACCTTCATCTCGAGCGCGCCGCTGCCATCGGCCAGGCCCTTGGCGCCGGTCGTGCGGCCGGCGTCGCCACCGACCGACAGGCGGCCGCCGGCATGGACGAGGATGACGTCATTGGGCCGGATCGTGAGCTGCGCCGACGTCCAATCGTCGCGATCGGCGGGGACGTGGAGGATTTCATGGCGGATCGCCTTGCACGCCTCGGCCGCGTCCGCGGACGGCGTGCCGTTGGCAAGCGCCAACGCAAGGGCGCAGCAGGCGGGCAGGGACCGGGCAAGGGGGTTTCCGGACATGGCTGGACTCCGCGAATGGGGAGTAGCGATTGTCCCATCCGTCCGGCCGGCGCGTGCACCGGTGCGCCTGCTATCCTGGGCCATGCCTGCGGTCAGTAGTGAACTTGCGTACGTGGTGCTGATCTTCGGCCTGCTGGTCGCGCCCCGCGCCCTGCAGCGCTTTCACTTTCCCGCGCCGCTGTCGTGCTTCGCACTGGGCATGGTCGCGGTCCGCCTGCTGCCGCCCGGTCATGAATACGCGACATTGTCGCTGCTGGCGACCCTGGGCATCTCCTCGCTGTTCCTGTTCGCCGGCCTCGAGATCGACCTGCCCGGATTGCGCCGGGGCATCGGCGCCCTGGCCGCGCACCTGCTGCTGCGCGTGCTGATGATCGCGGCGACCACCTGGCTGGCCATTGCGGTGCTGGGCCTGAGCTGGCAGGTCGGCGCGCTGGTGGCGCTGGCGCTGCTCACGCCCTCGACCGGATTCATCCTCGAATCGCTGCCGCGGCTGGGCCTGGATGCGCAGGAGCGCTTCTGGGTGACGAGCAAGGCGATCGGCGGCGAGATACTCGCCCTCGGTGCGCTGATCGCGGTGCTGCAGTCCGATACCACCCAGCACCTGGCGTTGTCGGTCGCGGCGCTGGCCGCGATGCTGGTCGGATTGCCGCTGCTCTTCATCATCCTCGGGCGCCTCGTCGTTCCCTACGCGCCGGGATCGGAGTTCTCGCTGCTGGTGATGGTGGGACTGGTCGCGGCCTATATCACCAAGCAGATCGGCGTCTACTACCTGGTGGGAGCCTTCATCGCCGGACTGGTGGCGCGCCTGCTGCGCGAGCGCATGCCGGCGCTGGCATCGACGTCCAACCTGCATGCGGTGAAGCTGTTCGCCTCGTTCTTCGTCCCCTTCTACTTCTTCCACAGCGGCATGAACGTGCCCGATGGCGCGGTCCAGTGGGCCGCGCTGGAACTGGGCATCGTGCTCACCGCGGTGGTGCTGCCGATCCGGATCGCCATCGTCTGGATACAGCGGCGCGTGCTGATCCGCGAATCCTCGCGCAACAGCCTGCGGGTCGCCGTCGCTCTGGCGCCGACGCTGATATTCACGCTGGTGCTGGCAACGATACTGCGCGAGCGCTTCGGGCTGCCCGACGCCTGGTACGGCGGCCTGCTCGTCTATGGCGCGCTCACGACCCTGCTGCCCTCGGTGACGCTGGCGCGTTCGTTCAGCCTCGACGTGACCGAACTGGGCGAGGAGGACGCGGCGGCGCCGGCCGTTACCCCGGCCGTTACCACCGACGTTACCCCCGCCGTTACCCCGGCAAACGTCCCGGCCGGCCCGATCGCCGACGAGACGCGGGAATGACCGCCATGGGGCCGGGCAGCCTGGCGTCACATCCCTGTCGCATCGGTCTGGCAGAACCCCGGGTCCTGCAATCGCAACGGGATCAGACGTGAGAAAACGCAGCAACGCGCGGGCGCCGGGCGCGGTCGAAACGCCGGCGGCGTCCGCCCTGCCGCCGGTCAAGAGCCTGTTGCGCCAGGCCTGGTTCGACCGCGATATCGGCTGGCTGGAGTTCAACCGCCGGGTGCTGCACGAAGCGCTCGACGAGCGCACGCCGCTGCTCGAGCGGATCAAGTTCCTGGCGATCTTCAGCGCCAATCTCGACGAATTCACGATGAAGCGCGTGGGCACGCTGCGCGCCGGCGACCGTGGCGACGAGGAGGGCGATCCGCACGCGCGCCCGGACAATGCGCACGCGCAGCTGATCCGCATCCGCGAACTGGTCATAGACATGCAGCGCCAGCAGGCCGAGTGCTATGCCGGGGTCCTGGTGCCGGCCCTGCAGCGCGAGGGCGTCTGGCTGGCGCCCTGGGACGAACTGGACGCGGCGCAGCGCGAGCAGGCGGGCGGCTACTTCGACGCCAACGTCTCGCCGGCGCTCACGCCGTTGGGCCTGGACCCGGCGCATCCGTTCCCGTTCATCTCGAACCTGTCCACCAACCTGGGTTTCGTGCTGCGCAACCCGGTCAGCGGCGAGATCCAGTCGGTGCGCGTCAAGATCCCTTCCGTGCTGCCGCAATGGGTGGCGCTGGAACCGGCGGCCGGCGGAAAGTACTGCTTCCTGAGCCTCCACGAACTGATCCGCCACAACGCCGGCAAGCTCTTCCCGGGCATGGAGGTGGTGGGCGATACCCTGTTCCGCATCCTGCGCGACGCCGAGGTGGCGCTGGAAGAGGAGAAGGGCGAGACGGTGGCCGAGGCCGTCTCCGACGCGGTGCGGGAGCGGCGCTTCCGGCCGGTCGTGCGGGTGGACTTCGCGGCCGACCCGGATCCGCAACTGCGCCGTGCGCTGGTCGAGCGCTTTGCCCTGACCGAGGCCGACATCTACAGCCCGCCCGGCCTGCTCGACTACACCGGCCTGTTCCAGATCGCCGCGCTCGACCTGCCGGCGCTGCGCGATCCGCCGTTTGCGCCGCTGTCGCCGCTGCGCCTGCCCAACGACGATACCGACGTGTTCGCGGTGATCCGGGCCGGCGACCTGCTGGTGCACCATCCGTACGAGAGCTTCGAGCAGAGCGTCGAGCGCTTCATCGAGGCCGCGGCCGACGATCCGGCGACGCTGGCGATCAAGATGACCGTCTATCGGGTCGGCGACGACACGCCGTTCGTGCGTTCGCTGATCCGTGCCGCCGAATCGGGCAAGCAGGTGGCCTGCGTGATCGAGGTCAAGGCGCGCTTCGACGAGGAGCGCAACCTGCACTGGGCGCGGGAGCTCGAGAAGGTCGGCGCCCACGTGGTGTACGGGGTGCTGGGCCTCAAGACGCACACCAAGATCGCGCTGGTGGTGCGCAAGGAGGCGGGGGGGCTGCGCAGCTACGCCCATATCGGCACCGGCAACTACCACGTCAAGACGGCGCGGGTGTATGCCGATTTCGGCCTGTTCACCTGCGATCCGGCGGTCACCGCGGATGTGGTCAACCTGTTCCACTACCTGACCGGCGCCGCGCGCACGCCCTCGTTCCACCAGCTGCTGGTCGCGCCGATGACGATGCGCGAGGGCTACGCCGAACTGATCGCGCGCGAGGTCCGCAACCACCTGGCGGGCCGGCCGGCGCGCATCGTCGCCAAGATGAACCAGCTCGAGGACGTGGCGCTGTGCCGTTCGCTGGTGGCCGCCTCGCAGGCCGGCGTGCCGATCGACCTGATCGTGCGCGGATTCTGCTGCCTGCTGCCGGGCGTGCCGGGCTGGACCGAGAACATCCGGGTGCGATCGATCATCGGCCGCTTCCTCGAACATGCGCGCATCTTCCATTTCGCCAACGGTTCCAGCGATCCGCTGGCGGGCGATTTCTTCATCGGGTCGGCGGACTGGATGTACCGCAATCTCTCGCGGCGCGTGGAGGCGGCAACGCCCGTCGTGCAGCCGGCGCTGCGCGAACGGCTGTGGGAGGTGCTGCAGATCGGCCTGGCCGACCGGCGCCAGGCCTGGGACATGCAGGCCGACGGCAGCTACGTCCAGTGTGTCCCGGGCCCCGGCGCCCAGGGCCCGGAACGGCTCGGCACCCACGTCTGGATGATCGATCTGTCGCGTCGCCGCGCCGCGGCAGCCTGAGGAGTCGACTGCTGCGGCGCAATGACACGCCGATGTCATAAAGCAAACCGAGAATCGTTACTCCCGCGTGACCTCTATCCTCCCCCAAAGCGAAGGTGGCAAGCCATGAGTGCGATTTCCGGTGAAGTGGACGCGCTGGCCGCCGGGCCCGATGCGCATCGCCCGGCCCTGGACTCCCGGCCGGGAATACTGACGGGCGTGGTGTTCTTCGGCCTGCTGGGCGTCGGCCTGCTGTTCATGATCCGCGGGCTGATGGTGGACGTGGACGCCGCCCACGTCGTCGCCGTGACGACGTCCTACCTGCCCTATGCGCTGCTGGTCGTCGCCCTGCTGATCGCGCTCGGATTCGAGTTCGTCAACGGCTTCCATGACACGGCCAATGCCGTGGCCACCGTCATCTATACCCACTCGCTGCCGCCGAACATCGCGGTCATCTGGTCGGGCTGCTTCAATTTCCTGGGCGTGCTGCTGTCGAGCGGGGCCGTGGCGTTCGGGATCATCTCGCTGCTGCCGGTCGAACTGATCCTGCAGGTGGGATCGAACGCGGGCTTTGCCATGGTCTTCGCCCTGCTGATCGCGGCCATCCTCTGGAACCTCGGCACCTGGGTGCTGGGCCTGCCGGCGTCGTCCTCGCATACCCTGATCGGCTCGATCATCGGCGTGGGCATCGCCAACGCGTTGATGCATGGCCGCGACGGCACGAGCGGCGTCGACTGGACGCAGGCCGCCAAGGTCGGCTATTCGCTGCTGATCTCGCCGCTGGTGGGCTTCGGCTGCGCGGCGCTGCTGCTGCTGCTGTTGCGCCGGGTCGTGCACAACAAGGAACTCTATGCCGAGCCGCGGGGCCGCAAGCCGCCGCCCTGGTGGATACGCGGCCTGCTGGTCCTGACCTGCACCGGTGTCTCCTTCGCCCACGGCTCCAACGACGGCCAGAAGGGCATGGGCCTGATCATGCTCATCCTGGTCGGCACGGTGCCGCTGGCCTATGCGCTGAACCGCGCGATGCCGGTCGACCAGGTGGTGCAGTTCGCGGCCGTCGCGCAGGTGACGCAGCAGTCGCTGGCAAAGGTCGCTCCGGGAACGGTGCCGGCCGAGCCGCGCGCGGTACTGGCCGAATACGTGCGCACGCGCGAATTCAAGCCGGTGGTGCTCGACGCGCTGGTCGAGATGACCGGCAGCATCGGTACCGATGTCAAGCAGTACGGCGCGCTCTCGCGGGTGCCGGCCGCGGCGGTTTCCAATGTCCGCAACGACATGTACCTCGTCTCCGAGGCGATGCGCCACATGGAAAAGAGCGGGGCCGTCGTTCTCGACGCCGACGCGAAGGCCAACCTGAAGGCCTTCCACAAGCAGATCGACGATGCGACCAAGTTCATACCGCTGTGGGTGAAGGTCGCCGTTTCGGTCGCGCTGGGCCTGGGCACGATGGTCGGCTGGAAGCGCATCGTCGTCACCGTGGGCGAGAAGATCGGCAAGACCCACCTCACCTATGCCCAGGGCGCCTCGGCCGAGCTGGTGGCGATGCTGACGATCGGGGCGGCCGACATGTACGGCTTGCCGGTGTCCACGACCCACGTGCTGTCGTCGGGCGTTGCCGGAACCATGGCCGCCAACCGATCGGGCCTGCAGATGGCGACGATACGCAACCTGCTGATGGCGTGGTTGCTCACCATGCCGGCGGCCATAGTGCTGTCGGGCTGCCTGTACTGGCTGTTCACGCAGTTCATCTGAGCGCGGCGCAGGATCCCGCCGGCGCCCCGACCGCGCCGGCGCGGCCCGGCCACCGGCGGCTAGCGCTTGATGCGCGAGATCTTCGTGCCTTCGATGCTGAGGCTGGCCATCAGGCCCTGCTGCTCGAAGACGAAGGCATAGGCCGCGTCCTTGAGCGTGGAGGTCGAGAGGTTCTTGGCGACGCCCTCGTTGACCAGCACCACCGTCGGCCCGACGCCGATTTCCCAGCCGTGCGTCTTGTGGAGGTAGTCGACCGCTTCCTTGGTCATCAGGAAGACGGCGTAGCCGTAGGATTCGGCGCCGGCCTGCAGGCCCCACGAGCCGGTGACGGAGTTGTAGTAGTCCTCGACCTTGCCGGCGGACATCAGCACGCCTTCGCCGTAGCTGCCGCCGAAGACCAGGCCCGCCTTGACGATGTTCGGAAATACCAGCACCGCCCGCGCATGCTTGCCGATGTCGGCCGCGGTGGGATTGCTGCGGTAGAGCTTGGCCAGCGCCTCGCCGGCGCTGCGATCGAGGTCGGCGGCCGAAGCGGCCGCGGCCGGGCCGCTGCCGGCGGCCAGCGAGCCCATGGCGGCGCACGCCAGGGCGCAGGCGAGGATCCTGCGGGTACGTGACTGCATGTCGTTTCCTTTCCGATTTGTCCCGGAGCACGTGGAACGCGCAACTTTCCCACAAGTTCCGGCACCGGGCAACCGGCGCCGCCATCGACCGCGGCATCCCGCGCGGAGTCCCCCGCGGAGTCCCGCTAGCGTGTCAGCCACTGCCAGCTGCTGACGCGATACGGTTCCAGCGCCTCGAGGCGCTGCGCCGCGAATTCGACGCGCAGCGCGGAATGATTCGCCGATCCGCCCCACAGGTAGACCCATTGCATCGTGCCCTTGGAGACCGGATCGGGCGCGTCGCCACCGCTCTTGAGCGATGTCTGCTGCGGCTTGCCAAGCAGCTTTTGCACCTCCTCCACCGTCATGCCCTGGCGCAGGTTCGCCGCGAGCTTTTCGGCCTGCTCGAGTGCCATCTTGCCATCCACGGGAGCGTCTTGCGCCGCCACCGGCGCCGCGCCGATGCAGGCCGCGGCCAGCACGGTCAGCGCCACCGCGGCGCCGGACGGCCGTTGCGCGATCATTGCGTCACCACCGGCGCCGCCGGCGCGCCGCCGGCAGGCTCGACCGCGTCATGCGTGTCGAAATAGAAGGTTGCCTGGTGATGCCCGTTGGCAAGCAGCGACAGGGTGGACTTCTGCACCTGGTCGGCCAGGCTGGCGGCTATCGTGTAATGGCCGGCGGGCAGGTCCACCAGCAGCCAGGGGCCGTCCATCACCGTGTCGAGGACCTGGACGTCGTGCGCATCGGTAATGCGGACGTGGATATCGGAGAGGAAGGCGCCGCTGCCCTTGGCCGCCGTGAGGATGGCCAGGTCGTAGCGGCCGCGCTCCTGGTCGAGCGCGGCCATGTCCTCGGAACCGATGCCGCCGCTCACGAAGGCGAGCCCGGAATCGGTGGTGCCGCGGACCAGCGCGCCGGCCGGCGCGAGGACCGCGGCCAGCGCAAGCGCGGCCGCGACCCCAGTCATGCCCATGAGGCTGCGCATGACCGCATCAACGCTTGATGCGCGAGATCTTGGTGCCTTCTATGCTGAGGCTGGCCATGAGTCCCTGCTGGTCGAAGATGAAGGCGTACGCCGAATCCTTGAGGGTCGACGACGTGAGGTTCTTGGCGACGCCCTCGTTGACGACCACGACCGTCGGGCCCACGCCGATTTCCCAGCCGTGCGACTTCTTCAGGTAGGCGACAGCCTCGTCGTTCATCAGGAAGACCGCATAACCGTAGGATTCGGCGCCGGCCTGCAGGCCCCAGGAGCCGCTGACCGAGTTGTAGTAGTCCTGCACCATCGCGCCTTCCATCAGCACGCCTTCGCCGTAGCTGCCGCCGAACACCAGGCCGGCCTTGACGATGTTGGGGAAGACGAGGATGGCCTTGGCCTGGTGGGAAATAAGCGCCGCGGTCGGATTGGTCTTGTACAGCGACTGCAGCGCCTGGTTGGAACTGCGATCCAGGTCGGCGGCGGAAGCGGCGCGTGCCGCGGTGCTGAACAGCGCCAGCGGCGCAAGCGCGGCCAGGGCGATGGTTGCAGCGAGCATCGTTCGTTTGAGGGTATTCATCTGGGTATCCTTCTTCGGGTTTGTCGGGAAGGCGCTTTAACGCCCTGATCCGCAAGATAGGGCCGCGGTGGCGCACCGGTCTGTGCGGCGTGCCACCAATGCGGCGGTACACGGGCCCGCGAGCACGGGCGGGCCGCTTGGAGCGCCAGCGCACAGACCGGCCGCGGGGCCGTGCGTACAAACGGCGCTGGAGATGGTCTCCGCGGAAAGGGTCCGATAAATGCTGTACACGCTTGCAGTCGTGCTCGTCATACTTTGGCTGTTGGGGATGGTCACTTCCTACACGATGGGCGGTTTCATCCACGTCCTGCTCGTGGTGGCGATCGTCGTGGTGCTGGTGCGCGTGATCAGCGGCCGGTCGGTGGTATGAAGCCGGCCGATGAAACGAGCGAATTCACCTTTGCGGTGACCCGCGAGTTTCATCGCCGCATGGCGCTGGCCATCGATGCCGTGCAGGAAGGCATCTGGAAGGCCGGCGCCCACGACCTCATCGGCTATTCGACGGACTACGGCTTCGGCCAGAAGCACGGCGTGCAGACCCTGGTGCTCAAGACGCGGCGCCGCTCGGCCTACCTGCGCCTGCACTGGGACACGATACTGGGCGACTCCGCCGAGCAGCGCACGAAGGTTTCCGAGGCCATCGCCAGCGCGATCACCGAACTGGCCTGAACCGGGTGCGCGGCCCGTTGGCGCCGCAGCGGCGCTTCCGGCGCCACTGCGTCGGCCCCTGCAACGACGCGGCCCCGCGTGGTCCGCGAAAAAATGCCGGAACATGCCGCCAATCGCCGCGATGGCAACAGGCGGCCGGGGGCGCGTGCGGCGCGCGCGCCGGCCGACACGCCGAACTTCGCGCGGCGCGCTCCGCGAACTAACGCGGCAATCGCCTGCAAGTTCGCGCGATCGGCAAGCGCCTTTACCGAACTTTACCGAACCTTACCTGGCGGCCTGTTGCGCATCGACCTGCGCACTCGATACTTGCGCCATCCGCAAGCGACACCGTCGTGCGCGCTGCAGGCGCGAACGCGAAGGTGCAAGTGGATGCGCGAACCTTCATCGAGGCATAGGTGTAAACCCAATCAATCCGTTCAGGAAAAGGAGTTCGAAATGTCGATAAGCAGCATATCCGGCAACAGCAGCTGGCTGCAGGCACTGAGCCAGCTGGCATCCGCATCGGGCAGCAGTTCCACGTCCACCGCCGCCAGCGGCCTGGACGCGCTGGGCGGCACGCCGCCTCCGCCCCCGCCCCCGGGCGGCGGCCTGCTGCAGGCCGTCGCGCAGGCGCTGTCGCAGATCGGCGCCGCCGGCAGTTCGTCGGGCACCGCCAGCACGGCATCGAGCGCCTCGTCGTCCGGCAGCTCGACGACCTCGAGTGGCGACGTCGGCCAGGCGCTCGCCAATTTCATGCAGAGCCTGATGGCGGCCTTGCATTCGCAGAGCAGCGGCACGCAGGCCTCGTCTTCCGGAGGTGCTTGCGATGGCGATGGCGGCGCGTCGAGCGGATCGGCAGTGTCATCGTCTTCGTCGACGTCATCGGCTTCGTCGACGGGCGCCGCCACGGGCGGCCTGCAGAGCGACCTGCAAAGCCTCATCCAGTCGCTGGCCGCCGCAAGCGCCAGTTCGTCGGCCGACGCCGCGAGTTCCAGCACCTCGACCGCCAGCACGGCAAGCACCGCCACGACGGGTTCGAGCCAGCTCTCCAACCTGGAGTCGAGCTTCCAGAGCCTGATGGACCTGCTCGGCGGGAACAGCAGCAGCGCCACGCTGGGCAGCTTCCTGACGAACCTGGCGGGCGACCTCTCGGGCACGTCGACCGTCGGCAGCAACGTGAGCACTACCGCCTAGTCCCGCTCATTGCCGCGCGAACCCACCCCCTCTCCCGCGCGCGGGAGAGGGCGGCGGTGAGGGCGGTCAATCCGCCATGTCGCGCACCGGGCGAATCCCCGATGCCGAAGCGGCGCCCGCATCACGCGTGGGTTGCGCTCATTTCCTCGTGGTCCGGATGATCGGCGAGCAGGCGCCCCAGTTCCTTCTTGACGACCCCATAGCATTCGCAGGAGAGCGACTCCAGGCCGGGCCGGTTCAATACGGTGATATGCCCGCGCCGGTAGCGTATCAAGCCACCCTGCTGGAGCTTGCCGGCGACTTCGGTGACGCTCTCGCGGCGCACCCCCAGCGTGCCGGCAACCAGTTCCTGGGTCATGACCAGTTCGCGCGCCGGGAAGCGATCGGCCGACAGCAGCAGCCAGCGGCAGAGTTGTTGTTCTATCGAATGGTGGCGGTTGCAGACCGCGGTCTGCGTGACCTGGGTGATCAGGGCCTGCGTGTAGCGCAGCAGCAGCCGGCGCGTCACTTCCGAACCGTCGAACTGGCGTTTCAGCAGGATGCGATCGAGGCGGTAGGCCTCGCCGGCCGTCTGGACCACCGCCGAACTGGGCGTGGTGTCGCCGCCCATGAACAACGAGACGCCGACCACGCCTTCGGCGCCGACGCTGGCCACTTCCGCGGACGAACCCGCTTCGGTGACGTAGTGCAGCGATATGACCGCGGTGGTCGGGAAATACGCGTGCCGCAACTGTTCCCCGGGTTCGTACAGCATCTCGCCCAGCGCCAGCGGCACGAGTTCCAGATGGGCGCGCAAGGGATCGAGTGCCGCCGCGGGGATCGCGGCCAGCAGGCGGTTGAGGTAGATGTCGGGAATGTCGCTCATGATGGGTCGTCGAGGCAGGCGGATCAGACCACCGCCAGTACTTCGACGCCGACACCGCGGTAGCCGATGTACCGGCATGCCAGGTTGAACATCGGCTCGCCGCTGACGCGGAAGCACTGCTCGGAACCGTCGGCATTGGTCCGGGTGACGGGCAGGTCCAGGAACGGCTGGCGTGCGGCGATTGCCGCCTGCACCTTCTCGCGCTCGGCCGCGTTCCAGTTGCCGTGCAGCGGCGCTCCAGTGGCCGGATCGGTCGTCATGTCGATCGTCAGCCCGAGGATCTCCATCGACAGGCCGGATACCTTGGTAAGCGCGCCCGCGGCGTCCTGCTCCCAGTACCAGTCGGTGGAGAGCTCGGTCAGCCGGCGAAAGCGCGCCTCGCTTTCGCGCAGCTCGGCCGTGCGTTCCAGCACGGTGGACTCAAGGCGCTTGTTGTGATCCTCGAGCTTGCGGTACAGCAGGCGCACCTCGAGCATGTTGCGGATCCGCGTCTTCACCTCGACGAGGTCGAAGGGCTTGCTGATGAAGTCCCTGGCGCCGCCCTGCAGCGCGCGCAGCTTGTGGCCGGGCTGGGCGGTGAGCACGACGACCGGCAGGTAGCCTTCCGGATCGTCCGCCTTGAGCTGGGCCATCACCTCGAAACCGTCCATCCCGGGCATGTGCAGGTCCAGGAGGATCGCGTCATAGCGCTTGGCGCGGTGCATCTCCCGCACGTCTGCGGATTTCGCGGCAGCCTCGACATTGGCGTAGCCCACGCCGCGCAGCAGCTGGCTCAGCAACTGCACGTTGGCTTCCTGGTCGTCGACGATCAGGATCTTCGCGTCGAGGATTTCCTGCGGGTCCAGCATCATGCCGTCTCCATCCTGGATGCCGGCGACTGCCTGCCGCTCGACAACTTCAGCGCCAGGTCCAGCGTGTCCATGAACAGGTCGATCTTCATCGGCTTGGTGAGGTAGCGGAAGAAGCCCGCTTCCAGTCCCTTCTCGACATCGCGCGGCATCGCATTGGCGCTGAGCGCGATCACCGGGATGTGCGCCGTCGCCGGATCGTGCGCCAGTATCCGGAGCGCCGTGATGCCGTTCATGCCGGGCAGGTTGATATCCATCAGGATGACGTCGGGCCGCGACGAGTGCGCCAGTTCGATGCCGCGCATGGCATCCTGTGCGCAGACCAGCCGCACATCGGTCCGGCGGGCAAGCAGCTTCTGCACCAGGGCGAGATTCATCGGGTTGTCCTCGACGCACAGCACGGTGCGCAATGCGGTGTTGCCGGCGACCACCACCTGCGCATGGGGGTCGGTCGCGGCGGCTTCGTCGACATGGTCCGGCGCGCGCGCGGCGTTGAGTTCGATCCAGAAGGTGCTGCCGACGCCCACGCAGCTGTCGACGCCGATCTCGCCTTCCATCAGTTCGACCAGGCGCTTGCTCACGACCAGGCCGATGCCGGTGCCTTCCTCGGCGCCGACCTCTCGACCAAGGCGGTTGAACGGCTGGAACAGCTGGCCGATCTTTTCCGCCGGCAGCCCCTCGCCGGTATCGCGGAACCGCACGCGTATGCGCCGGCCGGCCACCGGTTCGTCCACCGTGACCTCGACGCTGCCCGCGACGCGGTTGTACTTGATGGCGTTGGACAGCAGGTTGAGGAAGACCTGCTTCACCCGCGTGCGGTCGGCATTGACGTAGATCGCGCTGGCGAATTCCGGAAAGTCCACGCGTATGCCGCTCTTGGCGGCCTGCGGCTCGATCATCGCCCGGCAATCGGCCAGCACGTCGCCCAGCGAGACCGGCTCGGGCGACAGCATCAGCTTGCCCGATTCCACCAGGGCCAGGTCGAGAATCTCGTTGATCAGGTCCAGCAGGTACCAGCCCGCCTTGAGGATGTGGCCGATGCTGTCCTGCTGCAGCGGCGTCGGCGGCGGCGTGCCCGACTCCATCAGCTGGGCGAAACCCAGGATCGCATTGAGCGGCGAGCGCAGCTCGTGGCTCATGCAGGAGAGGAAGTCCGATTTCGCCTCGTTGGCCCGTTCGGCCGCGATCTTGGCGTTCTTGAGTTCGCTGTTGGTCTCCTGCAGGGCCTGCTCGATGCGGTTGCGGTCGGTGATGTCGCGCGCGGTCGCGATCACCCCCTTGAGCTTGCGGTCACGGTCGAAGAACGTCGTCGCGTTCAGGGACACGACGGTGAGTTCCCCGTCGTGCGAGCGGGCAGTGAGCTCGCAATTGGTTATTGCATGCTCCTTGAGCGCGCGCGCTATGCCTTTTTCCGCGCCCTGGGGGTCGGTGAAGTAGTTCTTGAACGGCGCGCCGATCAATTCGTCGCGGGTGCAGCCGGTGAGCGTCTCCATCTGCCGGTTCACGTCGGTGATGGTACCCGACGGATCGGTCGCCACGAGCGCGTCGAAATTGGATTCGAAGAGCGAGCGGGTGTAGAACTGCAGGTCGCGCAAGCGCTGGTCGAGCTCCTTTTGTTCGTCCTCCACCTGCTTGCGTACCGTGTTGTCGGTGCCTATCAGCAGGTAGCCGATGATGGCGTTGTCGGAATTGCGCAGCGCGGTCACCGATACGACGGCCGGGACGCGGCTGCCGTCCTTGCAGATATAGGTCAGCTCGTAGATGTCCTCTATCGTGCGCACGGCCCTGAACACCAGCGCCTCGAAGCCCGGCGCGATCGGTATCGCGTATTCGGCGCTCAGCGCCGCGGCGCGCGCGACGATCTCGGCCCGGTCGGAGATGTCCGCGGGGGTGATGCGGTCGATCACGTCGGCGGCCGAGTACCCCAGCATGCGTTCCGCGCCGACGTTGAATACCTGTATGACGCCCTTCTCGTCGGTCGCGATGTTCGAGAAGTTGGCGCTGTTCAATATGGCTTCTTGCAGTTCCGCGGTAAGCAACTTCCTGTACATGTCTGGTGTTCAGTGCCCAAGTGTCTTGCCGCGGTGGCGCGTGCCGCCGTCGGCCCGGATCCACCGCCGCGCCATGGCGCTGCTTCCTTGTCCGGTCGAGTATGGCCCTATTCGGGCCACCCGTTGCCGATGTTCGGATTTCCCCGACCGCCGGTCGGTGCGCTGGGTCGCTTAGGCGCGCTGGCTGTCGACGACGGCCGCGTCCGCTTCATGGGCATGCGGCGCGTCCAGGCCCAGGTGCTCCTTCAACTCCACGCCGAAGTCGTGGCGGTGTTCGCCGCCGTCGTGATCGTCGCGATGTTCGTGGTCGCGGCCGCCATCATGGCCATCGCCTTCCGGAACGAGCACACAGGCAGGCAGGCTCGACAGCGCGAGCGCGCAGCAGGCAAGAACGAGCAGACGCGATTTGTTCATGATGGTTTCCCCTGGATCACACCGGCTGGGCCGCGGATCGCGGCGCCGATACCGCATGTTGAGGGCCGCCAGGAACCGCGTCCGTGCGCCAGCACACGGCGCTCCGGGCCGCATCGGGTCGATGATGGTGCACCCGCAGGGGTGAAGAGGAGTGTGCGTGTCCCCCGCCGGTTCGTCCGGAGGGATTCGCGGCTACGCGGCGCTTAGCAGACCTTTACGTCCGGCTAACCGCGCTTTACGACTGGCGGTGGAACAATGGCCGCATCGCATCCAAGCACGCCGCACCGGTGCGACCGCTTCATTTTTGGAAAGGAACCCACATGAACACACTGATCTTTCACACGGCACTGGCATTGGAAGCACTGGCCAACCGCCTCATCCGCGCCGGTTTCTGGCGCCTCTTCACGCTGGCCGCGCTGGCCGCGCCGCTGCTGCTGCTTGCCTCGGCAGCCCTGCGCTACGACGATGCCATCGAGCGCGCGCGCCACGTGGTACACGGCAGCGAGCAGCTCGTCGCCGTGCTGATCGCCGCCTTGCTGCTGCGCGCCGGCTATGCGTTCGTGCTGGACCTGGTCGTGGCGCGCTTCTACCGCCCGCAGGCGGATGCCGGCGCGACGCCGGCCTGACGGGGGAGCGGGAAATCGTGCCGTTGCGCCGGACAAGCACTACGGGTCGTGCGGCCGCACCGTGGCAGCGCGCCGCGCGGGGCGGGGCGCAAGAACGGACGGGGCGCCGCACAGGAATGCTCCTGGGGCGCCCCGTGAATCTTGGCTCCTCGACCTGGACTCGAACCAGGGACCTGCGGATTAACAGTCCGACGCTCTACCAACTGAGCTATCGAGGAACATCAGCCTTCGATTATATCGGCACCTCGGCTTTTGCGAAAGCCGGGAATTGCGCCGGATCAGCGGTGCAGTACCGCCGCCATCGCATCGGCGACCGGCGTGACGTTCCTCTGGTTGAGCGCGGCGATGCAGATCCGTCCCGAGGACAGCGCGTAGATGCCGTACTCGGTGCGCAGCCGCTCGACCTGGGCGGCGGTCAGCCCCGAATACGAGAACATGCCGCGCTGCTGCAGGACGAACGAGAAATCGCGGCCCGCCACGCGCTCCTGGAGCAGCTTGACCAGGCTGACGCGCATGACCTTGATGCGCTCGCGCATGCCGGCGAGTTCGGCTTCCCAGCGGCCGCGCAGCTCGGCGCTGCCCAGTACCGCGGCCACCAGCGCGCCGCCGTGGGTGGGCGGATTGGAGTAGTTGGTGCGGATCACCCGCTTGAGCTGGCTGAGCACCCGCTTGGATGCGTCGGCGCTCTCGGTGACGATGGTCAGGGCGCCGACGCGCTCGCCATACAGCGAGAACGACTTGGAGAACGAGCTGGCGATGAAGCATTCGGCGCCGCTGGCGGCGAAGGTGCGCACGGCCGCGCCGTCGGCGTCTATGCCTTCGGCGAAACCCTGGTAGGCCATGTCCAGGTAGGGCACCAGGTTGCGCTCGCGGACGATAGCGACGACTTCCTGCCATTGGGCGGGTGTCAGGTCGACGCCGGTCGGGTTGTGGCAGCAGGCGTGCAGCACGACGATGGTGCGCGGCGCGGCTGCCTTCAGGGCTTCGCGCATGCCGGCGAAGTTCAGGCCATGGGTCTGGGCATCGTAATAGGGGTAGGTGGCCACCGGGAAACCGGCGGCCTCGAAGAGCGCCCGGTGGTTTTCCCAGCTCGGATCGCTGATCAGGACGGTGGCATCGGGCAGCAGGCGCTTGAGCAGGTCGGCGCCCAGGCGCAGCGCGCCGGTGCCGCCCAGGGCCTGCGCGGTGACCAGGCGCCCCTTGCTGATGAGTTCGGAATCCGCGCCGAAGAGCAGCTTCTGCACGCCCTGGTTATAGGCGGCGATGCCGTCGATCGGGATGTAGCCGCGCGGAGTAGGGCTCTGCAGCCGGGCCGCCTCGGCCTGGCGCACCGAGTCGAGCAGCGGGATCTTGCCGTCCTCGCCCAGGTAGACGCCGACGCCCAGGTTCACCTTGCCCGGCCGGGCGTCCGCGTTGAAGGCTTCGTTCAGTCCGAGTATCGGATCGGCAGGGGCGAGTTCAACGGCGGCGAAAAGGGAGGGATTCATTTCCGGTCTGCGGGTGGGGTGGGCAAGATGGCCGCGCCGGACGTCGGACGCCCGGATGCGCGCTGCGCGCGGATACAACGGCCTGCGTGCGGTGAGTGTACACAAAGCAAATCCGGAGCCTTTTGGCAAGGCTTTTTTTGGGGCGATCCGGGGTGCCGCTGGCTTCCCCCATACAGGGCATTTGTTGGTGATAAGTAATTGATTATTAACGATTCGTATTGTAACAATTTATTTCCGGGACTAGGTTTTTTTCCATCCCGATGCTAGGATGCTCCGTTGCAGTGCGGCAACGAAGCTCCCGTCGCAACTGCCTGCTCTTTTACTGATTCAACGTGTCGAACCCAAACACCGATTCCCCGTTCCGGCTGCACAAGCCGTACGAACCCGCTGGAGACCAGCCGGGGGCGATCGCTCGCCTGTCCGAGGGCGTGGCCGACGGCCTGGTGTGCCAGACGCTGCTGGGCGTCACGGGCTCGGGCAAGACCTACACGATGGCCAATGTCATCGCCAACGCCGGCGTGCCGGCCATCGTGCTGGCGCCCAACAAGACGCTGGCCGCGCAGCTGTACGCCGAAATGCGCGAGTTCTTCCCGCACAACGCGGTCGAGTATTTCGTCTCCTATTACGACTACTACCAGCCCGAAGCCTACGTGCCGGCGCGCGATCTGTTCATCGAGAAGGACAGCGCGATCAACGAGCACATCGAGCAGATGCGCCTGTCGGCCACCAAGTCGCTGCTCGAGCGGCGCGATACCGTCATCGTGGGCACCGTCTCGGCGATCTACGGCATCGGCAATCCCAGCGACTACCACGCGATGATCCTGGTGCTGCGCCACAACGACCGCATGGGCCAGCGCGACATCATCGCGCGCCTGGTCTCGATGCAGTACGAGCGCAACGAGGTCGAGTTCGTGCGCGGCACGTTCCGCGTGCGCGGCGACACGATCGATATCTTCCCGGCGGAACACGCCGAGGTCGCGGTGCGCGTCGAGCTGCTCGACGACGAAATCGACAGCATCCAGCTCTTCGATCCGCTCACCGGGCGGGTGCGCCAGCGGGTGCCGCGCTTCACCGTCTATCCGTCCTCGCATTACGTGACGCCGCGCCATACGATCCTGCGTGCCATCGAGACCATCCGCGAGGAGCTCAAGGAGCGCACGCCGCAGCTGTACAACGCGGGCAAGCTGGTGGAGGCGCAGCGCCTGGAGCAGCGCACCCGCTTCGACCTCGAGATGCTCTCCGAGATCGGCTTCTGCAAGGGCATCGAGAACTACACGCGCCACCTGTCGGGCGCCGCGCCGGGCGAACCGCCGCCGACGCTGATCGATTACCTGCCCAGCGATGCGCTGATGTTCATCGACGAGTCGCATGTCACGATCCCGCAGCTGGGGGCGATGTACAAGGGCGACCGCTCGCGCAAGGAGACCCTGGTCGAGTACGGTTTCCGCCTGCCGTCGGCTCTGGACAACCGGCCGCTGCGTTTCGACGAGTTCGAGCGCAAGATGCGCCGCTGCATCTTCGTCTCGGCGACGCCTTCGCCCTACGAGCTGCAGCGCTCGGCCCAGGTCGTCGAGCAGCTGGTGCGTCCGACCGGGCTGGTCGATCCGCAGGTGCAGGTGCGCCCGGCGCGCACCCAGGTCGACGACGTGCTCTCCGAGATCACGCTGCGCGTGGCGCGCGGCCAGCGGGTCCTGATCACCACGCTCACCAAGCGGATGTCGGAGGACCTGACCAATTACCTGAGCGAGCACGGCGTCAAGGTGCGCTACCTGCATTCGGACATCGAGACGGTGGAGCGGGTCGAGATCCTGCGCGACCTGCGCAACGGCGTGTTCGACGTGGTGGTGGGCATCAACCTGCTGCGCGAGGGCCTCGACCTGCCGGAAGTGGGCCTGGTCGCGATACTCGACGCCGACAAGGAAGGATTCCTGCGCTCCGAGCGCTCGCTGATCCAGACGATCGGCCGGGCGGCGCGCAACCTCGAGGGCACGGCCATCCTGTACGCCGACAGCATCACCGACTCGATGCGCCGCGCGATGGACGAGACCGATCGGCGCCGCAGCCGGCAGACCGCCTTCAACCTGGCCAACGGCATCGTGCCGCGCGGCGTGCACAAGGACGTGCGCGAACTGATCGACGGCATCGTGGGAACGGCCGAATCGGGCGCCGGCCAGCAGGCCGCGCAGGCGCTGCCGAACTACCAGACGATGAGCGAGCGTCAATTGGGCAAGGAAATCAAGCGCTTGGAAAAGCAGATGCTCGACCTTGCGAAGAACCTGCAGTTCGAGAAGGCCGCCCAGGCGCGCGACCAGCTCGCGGTGCTGCGGGGCCGGGTCTTCGGCCTGGACAACCACAACGACGTGCAGGAGCCGGATCTGGGTCGGGCTGCCTGAGGCGGACCTAAGGCGCGGCGTGCAGGCATCTGCTTACATGCGTGAGCCACCGAATGGACGATGACGTGAACTTATTGGCAGGTTTAGAGTCTTTTTCGATAGTGCTGGAAACTGGAACTTGGAAATGCAGACCATAAGAGGAGAGGCCGGGGGCAGTAAAACCGCCCACCGTGAACACGGGGCACAAATTGCCGCCCCGCACCCGAAAGGCGCGATGTATATGACGAAGGTACTGTTTGTTTGCATGGGCAACATCTGCCGCTCCCCGACGGCCCAAGGGGTATTCCGCAAGATGATCGCGGAAGCGGGGTTGGAGTCGACGGTTCAGGTCGAATCCGCCGGCACGCATGCCTACCATGTCGGCGAACCGCCGGATACGCGCGCACAACAAGCCGCCAAGCGCCGGGGCGTCGAGATCGGCGACCTGCGTGCCCGCCAGGTGACGCAGGACGATTTCCGCGATTTCGACCTGATCCTCGCAATGGACTGGGAAAACCTGGCACTGCTGCAACAGCAGTGCCCGAAGGCCCACAAGCACAAACTGCATCTGCTGATGCGGTTTGCCGGCGAGCACGATGCCGCCACGGTCCCCGATCCGTACTACGGTGGTCCGGAAGGCTTCAACACGGTGCTCGATTACGTCGAAGACGCCTGCCAGGGCCTCATCGAGGTGGTGCGCAAGCGCGCCACCATGTACGCCGCGGCCTGAGCGCAGCAGCCACCCCCGCGTCCGCAGGCGGCGCCTGCGGACGTTGACGGTGCTGGTGTGGGCCGGGCGTGGAGCCGCGCGGGCGCGGGCGCAAATGCGCAGGTGTGCCGGCCGGCTCGTGCTGCTGCCACCCGAGCAAATTCACCTTGTCCTGGACAAGGTAATACTTGACTAATTTGCTCGGTTACCCTAGGATAAGGCCTGGTTTGGTTGGCAATCCGTGGGGCTTCCTGCCGCAGGTGTCGTGCGTGGTACCCATGCCTTTCTTCTTATAGGGGTCACTATGCGATTGACTACGAAGGGCAGATTCGCAGTAACGGCAATGATCGATCTGGGAATGCGCCAGCACAAGGGGCCGGTGACGCTCGCGGGCATCAGCCAGCGGCAGACCATCTCCCTGTCCTACCTGGAGCAGTTGTTCGCCAAGCTGCGCCGCCATGGCCTGGTCGAGAGCACCCGCGGGCCCGGTGGCGGCTATCGCCTGGGCAAGCCGGCGGCCGATATCTCCGTGGCCGACATCATCTTTGCCGTGGACGAGCCGCTCGATGCCACCCAGTGCTCCGGCCGCGCGAACTGCGACAATGACAGCCGGTGCATGACCCATGACCTGTGGGCCAGCCTGAACCGGCATATGGTGGATTTCCTCGACTCCGTTACGCTTGCCAACCTGGTCGCCCAGCAGTCCACCGCGGTGCGTCCGGTGGCGGCACCGGCAACGACGAGCCGCTTCAGCGGTTCGCGGCCGCCGGTCGATGAAAGCACCACGGTCGGCTGATCACTGCGGAATCCCATGAAACTGCCCATCTATCTCGATTACTCGGCGACCACGCCGGTCGACCCGCGCGTGCTCGACAAGATGCTGCCGTTCCTCCAGGGGAGCTTCGGCAATCCGGCCTCGCGCAGCCATTCGTACGGCTGGGATGCCGAGCGCGCGGTGGAGCAGGCGCGCGAGGACGTGGCCGCGCTGGTCAATGCCGACCCGCGCGAGATCATCTGGACCTCGGGCGCGACCGAATCGATCAACCTCGCGCTCAAGGGCGCGGCGCACTTCTATCGCGACAAGGGGCGCCACCTGGTCACGGTCAAGACCGAGCACAAGGCGACGCTCGACACCATGCGCGAGCTCGAGCGCGAGGGCTTCGAGGTCACCTATCTCGACGTCGCCGCCGACGGCCTGCTCGACCTGGCGCGCTTCACCGCCAGCCTGCGCCCGGATACCATCCTGGCCTCGGTGATGTTCGTCAACAACGAGATCGGCGTCATCCAGGACATCGCCGCGATCGGCGATATCTGCCGCGAGCGCGGCATCCTGTTGCACGTCGATGCGGCCCAGGCCAGCGGCAAGGTGCCCATCGATACGGCGGCGCTCAAGGTCGACCTGATGTCGTTTTCCGCGCACAAGACCTACGGCCCCAAGGGCGTGGGCGCGCTCTACGTGCGGCGCAAGCCGCGCGTGCGCCTGGAGGCGCAGATGCACGGCGGCGGCCACGAGCGCGGCCTGCGTTCGGGCACGCTGCCCAGCCACCAGATCGTCGGCATGGGCGAGGCGTTCCGCATCGCGCGCACCGACATGGGAGCCGACAACGAGCGCATCCGCGGCCTGCGCGACCGCCTCTGGGCGGGCCTGGGCAAGATCGAGGAGGTCTACCTCAACGGCGATCCCGAGCGGCGCGTCGCGCACAACCTGAACGTCAGCTTCAACTTCGTCGAGGGCGAGTCGCTCATCATGGCGATCAAGGACATCGCGGTGTCCTCCGGATCGGCCTGCACCTCGGCCAGCCTGGAGCCGTCCTATGTGCTGCGCGCGCTGGGTCGCAGCGACGAACTGGCGCACAGTTCGATCCGCTTCACGGTGGGCCGCTTCACGACCGCCGAGGAGATCGATTTCGCCATCGCGCTGCTCACGGAGAAGGTCGCCAAGCTGCGCGCGATGTCGCCGCTGTGGGAGATGCACCAGGAGGGCGTCGACCTCAGCACCGTGCAGTGGGCGGCGCACTGATCAGAACAAGAACACAGGGAGAACCGAAATGGCCTACAGCGAGAAAGTCGTCGATCACTACGAGAACCCGCGCAACGTCGGGTCCTTCGATCGCGCCGACGATGCGGTCGGCACCGGCATGGTCGGCGCGCCGGCCTGCGGCGACGTGATGAAGCTGCAGATCCGCGTCGGCGAGGGCGGCATCATCGAGGACGCGCGCTTCAAGACCTACGGCTGCGGCTCGGCGATCGCCTCGAGCTCGCTGGTCACCGAATGGGTCAAGGGCAAGACCCTCGACGAGGCGATGCAGATCCGCAACACGCAGATCGCCGATGAACTGGCGCTGCCCCCGGTCAAGATCCACTGCTCGATCCTCGCCGAGGATGCCATCAAGGCGGCGATCGAGGACTACCGCAACAAGCACGCGGCCGGCGACGCGCCGGCGGCCGGGCAGGGCAGCGCCGACGTGCGCGCCGCGGCCTGAGGGCGCTGCATGGCAGTCACCCTGACCGAGCGCGCCGCCCGCCACGTGGCGGCCTACATCAGCAAGCGCGGCAAGGGCGTGGGCGTGCGCCTGGCCGTGCACACCACCGGCTGCTCCGGCATGGCCTACAAGCTCGAATTCGCCGATGCGGCCGATCCGGGCGATGCGCAGTTCGAAAGCAACGGCATCAAGGTGCTGGTGGACCCGCGCAGCCTCGCCTACCTCGACGGCACGGAGCTCGATTTCGTGCGCGAAGGGCTCAGCGAAGGGTTCAAGTTCAACAATCCCAATGAAAAGGATCGCTGCGGCTGTGGCGAATCGTTTCGGGTCTGAAGTGTCCCGCGCACGTGTCCTCGCCGTTTCCGGAATACTTCGCCCTTTTTGGGATCGCGCCGCGGTTCGGCATTGACGCCGCGCATCTGACCCGCGCCTACCGCGAGGTCCTCTCCCAGGTGCACCCCGACCGGTTCGCCGGCGCGGGCCCGGCCGAGCGGCGCGCAGCCATGCAGATGGCCAGCCACGCCAACGAGGCCTACGAGGTGCTGCGCTCCGACAGCGCGCGCGCGGCCTACCTGTGCCGCAGCAACGGCCAGGCCCTCGACGGGGCCGACGCGGCGCCGCTGCCCGCGGCCTTCCTCGAACGGCAGATGCTCTGGCACGAGCGCCTCGACGAGGCGCGCGGCGCCGGCGACGGGGCCGCGCTTGCCGGCCTGATGGCCGACGTCGCAGCGCAGCGCGAGGCGGCGCTGCGCGACATCGCGCAATCGATGGACGATCGCGGGGACTTCGCCGGCGCCGCCGGCGCGGTGCGCGCGCTGCTGTTCCTCGAAAAGCTCGGCGGCGACATCGCGCGCGCCGCCACCGAACGCAACGATGCGATCGCATCGGAAAAATGACGACATGGCATTGCTGCAGATCTCCGAACCCGGCGCTTCGAGCGCCCCGCACCAGCATCGGCTGGCGGTGGGCATCGACCTCGGAACCACCAACTCGCTGGTAGCGGCGGTGCGCAGCGGCGTCGCCGCCGTGCTGCCCGACGAGCAGGGGCGGCCCCTGCTGCCGTCGATCGTGCGCTATCGCCACGACGCGGCGCCGCAGGTCGGCTTCGACGCCCAGGCCTTCCTGTCGAGCGATCCGCGCAACACCGTGAGCTCGGTCAAGCGCTTCATGGGCCGGGGCCTGCGCGACGTCCAGCACGCCGAGAACCTGCCCTACGACTTCGTCGATGCGCCCGGCATGCTGCAACTGCGCACGTCCGGCGGCGTGCGCAGCCCGGTGGAAGTGTCGAGCGAGATCCTGCGCACGTTGCGCGTGCGCGCCGAGGCCGCGCTGGGCGGCCCGCTGGCCGGGGCGGTGGTAACGGTGCCGGCCTATTTCGACGATGCGCAGCGGCAGGCGACGCGCGACGCGGCGCGGCTCGCCGGCATCCCGGTGCTGCGGCTGCTCAACGAGCCGACCGCCGCTGCGGTCGCCTATGGCCTCGACAGCGGCGCCGAAGGCATTTTCATCGTCTACGACCTGGGCGGCGGGACCTTCGACGTGTCGGTGCTGCGCCTGAGCAAGGGCGTGTTCGAGGTCCTGGCCACCGGCGGCGACACGGCGCTGGGCGGCGACGATTTCGACCACCGGCTGTACTGCTGGGTGCTCGAGCAGGCCCAGCTCTCGCTGCTGGGTCCCGAGGACGCGCGCCTGCTCAACGTGCGCGCCCGCGCGGCCAAGGAACTGCTGTCGACGCGCGCCCAGGCCACGATACAGGCGCGACTGAGCGACGGCCGGTGGGTCAACCTCAACATCGGCCGCGAGACCTTCGTCGGCCTGACCGGGCACCTGGTGCAGAAGACGATGGATGCCACGCGCCGCACGCTGCGCGATGCCGGCGTTGCCCTGGGCGCCGTCGATGGCGTGGTCCTGGTGGGTGGCGCCACGCGCATGCCGCACCTGCGCGAGGCGGTCGCCGATTTCTTCGGCCAGCCGCCGCTGGTCGACCAGGATCCCGACCAGGTCGTGGCGCTGGGCGCGGCCATGCAGGCCAACCTGCTGGCCGGCAACCGCGCCGGCGCCGACGAATGGCTGCTGCTGGACGTCATCCCGCTGTCGCTGGGCCTCGAGACCATGGGGGGGCTGGTCGAGAAGATCGTCCCGCGCAATTCCACCATCCCGACGGCGCGTGCCCAGGACTTCACCACCTTCAAGGACGGCCAGGGCGCCATCGCGGTGCACGTGGTGCAGGGCGAGCGCGAGCTCGTCGACCATTGCCGCTCGCTGGCGCGCTTCGAGCTGCGCGGCATACCGCCGCTGCCGGCCGGTGCCGCGCGCGTGCGGGTGCGTTTCCAGGTGGATGCCGACGGCCTGCTGTCGGTGAGCGCCACCGAGCTGTCCACCGGGCTCGAAGCCTCGGTGGTGGTCAAGCCCTCGTACGGACTGAGCGACGAGGACATCACGCGCATGCTGGCCGAATCCATCGGCGCGGCCGACGAGGACCGCAATGCGCGCATGCTGCGCGAGCAGCAGGTCGAGGCGCAACGGATGCTCGATGCCGCGCAGGCGGCGTTGCGCGCCGACGGTGACCTGCTCGAGGAGGCCGAGCGCGCCGCGATCGGCGCGGCGATGGAGCAGCTGGCGCGGGCCGTCGACGGCGGCAGCACCGAGGCGATCGCCGCCGGCAACGCCCGGCTGGCGGCGGCCACCGAGAATTTCGCGATGCAGCGGATGAACCGCTCGATACGCGCCGCGCTTACCGGTGCGCGCGTCGACGACGTGCTCGCGCCGGCCGTGCCGCAGGCCGCGCGCTAGCCATGCCGACGATACGCGTGCTGCCGCACGAGGACATCTGCCCGCAGGGCGCGAGCATCATCGCGCCGCGCGGCCAGAGCGTGTGCCGGGCCCTGCTGGAGGCGGGCGTGCCCATCGAACACGCCTGCGAACTGTCGTGCGCGTGCACGACCTGCCATGTCATCGTACGCGAGGGTTTCGAGTCGCTGGCGCCCTCCGAGGAGGACGAGGACGACCTGCTCGACAAGGCCTGGGGGCTGACGCCGCTGTCGCGCCTCTCGTGCCAGGCGATCGTCGCGGGCAGCGATCTCGTCATCGAGATCCCGCGCTACTCGATCAACCAGGTCAAGGAGGGCAAGTAGGCCATGGCGCACGCACTGCACTGGACCGACACGCTCGACATCGCGCTGGCCCTGGTCGACGCCCATCCCGACGTGGATCCGCGCGCCATACGGTTCACCGACCTGCATCGCTGGGTCTGCGCGCTCGACGGTTTTGCCGACCCGCCCGAACGTTCCAACGAGAAGATCCTCGAGGCGATACAGGCAGCCTGGATCGAGGAGCGCTGAGGCGCCGGCGCGGCGCGCGCCTCAGGGCTTGGGCCGCACCTGGGGCAACTTGCCTTCATCGAGCGCGGCCAGCACCGCCCCCGGGTTCATCGCGTGCTGCATCGCCGCGGCATCGGCGTCATGGCGGTCGCGCACATTGGGCAGGTCGCGCCGCAGTTCCTCGACGAGATGGATGAGCTTGGCGACCTTCTGCTCGGTGAGCAGCGTCACCTTGAGGTCCAGGTGGGCGCGCTGCTCGGCCAGCCGCGCCAGGCGATTCTGGCGCGTGAGGACGATAGCCGCGGTGAGCAGGCCGCCCAGGCCGATGATGCCCTGCAGCCAGGAGTACGGGGCGGAGTCGAAGGGCCTGGCGCCGCTGCGCGCCAGCACGGCATTGGCCAGTATCCACAACGCGACGAAGACGAGTATGAGACCCAGGAAGGCGGGTTGGCCCAGCAGATGGCTGGTGCGCTCCAGCAGGCGCTGCGGGGCGGTGATCTTCTCTTCCTCGCGTGCGTAGAAATCGAGCACAGCCTCGATGTTCTGGCTGCTGGGATCGGCTCCGCTGTCGGCAACGACGACGGACGGGTGCCTTCCCGCTGCGCCCGTCAATGCAGCACCGTTCCCGGATAGGCCTGCAGCAGGCTCATGGCGATACGCCAGCCCGCGTCGGGGCACACGTAGCGTCCGCCGGCGGCGACGCTGCGTATGGCCGCGATGAGCGCGGTGGCGCCGTCGGCCCTGGCGACATAGCCGTCGACGCCGGCCTCGAGGAATTCCAGCGCGATCTCGGGCGCGATCGAATCGGCCAGCACCAGCGTGCGGATGCGCGGCCGGATCTGCTTGAGGTCGGCCAGCGTCTGCATCGCGTCATCGCTGCCCGCCAGATCGAGCAGCACGATGTCGATTTCATGGCGGCACACGGCCGCAACGCTGGTTTCGTAGCCGTCCGAGGTGACCGGCACGGCGATCTCGCCGACGGTGCCGAGCAGGCGCCGCAGCGTGTCGCGGGAGTGTTCCTGGCGGTCGACGATCAGGATCTGCGTCATGGGATGTCGCTTTCGGCGGGCGCGATCCGACCACTGCGGCACGAGGCCCGGCATCGGTGCCGGCCGCATTGCGTGCGCCTGCCCTGCCAGCGTAGCCCGGCGCCGGCCTGGATTCCGTGCGTCAACGCACGGATCGCGAGGCGTGCGTGCGGCCGCCGCCGGTTCAGTCGTAGCCGCGGCGCAACAACGAATCGAGCGTCGCCAGGCCGGCCTCGACCGTGAATTCGCCGCGTTCGATGGCGGCCACCACCGCCGCCACCGGCCGGGTCTCGAAGCGCGCCACCTCGCCGTCCTGGTTGGCCACGAGCGCATCGGCGGGCAGGTCGACGTCGAAGACGTGCACGGCTTCGGCCAGCGTGCCCTCCGCGATCGGCCGGCGCACCGATATGCGAGCCCCGGCAGTAAGGGCCATGCCGTCGACGCGGATTCCGGCTTCCTCGAAGGCCTCGCGCGCCAGCGCCTCGCGCACGCTCTCGCCGCTGGCGATCATGCCGCCGGCCAGGTTGTCCCACATTCCCGGATCGACGCGCTTGTGCGTGGCCCGCTGGGCGACGACCAGGTCGCCGCCTGCGGTGTAGCCGTTGAGGTGGACCGAGTAGGTGGTGATGCCCAGCACGCGCACCGCGCAGCGGTCTATCCAGGCCAGGGCCGGCGCATCGGGTTCCGCGCGGATGTCGAGGTTCTCGTCGCGCCAGGCGCTGACCAGGCCCAGTTCGAGCAGCCGCGCCGCCAGCGCCTGCAGGCGCTCCGAGCGCGCGGCGATATCGAGCTGCGGATCGCGCAACTCGAGCAGTCCGCCGCGCAGCACCAGGCCCTCGACGTCGCGCGCCAGCCGGTCGGCCAGGGCCGGCGGCAGGCTGCCGCAGGCCTGGCGCGCGACCACCAGGCTGACCGCATCGGCGGCCGGCGCCAGGCGTGCCGTGGCCAGGATGCGGGCCTGCAGCGACCGGAGCGCGCCCGCCACGCGGATCACTCCGGCCGCATGTGCGGGAAGAGGATCACGTCGCGGATATTGGCGACGTCGGCCAGCAGCATGACCAGGCGGTCGATGCCCACGCCGCAACCGGCGGTCGGCGGCATGCCGTATTCGAGCGCGCGGATGTAGTCGGCGTCGTAGTACATCGCCTCCTCGTCGCCCGCGGCCTTGGCCTCGACCTGGCGCTGGAAGCGCTCGGCCTGGTCCTCCGGATCGTTGAGTTCGGAAAAGCCGTTGGCCGTCTCGCGCCCGGCGATGAACAGCTCGAAGCGCTCGGTGATCTGCGGGTTCGCATCCGAAGCGCGCGCCAGCGGCGAGACTTCGGCGGGGTAGTCGACGATGAAGGTCGGCTGCACCAGGCGCGATTCGGCCACCTCCTCGCAGAGCATCAGCTGCAGGGCGCCGGTGCCGGCGGCGGCGGCCGGCTCCGCGCCCAGCCGCGCCAGCTCGGCGCGCAGCCATGCGGCATCGCCCAGCGGCTGCGAGGCGTACTGCGGCGCCTGCGCGACAATGGCCTCGGCGACCCGCAGGCGGGCGAAGGGCTGCGCCAGGTCGATCGTCTGGCCCTGGTACTGCAGCGTCGCGCTGCCGGTGCTGGCGATGGCCACGCTGCGCAGCAGCTGCTCGGTGAAGTCCATCATCCAGCGCACGTCGTGGTAGGCGGCGTAGAACTCGAGCATCGTGAACTCGGGGTTGTGCCGCGGGCTGATGCCTTCGTTGCGGAAGTTGCGGTTGATCTCGAACACCCGCTCCATGCCGCCCACGACCAGGCGCTTGAGGTAGAGCTCGGGCGCGATGCGCAGGTACATGTCGATGTCGAGCGCATTGTGGTGGGTCGCGAAGGGCTTGGCCGTGGCGCCCCCGGGAATCACCTGGAGCATCGGCGTCTCGACCTCGAGGAAATCGTGCTCGACGAGGAACTGCCGGACCGCGGCCACGGCGCGGGCGCGGATGCGAAAGGTCGCGCGCGTCGATTCATTGACGATGAGGTCGACATAGCGCTGGCGGTGGCGCTGTTCCTGGTCGGCGAGGCCATGGAACTTGTCGGGCAGGGGACGCAGCGCCTTGGCCAGCAGGCGCAGCCCGCGGCAGCGCACCGACAGCTCGCCGCGCTTGGTCTTGAACAGCACGCCGGTGGCCGCGACGATGTCGCCGATGTCCCAGTGGCGGAAGGCCTCGTGCGCCTCGGCGCCGGCGTCCTCGTCGTTGACGAAGAACTGGATGCGCCCGGAGCCGTCCTGGATGGTGGCGAAGCTGGCCTTGCCCATCAGGCGCTTGAGCATGAGGCGGCCGGCCACCGCCACCTGCACGCCCTGCTGCGCCAGCGCCTCGGTCTCCACGCCGTCGTAGGCGGCATGCAGCGGCGCGGCCAGGTGGGTGCGCACGAAGTCGTTGGGGAAGGCCGGTCCCAGGGCGCGCAACGCGGCGAGCTTGGCGCGGCGCTCGGCGAACACCTGGTTGTCGTCCGGCGGATCCGGGGGCTGGTTCGAGGGGTTGGTCACGGGATTCCCTGTGGAGGTGAGGGCGCCGGCGCTACACGCCCTGCTTGAGGCTGGCCGAGATGAAGTCGTCGAGGTCGCCGTCGAGCACGCCCTGGGTATTGCCGATCTCGACGTTGGTGCGCAGGTCCTTGATGCGCGACTGGTCGAGCACGTAGGAGCGGATCTGGTGGCCCCAGGCGATGTCGGTCTTGGACGCTTCGAGCGCGTTCTGCTCGACCATGCGCTTGCGCATCTCGAGCTCGTACAGGCGCGACTTGAGCATGGCCATGCACTCGGCGCGGTTGCGGTGCTGCGAGCGGTCGTTCTGGCTCTGCACCACGGTATTGGTCGGGAGATGCGTGATGCGCACCGCCGATTCGGTCTTGTTGACGTGCTGCCCGCCGGCGCCCGAGGCGCGATAGACGTCGATGCGCAGGTCGGCCGGGTTGATGTCCACCTCGACGGTGTCGTCGACCTCGGGATACACGAACACGCTGGCAAAGGACGTGTGGCGCCGTGCGTTCGAATCGAAAGGCGACTTGCGCACCAGCCGGTGCACGCCGGTCTCGGTGCGCAGCATGCCGAAGGCATAGGGCCCGGTGATCTTGAGGGTCGCGCTCTTGATGCCGGCCACTTCGCCGGCCGACTCCTCGAGCAGCTCGGCCTTGAAATCCTTGCGCTCGGCGTAGCGCAGGTACATGCGCTCGAGCATCGCGGCCCAGTCCTGCGCTTCGGTGCCGCCGGAGCCGGCCTGCACGTCGAGGAAGCAGTTGTTCGGGTCGAGCGGATTGTTGAACATCCGCTGGAATTCCAGTTCGGCTATCTGCCTGCCCAGCGACTCCACGTCGGCGCCGATCGACTGCAACGTCGCATCGTCGCCTTCGGTGCGCGTCAGCTCGAACAGTTCCGCGGCATCGCCCAGTTCGCCGGTGATGCGGCGCATGCGCGTGACGACGTCATCGAGGAGCTTCTTCTCCTTGCCCAGTTCCTGGGAGCGCTTCTGGTCGCTCCAGACGTCCGGCGCCTCGAGCGCCTGCGCCAGTTCTACCAGGCGTTTTTCCTTGGCATCGACGTCAAAGGTACCTCCGCAGCTCGCCGAGGCGGGCATTGAGATCGGAGAGGGTGGCGGCGATGTGGTTCAGCTGTTCTGCTTCCATGGAGCTTCCTGCGGGACGCGCGGCGTTGGGATGGGCTGCAAGGACTGCTTGCGGTGGAGGGCAATTATACGGGCGGTGCCGGGGGCGGGCCGGTGCCGCTAGCCCATCTGTTCGACGATGAGCGCCAGGCGCCGCTGGCCGCGGAACTCGTCGATCGTCGGGCGGTAGGCCAGGCGCACCCGGTCGGGCAGCGATTCGACGCGGCGGAACCACATCGCCGGCCAGCGCCGCCCGTCCAGTTCCAGCGTCAGCTTGAGGTGCGCGTCCTTGACGAGGCGCTGCTCGATCACGGCGAACTCGTTGGCGAACAGCGGTTCGGCGAAACCCTGGCCCCAGACGATGCGGTCGCAGGCCTCTACCAGCGAGTGCGTGATCTCGTCGCCGGCCAGCGCGCCGTCTACCGCCAGGGTGCGCGCGTACAGGCCGGCATCGCTGGTGTCGCGCGCCGCCTGCTCGAAGGCCCGGGTGAAATCGGCCAGCGCGGCCGCCGGAATGGTCAGGCCCGCGGCCATCGCGTGGCCGCCGAAGCGCGTCACCAGGCCGGGTTGGCGCTTGGTCACGCGGTCGAGCGTGTCGCGCAGGTGCACGCCTTCGATCGAACGGCCGGAGCCGCGCAGCGCGTCGGTGCCGGCGCGGGCGAAGGCGATCGTCGGACGGTGATGGCGCTCCTTGACGCGCGAGGCGATCAGGCCGACCACGCCGGGGTGCCAGCCGTCGCGGAATATCGTGATGGTGCGCTGCTGCGCCAGGCCGCCGGTTGCGCCGTCGAGGCCGCATTCGCGCTCGGCCGCGTCCAGGTCGATCTGCGCGTCGGCCTGCATGTCGGCCTCGATCTGGCGCCGTTCGCGGTTGAGCGCGTCGAGGCGCTGCGCCAGCACCAGCGCCTGGTCCGGGTCGTCGCAGAGCAGGCACTCGATGCCCTGGGTCATGTCGGTGAGCCGCCCGGCCGCGTTGACCCGCGGTCCGATGGCAAAGCCCAGGTCGGCGGCGCGGGCCGCGCGCGGTTCGCGGCCGGCGACGCGGAACAGCGCGGCCAGGCCGGCCTGCATCGCGCCGCGGCGGATGCGTTCCAGGCCCGCCTGCACCAGGATGCGGTTGTTGCGGTCCAGGCGCACGAGGTCCGCCACCGTGCCCAGCGCGACCAGGTCCAGCAGGCAGTCGAGTCGCGGCTGCGTGGACTCGTCGAAGCGGCCGCGATTGCGCAGCTCGGCGCGCAGCTGCAGCAGCACGTAGAACATGACGCCCACGCCGGCCAGGTTCTTCGAGTCGAAGCTGCAGCCGGGCTGGTTCGGGTTGACGATGGCCTTGGCCGCCGGCAGGCGGTCGGCCGGCAGATGGTGGTCGGTGATCAGCACGTCTATGCCCAGCGCGTTGGCGCGATCCACGCCGTCGATGCTGGCGATGCCGTTGTCGACCGTGATCAGCAGGTCGGGCTTGCCTTGCGCGGCCAGGTCGACCAGTTCCGGGGTCAGGCCGTAGCCGTACTCGAAGCGATTGGGCACCAGGTAGCCCACCTGGGCGCCCATCAGGCGCAGCCCGCGCACGGCGACCGCGCAGGCCGTGGCCCCGTCGCAGTCGTAGTCGGCCACGACCAGCAGGCGGCGCTGCTGCGCGATCGCGTCGGCCAGCAGGCGGGCGGCGGCGTCGAGCTGGTACATGGTCGCGGGTGCCTGCATCTGCCGCGTGCTCAGGGCCAGGTCGGCCTCGCCGGTGATGCCGCGCGCGGCCAGGGCGCGCGCCAGCGGCGCCGGCACGCCCAGCGCCTGCAGCCGGCGTGCGGTAGCCGGATCGAAATCGCGCACGCGAAAGACGGCGCTCATGCGGCCAGCGCTCCGGGCAGCGCGTCGGCCGGCGCAGGCTCGGCGAGCCAGCGCTCGAGCACGACCGCGGGCGGGTGGGCATGCGCGCGCAGGCGTCGCCACCACGGCGCCTGCAACGGCAGGCCGATGGTTCGCGCCTGCGCGGCGCCGCACAGCACGAGATCGAAGCGGCGTGCGCCGGCCGCCCGCGCCGCCTGCAGTTCCGCTTCGAGTTGCGCCTCCACGGCGCCCAGGCGCTCGAGCCACGATTCCCAGGCCTGGTGCGCGAAGGGCACGAACAGCGCGCGGCACAGCGCCAGCACGTCGGCCCCCGGGGCGATCGGCGCGCCGCCCGCGCCGGCCAGCATCCAGCCGTGCAGCGCGGCGCTCTCGGCGCTGGCCGGGTCGACACGCAGCGTGCGCGCGGACACGTGGTGCAGGCGGCGCCACGCGCCACCGCCATGCAGCCACAGCGCGTTGGCGGTGCGCGCCCCGGCGGTCTCGCGTTGCTCGCTGGTGCGGCTGGCGTGCCAGCTCATCTGGATCTCATTGCCCAGCACGCGCCAGCGCCGCGCATCGCCGCGCCGGCCGGTGTCCACCGGCAAGCGCTCCTGCACCGATTGGCCCAGCACGGCATCGAGCGACCAGGTCTTGAGCTGCAGCGCTTCGGCCGAGCGCAGGAACCAGCGGCCGCCGCGCACGTGCAGCTGCAGCGACGGGGCGCCGCCGGTCTCGGCCGCCAGTACCGCGTTGGCCCGTTCCAGCAGCTCGTCGGTCTCCGGTTCCGTCAATGGCGCATCGCCCAGGTCGGTGACGACGAAATGGTCGCGGGCGATCGCCAGGTGCACGGGTTCGCAGTGGGCGATCCAGGCGTCGTCGTCGCCGGCTGGGGCCGCGCCGTCGGCCGATGCGCCGCGCCAGCAGTAAGGCGCGGTCGCCAGGTCGGTGTCGTCGAGCCCGAGATCCTGCGCCAGCCAGCGCCAGTGCGCGGCCGCGGTGTGCGCACCCGACGGCGCACCGGCGTCGGCGCGCGCCACGGGCGGCAACGGCCGCGCCAGCGCGAGCTGCTGGACCAGGCTGGGGACGCGCATGGCGCGCGCCAGTTCCGGCGCCAGTCGCGGCGGGAGCAGGGCGCCCGGTACGAGCAGGGTCCAGTTCATGGGGCCAGTGTAATGCCGGCTGCGCGCGGTCCGCGGCCGCGACGGCACGCCTCGGGCGGCGCCGACGCATTTGCAACAAAAGACTACGATCCGGGCCGACAGTTGCAATTGGATACCGCGTGCCGGTGGCCGTGGTCCGCGAAATGGACCACGCTGCGTTAGGGAGTAGCCATGCAGACGAATCACCCGAGGAGTTCCGTGTTGCCAATGCCGCCCCGCGCCTTGCTGTGCGCCGCCGCACTGCTGACGGCCTGTGCCGGCGGCCCCGCCGCGGCGCCGCCGGCTGGCGCCGCACCCGCCGGGGCCGCACCGGCGCTTGCCGGCGCCATGGGCGATCCGGTGCTGCTGCTCGACCGGCTGACCTGGGGCGCCAACAGCACCGATTACGAGCAGATGCGCGCGGCCGGCACGCAGGCCTGGCTGGAGGCGCAATTGCGCCCTGACCCGGCGGCACCGCTGCCGCCGGCCATCGCCGATCAGGTCGCGGCGATGAGCATCACGCGCCAGCGGCTGCCCGAACTGGTGTACGCCCTCGAGGTCCAGCGCAAGGCCGCCGATGCCCTGCCCGACGAGGCGGCGCGCAAGGCCGCCCAGCACGATTACCAGCTCGAGCTCAACCGCCTTGGCCGCGAAGCGGCGGTGCGCGAGCTGCTGCGCGACCTGTATTCGCCCAAGCAGCTGCAGGAGCAGATGACCTGGTTCTGGGTCAATCATTTCAATGTCCATCAGCAAAAGCACCTGATCCGGGCGATGGCGGGCGACTACGAGGACGGCCTGCGCGCCCATGCGCTGGGGCGGTTTCGCGACCTGCTCGCGGCCAGCGCGCGGCATCCGGCGATGCTCAGCTACCTGGACAATGCGCAGAACGCGGCCAAGCACGTCAACGAGAACTACGCCCGCGAATTGCTCGAGCTGCACACCCTGGGCGTCGACGGCGGCTATACCCAGCACGACGTGCAGGAACTGGCGCGCGTGCTCACCGGTTTCGGCGTGAGCCACGACGATCCGGCCGCCAGCGAGCGGCCCAAGCTGCGGCGCGAACTCGCCGGCCAGTACGTGCGCGAAGGGCTGTTCGAGTTCAATCCCAACCGGCACGACTACGGCGACAAGGTGGTGCTGGGCCAGACCATCACCGGGCGCGGGCCGGCCGAGCTCGACGAGGTGCTGGACCTGCTCAGCCGCCACCCGTCGACCGCGCGCAACGTGTGCCGCAAGCTGGCACGCTTCCTGGTGGCCGACGAACCGCCGCCGGCACTGGTGGACGAGATGTCGCGGGCATTCCTGCGCAGCGATGGCGATATCGCCACGGTCCTGCGGGTGGCGATCGCGGCGCCGGCCTTCCGCGCGTCGCTGCACAAGGATTTCAAGGACCCGGTGCACTACGTGGTCTCGGCCGTGCGACTGGCCTACGACAGCAAGCCGATCGTCAATGCCGGTCCGATGGTGAACTGGCTCAACCGCCTGGGCGAGGCGCCTTTCAACCACCAGACGCCCGACGGCTACTCGCTGGCCGAGTCGGCCTGGGACGGCCCCGGGCAGATGGCGGTGCGCTTCGAGATCGCCAAGGCGATCGGCACCGGCAGCGCCGGCCTGTTCAAGACCGATGGGCCCAATCCGTCGGAACGACCGGCGTTCCCGCAGTTGGCCAACGCGATGTACTACCAGAGCACGCAGGCCCGGCTGGCGCCCGCCACGCGCCAGGCGCTCGACCAGGCGCAGTCGCCGCAGGAGTGGAACCTGCTGCTGCTGAGCTCCCCCGAATTCATGATGCGGTGACGACCGCGGACCGCACGCTGGAACGAACGCAAGGACAAGCCATGGACCGTCGCACGATACTTCGCACGCTGGCGGCACTGCCGCTCACGACCTTGCGCCTGGGCGCCTACGCGGCACCGGCGGCCGGGTCGAAGTTCCTGCTGGTCTTCCTGCGCGGCGGCCTCGACACCGCGAGCCTGCTGGTACCGGTGGGATCCGAGTTCTACTACCGCGTGCGCCCCGACATCGCCATCGCCCGCCCCGGAACCCAGGCGGACGCGGCATTGCCGCTCGATGCCAGCTGGGGCCTGCATCCGGTGCTGGGCGATACGCTGTTGCCCCTGTACCAGCGCAAGGAGCTGGCCTTCGTCGCCTTTGCCGGGACCGAGGACGTCTCGCGCAGCCATTTCGAGACCCAGGACAGCATAGAGCTGGGCCAGCCGCTGGTCGGGACACGCGACTTCGCCTCGGGCTTCCTCAATCGCCTGGTCGCCGCGCTGGGCGGCAGCGGCGGCGCCTGCCGGCCGATCGCGTTCACCGACCAGCTGCCGCTGGTGATGCGCGGCACGCAGGCGATCGGCAACGTCGCCCTGCAGTCGGTCGGCAAGATGGCGCTGGACCCGCGCCAGCGCGACCTGATCGCCGCGATGTACGCGCCGACCCGGTTCTCGGTGCCGGTCGGCGAGGGATTCGCGGTGCGCGAGGAGATCATGAAGGACCTCGCCGACGAGATGGACAGCGCAAGCCGCGGCGCCACGACGACCAAGGGCTTCGAACGCGACGCGCAGCGGATGGGCAAGCTGATGAGCGAGAAGTTCGACCTGGGCTTCATCGACGTGGGCGGGTGGGACACGCACGTCGGGCAGGGCGCCGCCAAGGGCTACCTGGCCACCCGCCTCGAGGAACTGGGGCGCGGCCTGGCGGCGTTTGCCGCGGCCATGGGTCCGGCCTGGCACGACACCACCGTGGTGGTCATGAGCGAGTTCGGGCGCACGATGCGCCAGAACGGCAACCGGGGCACCGATCACGGCCACGGCACCACCTACCTGGTGATGGGCGGCGCGGTACGCGGCGGGCTGGTGGCCGGCGAGCAGCGCGAGATCACCGAGGCGAGCTTATTCCAGAACCGCGACCTGCCGGTGCTCAACGAGTACCGCGCGGTGCTGGGCGGGCTGTTCGCGCGCCAGTTCGGCCTCGCGGCGCGCGACCTGGAGACGGTGTTTCCGGGCGCACGCCCGCGCGACCTGCGCCTGGCCTGAGCGCGGCGCCGGCCGCGTTTCTATAGAATCCGGGCTCGATGACGGCGCGCCACCGCGCGCCGCTTCCAGCAACAGGCCAGCGTCGCCTTGAATATTCCCTACGAAGTGCTCATCGGCCTGCGCTACACGCGCGCCGGCCGACGCGTGCGCCGCCGCAATGCCTTCATCTCGTTCATATCGGCCGCATCGATGGCCGGCATCGCGCTGGGCGTGATGGCGCTGATCGTCGTGCTGAGCGTGATGAACGGCTTCCAGCACGAGGTGCGCGACCGCATGCTGTCGGTGCTGCCGCATATCGAGGTGCAATCGGAGCGCGGCACGCTGAGCGACTGGCCGGCGCTGGTCGAGGCGCTGCGCAAGGTGCCGGAGGTGGTCGCCGCCGCGCCGGTGCTCGAATCGCAGGCGATGTTCGTGCGCGACGGCGTGGTCCGCGGCGCCATGGTCGAGGGCATCGACCCGGCGCTCGAACCGCAGGTATCGGAGGTGCTGCGGCACCTGCAGGGGGCGCCGATCGGCGCGTTGACCGACGGGGGCTTCGGCATCGTGCTGGGCGTGGACCTGGCGCGCGCGCTGGGCGTGGGGCCGGGCGACCAGCTCACGCTGGTGGCGCCGCAGGGCAGCTTCACGCCGGCCGGCGTGCTGCCCCGCGTCAAGCAGTTCCACGTGCTCGCCACCTTCGAATCGGATCACTACGAATACGACAGTGCGCTGGCGGTGATCCACCTGGCCGACGCGCAGCGCGTGTTCCGCCAGGACGGACCCAATGCCGTGCGCCTGCGCATCGCCGACATGCAGGAGGCCCCGCGGGTCGCGCAGCGCCTGACGGCGAGCCTGGGCAGCGACCTGTGGGCGCGCGACTGGACCAGCCAGAACAAGGTGTGGTTCGCCGCCGTCAAGGTCGAGAAACGCATGATGCTGGTGATCCTGACGCTCATCGTCGCCGTGGCGGCCTTCAACCTGGTGTCGACGCTGGTCATGACGGTGACGGAAAAGCAGTCGGACATCGCCATCCTGCGGACGCTGGGCGCCAGCCCGCGCAGCATCATGGCCATCTTCATCCTGCAGGGCGGCCTGATCGGCATACTGGGAACGCTGCTGGGCGTGGCCGGCGGCCTGCTGCTGGCCTGCAACCTGGGGGTCATCGTGCCGGTGATCGAGCGGGCCTTCGGCGTGCATTTCCTCGATCCGTCGATCTACTTCATCAGCGCCTTGCCCTCCGATCCCCAGGCCGCCGACATCGTGCCCATCGTCGTCATCTCGCTGCTGCTGTCGCTGGCCGCGACGCTGTACCCGAGCTGGCGCGCGTCGCGCGTCCAGCCTGCCCAGGCGCTGCGCTATGACTGAAGCGGCCGCCCTGTCCCAGCCGGCCGCGCCGGTGCCGGTCATCGTCGCCCGCGGCGTCATGAAGGCCTATCGCGACGATGGCCTGTCGGTCGAGGTGCTGCGCGGGGTCGACCTGGCGGTGCCGGCCGGCGAGGTGCTGGCCGTGGTCGGCGCTTCCGGCTCGGGCAAGAGCACGCTGCTGCACTGCCTGGGCGGGCTGGACGCCATCGATGCGGGCAGCATCGCGGTCGGCGGCCGCGACCTGGTCACGATGGACGAGACGGCACGCGGCGAACTGCGCAACCGCTACCTGGGTTTCGTCTATCAGTTCCACCACCTGCTGCCGGAGTTCTCGGCGCTGGACAATGTGGCGATGCCGCTGGCGATCCGCCGCTGCGCGCCGGGCGAGCGGCGCGATCGCGCTGCCGCTGCCCTGGCCTCGCTGGGGCTGGGCCACCGCCTCGGGCATTTTCCCGCCGAGCTGTCCGGCGGCGAACGCCAGCGCACGGCGATGGCACGCGCCATCGTGACCCAGCCGCGCTGCATCCTGGCCGACGAACCGACCGGCAACCTGGACCGCGAGACGGCCCACGGCGTGTTCGACCAGTTGCTGGGCCTGGCGCGCACCCTGGGTACGGCCATCGTCATCGTCACCCACGATGCCGAACTGGCCGCGCGCTGCGATCGCATCCTGCGCCTGGTGGACGGCCGGACCTGAAACGCGCGCCGTTGCGCCGATACCGGACGCGGCGCGCGCCGGCCGGGACGCTGGCACTAGACTGCGGCCATGTGGATCGACACCCATTGCCACCTTGACGCGGCCGAGTTCGCCGCTGATCGCGACGCCGTCGTGGCCCGTGCCGTCGCGGCCGGCGTGCGCATGGCGGTGCTGCCGGCCGTCGACGTCGCCGGTTTTGCCGCCGTTGCGGCCTGCGCGCACCGCTATGGCCTGGCCTACGCGCTGGGCATCCATCCGCTGGCCGTGCCGGCCGCCGAACCGGCCCACCTCGATCGGCTGCGGGCTGCCGCGCAGGACGCGCTGGCCGACCCGCGCTTCGTCGGCATAGGCGAGATCGGCCTCGATTTCCTGCCCGGCGCGCCCGACGCCGAACGCCAGGAGTGGTATTACGCCGAGCAGCTCAAGATCGCGGCGCAGCTGCAGCTGCCGGTGATCCTGCACGTGCGCCGCTCGGCCGACCGCCTGCAGTTCCACCTGCGCCGCTGCGCGGTGCGCGGTGGCATCGCCCACGCCTTCAACGGTTCGGCGGTCCAGGCCCAGGGGTTCCTGGACCTGGGCCTGCGGCTGGGTTTCGGCGGCGCAGCCACGTACGACGGTTCGCTGCGCATCCGCGCGCACGCGGCACGCCTGCCTGCCGACGCCATCGTCCTCGAAACCGACGCGCCCGACATACCGCCGCAGTGGCTGCGCGCCGGCGGCGCGGTGCTGCGCAACGAGCCGGCGGAGCTGCCGCGCATCGCCGCGGTGATCGCCGGCCTGCGCAATATCCCGCTCGAGGCGCTGGCCGAGCAGACCGCGCGCAATGCCCGCGCGGCCCTGCCGCGCCTTGCCCACCTGTAGGGGCGCGACCGCACCATGTCACCGGTGCCGCTCGTGCTGGCGGCATACGTGCTCGGCGACCTGGTACTGCAGCAGCATGCCGTACTGCCCGGCTGGCAGGTGTTCGCCGCCTGCGGCGCCGCCGCTGCCGCCCTGGGCGGCGCGGCCCTGGCCTGCCGGCGGCGCAACACCGCGGCGGGCCGGCGCGGTGCACTGGCGCTGGCCTGCGCCGCCGCGCTGTTGCTCGGGTACACGTACTCCGGCGCCTGCGCCGCGTGGCGCCTGGCCGACGCACTGGCCACCGCGGACGAGGGCCGCGACGTACGCGTACGGGGCGTGATTGCCAGCCTGCCGGCGTTCTTCGACGGCGGCACGCGCTTCACCGCGCGCATCGAGCAGGTCGTCGGCGCTGCCGACGGCGGCGCGGCCTTCGCGGTGCCGCGCCAGGTTGCGCTCTCCTGGTACGGCGCCGGCCCGGCCGGCGTGCCGCCCTTGCTGCCCGCGCAGCGCTGGGAATGGACCGTGCGCCTGCATCGCCCGCAGGGCACGGTCAATCCGGCCGGCTTCGACGCGGAAGCCTGGCTGTTCGAGCAGGACATCCGCGCGCAGGGCAGCGTGCGCGGCGGGCCGCACGACGCGCCGCCGCGCCTGCTCGCCGAGCGGGTGTGGCAGTTCGACCCGCTGGTCGATCGCGCGCGCGCGGCGTTGCGGGCGCGCCTGCAGGAGCTGCTGCAGGGGCGCCGCCATGCCAGCGTGATCATCGCGCTGGTGATGGGTGACCAGGGCGGCATTGCCGAGGACGACTGGGCGCTGTTCAACCGCACGGGAATCTCGCATCTCGTGAGCATTTCCGGGCTGCACATCACGATGATCGGCGCGCTGGCGGCCGTGCTGGCCGGTGCTGCCTGGCGGCGCAGTGCTGCGCTGCTGCGCATTGCCACGGTGCCGGTGGCCCGCGCGGTGGCGGCCATCGGCGGCGCTCTGGCCTATTGCCTGCTGGCCGGCTGGGGAGTGCCGGCCCAGCGCACCGTGCTGATGCTCGGTGTCGTGGCGCTGGGGCAATGCCTGCGGGGCCGACCGGGCAGCGCGGCCATACTCGCCTGGGCCGCGGCGCTGGTCTGCGCCTGGGATCCCTGGGCCGTGCTGGCGTCGGGGTTCTGGCTGTCCTTCGGCGCCGTCGCCTGCATCTTCCTGGTCACCAGCGGCCGCCTGGTGGCGGCGCCGGGCTGGCGCGCGGCCCTGCGCGAAGCCGTGCGGATCCAGGCGGCGATCACCGTCGGCCAGGTGCCGCTCACGCTGGCCATCTTCGGCCAGGTCTCGCTGGTCGCGCCCATCGCCAATGCGCTGGCCATTCCGCTGGTGAGCTACCTGGTGGCGCCACTCGCACTGGCCGGGGCGGCGCTGGCCGCCTGCGGCGCCGTCGCCGCGCCGCTGGCCGGTGCGCTGCTGGTCGGCGCCGAACGGGTGTTCGGCCTGCTGGCAACGGTCCTGCAGGTGCTCGCCAGCGCCCACTGGTCGTGGTTTGCCCTGCCATTGCCGCCGACCTGGACGCTGGCGGTCGCCGGCGCCGGCTGTGCCTGGCTGCTCGCGCCGCCGGGCTGGCCGCTGCGCGCCCTGGGGATATGCGGCCTGCTGCCGCTGTTCGTCTGGCCGGTCGAGCGGCCGGGCCCGGGCGAGCTGTGGGTCAGTGCGCTCGATGTCGGCCAGGGGATGAGCATCGTGCTCGAATCGGCCGACCGGGTCGTGGTCTTCGACGCCGGGCCGCGCTATTCACCGGAGGCCGACGCCGGCAACCGCGTCATCGTGCCGTACCTGCGGGCCCGCGGCCTGCGCCGCGTCGACGCGCTGATCGTCTCGCATCCGGACATCGACCACGCCGGTGGCGCGCTGTCGCTGTTGCGGGCGCTGCCGGTGGACCGCGTGTGGACCTCGGTGGAACCCGGACACCGGCTGCTCGGGGACACGGTGGCGCGCACGCGCTGCGAAGCCGGCCAGCAGCTGGACCTGGGAGAACTGCGGCTGGAGATGCTGCATCCGACCGGTGCGCTGTACGCGCAGCCGCGCGCCAGCACCAATGCGCGCAGCTGCGTCGTGCTGGCGAGCCTGGGTGCGCAGCGCGTGCTGCTCACCGGCGACATCCCGGCGCAGCAGGAGGCGCGGCTGCTCGAGCGGGCCGCAGCGCAGGCACGCAGCCTGCGGGTCGCGCTGCTGGTCGCGCCGCACCACGGCAGCCACAGCTCCTCGAGCGAGGCGCTTATCGCGGCCACCGCGCCGCGCTGGGTGTCGATGCAGGTGGGCTACCGGAACCACTACGGCCACCCGCATGCCGAAGTGCTGGAGCGTTACCGCGCCCATCGCGTGTCGATCGAGCGTTCCGACCAGCAAGGCGCGGTACAGTGGAGACTTGGCCCGCGGCTTGGCGCGCAACCCGGCCCGCGCATCGACCAATGCCCTGGCCCGTGCCCCGGCCCGGAAGGCGGCGTCATACTGCGCTGGCGCCGCGACCACGCCCGTTACTGGTACAACCAGCCGGAGGAGGCACCCGCCATCGGGGCCGCATCCCCTTGCCGAGGAATTTGCCGATGACCGAACCGCTACAGGGAGCCGTGCAGTGCCTGAGTCCTGGCGGCCTGCACACGATGCGCTACGTGCAGTGGGGCGAGCCGCGCAATCCGCGCGTGCTGCTCTGCGTGCATGGGCTGGCGCGCACCGGGCGCGATTTCGACCGACTGGCGCAGGTCCTGGCGCGCGACTACCGCGTCGTCTGCCCCGATATCGCCGGGCGCGGCCGCAGCGACTGGCTGCGCGATCCGATGCACTACCAGATCAACCAGTACGCGGCGGACCTCGTCACCCTGATCGCACGGCTGGACGTCGAACAGGTGGCCTGGCTGGGCACGTCGATGGGCGGCCTCATCGGCATCGGCCTGGCCGGGATGCCCCGGTCGCCGATCGCGCGCCTGATCCTCAACGACGTGGGGCCGCACCTGGAACTGGCCGGCCTGATGCGCATCGGCGCCTACGTCGGCAAGCCGGTGCGATTTGCCACGCTGGAGGAAGCCGTCGAGTACAACCGCGGCATCGCAGCGGGCTTCGGCATGCGCGATGATGCCGAATGGCGCGAGATCACCGCCTCGGCGCTGCGCCGCGACGGCGATGGCTACGTGCTGCACTACGATCCGGCCATCAGCGTGCCGCTGCGCGCATTGACGCCGGAGCAGGTGCTGGCGGGCGAGCAACTGCTGTGGCAGCTGTACGACGGCATCGCCTGCCCGACGCTGCTGTTGCGCGGCGAGAATTCCGACCTGCTCAGTGCCGCGGCGGCGGCGCAGATGAGCGCGCGCGGCCCGCGGCCGCGCGTGGTGACGATACCCGGCGTCGGCCATGCGCCGATGTTCTTCGACGCCGCGCAGATCGAGGTCGTGCGCGATTTCCTCGCAGCTGCCGCCACGGTTTCCTAGCGCCGCTTCACGCGCCGGCGGGCGGCACGGCGCCGGCGCCGCCATCGAGCCGGTAGAAGCGGCGCAACTGCTCGTGCCAGGCGGGGAAGGCCGAGGCCAGGCCCTGCGGCTGCACGAAGAGCGCCTCGCTCGACACCGCGAAGAACTCGGCTGGATCGGTGGCCGCGTACGGATCGAGCGGCAGGTGTGCGTAATACGGGTCGGCGGCGGGCGACTCCGGATCGACGTCGGCGGGCAGTTCGCTGTCGGTGAGGTCGAGCTCCGCGCAGAAGCGTTCGTAGGCATCGTCGAGCACCCGTGCCCAGGCGCCGCGGTCGAGCCCGGCGTGCAGGCGCCGGTCCAGCGGGGGAATGCCGTCGGCGCTGCCGTCGAGCAGGTCCAGCGTGTGCGCGAACTCATGGATGACGACATTGCCGGCGATCCGCTCGTCCGCGGGTCCATCGGCATGCCCGGGCGCCGGCGCGCTGTCGGCCCAGGAAAGCACGACCGGGCCGCCGTCCCAGGCCTCGCCGGCCAGTTCCTCGTCGGATTCGCGTTCCAGTCCGTTGTCTTCCTGGATCCGGCGGCGGACCCGGAAGCGCGCGGGGTAGACGACGATGCCGTGCCAGCCGCGGTACCAGGCCAGGCCCAGGTGCAGGACCGGCAGGCAGGCCTGCGCGGCGATGTGCAGTTCCATCTCGGCGGTGAGCGTCAGTCCGGCCGCGCCGGTCATCGCCTTCTGGCCCAGGAACTGGCCGCACAGCGCGCGCAGGCGCAGCCGTTGCGGCGCCGCCAGCTGCAGCAGCGGCGCGAAGCGATGCAGCTGCGCCTCCCAGAGCGGGTCCGGAATGGCCGCGGCGCGCGGCTCCAGGAAACGACGTAGCTTGTTGAGCAAGGGAATAAGCCTGCGGCACTTTTTCCGTAGCGTACCGGACTAAAATCCACGCACATGGGTACGCCTACACCCGCTTCCACCGCCGACGCCGCTGCCCGGAGCGCACTGCCGGTGCCGGCGGCCGGCCCCGACCAGGCGCGGGCGCTGGCCTTTCCGCTGTACGCCGATCGCACGCTCGAGACCGGCGAGCCGCTGCGCGAGCATGCGCAGGCCATGGCCGCCATCGTCGAGGCGGTGCGTCCCGACCGGGACCTGCTCACCGCCGCCTACCTGTTCGCCGTGCACGACGTCGTGCGCGATGCCGATCGCTGGCTGCGCGGCAATTTCGGCGCCGCGGTGGCGCAACTGGTCGCCGACCTGCGCCAGCTGCGCCACCTGTCCGATTCGGTGCGCACGCGCATGCGCGCGGGCGGCCAGCCGGCCGGCGCCGCGCCCGAAGGCCAGGACGAGGCGCTGCGCCGCATGCTGCTGGCGATGGTCAACGACCTGCGCGTGGTGCTGCTGCGGCTGGCCTCGCGCCTGCAGACGCTGCGCTACCTGGCCGCGCATCGCAAGGCCGGCGTCGAGACCTATGCGCGCGAGACGCGCGCGCTGTACGCGCCGCTGGCCAATCGCCTGGGGATCTGGCAGTTCAAGTGGGAACTCGAGGACCTGGCGCTGCGCTTCCTCGAGCCGGACGTCTACCAGCGCGTGGCCCGCCTGCTCGAGGAGAAGCGCGGCCAGCGCGAGGAGCGCGTCGAATCGGCCGTCGCCGGCCTGGAGGCGGCGCTGCGCGAGGCCGGCATCGGCGCGGCGGTCAGCGGCCGCCCCAAGCACATCGCCAGCATCGCGGCCAAGATGAGCGCCAAGGACCTGGAGTTCGAGCGGGTCTTCGACCAGCGCGCGCTGCGGGTGGTGGTCGAGCGGGTCTCCGATTGCTATGCGGTCCTCGACCTGGTCCATCAGCGCTGGCGCCCGCTGGAGGGCGAATTCGACGACTACATTGCCCGGCCCAAGGCCAACGGCTACCAGTCGCTGCATACGGTCGTCGAGGACGTCGACGGCAAGCCGCTGGAGATCCAGATCCGCACGCGCGCCATGCATGAACAGGCCGAGCTCGGCGTGGCCGCGCACTGGCGCTACAAGGAGGCCGCGCCCGACGACAAGGCCGAATCGGAGAAGATCGCCTGGTTGCGGCGCCTGCTCGACTGGCAGCGCGAGGTCGATCCGGGCGAACGGCCGGAGGCGGCCGACCGGGTCTACGCGGTGACGCCGCAGGGCCGCGTGGTCGAACTGCCGCAGGGCGCCACCGCCATCGATTTCGCCTACCACGTGCACACCGACCTGGGCCACCGCTGCCGCGGCGCGCGCGTCGACGGGGCGCTGGTCTCGCTCAACACGCCGCTGCGCACCGGACAGACGGTGGAGATCATGAGCGCGCGCAGCGGCGGGCCGAGCCGCGACTGGCTCAATCCGGAACTGGGATTCCTGGCCGGGGCGCGCGCCCGCGCCAAGGTGCGGCAGTGGTTCAATGCCCAGGAACACGAACAGTCGGTAGCGGCCGGGCGCGACCTGATCGCGCGTGAGCTGCAGCGCCTGGGGCGCACCGCGGTGTCGCACGAGGACCTGGCCCGCCGGCTCGGCTTCGCATCGGCCGAGGAGCTGTGCGCGGCGGCCACGAAGGACGAATTCAGCCTGCGCAGCATCGAACAGGCCCTTGCCGGCCCGACCGTCGCCACCGAGGCGCCGGCACTGCTGCTCGACCGGCCGCGCCAGGCCTCGACGGCCGGCGGCCGCGGTTCGGTGCTGGTGGTCGGGGTCGATTCGCTGCTGACCTCGCTGGCCCGTTGCTGCCGGCCGATACCGCCCGACCCCATCATCGGTTTCGTCACCCGCGGCCGGGGCATCTCGGTGCACCGCGCCTCGTGCAGCAACGCCCGCGGCCTGATGGAGCGCCAGCCCGAGCGCCTCATCGAGGTCCAATGGGAGGGCGCCGGCGGGCGCGATGCGGCCGCCTATCCGGTCGAGGTGGTGGTGCTCGCCAACGACCGCCAGGGCCTGCTGCGCGACATCAGCGAGGTCTTCGCGCGCGAAAAGCTCAATGTAATCGGCGTCAACACGCACAGCCAGCGCGACCAGGCGCAGATGAGCTTCACGATCGAGGTGCCCGACGGCGCGGCGCTGCGCCGTTCGCTCGCGCAACTGGCGGAAGTGAAGGGCGTGCTGATCGCGCGGCGCAAATGAGGCGCTGTTGCGCTGGCGCTCACCCTGGCGCTCACCCTCACCCTGGCCCTCTCCCGCAAGCGGGAGAGGGGAAATTTGCTCCCTCTCCGCAAGCGGGAGAGGGAACCAGAATCGCTCCCTCTCCCGCTTGCGGGAGAGGGCAGGGGTGAGGGTCTAGAACGGCGCCAGGTAGATGCGTTCCTCGCCCGGCGCACGCGCCACTGCCGCGCGCTGCGCCGGCGGCCCGAACAGCCAGCGCAGCATCCAGCCCCAGCCCGCGTCCAGCGCTTCGCGCCGCCCCTTACGCGGTTGCCGCTGCACCCTGGGCCGCCAGCAGGTCGAAGTGCCGCGCGTAGCGCGGCGAGATGTTGTCGAGCGACAGCCAGATGAGGAAGTCGGCGCTGTTGAAATCCGGATCCCAGGCCGGCTCGCCGCCGACCTTGGCGCCCAGGCGCAGGTAGCCCTTGATCAGCGGCGGGACCTCGACCGTTGCCGGCCGCGCAATGCGCTCGTGCGGGAAGGGCAGGTGCGGAAAGACGCGGTACTCGGGGGCCGCGAGGTAATCCTGCAGCTTGTCGCGCAAGCCCGCCGCCTGCATCCCGCCATCGGCCAGCGACGCACTGGCGCAGCCGATCAGGTGGCGGTAGTTGCCCTTGCGCATGTACTGCGCCAGGCCCGCCCAGAGCATGAGGATGGCCGCGCCGGTGCGGTGCTCCGGCGCCACGCAGGAGCGGCCCACCTCGATCAGCGAGGGTTGCAGGTGACCCAGCCGCGCCAGGTCGAACTCGGACTCCGAATACAGCCGGCCGATCTGCTCGCGCCGGTGCGGCGGCAGGATCCGGTAGGTCCCCACGACCCGGCCGGATTCGGCCTCGCGCACCAGCAGGTGATCGCAGTACATGTCGAACTCGTCGTGGTCGACCAGTTCGATCTTGTTGCCCAGCTGGGCGCCCATCTCCTGCGCGAAGACCGAGTAGCGCAGGCGCTGCGCCTCCTCGAGGTCGGCCTGGCTGCGTGCCAGCCCGACGCGCAACGCCATGGCATTGGTGTTGCGCGACTCGCCGGCGGGCGCGGCGGCTTGGGACGCGGCGGTCGAGCTATTGGTATCGAGCATCGTCGGCATCTCTGTATGTTTGATGGTCATAACAGTATTTCCGCCCCTTTACAGGGATATGTACGTCGCATTACGCGACGATGACGGCGGCCCGATTCAAGATACGCGGGTTGGCCGCATTCCCGATGTGCACCGGCGCACATTACGCCGCCCCGGGCCCGCCTGCAGCCGGCGCCGGGGCCGCCCGGATCCGGGCATCGTGTACAATTCCGCTCTTGCAGGAGGCGCGTAGCTCAGCTGGTTAGAGCACCACCTTGACATGGTGGGGGTCGTTGGTTCGAGTCCAATCGCGCCTACCAGGTTGCCGGTCCGCGGTTGTTGCGCGCAGGGTGCGTGATACCACGGCGGTGATCCCGGCGGCATCCCGGTCTGCCGCGGGGGTGCCGGCAGCGGACTGCCCGCCGCGTTCCCCGGAACGCGATCGTGGCGGACAGTGCAGGCGATATCGCGGACGAGATCAGGAATGCGCGGCTCGCCCGCGCATTTTTCTTTTCTGTCGCCCATTGGCCCTGTCGGGGCCGGCTTGCGACGCGGTGCGGAGGCAGTGATGATCTCGATTTCCCTTCCTGACGGTTCGGCTCGCACTTTCGATCGCCCGGTCACGGTCGCCGAGGTCGCCGCCGCCATCGGGCCAGGGCTGGCCAAGGCGGCGCTGGCGGGGCGGGTCGACGGCAAGCTCGTCGACACCTCGCACCTGATCGACCACGACGCCGGACTGGCCATCGTCACCGACCGCGATCCCGAAGGACTGGACGTCATCCGCCATTCGACGGCCCACCTGCTCGCCTATGCGATCAAGGAGCTCTATCCCGACGCCCAGGTCACGATAGGGCCGGTCATCGAAAACGGCTTCTACTACGACATCGCCTACAAGCGTCCGTTCACGCCGGAAGACCTCGAGGCGATGGAGCGCAAGATGGGCCAGCTGGCGGCCAAGGACGAGCCGGTGCGCCGCGAGGTCTGGAAGCGCGACGAGGCGGTGGCCTTCTTCGATTCCATCGGCGAGAAGTACAAGGCGCAGATCATCGCCGGCATACCCGACGGCGAGCCGATCTCGCTCTACCGGGAAGGCAACTTCGTCGACCTGTGCGTCGGCCCGCACGTGCCCTCGACCGGCCGGCTCAAGGTCTTCAAGCTGATGAAGGTGGCCGGCGCCTACTGGCGCGGCGACAGCCGCAACGAGATGCTGCAGCGGATCTACGGTACCGCCTGGGCAAAAAAGGATGAGCAGGAAGCCTATCTGCACATGCTCGCCGAGGCCGAGAAGCGCGACCACCGCAAGCTGGGCAAGGAACTGGACCTGTACCACCAGCAGGACGAGGCGCCGGGCCTGGTGTTCTGGCATCCCAAGGGCTGGGCGATCTGGCAGCAGGTGGAGCAGTACATGCGCCGCGTCTACCAGGACAACGGCTACCAGGAGGTCAAGGCGCCACAGATCCTCGACCGGAGCATCTGGGAGAAGACCGGCCACTGGGACAACTTCCGCGACAACATGTTCACGACCGAGTCGGAGAACCGCCACTACGCCATAAAGCCGATGAACTGCCCCGGTCACCTGCAGATCTACAAGTCGGACCTGCGGTCCTATCGCGACCTGCCGCTGCGCTACGGCGAGTTCGGCCAGTGCCACCGCAACGAGCCCTCCGGCGCGTTGCACGGCATCATGCGCGTGCGCGGCTTCACCCAGGACGACGGCCACATCTTCTGCACCGAGGAGCAGATCCTCGAGGAATGCGTGGCCTACACGACGCTGCTGCAGCAGGTCTACCGCGATTTCGGCTTCACCGACATCGCCTACAAGATCGCGACGCGACCGGCCCAGCGCATCGGCACCGACGAGACCTGGGACCGGGCCGAGCAAGCGCTGCAGGAGTCGCTGCGGCGCTCCGGCTGCAGTTTCGAGATCAGTCCGGGCGAGGGCGCTTTCTACGGCCCCAAGGTCGAATACCACCTGAAGGACTCGATCGGCCGCTCCTGGCAGTGCGGCACGATGCAGGTCGATTTCGCCATGCCGGGCCGGCTCGGCGCCGAATACGTCGCCGAGGACAATTCCCGTCGTATCCCGGTCATGTTGCACCGCGCCATCGTCGGTTCGCTGGAGCGTTTCATCGGGATTTTGATCGAGCACTACTCGGGTGCGCTGCCGCCCTGGCTGGCACCGGAGCACTTCGCGGTGGCTTGCGTCTCCGAAATTTCGGCCCCTTATGCCGCTCAGGTATTGCAAGGCCTGAAAAAACAAGGATTTAGGGGAATAGCCGATTTGCGAAATGAGAAGATCGCCTATAAAATCCGCGGTCTTGCGCTGCAAAAGCTCCCCTATATCCTGGTGGTGGGGGAGAAGGAAGTGCAGGGCAATACAGTGGCTGTACGCGCGCGCGGTGGCACGGACCTGGGCGTCATGACCATCGCGGCCTTCGCGGAACGGCTGCGGCTCGATGTCGAGCTGCGGCGCAATGTCGGTGAAATTCGCGAATGAGGCAGCCGGTCGATCAATTTTCTGGAGCGTAGAGCCATCGCAAACGAACGTGCGCATCGCATAAACGGAGAAATCTCGGCACCCGAGATCCGTCTGGTAGGGGTTGAAGGGGAGCAGTTGGGCGTGGTACGCACCGCCGACGCCCTGAAGATGGCGGAAGAGGGCGATCTCGACCTGGTCGAAATAGCGCCCACCGCCGAGCCTCCGGTTGCTCGCCTGATGGACTATGGCAAGTTCCGCTACCAGGAGCAGAAACGGGCCCACGAGGCCAAGCTCAAGCAGCGCCAGATCCAGGTCAAGGAAATCAAGTTCCGCCCGGCGACGGACGAGAACGATTACCTCACCAAGATCCGCAAGCTCACCGAGTTTCTCGAGGAGGGCGACAAGGCGAAGGTCACGATGCGCTTTCGCGGGCGCGAGATGGCGCACCAGGAACTCGGGCTCAAGGTGCTCGAACGCGTGAAGGCGGACCTCGAAGTGCTCAGCCAGGTGGAGGCCATGCCCCGCCTGGAAGGGCGGCAGATGGTGATGGTGCTGTCGCCAAGAAAGAAGAAGTAGGCAGGTAGAAATTCAGCGCGTGCGCAGCGGGCAGTTGCCGCAGCGACAGGCGCGAATCCAAGTGCTGCAGGCTACGGAAGTCCCGACGCGGGTCGGGCGCCCAGCGGCATAACGAAGAAAAGGGCAGAACATGCCGAAGATGAAGACCAAGAAGAGCGCAGCGAAGCGATTCAAGATTCGCGCCAGCGGCTCGATCAAGCGGGGACAGGCGTTCAAGCGCCACATCCTCACCAAGAAGACCACCAAGAGCAAACGCCACCTGCGCGGTCCGGTGACGCTGCATCCGGCCGACGACAAGTCGGTGCGGCGCATGCTCCCCAATGGTTGATTCCCGCCACTGATCCAAAGCCCATTTCACGACTTGAATAGCCAGAGGAAACTGCCATGCCCCGAGTTAAACGCGGCGTAACGGCGCGCGCGCGCCACAAGAAGGTACTGACTGCTGCCAAGGGTTTCACGCAGCGGCGCAACAACGTATTCCGGGTCGCCAAAGAGGCGGTCATGAAGGCCGGCCAGTACGCCTACCGCGACCGGCGCACCAAGAAACGCGTGTTCCGTTCGCTGTGGATCGCCCGCATCAACGCGGCGGTGCGCGAGCACGGAATGTCGTACAGCGTGTTCATGAACGGCCTCTCCAAGGCGCAGATCGACCTCGACCGCAAGGTCCTGGCCGACATGGCGGTGCTCGACAAGCCGGCTTTCGCGGCCATCGTCGAGCAGGTCAAGACCAACCTCTCCGCTGCTGCGTAGGCGGCGCGGCGCCATCCCCGGGAAAGCGGGCGCTACGGCGCCCGCCGCTGTCCCGGAGGGTGCCTGCGCCACGCCAGCGTCTTCATCCACCGCCGTACCGGAACCGACCGCCGCATGGATCCGCTAGCCTCCCTCATCAGCCAAGCGCAAGCCGCGTTTGCCGCGGCGCTGACGCCGGCCGCGCTCGAGAACGAGAAGGCGCGCTTCCTGGGCAAGGGCGGCAGCCTCACGGAACTGCTCAAGGGGCTGGGCAAGCTCGACCCCGAACAAAAGCGCAGCGAGGGCGCGCGCATCAACGCCGCCAAGGCGCGCATCGAGGAACTGCTGCAGGCGCGCCGCGACGCGCTGGCGCAGCAGGAACTGGATCGCCGACTCGCGGCCGAAGCGGTCGACGTGAGCCTGCCGGGGCGCGGCCGCGCCGGCGGCGGCATCCATCCGATCCTGCGCACCTGGATGCGCGTCGAGGAGATCTTCGCGTCGATCGGCTTTGCCGTGGCCGAGGGCCCCGAGATCGAGGATGACTGGAACAACTTCACCGCGCTGAACAATCCGGAGAACCACCCGGCGCGATCGATGCAGGACACCTTCTACGTCGATGCCACCGATGGGGCAGGGCGGCCGCTGCTGCTGCGCACCCACACCTCGCCGATGCAGGTGCGCCATGCGCGCAACACGCCCCCGCCGATCCGCGTGATCGCGCCGGGCCGCACCTACCGCGTCGACAGCGATGCCACGCACTCGCCGATGTTCCACCAGGTCGAGGGGCTGTGGATCGACACCGACGTGAGCTTCGCCGATCTCAAGGGCGTGTATACCGACTTCCTGCGGCGCTTCTTCGAGACCGACGAGTTGCGCGTGCGCTTCCGTCCCTCGTACTTCCCCTTCACCGAACCCTCGGCCGAGATCGACATGATGTTCACCAGCGGCCCGCGCAAGGGGCGCTGGCTGGAGATCTCCGGGGCCGGCCAGGTGCATCCGCTGGTGGTGCGCAACTTCGGCCTCGATCCGGAGCGCTACATCGGCTTTGCCTTCGGTTCCGGCCTGGAGCGCCTCACGATGCTGCGCTACGGCGTGGCCGACCTGCGCCTGTTCTTCGAGGGCGACCTGCGCTTTCTCGAGCAGTTCCAGCGCGGCTCCGGCGGTCGCGCATGAAGGTCGCGCTCGAATGGCTGCGGGAGCTGGTCCCGCTCGATGCCGATGCGTCGGCCGTATCCAACCTGCTGACGATGGGCGGCCTGGAGGTCGAGGACGAGGCTCCGGCGGCCACCTTCACGCAGGTCGTGGTGGCACGGGTGCTCGCGGTCGAGCGCCACCCCAATGCCGATCGCCTGAACGTCTGCCAGGTCGACGCCGGCGAGGCGGCGCCGCGCACCATCGTCTGCGGCGCCCCCAATGTCGCCGCCGGCCTGCTCGTTCCCTGCGCCTTGCCCGGCGCCGTGCTGCCGGGCGATTTCGCCATCACGGTGTCCACCGTGCGCGGCGTGCGCTCCGAGGGCATGCTGTGCTCGGCCAAGGAACTGGGCCTGGCCGAGGACAGCCAGGGCCTGCTGCTGCTCGAGGCCGGGCCGGCGCCCGGTGCCGACCTGCGCGCGGCCCTGGGCCTGGATGCGCCGGTGTTCGAGATCAAGATGACCCCCAACCGGGGCGATTGCCTGAGCATGCTGGGCGTGGCCCGCGAACTGGCCGCGCTCAGCGGCACGCCGCTGCGCGCGCCGCGCATCGAGCCGGTGGCCGCCGACAGCGACGAACGGCTGCCGGTGCGCATCGCGGCGCCCGACCTGTGCGGGCGCTTCAGCGGACGCGTGCTGCGCGGCCTCGACGCGCGCGCGGCCACGCCGGGCTGGATGAAACGGCGGCTCGAGCACGCCGGCCAGCGTTCGGTCTCGGCGCTGGTCGACATTTCCAACTACGTGATGCTCGAATTGGGCCAGCCGTCGCATGTCTTCGACCTGGCCAAGGTGCGCGGCGGCCTGGAAGTGCGCTGGGGACGCGCTGGCGAATCCATCACGCTGCTCAGCGAGCAGGTGGTGGCGGTCGACGCCGCCGTGGGCGTGGTGGCCGATGATGCCGGCGTCGAATCGATAGCCGGCATCATGGGTGGCCTGTCGACCTCGGTCACGCTGGCTACCACCGACGTCTACCTGGAGGCCGCCTTCTGGTGGCCCGAGGCGATACAGGGCCGGTCGCGACGCTACAACTTCGCCACCGAGGCCGGCCATCGCTTCGAGCGCGGCGTCGACTTCGCCAATACCGTCACCGCGATCGAACGGCTGACGCGCCTGATCGTCGATATCTGCGGCACGCCGCGCACCCGCATCGGACCGGTCGACGACACGATCGCGGCGCTGCCGGCGCGCGAACCGGTCGAGTTGCGCCTGGCGCAGTTGCAGCGCGTGCTGGGCGTGGCCCTGGACGCGGCGCAGGTGCAGGACTGCTTCGACCGGCTGGGGCTCGCCAGCAGCCAGGCGCAGGGGCGCTTTCGCGTGACGCCGCCCTCCTATCGATTCGACCTGCAGCGCGAGGTCGACCTGATCGAGGAAGTGGCGCGGATCTACGGCTACGACAACATCCCGGCCGAGGCGCCGCGCGCGCCGGCGCGGATGCGGGTGCGTCCCGAGGGGATGCGCGGCGCCCACGACCTGCGCCGCGCGCTGGCCGGCGCCGGCTACCAGGAACTGGTCAATTTCAGCTTCGTCGCCGAGGCCTGGGAAACCGAGTTCGGCGCCGATCCGGCCAGCCTGATCCGCGTGCTCAATCCGATCGCCAGCCAGTATTCGGTGATGCGCAGCAACCTGCTGGGCGGCCTGGCCGCCAACCTGCGCTACAACCTCAACCGCCAGGCCAGCCGCGTGCGCACCTTCGAGCTGGGCAGCGTCTTTGCCCGCGATGCGCGCCAGGCGGCGGGTCCGACGGCGCTGGCCGGCATCGCCCAGCCGCTGCACCTGGCGGGCCTGGCCTTCGGCACGGCCGAGGAAGAGCAGTGGGGCCTGCCCACCCGGCCGGTGGACTTCTTCGACGTCAAGGGCGACCTCGAAGCGCTGCTGCGGCCCTTGCAGGCGCGCTTCGAGCGGCCGGCGGCGCCGGTCGGCCTGGGCCTGGCGCTGCATCCCGGGCGCAGTGCAGCGGTGTTCCTGGACGGCCGCGTGATCGGCTGGATCGGCGAGCTGCATCCGCGCCTGTGCAAGCTCTTCGAGCTGCCGGGTGCGCCGCTGCTCTTCGAGGTGGAGGTGGCCCCGCTGCTGGCGATCGGGCTGCCGGTACTCGAGGACATACCGCGCTTTCCGGCCCTGATCCGCGATATTGCCGTCTGGCTGGACGTGGGCGTGGCGGCCGGCGAGGTCCTCGATGACCTGCGGGCGCTGGCGGGGCGCGAACCCGGCCTGTCCGCGGTACGCAGCGTGCGCCTGTTCGACGTTTTCCGTCCGGCCGCCACGGCCGAGCGGGATGGCGTCAGCGATTCCTCAGCAAAAGGTGCTAGCGGCTTGTTAAATAAGGAGAAAAGTCTTGCGTTCCGAATTGTTCTGCAAGATACTCTCCGTTCGTTGGCGGAAACCGATGCCGATGCGGCGCGTGCGGCTATCGTCGCGCATCTGATGCAACGGTGGGGCGCGCGGGTACGACAGTAACGAGCCGTCCGGCGAACAATTCCTACAGTGGCGAGTACCTGCGTCCCATGAGTTCCTTCAAATTCCCCGACCTGCCGACGACGGCCAGCCTGGCGTCCAAGCGCAAGCCTGCCGATGTCGAGCGCGAGGCCCGGACGATGACCAAGGCCGAGATCGCCGACGCCCTGTTCGAGCACCTGGGTCTGAACAAGCGCGAGGCCAAGGACATGGTCGATGGATTCTTCGAGGAGATCTGCCAGGCCCTGGCGCGCGGCGAAGCCGTGAAGCTGTCGGGCTTCGGCAACTTCCAGCTCCGCGACAAGCCGACGCGGCCCGGAAGAAATCCCAAGACGGGCGAGGAAATCGCCATCACGGCACGCCGCGTCGTGACCTTCCACGCCAGCCAGAAGCTCAAGGCGACCGTCACGCGCACTTCCGGGCGCTGATAGCGCGCCCGCCCTGCAGCCCGCACGCGTACCCGCACCTGGATCGGCGCACCGATGAGCAAGCCTGCCGGAGCCGACCGCGAGGGTGCGGTAACGCTGCCCTCGATCCCGGCCAAGCGCTATTTCACGATCGGCGAGGTCAGCGACTTGTGCGCGGTCAAGCCGCACGTGCTGCGCTACTGGGAGCAGGAATTCACCCAGCTCAAGCCGATCAAGCGGCGCGGCAACCGGCGCTACTACCAGCACCATGAAGTACTGCTGATCCGGCGCATCCGCGACCTGCTCTACGAGCAGGGCTTCACGATCAATGGCGCGCGCAACAAGCTCGATGGCGCCTCGATCGGCAATGCCGCGCGGCGGCGCGCGGGACGCGGCGCCGGCGCCGAGGCCCAGGCCGCCCTGGACGACGCCGGCGGTAGCGAATTCGCACTGCACGACGGCCTGGCCACCGGCACGCTGCAGGCCGAGCTGCTGGCGATCCGCGCGCTGCTGATGCCGGACGACGACACGGGCGGCAACGGCTGACAGGGGCGGGATCCATATGTCCCCAGGGGACGCCCGCAGCTCCTGGCGTGCGCGCAGGATCGGTCGGGGCGGCCGTCCGACGGAAGCGTTCGAGGGAGTCGGCGCCGTGTACAATCCCTTTCCTTCGGGGCGTAGCGCAGCCTGGTAGCGCACTTGCATGGGGTGCAAGGGGTCGGAAGTTCGAATCTTCTCGCCCCGACCAAAGTAAATAGAGGCGGTTAGTGATGCCAGTCACTAACCGCCTTTTCTTTTGTTGAATTTCGCACTGTTGTGTATCTGCGAAAATACCCGTATCGAAGGGCTGCTGAAGCGTCAGAAGCTGATCCTGTTGAGCCCTCGACGTGTAGAGAGAAGCCTGCAATTGCTCGCCGCGAAGAATCCGAAGGCATTTGGTCGCGTGGCAAAGGTGCTTGCTGAGCGCACCTTATTCGAGGTCTTATTGACGGGTTGGGCAATCGCGGGGATCTTCGCGCTTGCTTCCTCTTGTTTGGTTGCAGTGAAGATATCGACACTGCAATACTTTTGCATCCTTCTTTTGTTGGGTTTCGCGTGGCTGTGGTGGAGCTTCGCGGTTTCAGTGCGGGTTGCCGACACCTTTGAAAATCTGGGGCTGGCGATTCCGGCAAAATAGCCCGTCCGCGTACTTCTGTCGCATTCCTGGGGAGACCGTCCATGCGCTATCGGCGAGTGTATTGGGGGCGGCTTGCCTTGCTCTGCTGCACCGGCCTGCTGGCTGTCGGCGCCCATGCCAATCCGATGGGTCCCGCGCAATCCGAGCTCGACAACGCGGCGCAGCTGCCCGACAGCTGGCTGATGACCAACCGCACCTACGACGGGCAAAGATACGTCCTGCTCGACCAGATCAACGCGGCAAACGTCGCGGGTCTCAAGCCCGTCTGCACCTACGACACCGGAGTGCAGGCGCCGGCGCAGTCGACGCCGCTCCTCTACGAAGGCCGCATCTATTTCACCGCCGGGCAGACGACGGTCGCGGTCGACGCCGCCAAGTGCAAGGAGGTCTGGCGCCACGTCTGGAAGCCCAAGGGCAAGACGCTCTCGCTGGTCAATCGCGGCCTGGCGATGAAGGACGGCCGCGTCGTGCGCGGCACGGCCGACGGCTACCTCATCGCGATCGCCATGGCGAGCGGCCGGCTGCTGTGGAAGCGCCAGATCACGAGCTATGAAGAGAGCCATTACCTGAGCATGCCGCCGATGATCGTCGACAACACGATCGTCTACGGCACGGCCGGCGCCGACTGGGGCGGCCAGGGCTGGATCGGCGGGTTCGCCCTGAAGGACGGCGCGGAGCTCTGGCGCTATGCGGCGCTGCCCGCGGCGGGCACCGCCGAGGCACAGACCTGGGGCGGCGCCGACGCTATCGCGCACGGCGGCGGCAGCTTCTGGACGCCGGTGTCGGTGGACCGGGCGCGCAATGTGGTCTTCGTCCCGACCGGCAATCCGGCCCCCGACTTCTACGGCGAAGTGCGTCCCGGCGACGACGCCGGCACCAATTCGGCCGTCGCGCTGGACCTGAAGACCGGCAAGGTGATCTGGGCCAAGCAGTTCGTGCCCCACGACACGCACGACTGGGACCTGTCGCAGGCCGGCCCGCTGCTGCGGGCGACGGTGCACGGCGGCGTGCACGACCTGGTCATGGTCAGCGGCAAGGACGGACGCCTGCGTGGCGTGGATCGCAACTCCGGTGAGGTGCTGTACGAACTGGCGATCTCGCGCCAGGAGAACACCGCCGCGCCCGCCACCGCCACGCCGACGCACGTCTGTCCCGGGCTGCTCGGCGGCCAGGAATGGAGCAGCACCGCCTACGATCCGCAGCGCGGCCTCGCCTTCGCGCCGATGGTCGACTGGTGCGGAACGGTGGTGCACGACGCAAGCCCGCCGGTGCACGCGGTCGGCACGCATTTCTACGGCGGCAAGATCGAACAGGACCCGCTGGACCAGGCGCGCGGCGTGCTGGCGGCCGTCGATGTCGCCGCCGGCACGCTGCGCTGGAAGTTCGACGCGCCGGCGCCGATGCTCGGCAACGTCACGGCCACGGCGGGCGGACTGGTGTTCGCCGGCGATCTCAAGGGCAACCTGTATGCCCTCGCGGCCGACAGCGGCAAGGTGCTGTTGCGCCTGGCGCTGCCCGGATCGGCCGGTGGCGGCATCTTCACCTATGCGCTGGAACAGCGCCAGTACCTCGCGGCGCTGTCCGGCTCGGTGTCGGCGTTCTTCGGCGGGGGCCAGGACACCGTCAAGTTGACGGTGCTGGCGCTGCCCTGAGCCGCGCGATCGGCGGCGCCACGGGCCGCGACCTCGGGGATAATCGGCCCCGCAACCGTGGAGACCGCAATTGCCGCTAGCCCAAACGCCCGCGCATGGCCCCTTGCCCCGCCTGCTGCTGGTGCTGACGATGGTCACGGGCCTGGTCGACGCCGTGAGCTACCTCAGCCTGGGCCATGTGTTCGTAGCCAACATGACCGGCAATGTCGCCTTCCTGGGATTTGCGGTCGCGGACGCGCGCGAGTTCTCCGTCGCCGCGTCGCTGACGGCGACGGCGGCGTTTCTCGTCGGTGCCCTGGCCGGTGGACGCCTCGGTACCCGCATCGGAGGACATCGCGGCCGCTACCTGGCGATCGCGATCCTGTTCGAGATCCTCGCCCTGGGCGCCGCGTTCGTCGCGGCCGCAGTGGCCGCCGATCCGTCCGGCGCGGCCCTGCGCTATGAATTGATCGTCCTGCTGGCACTGGCCATGGGCCTGCAGAACGCCACCGCGCGCCGCATCGGCGTGCCGGACCTCACGACCACCGTGCTGACGCTGACGCTCACCGGACTGGCCGCCGATTCGAGCGTTGCCGGCGGCGACAATCCGCGGCCCGGGCGGCGCCTGCTGGCCACGCTGACGATGTTCATCGGCGCCGCCATCGGCTCATTCGTCATTTTCCGCGCCGGCCTGAGCGCGGTGCTCGGACTCACGCTCGCGGTGCTGCTGGCCTGCGGCATCTGGGCCCACCGGCTGTCGGCCTCGACCGAGGCCTGGACCCGCGCTGCCTGAATCGGTGCGCCGGCGGTACGCGGCCGGTGGGCCGCGTCCGTCATCCGTGTGCCGGCTTGAGCACCTTGGGCAGCGAGTTGCCCCAGACGGTATAGAGGTCGGGGCCTATGGTCCGGGCAACGCCCTCGAGACTGTCCTGGGTGATCTCCTCGTCGCCCTGGCGGCCGAACAGCACGACCTCATCGTCGATGCGGATCTCGTCGCGCAGTTCGGTTGCGTCCGCCATCACCGTGTTCATCGTCACCCGGCCCACCACCGGCAGGCGCCGCCCGCGCACCAGCACGTACGCCTGGGTCTGGTCGGCCTCGGGCTGGTTGGCGTGGCTCAGGGTGCGCCGATAGCCGTCGGAGTAGCCGACCGGTATGTTGGCCAGCCACGAATCGCGCGCCAGCTTGTACGTGCGGTCGTAGGCGACAGTGCTGCCGGCCGGATAGTGGTTGACGGTGGCGACCCGCGACTTGAACGTCATGATGCGCTGGAACTGGCGGAAGGCCGGATCGGTGTCGCCGAACAGCGCGCCGCCGGTGCGCACCATGTCCAGGCGCGATTCCGGGACGTTGAGCGTCGCATAGGAATTGGCCACATGTACCGTGAGTGCCTTGCGCTGCAGGCGGCCGGCGGCGATCACCCAGTCGGTATCGGCGGCGAAGCGGGCGTTGCCGGCACGCATGTCGCCGGCTTCCTCGACCGGGAAGTGGCTCATGATCCCGACGACCTGCAGCGGCGCCAGCGCGAGGATCCGCCGGGCGTCGTCCTTGCCCTCGTCGGTGCCCAGTTCGAGGCCATTGCGATCCATGCCGGTGGAATTGAGCGCGAAATGCACGCGCAGGCGCCGCCCGCGGCGCTGCGCGATGCGCGCCAGGTCCTGCGCGTAGTTTGCATTGCCCACCAGTTCCTCGACCTGGCGCGGCACGCCGTCCTCCACCTCCTCGAGGGTGGCGGTGCGCAGCCGCACGATGCGGCCGCGGAAGCCGCGCAGCCGCGCGATGCGCGCCTCCTCGTTGGAGCAGATGCCGATGCAGCCGATGCCGCTGCGCAGGATCGACGGCATGAGCAGGTCGAGCCCGTGTCCGTAGGCGTCGGCCTTGAGCACGGCGCAGACGCGGGTCTGCGGCTCCAGCAGCTTGCGCAACTCGGCGATGTTGCGCTCGAAGCCGGCCGCGTCGATCTCCAGCCACGCGTTGGCGCGCGAAGCGCGTGCAAAACTCAGGCCATGGCTGGTCTCGGACAGGACGGGCGCGGCCAGCGCTCCTGCGCCGCCCAGCACCGCCGGGAGCGCGGCAAGCCGCGCGAGAAAGGCCCTGCGTTGCGGCGTCATCGGCATGTTCAGGACTTTCCGGTCACGGTGAAAAGACCAATTCTACGGTGGTGTCGACCGGCACTCCGGGGGGATCGTAGGTCCATCGCTTCAGTGCCTGTTCGACGGTCGCGTCGTAGACCTCCCGCGGGTCGGACTTGAGCAGATCGACGGAATCGACCGTGCCGCGCGCCGAGACGTGCAGGCGCACGACCGCCGTGCCCCGGTTCACGCCGGCGCGCCGGGCCTGGCGCGACAGCACCGGCAGCGTGCGCTCGCGCGCGTGCAATGCCGGCGGCGCCACCGCCGCGCTGGCCTTGGGCGGTGGTGCTGGCGTCGTGTTGGCCGCGGCGCCGGGCGGGGACGCGAGCGCAACCGTCGCCGGTGGCGCTGCTGCCGGTTGCGGTGCCGGCGCCGCCTTCGTCGCGCTGCCGGCTTCGGCGCTTCCCGACGCTGCGGCCGCGGCGGTCCCCACCGCGGTCGTGTTCGTGCCTGCACTGCCGCTGCCGCCGCCACCGCCACCGCTGGCGCCACCGTTCGTGGCTGTGCTGTTGTTCCCGCTGCTGCCCGCGGCAGTGGCAGGCGCGACCGGCGGCGAGGGCGCATCGGCAAGCGGCGCGGTCGCTGCGGGCGCGCGCGGCGCGGTGGTCGCCGCCGGAGCGGCGGCACGCGGTCCAGCGCCGGTTTCCAGGCGCCGGGTCTCGCGATTGGACGTGGCGCCCGGGACGGCCGCCGGAGCCGGGGAGGGCGTCGCCGGTGGCGTGCTGCCGGCCACGGCCGGCGCCTCGGCAAGGCTCGGAGGCGTGGGCGCACCGGCCTCGGCGGCCTCGGGTACGCGCGGCTGGCCGAACATCCACCAGATGGCGGCGCTGACGGCGAGCACGACCAACGCGAGCAGGGCGACACCCAGCCGCGGTCGGGGCGCAGCCGGCGGCGCGGGCCGCGGCGCCGCTGGCGCGGCGGCCGGCCGACTGGTGGCGCCGGCAGCACCGGCAGTACCGGTAGCAATGGCTCGGCCAGAGGGCGCGGCACCGACGGGCGCGTCGTGCAGATGGTGGATGTACCGCTGTGCCTCGAGTTGCGGCAGCAGGCGCGCCAGCGCGTCGCTGCCGAAGATCGCCTCGAGCTCGCCGACGCTGCGCCGGCCGTCGATCAGGATGAGCAACTGCCGCGCCGACGAGGCGAGCGCCCCGCGCGCCGCATTGAGCGCTGCCGCGCCCTGTTCGGTCTTGCCATAGATGCGTCGCGGTTCCATGGGTGTGCCGCGCCGGCGCTAGCGGCCCCGGGCGGCGGATAGGTCACGCCGTGCGCCCGGGCGCGCGAGGGCATGCCGCGATTGCCGCACGCGCCGCATGCGGGCGGTGAGCGCCGAGGTCCTGCTGGAATACCGCATGCTCCGATATACTCGATTGGACTAAGGGTTGCCGGAAGTTCGCCCAGCGTGCAGGCACGGCGCTACGAGCGCGAGCGGGCACAGGGCCGTTTCCGGTTGCCGCGATCTTCCCATGCCGCCTGGTCGCCGACCGGGGGCTCGCAGGCGTAAATAGGTTATGCACATCCTGGTGTCGAACGACGATGGCTACCTGGCTCCCGGCCTGGAAGCGCTGGTGCAGGCCATGCGCCGATTCGGAACCGTGACGGTGGTTGCGCCGGAACAGAACTGCAGCGGCGCCAGCAATTCGCTCACCCTCAATCGGCCGCTCTCCGTCACCAAGGCCGCCAACGGTTTCCTCTACATGAACGGCACGCCGACCGATTGCGTGCACGTGGCGCTCACCGGCCTGCTCGACAAGGCTCCCGACCTCGTGGTTTCCGGCATCAACAACGGGCAGAACATGGGCGACGACACCATATATTCGGGCACGGTCGCCGCGGCGATGGAAGGCTACCTCTTCGGCCTGCCGTCGATCGCGTTCTCGCATGTCGACAAGGGTCATGCCCATCTGGATGCCGCGGCACGCGTCGCCGCCGACCTGGTGGGCCGCTATGTCGAACACCGCCTCGCCGGTCCCTTCCTGCTCAACGTCAACATCCCCAACCTGCCCTACGAGAAGCTGGGCGCGCCGCGCTGCACCCGCCTGGGCAAGCGCCACCAGGCCGAACCCGTGATACGGGCGGTGAGTCCGCGCGGCGAGACCATCTACTGGGTAGGCTCCGCCGGCGAGGCGCGACTGGCGGGGCCGGGGACCGACTTCCACGCCGCCGCGGAAGGCGCGGTGACGGTGACGCCCCTGCAGATCGATCTCACCCATGTCGACCAGCTGGGCGGCATCACCGACTGGTTGCACGCGTGACGCCGCGCAACGGTCCGGCGGCGGGCAATACCGGCCTGACCTCGGCGCGGGTGCGCCAGCGCATGGTCGAGCGGGTGCGCGAACTCGGCGTGCGCGATCCGCGCGTGCTCGGGGCGCTGGCCGCGGTGCCGCGGCACCTGTTCGTCGATGCCGCCCTGGCGAGCCGTGCCTATGACGACTGCTCGCTGCCGCTGGGCCACGGTCAGACGATCTCGCAGCCGTACATCGTCGCGCGCAGCGCCGAGCTGGCGATCAGCGGCATGGTGGCGCCGCGCACCGCCCGCATCCTCGAGATCGGCACCGGGGGCGGCTATGCCGCGGCGGTGTTCGCGCAGATCTTCGGCGAGGTCTATTCGATCGAGCGCGTGCGCGCGCTCCATGACCGGGCCCGCGCGAACCTGCGGCCGTTGCGCCTCGCGACCGTGCGCCTGGCCTACGGCGACGGCGCCGAGGGCCTGCCCGGCGAGGCCCCGTTCGACGCCATCATCGCGGCGGCCGCGGGCGCGCAGATCCCCGCGGCCTGGGGCGAACAGCTGGCGCCGGGCGGCGTCGTCGTCGCGCCGGTCGGGGAAGCGCAGCAGCAGCTGTCGGTGCTGCGCCGGGACAACGATGGTCGCTGGGTCTGCCAGCAGATCGAGGCCGTGCGCTTCGTGCCGCTGCTTACCGGCGTGATCGCCGCCTGAGGCGGGCGGCAGCAAGGAGAACAGCATGGCGAGCAAGACGGTGGGCGCGGCGACAGCCGCGGGCAGGTTGCGGTGGCGGCGCGCCCGCGCCGCGGCAGGCGCCGGCGCTCTGGCGCTGGCGGTGCTGGGCCTGGACGCATGCAGCGAGACCTCGCTGTCCGACGCGCCTGTCATCGACCTGTCGACGCCGGCCGGGGCCCGTTCGAGCCACGCCAAGCCGCCGGCATTGCCGATCGCCGCCCAACCGGGCGAAGCGCTGTACACGGTGGAGAGGGGCGACACGCTGTACCACCTGGCGGCCAATGCCCATTGCAGCATCGAGGACCTGGCCAGCTGGAACGGCATCGACGCGCATGCGCCGATCTTCGTCGGCCAGCAGTTGCGCCTGCATGCGCCGGGGGCCGTCGCCGCCGATGCGGCCAGCGGCGCCGTGGCGCCGGTCGCCGCGACCGATGCCGACAGCTCGGCGGCGGCTGAAGTCGTGGCAACGCCGATCGCGCAGGTGGGCAGCAGCGCCTACGAGACCCGCACGCTCGAAGCGCCGCTCGCGCCGGTGCCGAACACGGCGGCCGCGCCGGCACCGGCATCCACGCCATCGACGGCTGCGGTCGTGGCGCCGGGCGCCGGCGCCGCTGGTGGCGCAGGCGCCGCGGCTGCACCGCCGCCGAGCGTGCAGCCGGCTGCGCCAGTGGCCGCCAGCGGCGCGGACGCCGCGCCCGGCGCCGGCGTGCCCGCCAGTGGCGCCCTGGCCGCGCCGCCGGTCGTGGTCGCCGCGCCGGCGCCGGCGATCGGCACCAGTGTCGCCCCGCCGGCTGCGGCCGGCAATGCCGACGCCGCCACTGCCGGCTGGATCTGGCCGGTCGACGGGCCGGTCACCGGCAAGTTCGACCCGTTGCGCGGCAAGGGCATCGAGATCGCCGCCGCCGAGGACGCACCGGTGGTCGCGGTGGCCGACGGCACGGTGAGCTACACCGGCAGCCCGCGCGACTATGGCAACCTGATCATCATCAAGCACAGCGACGAGCTCTTGTCGGTCTACGCCCACAACAAGACGCTGCTGGTCAAGGAAGGCGAGACCGTGCGGCGCGGCCAGGCCATCGCCACCGCCGGCAAGACCGCGAATGTCCCATCGACCCTGCACTTCGAGGTGCGGCGCAACCACGTCGCCATCGATCCGCTCGACGTGCTGCCGCTGCGCTAGCGGCGCCGGTCCCTCCTTTCCACGCGGATCCGCGCATGACGCCGATACTGGCTTTCGACCTGGAGACGGTGCCCGATGTCGCGGGGCTGCGCCGCCTGCATCCCGAATGGGCGGCGCTGGCCGATGCGCAGGTGGCGGACGAGGCGTTCGCGCAGCGCCGCGAGCGCACCGGCGGCAGCGATTTCCTGCCGCTGCACCAGCACCGCATCGTCGCGATCGGTTGCGCTTTCCGCGACGACAGCGGATTCCGGGTGCGCTGCCTGGGGAGCGCCCAGGATGGCGAGGCGCGCCTCATCCACGATTTCTTCCGCCTGCTGGACCGCTACACGCCGCAACTGGTGAGCTGGAACGGCGGCGGTTTCGACCTGCCGGTGCTGCATTACCGCGGCCTGGTGCATGGCGCGGTGGCCGCCCGGTACTGGGAGCACGGCGACGACGACCGCGAATTCCGCTACAACAACTACACCAGCCGCTATCACGCACGCCACACCGACCTGATGGACGTCCTGGCGATGTACCAGGGCCGGGCCGCGGTGCCGCTCGACGAACTGGCGCGGCTGTGCGGGTTCGCCGGCAAGCTGGGCATGGCCGGCGACCAGGTCTGGGGCGCCTACAGCGCGGGCCGGATCGAAGACATCCGCAACTATTGTGAAACCGACGTGGTCAACACCTACCTGCTGTACTGCCGCTTCCAGAAGATGCGTGGCCACCTGTCGGCGGCCGCCTACGAGCAGGAGATGCGCCTGGTGCGCGACAGCCTGGGCGCCGCCGGCGCAGCGGCACCGCACTGGGCCGAGTTCCTGGCCGCCTGGCAGGAACCCGCGGGCGGCGAATTGCCGGAGCTGGCGCCGGCCGGCGCGCCCGCCGCGGGCGCGCGCTAGTGGCAACGCCACGCAGTCCGCGCCTGGCGCGCGACGCCGGCGCGCCCGCCGAGACCCTGGTCGCGCAGATCGAATCGCTGGACATGGAAGGACGGGGCGTGGCGCGCACCGAGGGCAAGGTCGCGTTCATCGAGGGCGCCTTGCCCGGCGAGCGCGTGCGCTGGCAGCGCAATCGCGCCAAGGCGCGCTTCGATACCGGCCGGGTCGTGGAGATCCTGCGCTCGAGCACGCTGCGCGCCCAGCCGCACTGTCCGCACTTCGGCCTGGAGCAGGGCAGCTGCGGCGGCTGCTCGATGCAGCACCTCGATGCGCGTGCCCAGGTGTCGGTGAAGCAGCGCATGCTCGAGGAGAGCCTGTGGCGCATCGGCCATGTGCGGCCGGAGCAGGTGCTGCGGCCGATCTGCGGGCTGACCTGGAACTACCGCCACCGCGCCCGGCTGACGGTGCGCTACATCGAGAAGAAGGGCGGGGCGCTGGTGGGTTTCCACGAACGTGCCAGCAGCTACGTGGCCGACATGCGCAGCTGCCCGGTGCTGGCCGCGTCGGTGGCGAACCTGCTGGTGCCGCTGCGCGAACTGGTCAGCGGCCTGTCGATCCGCGACCGCCTGCCGCAGATCGAGGTGGCCGTGGCCCGCCAGGTCACCGTACTGGTGCTGCGCATCCTCGCGCCGCTGGGCGAGGGCGACCGCCCGCGCCTGCTCGAGTTCGCGCGGCAGCACGGCGTGTCCTTCTGGCTGCAGACTTCGGGCCCCGACAGCGCCGAGCCGCTGGTGGACGGCGAGCCCAATGCACTGGCACTGCCGCTGCCGGAGTTCGGCCTGTCGCTGCCGTTTCGCCCCACCGATTTCACGCAGGTCAACCACAGCACCAACGAGATCCTGGTGCGTCGCGCGCTGGCCCTGCTGGCGCCCGAGGCCGACGATGTCGTCGCCGACTTCTTCTGCGGCATGGGCAACTTCACCCTGCCGCTGGCGACGCGCGCGCGCCGCGTCGTCGGCATCGAGGGCAGCGCGCCGCTGCTGCGGCGCGCCCAGGCCGCTGCCGAGGCTGCCGGCCTTGCCGCGCGCACGAGCTTCCAGACGCGCAACCTGTTCGAATGGACCGGCGCGGACTGGCCCGCCTTGCGCGCGGCGCTGGGTGGCGCGATAGACCGCGTGCTCATCGATCCGCCGCGCGACGGCGCCGCCGCGCTGGTGGAGGCGCTGGCCGGCGATCCGCACCCGCCACGGCGCATCGTCTACGTCTCCTGCAATCCGGCGACCCTGGCGCGCGACTGCGGCACGCTGACGGCCGAGGGCCGCTGGGCGCTGCGCGCGGCCGGCATCGTCAACATGTTCCCGCACACCAGCCACGTCGAATCGATCGCCGTGCTCGAGCCCGCGGCCTAGCAGCGGCGCGCGCGTCCGGCCCCTCCCCGGCGCCCTGAGCGGGCCGGCAGGGCTCGCCACCCCCGGCGTGGTACAATTGCGTCCGCGTTTTATTCGCAAGTTATTCATTTTTCAAGATATTTTTCACATAGGATCCGCCCCGCGGAGATTCGGCATGGCAATCGAAACCACCCTGTCCATCCTCAAGCCCGACGCCGTTCGCAAAAACGTGATCGGCCAGATCGTCGCGCGCTTCGAGACGGCCGGCCTGCAGGTCGTGGCGGCGCAGCTGCGCCACCTGTCGCGCCGCGAGGCCGAGGCCTTCTACGCGGTGCACCGCGAGCGCGGCTTCTTCAAGGACCTGGTCGATTTCATGGTCTCGGGCCCGGTCTTCGTCCAGGCACTGCAGGGCGAGGGCGCGATCGCGCGCAACCGCGACCTGATGGGCGCCACCGATCCGAAGAAGGCGGCGCCGGGCACGATCCGCGCCGATTTCGCCGACAGCATCGACGCGAACGCGGTGCACGGCTCGGACAGTGTCGAGACGGCACGCGTCGAGGTCGCGTTCTTCTTCCCGACCCTCGCGATCCACCCGCGCTGAGCCCCGCACGCCAGCCGCGCAGCAACGCCGCCGGGACACCGCAGCCATGGCCGCCGTCAATCTCCTGAACCTGGACCGCGAGGCTCTGACCGCGTGGTTCGAGACGCTGGGCGAGAAGCCGTTTCGCGCCCGCCAGGTGATGCGCTGGATCCACAAGCGCGGCGCCGCCGATTTCGGCGCGATGAGCGACGTGGCGCGCAGCCTGCGCGAGAAGCTCGCGGCGCAGGCCACGATCGCGGCAGCGCCGGTGCTGCGCAGCGGCTCGTCGGCCGACGGCACGCGCAAGTGGGTGCTCGAGGTCGGCGCCGGCGATGCCGTCGAGACGGTCTACATCCCCGAGGACGACCGCGCGACGCTGTGCATCTCGACGCAGGCCGGCTGCGCGGTCAACTGCCGGTTCTGCGCCACCGGCATGCAGGGCTTCAGCCGCAACCTCACGACCGCCGAGATCATCGGCCAGCTGTGGATGGCCGAGCACGAGCTGCGTCCGGCCGTCGTCGCGGCGGGCGCGGCCGATGGCGCGACGCGCGCCATCTCCAATGTCGTGTTCATGGGCATGGGCGAACCCCTGCAGAACTACGATGCCGTGCTGCCGGCGCTGCGGCTGATGCTCGACGACGACGGCTACGGCCTGTCGCGGCGGCGCGTGACGGTGTCGACCTCCGGCATGGTTCCGATGATGGACAAGCTGGCGCGCGACTGCCCGGTGGCGCTCGCGGTCTCGCTGCACGCGCCCACCGATGCGCTGCGCAGCGAACTCGTGCCGCTGAACCGCAAATATCCGCTGGGCGAGCTGCTGGGCGCCTGCAAACGCTACCTGCAGCACTCGCCGCGCGATTTCATCACCTTCGAATACGTGCTGATCGCCGGCGTCAACGACGCCGACCGCCAGGCGCGCGAACTGCTCCAGCGGGTGGCCGATGTGTCGTGCAAGATCAATCTCATCCCGTTCAATCCCTTCCCCGGATCGAAGCTGCGGCGTCCCGACGCGCAGCGCGTGCGCGATTTCGCGGCGATCCTCACCGAGGGCGGCATCGTGACGACGGTGCGGCGCACGCGCGGCGACGACATCGACGCGGCCTGCGGCCAGCTGGCCGGCGCGGTGCGCGACCGCACCGACGTGGCGGCGCGGCGCGCCAGCTTCGCCATCGTCCCGGCGCCGACGGCGGCATGAGCGGCGCACGCGGTTGGCGCGCCGCCGGCGCCGCGTCGTTGGCCGGGTTCGCATTGCTGCTGCTCGCCGGCTGCAAGACCACCACGACGATCGACGGGGCGCAGGTCCCCAACAACGCCGGCGCGATGGGCGTGGTCGAGGGCGATGCCAAGAAGCGCGCGGCGGTGCGCCTGCAGCTGGCGGCGAACTACTACCAGAGCGGCCAGGTCGAGATCGCCATCGAGACGGCGCACCGTGCGATCGACCTCGATCCCGATTCGGTCGGCGCCCATGCGCTGCTGGGCCTGATGCTGATGGATGTCGGGCAGGTGGCGCAGGCCGACGCGAGCTTCCAGCGCGCGCTGGCGCTGGACCGCAACAACCCCGATCTCGACAACAACTACGGCTGGTTCCTGTGCCAGACCGGCCACGAACGCGATGCGATCGCCTATTTCGACCGGGCGGTGTCCGATCGGCTCTATTCGACGCCCGCGCGCGCGCTGCAGAATGCGGGCATCTGCCTGTTGCGCGTGCACGACGACGCGGCGGCCGAGCGCTACCTGCTGCGGGCCTTGCAGTTCGATGCCAGCAGCCCGGTGGCCAAGTTCCAGCTGGCGCAGATGTACCTGCACCAGCGCCGCTTCGACCGCTGCGATTTCTACTTCGACCTGCTGCTCAAGTCGGTCGAGCCGAACGCCGAGACGCTGTGGCTGGGCGCGCGCATCGCCCATGCGAAGAACGACGACACGACCGAGCGCAGCTTCGAGGAACAGCTGCAGACGCGTTTCCCCGATTCCCCGCAGAGCGATGCCATGCATCACGGACGCTACGATGAATGACCCGGCCCGACCCGCCGAGGCGGCAGCCGAGGCGCGGCCCGTGACGCCGGCCGAGGCGGACGCGGAGGCGGCCGCGGCTGTGGGCAATTTCGGTGCGGCGCTGCGCGCCGCGCGCGAGGCCGCCGGCATCAGCGTCGCGACGCTGGCCGGCCGGCTGCGCCTGCACGTCAAGCAGATAGACGCGCTCGAGCGCTGCGACCTCGCGGCCCTGCCGACGCTGATCTACGTGCGGGGTTTCGTGCGCAGTTGCGCCCGCGAGCTCAAGATCGACGTGGCGCCGCTGCTCGACGACCTGGACCGGCGTGCCGGCGTGGTCCCGGGCGCGCCGCTGGCCCCGGCCGGCGGCGGCATGCGCCTGGCCCGCCTGGGCGACGGATCGCGCTCCGTGGTCGCGCTTGCCCTGGCGATACTCGTCATTGCCGGGGTGATCGGCACGCTGTGGCCGCGGCGCGCCAGCGTGCCACCCAAGGCGGCCGTGACCGAGGCGCCGGCTCCCGTCGCGACGCCTGCGCCGGCGCCTGGCCCGGCGGGCGGCCCGGTCGACGGGGAGCCGGTGGCCGCGCCGGCTCCGGTGCCCGCGCCGGCGACCCTCGCGCCGCCACCCCGCCCGCCTGCCGTCACGGCGCCGCTGCGCACGCCTGGCGCCAAGGGGGCCGCTGCGCACCCGGTGGATGCGGACACGGGCCCCGTCGCGCCGCCGGCCGTCGTGGCCGAGGCGCCGGCCGCGCCGCCGCCGCCGCTCGACGACGGCACCACCTTGACCCTGCATGTGCATGGCGCCTCGTGGGTCGAGGTCGTGCAGGCCAACGGCACCTCGGTGTTCTCGCAGATCTGCCCGGCCGGCAGCGTACAGACGGTGCACGGAACGCCGCCGCTGCGCGTGGTCGTGGGCAATGCCGTCGCGGTCGAGGCCCAGTACCGTGGGGCCGCGGTGGACCTGAACAAGTTCGCCAATGCCAATGGCGTGGCACGCCTGACCCTGCAATGACGGGATCTCCATGAACCAGGTCGTGCGACTCGTCACTCGCGACGGCGCCGCGCCCGGCGCTGCACCGGCCGCGGCATCGACTGCGGCACCGGCGGCCGCGGCGCGGCGCCCGACCCATGTGGTCGATGTCCACTGGGGCCGGCGCCATGTCCGGGTCGGTGGCGGCGGGCCCATCGTCGTCCAGTCGATGACCAATACCGATACCGCCGACGTCGACGCCACGGTGGCGCAGGTCGAGGAACTGGCGCTGGCCGGCTCGGAACTGGTGCGCATCACCGTCAATACGCTCGAGGCCGCGCGGGCGGTGGCGCCGATACGCGAGCGGCTCGACGCGCGCGGCGTCGACGTGCCGCTGATCGGCGACTTCCACTTCAACGGCCACAAGCTGCTGGTGCAGGTGCCCGAATGCGCCGTCGCCCTTTCGAAGTACCGCATCAATCCCGGCAATGTCGGCACCGGCGCGCGCCGTGACGACAATTTCGCGCAACTGATCGAGCTGGCCTGCCGCCACGGCAAGGCGGTGCGCATCGGCGTCAACTGGGGCAGCCTGGACCAGGCGCTGCTGGCGGCGCTGATGGACGAGAACTCGCGGCTCGCCGAGCCGCGCGAGGCCGGGGCCGTGCTGCGCGAGGCGCTGGTGCGTTCCGCCGTCGACGGCGCCGCCCAGGCCGTCGCCCTGGGCCTGCCGGCCGACCGTATCTGCCTGTCGGCCAAGGTGAGCGGCGTGCAGGACCTGATCGCCGTCTACCGCGAACTGGCGCGACGCTGCGAATTTCCGCTGCACCTAGGGCTCACCGAGGCGGGCATGGGCAGCAAGGGCATCGTGTCCTCGGCCGCGGCGCTCGCGGTGCTGCTGCAGGAGGGCATAGGCGACACGATCCGCGTCTCGCTCACGCCGCAGCCCGGCGCCTCGCGCGCCCAGGAGGTCGTGGTGGCGCAGGAGATCCTCCAGTCGCTGGGGCTGCGCGCTTTCGCACCGATGGTCGCGGCCTGCCCCGGCTGCGGGCGCACCACCAGCACGGTCTTCCAGGAACTGGCCGACAAGATCCAGACCTACCTGCGGGCGCAGATGCCGGCCTGGCGCGCGCGCTATCCGGGCGTCGAGTCGATGAAGGTCGCGGTGATGGGTTGCGTGGTCAACGGCCCCGGCGAGAGCCGCCATGCCGATATCGGCATCAGCCTGCCGGGCACCGGCGAAAGCCCGGTCGCGCCCGTCTACATCGACGGCCGCCACGCGGTGACGCTCAAGGGCGAGACCATCGCCGAGCAGTTCCAGTGCCTGGTGGACGATTACGTGAACACCCGCTACGCGACGCCGGGGGCCGCCGCGGCCGATACCGCGGGCCCCGAGGCGCGGTAGGCCGCCCACCCGCAATCGCAGGTCTTTCCATGTCACCGACCAGGATAAATGCCGTGCGCGGCATGAACGACGTGCTGCCCGCCGGCGCGGCGGTGCTCGAGCGCTTCCAGGGGCTGGCCGTCGCGGCCCTGCGCAGCTACGGCTACCGGCAGATCCGCACGCCGGTCGTGGAGCCGACGGCCGTCTTTCGCCGCGGCCTGGGCGCGGTGACCGACATCGTCGAGAAGGAGATGTACACCTTCACCGACGCGCTCAACGGCGATTCGCTGACGCTGCGCCCGGAAAACACCGCCGGAGTGGTGCGTGCGGCCATCGAGCACAGCCTGTTGCACGACGGGCCGTGCCGCCTCTGGTACCACGGCCCGATGTTCCGCCACGAGCGGCCGCAGCGCGGCCGCTACCGCGAGTTCTACCAGACCGGCGCCGAAGCGCTGGGTTTCGCCGGCCCGGAGGTCGAGGTCGAGCAGATGCTGCTCCTGCATCGGCTGTGGCAGGCGCTGGAGCTGGGCCCGGTCGCACTGCAGCTCAATACCCTGGGCGAGGCGCCCGAGCGCATGCGCCACCGCCAGGACCTGATCGCCTTCCTGGAGGCCAACAGCGCGGAGCTCGACGCCGACGCGCAGCGGCGCGTGCAGACCAACCCGTTGCGCGTGCTCGACTCCAAGCATCCGGGCACCCAGGAGTGCCTCAAGCGCGCGCCGCGACTGATGGATTACCTGGGCGAGGCCTCGCTGGCCCATTTCGAACGCGTCCAGCAGCTGCTGCGCCAGCAGGATATCGCCTTCGAGATCAATCCGCGCCTGGTACGGGGAATGGACTATTACAATCTGACCGTGTTCGAATGGGTCACCGGGCGGCTGGGGGCGCAGGGAACGATCTGCGGCGGCGGCCGTTACGACGGCCTGTTCGAGCTTCTCGGCGGCAAGCCGACGCCGGCCTGCGGCTTTTCCATCGGCGTCGAACGGGTGCTCGAGCTCATGGGCGGCACGCACGCCGATGCGGTGGCCTGCGACGTCTATGTGCTCCACCAGGGCGGCACGACCTACGATTTCGCGCTGCGTGCCGCCGAACTGCTGCGGGACGCCGGGCTGGACGTGATCCTGCATGCGGGCGAAGCGAGCTTCAAGTCCCAGATGAAGAAGGCCGACGGCAGCGGGGCGGAATTCGCCGTCATTGTCGGCGGCGACGAGGTGGCCGCGGGCGCCGCGACGGTCAAGGCGCTGCGCCCCGGCGCGACGGCCACGGCCTTTGGCGAGCAGGTCCGCCTGCCGCTGGCGGACGTGGCCTCGCGCCTGATCGACGCGCTGGGCGCCGAGGCGGTCGCGCAAGGGCAGTAGGCGAGGGCGGAGCGGTCTGACGATCGCGTGAACAACCGTGCCCCAGCGGGCACGCAACCAGGGATGGGTGTCATGGCATTGGATGCAGAGCAGGAAGAGCAGTTGTCGGCCTTCAAGGCCTTCGTGGAGCAATACGGCAACTGGATCGCCGGATTCTTCCTTGTCGTGGCCCTGGCGGTCGCCGGCAACTTTGGCTGGCGCTGGTTCCAGCAGCGCGATGCCGCGGCCGCCGCCGCGATCTACGAGCAGTACGGCGAGGCCGTCTCGACCAAGGACGCGGCCAAGGCGCGCGAACTGGCCGCGGCGCTGCTGCAGCAGCACCCGTCGAGCGCCTATGCCGGCTTCGCGGCGCTGGCCCAGGCGCGCAGCAGCCTCGATGGGGGCGACGCCGCCGCGGGCAAGGCGCAGCTGCACTGGGTGATCGACCACGCGTCGAGCAAGGAACTCGTGGCGCTGGCGCGCGTACGGCTGGCCGGCGTGCTGCTCGACGAAAAGGCCTATGACGAGGGCCTGGCGCTGCTGCAGGCCGAGGTCCCGGCCGCACTCGCGGCCGAGGTCTCCGATCGGCGCGGCGACCTGCTGCTGGCGCAGGGCAAGCAGGCCGACGCCCGGGCCGCATACGCCAAGGCGCTGGAGCAGGCCAGCGCGCAGAGCCCGTTGCGCGCCGTGATCCAGGCCAAGTTCGACGCGTTGCCGGCCGCGAGCTGAGATGGCGGCTGCGCGCGCTAACCGCAAGCTGCTGCCGGCCGCCCTGGCGGCGCTGGTCGCCGTGCTGGCGGCCTGTTCATCGACTTCGGAAAAGGCCGTCAAGCCGACCGCGCTGACCGCCATACCCGCACCGATCGCGATCCAGCGCAACTGGGAAGTGGACCTGGGCGACTCCAGCGGCACTTTCCTGCGCCCGGCGGTGCTCGACAACGCCATCTACGCGGCCTCGCGCTCGGGCCGGCTGGTGCGCGTCGATCCGGCCAGCGGCAAGGAGGTCTGGAAGACATCGGTGGACGGCGGCATCACGGCCGGCGTCGGCAGCGACGGCGTCACGGTCGCCGTTGCGGGGCCGCGCGGCAACATCGTCGTGTTCAATGCCGAAGGCAAGCGCCTCTGGGAGGCGCAGGCATCGAGCGACGTGCTGGCCCCGCCGCTGGTCGGCCACGAACTCGTGCTGGTGCGCTCCACCGACCAGCGGGTCGCGGCCTACGAAGCGGCCACCGGCAAGCGGATCTGGGTGTTCCAGAAGCAGCAACCGGCTTTGACCTTGCGCGTCGAGACCGAACTGGCCTTTGCCGGCGACAGCGTGCTGGTCGGATTCCCCGGCGGGCGCCTCGACGCCATCGCGCTGGCCAATGGCGCGGGCCGCTGGGAAGGCGGCGTATCCGAGCCCAAGGGGGCCACCGAGGTCGAGCGCCTGGCCGATGTCTACGGCGTGCCGGCCCAGATCGACAACGACGTCTGCACCGCTTCCTACCAGGGCCGCGTGACCTGCTTCGACAACCGCAACGGCGATCTGCGCTGGGCGCGCGAGTTCTCGGCCGGCGCCGGCGTGGTGGTGGCCGCCGACATCGTGATCGGCGTCGACGCGACTTCCCAGGTCAGCGCCTTCACGCGCGCTTCGGGCGCAAGCCTGTGGCAGACCGGCGCGCTGGCCAATCGCACGCTCAGCAGCCCGGCGATCGTCGGCAAGTACGTCGCCGTAGGCGATTTCGACGGCATCATCCACTTCCTGGGCGTGCAGGACGGCAAGCTGGTCGGACGTTTCGAGGCATCGGGCGGGCCGGTAATCAGCACGCCGCAACCCTGGAACGGCGCGCTCGTGTTCCAGACCGCCAAGGGGCGGTTGTTCCTGCTGACCCCGGCGGGCGGTTGAGAGCGGCCCCGGGCCCATCGTGAAACCCGTCGTCGCCATCGTCGGCCGGCCCAATGTCGGCAAGTCCACGCTGTTCAACCGGCTGACGCGCACGCGCGCGGCGCTGGTCGCCGACGTGCCGGGATTGACGCGCGACCGCCATTACGGCGACGGCCGCGTCGGTCCCGTGCCCTGCCTGGTCATCGACACCGGCGGCTTCGATCCGAGCGACGGCAGCGGCATGCAGCACGCCGTCAACCAGCAGGCCGAGCAGGCCATCGCGGAGAGCGACGTGCTGCTCTTCGTGCTCGACGCGCGCGCCGGCCTGACCGGCCACGACCGGCGCATCGCCGAGCGCCTGCGGGTCAGCGGCCGGCGCATCCTCACCGTGGTCAACAAGTCCGAGGGACTGCAGGCTTCGGCGATGGCCGAGTTCTACGAACTGGGCCTGGGCGAACCCCATCCGGTGGCGGCGGCGCATGGCGAAGGGGTGGCGTCGCTGATGGACGAGGCGCTGGCGCCCTTCGTGCAGGCGCCGGCCGACGACGACGACGGCGCCGATGCGGACAACGCGCGGCCGCGCAACCGGGTGGCCATCGTCGGCCGGCCCAATGTCGGCAAGTCCACGCTGGTCAACGCGCTGCTGGGCGAGAACCGCATGATCGCCTTCGACGCGCCGGGCACCACCCGCGACGCCATCGAGGTGGAGTTCGAGTTCGCCGGCCAGCCGTTCGTGCTCATCGATACGGCCGGGCTGCGCCGCAAGGGCAAGGTCTTCGAGTCGGTCGAGAAGTTCTCGGTGGTCAAGACCCTGCAGGCCATCGACCAGGCCAATGTCGTCGTGCTGCTGCTCGACGCGGCCGCCGAGGTGGCCGAGCAGGACGCCCACATCGCCGGCTACATCCTCGAGAGCGGCCGCGCGCTGGTGATCGCGGTCAACAAGTGGGACAACCTGGACTCCGAGCAGCGCGAGCGCATCCGCCGCGAGATGGACCGCAAGCTGCACTTCCTGAGCTGGGCGCGGATGCACCAGATCTCGGCGTTGAAGGGCATGGGGCTGGGCGCGCTGATGCGCTCGGTCTCGGCGGCCGAGAAGGCCGCCTTCGCCAAGCTGCCCACGCCCAAGCTCACGCGCGCGCTGCGCGCGGCCGTCGAGCGCCAGGAGCCGGCGCGCTCCGGGCTGTCGCGCCCCAAGATGCGCTATGCGCACCAAGGTGGGTCGAATCCGCCGCTGATCATCATCCACGGCAACTCCCTGGCCCATGTTCAGGACAATTACCGGCGCTATCTCGAGGGCTGGTTCCGCAAGGAATTCGCGCTCGAGGGCACTCCGCTGCGGATCGAATTCCGCAGCAGCACCAATCCCTTCATCGACCGCGAGCGCCCGGGCAAAGGCCGCGCTGGCAAATAGCGCGCTTTTCCAGTAGATTGAATCGGCGGCAACGGCTGCGCGCGTCTTCCCTGCTTGAAACTAACGTGGCCGCCTGCTGTCGTATTGCTGCGGCCGGCCATCCCGCCGGTTCCGAATCTTCCGCCTGCCTGGCGGATTTGTGAGCATTGACCGGAGTCACCATGAGCAATAAGGGCCAACTTTTACAAGACCCGTTCCTCAACGCGCTGCGCAAGGAACATGTGCCGGTATCGATCTATCTCGTCAATGGCATCAAGTTGCAGGGCCAGATCGAGTCCTTCGATCAGTACGTCGTCCTGCTGCGCAATACGGTCACCCAGATGGTGTACAAGCACGCGGTGTCCACCGTCGTGCCGGCGCGCCCGGTGAACCTGAGCACGGAGTCCGAGACCTGAACGGCGGCAGGGCGTCGGGCACCGCTGGCGGTGCGCAAGCCGGCAGGGGCGCCGTGAACGGCGCATCGGCCCGGCCGGGGGCCCTGCTGGTCCAGGTCGCGCTGCGCGGCGCGTCCTTCGACGACGAGTCGCAGGAGGAACTGCAGCAGCTGGTCCTGAGCGCCGAGATGGCGCCGGTGGCGGTGGTGCACGCGCGCCGCGACCGACCCGACCCGGCCTACTACATCGGCAGCGGCAAGGTCCAGGAACTCAAGGACCGGGTGCGCGAGCTGGGCGCCGCCGCGTTCATCATCGATGTCCAGCTGTCCCCGGTCCAGCAGCGCAACCTCGAGGGCGAGCTCGGCGTGCCGGTGCTCGACCGCACGGCGCTGATCCTGGACATCTTCTCGCGCCGCGCCAAGAGCCGCGAGGGCAAGCTGCAGGTCGAGCTGGCGCAGCTCGACTACCTTTCCACCCGCCTGGTGCGCGGCTGGACCCACCTGGAGCGCCAGCGCGGTGGCATCGGCCTGCGCGGCGGTCCCGGCGAGAAGCAGATCGAGCTCGACCGGCGGATGATCGGGGTGCGCGTGAAGCAGCTGCGCGAGAAGCTGCGCATCCTCGAGCGCCAGCGCGGCACCCAGCGGCGGGCGCGCGAACGCGGCGGCGTGTATCGCGTGTCGCTGGTCGGCTACACCAATGCCGGCAAGTCCACCCTGTTCAACGCGCTCACGCGCGCCGACGCCTACGCGGCCGACCAGCTGTTCGCCACGCTCGACACGACCTCGCGGCGCTGCTACGCGGCGCCCGGCGTGTCGTTCGTGCTGTCCGATACCGTCGGCTTCGTGCGCGAGCTGCCGCACACGCTGGTCGAGGCCTTCCGTTCGACGCTCGACGAGACCGCGCACGCCGACCTGCTGCTGCACGTCATCGATGCGGCCAGCCCGGCGCGCGTCGAGCAGGCGCGCGAGGTCGACGCGGTGCTCGAGGAGATCGGCGCCGAGCAGGTGCCGCGGCTGCGCGTATACAACAAGGTGGACCGCCTCGGCCGCCCGGCCTCGGTCGCGCACGATGCCTGTGGTAGCATCGACGAGGTGTGGTTGAGTGCGCACTCGGGAGAGGGCGTCAGCCTGTTGCGCGATGCGATCGCCGTCCGGATTGGCGAACGGGACCGGTTCCGCGACGGCATGGCGGCCGATGCCGGGGACGCCGCCGGCGATGGCAGCGCGGCGGGCACCGAACCTGCCGCAAGCGAACTGCACCTATCCCAACGGGAATTGCGCAACATCTTCGATGCCATCTGATCGCTCCCCGGCCATGCCAATGAACGACCCACAATGGGGACGCAACGGTTCCGGAAATAATTCCGATGGTCCGCGTTCCCCGCGCCGCCCGGCGTCCTCCGACGGCCCCCCCGATCTCGACGAACTCTGGCGCGATTTCAACCAGCGGCTGGGCCGCCTGTTCGGCGGGCGCGGCAACGGCGGCGACGGCCCGGGCGGCGGTCCGCGCGATGCGCGCCAGGCCGGCATCGGCGTGCTGGTGGTGCTGGGCGCGGTCGTCGCGATCTGGGCCTGCACCGGCTTCTACACGGTCCAGGAAGGCCAGGTCGGCGTGGTCTCGACCTTCGGACGCTACAGTTCCACGACTCCGGCCGGCCTGCAGTGGCGCGCGCCCTGGCCCATCCAGGCCCACGAGATCGTCGACGTCTATACCCAGCGGCGCGTCGAGGTCGGGATGCGCGGCGGCGACGACCGGGTCAAGGAATCGCTGATGATCACCGACGACGAGAACATCGTCGACCTGCAGTTCGAGGTGCAGTACCGCGTCAAGGACGGCGACGGCGCGCGCGACTACATCTACGGCAGCCGCTTCTCGCGCGACCAGCGCGACGGCGACTCCTCCGGCGTGGTCAAGCAGGTGGCCGAATCGGCCATGCGCGAGGTGGTCGGGCGGCGCAAGATGGACGAAGTGCTGTTCGGCTCCAAGCTCGAGATCGCCGCCGAGGTGCAGGCGGCGATGCAGGCCATGCTCGACCGCTACAAGACCGGCCTGGTCATCTCGGCCGTGGCCATCCAGAACGCCCAGCCGCCCAACGACGTCCAGGCCGCCTTCGACGATGCCACCAAGGCGGGGCAGGACCGCGAGCGCCAGATCAACGAGGGCGAGGCCTATGCCAACGACGTCGTGCCCCGTGCGCGCGGCAATGCGGCGCGGCTCACCCAGGAGTCCGAGGGCTACCGGGTCCGCGTCGTGGAGACCGCCGAGGGCGACGCTTCGCGTTTCCGCCAGGTGCTTGCCGAGTACGCCAAGGCGCCCGGCGTGACGCGCGAGCGCATGTACATCGACACCATGCAGCAGATATTCAGCAGCACCAACAAGCTGCTCATCGACAGCCATAACAATTCGCAGTTGCTGTACCTGCCGCTGGACAAGCTGATGCAGCAGGGCGCCGCCAGCGCCCTGGCCGCGCACGCCGCCAGCGCCGCCGCAGCCAGCCCGCCGGCGACGGCCGCCGGCGGCGACGGCGCCGACCACACGCGCGACGGCGCACGCAGCCGCGACCGGGAAGGACGGTGAGCAGCATGAACCGCATCATCGCCACCGTCGTCGCCGTGCTGTTCGTGGCCGTGCTGCTGCGCCTGTCGGTCTTCATCGTCGACCAGCGCCAGTCGGCCATCGTGTTCTCGTTCGGCGAGATCGAACGCGTCATCAACGAGCCGGGCCTGCACTTCAAGTATCCGCCGCCGATCCAGAACGTCGAGTTCGTCGACCGGCGCATCCTGACCATCGATTCGGCGACACCCGATCGCGTGCAGACCTCCGAGAAGAAGAACCTGCTGATCGACTCCTTCGTCAAGTGGCGCGTCACCGACCCCAAGGCGTACTGGGTCAGCTTCCAGGGCGGCGAACGCGGCGCCGAGGAGCGCATGTCCACGCTGGTCCGCGACGCGATGAACCAGGCGGTCAACAAGCGCACGGTCAGCGAGATCATCTCGCGCACGCGCGAGAAGGCGATGGAGGAGATCCGCGTCGCCGTCCAGGACCGGGTCAAGGACCTGGGCGTCACCATCGTCGACGTGCGCCTGCGCCACGTCGATTTCGTGCCCGAGATCATGACCACCGTGTACCAGCGGATGTCGGCCGAGCGCAAGCGCGTGGCCAACGAGGAGCGCGCCCAGGGCGCGGCCGAGGCCGAGAAGATCAAGGCCGATGCCGATCGCCAGCGCGAGGTGCTGCTTGCCGAGGCCTATCGCGACGCGCAGCGCGTCAAGGGCGAAGGCGACGCCAAGGCCGCGGCCATCTATTCGAAGGCGTTCGGCGCCAATCCCGAGTTCTATGCGTTCTACCGCAGCCTGGATGCGTACCGGCAGAGCTTCAAGAGCCCGTCCGACACGCTCATCGTCGATCCGTCCTCGGAGTTCTTCCGCTACATGAAGAACTCCAGCGGGGCGGGCGGCGCGCATTGAACCCGGCGCCGCCAGCCAGCGCCGTGCCCGCCTGAACGCTGCTTGCCGTGCAGACCACCTTCATCGCCCTGGCGCTGATGCTCGTCTTCGAGGGCCTGCTGCCGTTCCTCTCGCCGCCGTCGTGGCGCACCCTCATGCGCCGCATCGGCACCCTGTCGGACGGGCAGATCCGCTTCTTCGGCCTGGCGTCCATCCTCGTCGGGCTCGCGCTGCTGCTGCTCGTGGGCTGAGCGCCGGGCCCGATCGAAGGACTCCCCCACCGTGGCCCGCTGGCTCCTGCCCGAGAACCTGTCCGACGCGCTCCCCGAGGAGGCGCGCACCGTCGAGCGCCTGCGCCGCGCGCTGCTCGACCTGTACCGCGGCTACGGCTACGAACTGGTCATCCCGCCGCTGCTCGAGCATCTGGAGTCGCTGCTGACCGGAACGGGACACGACCTGGACCTGAGCACGCTCAAGCTCGTCGACCAGCTGAGCGGGCGCACGCTGGGCCTGCGCGCCGACACCACGCCGCAGGTCGCGCGCATCGATTCGCACATCCTCAACCGCAGCGGGGTCGCGCGGCTGTGCTATGCCGGCTCGACGCTGCACGCGCGGCCCATGCATCCGCTCGCGAGCCGCGAACCGCTGCAGATCGGCGCGGAGATCTACGGCGATGCCGATTTCGCCGCCGACCGCGAGATCCTCGATCTGGCGGTGCGGTCGGCGCGGCTGATCGTCGGCGCGACGGCCGCCGGCGCGGCGGCGCCGCGGCCGGTGCAGGTCGACCTGGGGCATACGGGCGTGGTGCGCGCGCTGCTGGGCGATGCGCTGGCCGGCGGCGGTGCCGAGGCGGTGCTGGCCGCGCTCAACGGCAAGGATCCGGCGGCGCTGCAGGCGGCCTGCCGGGGCTATGCGCCGCGCACGCAGCAGGCGCTGCAGGCGCTGCTCGCCCTGAACGGCGGGGTCGAGGTGCTGCAGGAAGCGCAACGCGCGCTGCCGCCGTCGGCGGGCCTCGATGCGGCGCTCGATGAACTGGCGCAACTGGCCGACGGCTGTCCGGCCGACGACGTGAGCATCGACCTGGCCGATCTGCACGGCTTCCGCTACCACACCGGGATCACGTTTGCGGTGTATGTTCCCGGTCTGTCGGGCCCGCTGTTGCGGGGCGGGCGCTACGACGACATCGGCCTGGCGTTCGGCCGGGCGCGCCCGGCCACGGGCTTCTCGCTGCTCGACCTGCGCGAGGCCACGCGCCTGGCGGCGGTCGAGGCCGTGCATGCGATACGCGCGCCGCGCGGCGGTGCCGCGGGACTGGCCGCGGCGGTGGCGCGCCTGCGCGAGGCGGGCGAGGTCGTGATCCAGGCCGGACCCGGCGGCGAACTGGGCGTGGCGCTCGCGGTCGATCGCGAACTGGCCTGGCAGGACGGTGCGTGGGTCGTGCGCCCGGCCGCGCGCTAGGGCACGGGCGGCGGCATTCGGGTAATCACGACGGAAGAATTCGGGACTAGAGGACGGCGATGGCGCGCAACGTGGTGGTGGTTGGCACCCAGTGGGGTGACGAGGGCAAGGGCAAGATCGTCGACTGGCTGACGGACGAGGCCGACGGCGTCGTGCGCTTCCAGGGCGGCCACAACGCCGGCCATACGCTGGTCATCGATGGACGCAAGACCATCCTGCGGCTCATTCCCTCGGGCATCCTGCGCCCGACCACCGCCTGCTACATCGGCGCGGGCGTCGTGCTGTCGCCGCAGGCCTTGCTGGCCGAGATCGACGAACTGGCGGTGGCCGGCGTCGACGTGGCCTCGCGCCTGGCGATCAGCGGCAGCTGCCCGTTGATCCTCGACTACCACGTGGCCGTCGATCGGGCGCGCGAGATCCGCCGCGGCAACGACAAGATCGGCACCACCGGGCGCGGCATCGGTCCGGCCTACGAGGACAAGGTCGCCCGTCGCGCGGTGCGCGCCCAGGACCTGTTCGATCCGATGCGCTTCGCCGAGCGCGTGCGCGAGGCGCTGGACCTGCACAACTTCGTGCTGGCCCACTACCTGAAGGCGGCGACGGTCGATGCCGAGCAGGTGATCGAGTCGACGCTGCGCCTGGCCGAACGGATCACGCCGATGATCGCCGACGTCTCGCACCGCCTGTCGGTCGCCATGAAGCGCGGCGACCGGCTGCTCTTCGAGGGCGCGCAGGGCACGCTGCTCGACGTGGACCACGGCACCTATCCGTTCGTCACCTCCAGCAACACGCTGGCCGGCGCCGCGGCCACCGGCGCCGGCGTGGCGCCGCAGCAGCTGCACTACGTGCTGGGCATCACCAAGGCCTACGCGACGCGCGTCGGATCGGGGCCGTTCCCCACCGAGCTGCTCGACGCCACCGGCGAGCGGCTGCGCGACAAGGGCGGCGAATATGGATCGGTGACGGGGCGCCCGCGCCGTTGCGGCTGGTTCGACGGCGCCGCGCTGCGCCGCTCGGTGCAGCTCAACGGGACGACCGGCCTGTGCATCACCAAGCTCGACGTGCTCGACGGGCTGCCGGTGGTGCGCCTGTGCACCGGCTACCGCCACGGCGACACGGTCAGCGATATCCTGCCGTTCGGCGCCGACGAGGTCGGGCGCTGCGAGCCGGTCTACGAGGACTTCCCCGGCTGGACCGAATCGACCTTCGGCACCCGCGACTGGGATGCGCTGCCGCTGTGCGCGCGCCTGTTCCTGCAGCGCCTCGCCGAGGTTGCCGGCGTGCCGATCGACCTGGTGTCCACCGGCCCGGAACGCGACCAGACGATCGTGCTGCGGCACCCGTTCCACGCGCCGCTCAACGCCTTGCCGCAATAGCGCCATGAGTCCGCCGTCGGCCCGTGAAACCGCTGCCGGCCCGGGCGCAGCCCAGGACGCGGGCCACCTGCATGTCGACTGGGAAGCCTATTACCGGCTGATCGAACGGCTGGCGGTCATCGTCCACGAATCCGGATACGCCTTCGACTCGCTCGTCTGCCTGGCGCGCGGCGGCATGCGCGCCGGCGACGTCCTGTCGCGCGTCTTCGAGGTGCCGCTGGCCATACTGGCGACCAGCTCGTACCGCGAGGACGGCGGCACCGTCGCGGGCGAACTCGACATCGCCGACGATCTCACCTCGACCGGCGGCGACCTGTGGGGCCGCGTGCTGCTGGTCGACGACCTGGTCGACAGCGGCAATACGCTCGAGCGCGTCGCCGAGCACCTGCGCGGCAATTTCCCGCTGATCCAGGAGATCCGCACCGCCGTCATCTGGTACAAGGCATCGTCGAGCGTCGCGCCGGACTTCTACGTCGAACGCCTCGAACACAACCCGTGGATCCACCAGCCCTTCGAGCGCTACGACCGCCTGCGCCCGGACGACCTCGCGCGCGCCGCCCCGGCGCCCGCGGCGCCGGGGGATTGAAGCAGCGGCGCTTGTGGCCTAGAACGCGTAGACGATGGCAACCGTCGTCAGCTCGTCGGTGGGCTTCTTGGGCGCCGGCGGGCGCGAATTGCGCTGGACATCGAGGCCGAGGCTCAGGGCGAGCTTGGTGCTCATCTTGACTTCCAGGCCGAGGAAGTTGCGCAGCTGCGTGTTGGCCGAGCCCGCGACCACGCTGAACTTGTCCAGGATCTTGGTGGTCCCGGTGATGGCGTTCTCGTAGTTCATCCCGGCGGTGCCCACCGCATTGCCCTTGCTCTGGTCGCCCAGGTCGTCCTTGCTCTTGCGATAGCCCACGCCGACCTGCGCCGACAGCTTGACCGTCTTCGTGTCGTAGAACTGGTAGCCGTAGCCGCCGGTGGCATCGGCCTGGTAGAGAAAGCCGCTGAACTTGTCGTTCTGGTAGTCGACGCCGCCGAACACGAACGAGTGCTCGTCGAGCTTGTAGTTCGTCTGCTCGTCGGCCGTGTACCGCTGCGCCGATTCGACGCCCGAGGTGCTGGCCTTGAGGATGGCCAGGTCGAACTGGTGCTTCCACGCGTCGTAGGCATCGGTGGCGGCGAGCTTGGCGCTGGCGGTCTTGCTGTCGGTATTGCCGCTGGCCAGGACCAGGCCGGCTTCACCCTTGCCGGACCAGTCGGCATGGGCGGCGCCCATCGAGAGGGCCAGCAGCGAGGCCGTGAGAGCACCGTACGCACGATTAAGACGCATTTTGAAGTGACTCCAAGAATAAATGCGCGGATTCTTCCTTATTGCGGTGCATCAAGCAAGTCCCGTGTGCAGGCAAGTCCTTGAGATGTTGTCTCTTTGCTGAAACGCTACACTCGCCGGCGGCATTGCGGAGCGGCTCGTTTTGCGCAGTGCAGCGCTTGCGCAGATCCGGCAGGGCGGAACCGCCGCATCGCATCACATCGAACAGGCAACAACGGGAGAAGGAAATGGGCTTGCTGGATGGATTGTTGGGCGGCATCGTCGGTGCCGAAGTCACGAACGTGGTATCGGGGTTCATCGAGCACCACGGTGGCGTGCAAGGTTTGGTCAGCCAGTTCGAGCAGCAGGGCATGGGCAATGTCGTCCAGTCCTGGATCGGCACGGGGCCCAACCAGCCCATCACCGCGGAGCAGCTGCAGAAGGTCGTCGGCAGCGATGCGGTGACGCAGCTGGCCGCCAGGTTCGGCATCAATCCCCAGGAACTGCTGCAGAAGGTCGCGCAGGCGCTGCCCCAGGCGGTCGACAAGCTCACGCCCGACGGCGTCGTGCCCAAGGCCTGAACATCCCGCAAAGTCGCATTCACCAAAGGAAGACAATGAAGATCGCATGCAAGAGCATCACCCTGGCCTTCGCCCTGTGCGCCGCCGCCGTGGCCTACGCCGACGTTCCGGCCGACGCACCGGCGGGCACCAACGGCCTGTGCAAGGACGGCACGTATTCGTCCAACGCCACGAAGAAGGGTGCCTGCAAGGGGCACAAGGGCGTGAAGGAGTGGTACGCCGCGACCGATGCCAAGGCCGCCGGCAAGACCGCCGCCCCGGCTGCTGCTGCCCCCGCAGCCGCGGCTGCGCCGGCCGCGGCACCCGCCGCAGCCGCCGCGCCAGCGGCCACCACGGCGGCGGCCAAGACGCCGGCCAAGGCCTCGAGCAAGGTCGCCGCGCCGGGCGGCGGGCCGGGCCTGGTCTGGGTCAATTCGAGCAGCAAGGTCTACCACTGCCAGAGCGACGAGTGGTATGGCAAGACCAAGCAGGGCGAATACATGTCGGAAGCCGACGCCAAGTCCAAGGGCAATCGCCCGGCCGGCGGCAAGGCCTGCTCGTAATCCTCCTGCGGACCCGGCACGGCGCCAGTGTCCCGCGCCGTCGCCGGGCTCCTTGAGCCCAGCGGCCGCTGCGCGGACATGGCCAAGGCAGCCGCGCGGGCGAAATCATCGGTCCGGAGTGGCAAACCGGCGGGACCCATGGCCGCGGCAATGCTGCTGCCGAGCCTGTCGATCACCACCGTTGCGAAAAGAAAATGCTTGAAAAACAGCACTGTACCGTGATGTTCGGCACAATGTCGGATTGCGATGGTGCCCAGAAGAGGACTCGAACCTCCACGCCTGTTGAGGGCGCCAGGACCTGAACCTGGTGCGTCTACCAATTTCGCCATCTGGGCAGGCAATCGGAGGGCGGATTCTAAAGCGAGGCTCCAGCTTGTCAAATGGCACGTAACAAACCCGATACCCGCGCGGCTACGCGCGACACCACGAACACCCCTTCGTCCGCCGTGCAAGCACAGGCAGTACTGGAGGCATTGACGCGGGCCGGCACTCCGCTGCGCCCGGTCGAGCTCGTCACCTTGCTGGCGCTCGCGCCGGCACAGCGCGACGCGCTGGAACTGACCTTGCAGGACCTGGAACGCGACGGCCAGATCATCCGCAATCGTGCCGGCCTGCTGCTGATGGCCACGCGCGCGCATCTGCTGCCCGGGCAGGTGCAGGGTCATCGCGACGGCTTCGGCTTCCTGATCCGCGACGACCGCGGGCCGGATGTCGTGCTCTCCGAGGCGGAGATGAGCAAGCTGGTGCACGGCGACCGCGCGCTGGTGCGCGTCACCGGCACCGACCGGCGCGGCCGCCCCGAGGGCGAGATCGTCGACGTGATCGAGCGGCGCACGAACCGGCTGGTGGGACGCGTGCTCAACGAGAAGGGCGTCACCGTGGTGGTGCCCGAGGACCAGCGCATCCGCCACGACATCCTGGTGCCGCCGCAGTCGGTGGGCAAGGCGCGCGACGGCCAGGTCGTGGTGGTCGAGCTCGTGCAGCAGCCCCAGCGCAACATGCAGGCGGTGGGGCGCGTCGTCGAGGTGCTCGGCGAGATCGACGACCCGGGCATGGAGATCGAGATCGCCGTGCGCAAGTTCGGCGTGCCGCACGTCTTTCCCGATGCCGTGCTGGCCGCGGCCAAGGCGCTGCCCAAGGACGTGCGCAAGAAGGACCTGCAGGGACGCGTGGACCTGCGCGACGTGGCCCTGGTGACGATCGACGGCGAGGATGCGCGCGACTTCGACGACGCGGTGTATTGCGAGCCGGACGGCCGCAAGGGCTGGCGGGTGATCGTGGCCATCGCCGACGTCGACCATTACGTCAACGCCGGCAGCGCCATAGACGCCGAGGCCCAGAGCCGCTCGACATCGGTCTACTTCCCGCGCCGCGTGATCCCCATGCTGCCGGAGGAACTGTCCAACGGCCTGTGCTCGCTCAAGCCCGATGTCGACCGGCTCGTGATGGTCTGCGACATGACGGTCAACAAGGACGGCACGGTGCGCGGCTACCAGTTCTACCCGGGCGTGATGCATTCGCATGCCCGCCTGACCTACAACGAGGTCTGGGAGGCGCTGTCCAATCCGTCCAGCCGGGCGGCGGCACGGCATGCGGCGCTGCTGCCGCGGCTGCACGAGCTGCACGAGGTGTATCGGGCCTTCGCCAAGGCGCGGGCGGCGCGTGGCGCGCTCGAGCTCGAGACCACCGAAACCCAGATCATCTGCGACGCCAACGGCCGCATCGAGCGGATCGTGGCGCGCACGCGCAACGACGCGCACCGCCTCATCGAGGAGTGCATGCTGGCGGCCAACGTCTGCACCGCCGACTTCCTCCAGCGCCGCAAGCAGGATGCGCTGCTGCGCGTGCACGAGGGGCCGACGCCGGCCAAGCTCGAGACGCTGCGGGCCGCGCTCAAGGCATTCAGCCTGCAGCTGGGCGGCGGCGAAGCGCCGCAGCCGTCGGACTACGCGCAGCTCATCGAGAAGATGCGGCCGCGACCCGACGCGGCGCTGCTCAACATGCTGCTGCTGCGCTCGATGCAGCAGGCGCAGTACAGCCCGCACAATGCGGGGCACTTCGGACTGGCCTACGGGGCCTACGCCCACTTCACGTCGCCGATACGGCGCTACCCCGACCTGCTGGTGCACCGCGCGATCAAGGCGGTGCTGTCGGGGCGGCGCTTCGTCCCGCAGCTGGCGATAGCGCCGCCGGCGGCGGGCCGCTCCGCCGGCGCCGAGCCGATGGCGGTGTGGGAGCAGCTGGGCATCCTGTGCTCGGCGCACGAGCGGCGCGCCGACGAGGCCTCGCGCGACGTCGAGGCCTGGCTCAAGTGCTACTACGTGCGCGAGCGCGTCGGCGAGACCTTCTCCGGCTCGATCAGCGCGGTGGTGCCGTTCGGCCTGTTCGCCGTGCTCGACGATCTCTACGTCGAGGGCCTGGTGCACGTCTCGGAGCTGGGCAGCGAGTATTTCCAGTTCAACGAGGCGACCCACGAACTGCGCGGCGAGCGCACCGGCATCCGCTACCGGCTGGGAGACCGCCTGACGGTGCAGGTCGCGCGCGTCGACCTCGAGGCCCGGCGGGTCGACTTCCGCATGGTGCGGCCCGGCGAGGAGCACGGCGGCGAGGCCGCGCCGGCGCGGCCGGCACGAACCACGGCCGGCGAGGGCGTCGAGGAACGGCGCGAACGCCAGGCCAAGCGCGCCGAGCGCATCGCGGCACGGCGCGGCGGGCCGGCGCCGGCCGCGACCGCCAAGCGCGGCGCCAAGGAGGCGGCGCCGCGCCGCCGGCGCAAGGGCTGAGCCGCGCGATGGCGGAGCAGCGGGCGCGGGGCCGGGGGCGCGAGGCGCGCGCGCCCGAAGCAGCGCAGGGCCAGCGGGTCCTTGCCGGCTTCCATGCGGTGGGCGCGCGGCTGCGCAGCGATCCGGGTTCCATCGGGGTGCTGTATTTCGACGCGGGGCGACGCGATGCCCGCATGCAGCAGCTGCTGGCGCAGGCGGCCGCGGCTGCGGTGCGCTGCGAGGCGGTCGATGGGGCGCGACTGGACGCGCTGTCACCCGAGGCGCCGCACCAGGGCGTGGCGGCGCAGACCAGCGGTCCGGCCCCGGCCGTCCATTTCGAGGACCTGCTCGACGCGGTCGACCGATCGACCTTCCTGCTGGTGCTCGACGGCGTCACCGATCCGCGCAACCTGGGCGCGTGCATGCGTACCGCCGCCGCGGCCGGGGTGCAGGCGGTGATCGTGCCGCGCGACCGGGCCGCCTCGCTCACGACGGTCGCCGCCAAGGCCGCGGCCGGCGCCAGCGAATCGCTGCCGCTGGTCGCCGTCACCAATCTGGCGCGCGCCATGAAGGACATGCAGGACGCCGGCATCTGGATCGTCGGCGCCGCCGGCGATGCGCCGCGCAGCCTCTACGAGATCGACCTGACCGGGCCGCGTGCCTGGGCCCTGGGTGCCGAGGGCACGGGTCTGCGGCGCCTAACGCAGGAGCGCTGCGACGAACTGGTGCATATCCCGATGGCCGGCGGCATGGAGAGCCTGAACGTATCCGTCGCGGCGGGCGTCTGCCTGTTCGAGACCCGACGCCAGCGCCAGTACGGCGCGCCGGCCGGGTCGCGCCCGGGCTGAGCGCCCCGGCTTGCCCGGCGGCGCAATTTCGCGGTAGAATCAATGGCTTTGTCCTTGCTGCACCGCCGGAAATCGCGATCGCAACTGCATCGCCCCGGAGTGAATACCGAGCGCGCGTCATGTCTTCGGGGCCCAGCCCCGGAACCGCGCCAGGCGGGCAGCTGATCCCGAGAGGGAAATCCACGAGGAGCATGTAAATGCGGCATTACGAAGTCTGTTTCATCGTTCATCCGGACCAGAGCGAACAGGTCCCAGCGATGATCGATCGCTACCGCACCCTGGTCACGTCACAGGGCGGCGCGGTGCACCGGGTCGAGGATTGGGGGCGGCGCCAGCTGGCCTACCCGATCGAAAAACTCGTCAAGGCCCATTACGTCCTGTTCAACATCGAGTGCGGCAAGGCCACGCTCGACGAGCTCGAGCACGGCTTCCGCTACAACGATGCGGTCCTGCGCCACCTGACGGTCGGCATGAAGAAGGCGGTCACCACGCCCAGCCCGATGATGAAGACCGTCGAGAAGGAAGAGTCGCGCAAGACCGTCGCCGAGCCGGCGGCCAGCGCGGCCTGAGCCACGAGCCCGCGCCCTTCGCGGCGCCGGCGGATCCGGCAGTGCGGACGCCCCGGCGCCCGCGCCGGCGGATCGGCGGGCACCGGCGGGGCTGCCGACACACCGTCGCGTGAATCACGTACAGATGCAGGCAACGCTAATCGAGCGCACGGCGCTGCGCTACACCCCGGCGGGCATCCCGGTGGTGGAGGCGCAGTTGCAGCACCGCTCGGAGCTGGTCGAGGCGGGCCTGCAGCGGCGGCTGGCCTTCGATTTCAGCGCGATCGCGATCGGCGACACGGCCCGCCAGCTGGCGACGGCGGAGCTGGGCAGCGAACTCGGGCTGAGCGGTTTTCTGGCGCCGCGCAGCCGCCGCAGCACCCGGCTGCTGGTGCATGTGCTCGATTTTTCCCGGCTGGCGGGGCCTACCGCACCGCCGCCGGCAGCAGAACAGCAATACGGACAGGATTAGCAGGTTCCGGTATCGAACCGGTCATCGAATCCAGGAAACAGGTCAGGACGGAGAACATTCATGGCAACAGCCCGCAAGAGCAGTGGTAAAGGCAAGGCCGGATTCAAGGGCAAGGGCAAGCCCAACGGCCGCCGCTCGCAGCAGCAAAACGCCCTTTTCAAGCGCCGCAAGTTCTGCCGCTTCACCGCCGAGAAGGTCGAGCTCATCGACTACAAGGA
>Ga0181525_10000073_pt1 | contig 87344 bp, 78 predicted proteins | sample PEATcosm2014_Bin_48_FD_121100 | JGI IMG/M metagenome (GOLD analysis project Ga0181525, IMG submission 121100) | Peatland microbial communities from MTU Mesocosm Facility, Houghton, MI, USA - PEATcosm2014_Bin06_10_metaG | ecosystem: Environmental > Terrestrial > Soil > Wetlands > Peat | place...
CGGGGAGTGTCCGATCTTCTGTGTAGGCATGGATTCTCGAAAGGAGATCCATGTCGACGACAATCTCAAGCAGGTTGGATGACGCTTCTGATCCGGGTGGCGCCGGCGCGGAGCGCAGCGAGCCCGTAGGGCGAGCAGAGCGACGCGCTGGCGCTGCGCGCCGTGCGACACCCCGTCCCCGGCCGGAGCTCGCTGAGGAGGTCCGGGCGTTGCTCCCGAACGAGGTGATCGACGAGCTGCTCGCGGGTGCCCGGACCGAGGAGGAGATTGCCGGCCCGGGCGGGCTGCTGTCGCAGTTGACGAAGCGGCTGGTCGAGCGCGCGATGGAGGTCGAGCTGACCGACCATCTCGGCTTTGAGCCGCACCAGGAGCCGCCGGGCGGTGCTGGCAATACGAGGAATGGGTCGATGTCGAAGACGTTGATCACTGAGAGTGGCGCGGTCGAGATCCAGACGCCCAGAGATCGAAACGGCTCGTTTGAGCCGCAGATCGTTAGGAAGCGTCAGCGGCGTTTCGAGGGGTTCGACGACAAGATCCTCGCGCTCTATAGCCGCGGCCTGTCGACTAGGGATATCGAGGCGCACCTCGAGGAGATCTACGGCGTCAAGGTTGGGCGCGACCTGATCAGTCGCGTGACCGATGCGGTCATGGAGGACGCCAGGTCGTGGCAGACACGGCCGCTGGATGACGTCTACCCGGTCGTGTTCCTCGACGCGTTGGTGTTGAAGATCCGTGACGGCGGGTCGGTCCAGCGCCGTGCTTGCTACCTGGCGTTGGCGATCGGTTTGGACGGTGAGCGCGATGTGCTTGGCATGTGGTTCCAGGCCAACGAGGGCGTGAAGTTCTGGATGCAGGTCCTGACCGATCTCAAGCAGCGCGGTGTCCAAGACATCCTGATCTGCTGCGTCGGCGGGTTGAAAGGCTTCCCCGAGGCGATCGAGGCGGTGTTCCCGCAGACGACGGTCCAGACGTGCATCGTCCACTTGATTCGCCAGTCGCTGAAGTACGTGCCGCGCCGCCAATACGAAGCGGTCGTCAAAGACCTCAGGCCGATCTACACAGCCGTTGACGCCGACGCTGCCCTGATCGCGCTCGAGAAGTTCGAGGACAAATGGGGAGCCCAGATCCCGGTGATCGGCCAGGCCCGGCGATCAGCCTGGGAGCACATCACACCGTTCATGGCATTCCCCGACGAGGTCCGCCGCGTGATCTACACGACCAACGCGATCGAGGCCCTCAACCGTCAGCTGCGCAAAGCGATCAAGACCAAGGGCCACTTCCCCAGCGAGGACGCCGCCCGCAAGCTCGTCTACCTCGCGATCCAAAACGCAGCCCCACAATGGACCCGGACCCGCAGCTGGACGAAAGCCTTGCTCGCGTTCAAAATCCACTTCGGAGACAGGCTGCCCAACTAACCATCAACCACCGCCTACACAGAAAGACGGACACCCTCAGCGACAACGCGGCGGTCGTCGCGGTGCGCGGCTCTTGTTTTTGGAAGCAACTGCGAGCACGTGTGCGCGCCGGAAGCTGGAGGCCACGCGACTTAGAGCCGATACGGGAGGGGTGTCTAGAGCGGCGTGGTTCGCGATCGAGGCTGTCGTGGGGGCCGGCCTGTTGTGGTGGATTTGGCGGTTGATCTGGGCGCTGGAGCGAAGCGGGGAAGCGACGCCGCTCGCGAAACAACGCGCGCGGATCGGCTTCCTATTCGTCGTGCTATTGCTGATCGCCAGAGCCGCGTGGGGCTATTTACCCTTGCCGTAGTAACGCTGAGACGATCGAGCGATATGCGGTCGGGCGCCGCCTAGGTCAGTCTGGCTCTCGGTTCAATTCGTCCAAAACCGCGACCGATGACACGCGACCCGTTCGCGTGCCCCCGAGCATCTCGTAAAGGACCCAAGCGGCCTACGGCGTGACTTCGACGCCGTGCCAGAAGGCGTAGCGGTCCTTGATCTCGGCCGCTGCATCCTTCGGTTCGGGATAGAACCAGGCGGCGTCGGGGTTCTCCTCGCCGTCGACGACGACCGTCTTGTAGCTCGCCTCGCCCTTCCAGGGACAGGTCGTGTGCGCGTCTGAGTCGGTGAAGTACTTGGCGGTGATGCTGTCGACCGGAAAGTAGTGGTTGCCCTCGACGACGACCGTGTCGTCGCTCTCGGCGAGGGTCGCGCCGTTCCATGTCGCCTTCATCGGAGGCCTCCTCGGGTTGAACGAATCGTCTCCATGAGCCTAGCGAGCCGCCGTTGCGGGCCAGCTCAGACGCCCTCGACCGCCACCTCACCCGGCACCGCGGTGTCGACGGTCAGATGCGGCAGCGCGCGATCGAGGCCGCGCGGTAGCCACCAGGCGCGCGGGCCCATGATCGCCATGATCGCGGGGACCAGGATCGTCCGGATCAGGAAGGCGTCCAGGAACACCGCCGAGGCAAGCCCGACTCCGAAGAGCTTGATCGTCAGGCTGTCGCCGAGGACGAACGAGCCGAAGACGCAGACCATGATCGCTGCCGCCGCCGTGATCACCTTCCCTGTCGCAGCGAGACCGTGGCGCATCGCATGCGCGGCGTCACCGGTGCGCTCCCACTCCTCGTGCATGCGCGACATCAGGAAGACCTCGTAATCCATCGACAGGCCGAAGACGATCGCGAAGACCATCACCGGCAGGAATGCTGCGATCGGCGAGGTCGTAGAGATCCCCACGATGCCGCCGAGCCAGCCCCACTGGAATACGGCGACGACAACACCGAAGGCAGCGCCGACGCTCAGCAGGTTCATGACGATCGCCTTTGCCGCGACGAACACCGAGCGGAACACGAGCAGCAGCAGGAGCGCCGAGATCAGCACCACGGCGCCGATGAACAGCGGCAGCTTGCCCGCGAGGAAGCTCGAGAAGTCGGCAAACAGAGCTGTCGTGCCGCCGACATAGACAGTGGCATGGGTGCTCCGCTCGAGCGGCGGGATCACCTTGTCGCGCATCAGCGAGAGCAGCGTCGATGTCGCCTTGGCGCGTGGCGTCGTCTTGGGGATCACGTTGATCACCGCGATATCGCCGTTCGGGCTATAAACCGGTGGCGTGACCGCGGCGACGTCAGGCAGGTGAACGAAGGCACTGCGCAGCGTGTTCGCCACGGCGGTGTCGTTGGCCGCGGGTAGCTTTGCGACAGTCTCGAGCGGCCCCGTCGAGCCGGGCCCGAAGCCCTTGGACTGGAGCTGGTAGGCCTGATAGGTGGTCGTGCCCGTGGCATCGGTACCGGCGTCGGCGGCGCCGAGGCGCAGCGAGAGAATCGGCGAGGCGAGGACCAGTAGGACGGCGAGCGACACGAGCGCGCAGCTCCACGGCCGGCGCTGGACGAACCCCGCCCAGCGCTCCCAGAAGCCGACGCGGGTGTGCTGGCGATGGCGCAGCTTGAATGGGTCGAGCCTGTCGATATTCCGGCCGAGCTTCGACAGCACAGCCGGCAGCAGCGTGAGCGAGGCGAGCATCGTCAGCAGAACCGTCAGCGACGAGCCGATCGCCGGGCCCTTGAGGAAGGCGACGCCGACCAGCAGCTGGCCGAGCATCGCGACCACGACCGTCACCCCGGCGAACAGAACGGCGCGCCCCGATGTGTCCATCGCCGTGACGATCGCCTCGTCGGGCTCGAGCCCGGCGTCAAGCCCCGAGCGGTAGCGGGTGACGACGAACAGGGCGTAGTCGATGCCGACCCCGAGGCCGATCATCGCCGCGAGCTCGGGCGTGAAGTTGACGACATCGATCACGTGCGTGATCAGCTCGATCAGACCGAGCGAGGTACCGAGGGCAAGCAGGGCTGCCAGCAACGGCAGGCCGGCAGCGACAACGGTTCCGAAGGTGATCAGCAGGATGATGATCGCGGCGAGGATGCCGACGCCCGTTGAGGGACCTGTCTTCGGCGGCTCGACCTGCTCGATCGGCGATCCACCGAGCTGGACGTCGAGGCTCGAGCTGCGCGCGGCCTCGGCAGTGTTGATCACGCGGTCGATCGCGGTTGTCGGCAGCTGAAAGGCACGCTCATCGAAGACAACGGTGGCGTAGGCGATGTGGCCGTTCGGCGCGATCTGGTGTGGACCGACGTAGGGCGAGACGACGACGCTGACGTGGGCGTCAGCGGTGATGCGCGCGAGCAGCCGGTCGATGTCGCTTCGCACCGCGGCGCTCGTGATCGGCGCCTGCTTGGACTCGAAGACGATCGCTGCGGAGTCGCCCTTGCGCTTGGGGAAGTCCTTCGCGAGCAGGTCGAGCGCCCGCTGCGAGCCGGACGAGCTCTGGCCCTTGAAATTGCTGTTGTAGACCGACCCGGTGGCGGCGCCGGCAACGTTCGCAATGATCAGGGCGGCGACCCAACCGATGACGACAATTCGCCTGTGGGCGATGCACCAGCGCGCGAGCGACTTCATCTAGATCCAACCCCCCGCTCGACAGTTCTGTTCGGTCGAACACGCTAGCACAAGTGATAGTTGGCATTCCGCTTTGGTAACATCAGTCACGCAATGGCCACAATCGCCGAGCAGCGCGGGCTGCGCGCGGACGCGCAGCGCAACCAGGACCGCATCATCGCCGCCGCCCAGGCGGCTTTCGCCGCTCTCGGCTATGAGGTGCCGATCGAGGAGATCGCCCGCCGTGCCGGAGTCGGGGCCGCAACCGTCTACCGGCGCTTCCCGAACAAGCAGCGGTTGCTGCGCGCGATCCTCGACCTGAAGATCGGCGAGCTGCAGGCGACGATCGCCACGGCGCACAGCGACCCCGACGCACTGCGTGGTCTGCTCGCGGGCATGCGCGCGGTGATCAAGGTCCAGGCCGCCAACATGGCATTCCTCCAGGTGTTTGCGCAGGCCGGTGTGATGCCAGAGCTGAAGCAGGAGCTGCGCCAGCGCGTCTTCGCGCCGCTGGAGGAGCTATTCGCGCGCGCCCAGGCCGCCGGGCAGCTTCGCCGCGACGTCGATCCGCGCGAGCTGGCGCAGCTGATCCAGATGGCCGGCGCCCCGGCAAAGCACGCCGGCGAGGGCGAGTGCCCGCTAACGGGGACCGCAGAGCGCTACCTGACGCTCCTTGTCGACGCCCTCCGCACACCGAAACCAAGCCCGCTGCCCGACTGAGACGCACGGGCCGTTCGCGCACGCCTCGCCGCGGGCGAAATCAATCGAGCTTTGCCATCACGTGCTTGATGACCGTGTAGTCCTCGAGTGAGTACATCGAGAGGTCCTTGCCGTAGCCGGACTGCTTGAAGCCGCCGTGCGGCATCTCGGAGGCAAGCGGGATGTGGTCGTTGATCCAGACGCAGCCGAAGCGCAGCGCCTTCGAGACCCGCAGGGCGCGTTTGACGTCGCTTGTCCAGACCGACGAGGCGAGACCGTACGGCGTGCCGTTTGCCCAACCGACGGCCTCCTCCTCATCCTTGAACCGCTGGACCGTGATCACGGGGCCGAAGATCTCACGCTGGATCAGCTCGTCGTCCTGCTCGAGACCGGCGAGCACGGTCGGCTCGAGGAAGAACCCCTGCCCGCCCGGTTCGTTGCCGCCGGTGACAAGCTCGACATGCTTGCCGCGACGTTCGAGCAGCCCCTCGACGCGCTCGCGCTGGCGGGCCGAGTTGAGCGGCCCAAGCGTCGTGTCCTCGGCCAGCGTGTCGCCCAGCACGAGGCCCTGCGCCTGTTCGGAGAGGCCGGCGACGACATCGTCGTAGACCTTCGCGCCCGCGAGCACGCGCGTCGCAGCCGTGCAGTCCTGGCCGGCGTTGTAGTAGCCGGTGCCGGCGATCGTCTCGAGCGCACTCTCCAGCTCGACGTCGTCGAAGACGACGACCGGTGCCTTGCCGCCGAGCTCGAGGTGCACGCGCTTGAGCGTCGCCGACGCGCTCGCGGCGATCCGCTTGCCGGTCTCGACGGACCCGGTCAGCGAAACCATGTCGACGTCAGGGTGCTCGACGAGCGCCTGACCGGCCGGATCACCGTGGCCGCAGATCACGTTGAGTACACCGGGCGGCAGGAACTCGCCGGCAAGCTCGGCCAGGCGAAGCGTCGTGATCGGCGTCGTCTCCGCCGGCTTCAGCACGATCGTGTTACCGGTCGCGAGCGCCGGGCCGATCTTCCAGATCGCCATCATCAGCGGGTAGTTCCACGGGGCGATCTGGCCGATCACACCGACCGGCTCGCGGCGAATGTAGGAGGTGTAGCCCTCGAGATACTCGCCCGCGGCGCGACCCTCGAGGCAGCGTGCGGCGCTGGCGAAGAAACGAAGGTTGTCGGCCGCCGCCGGGATCTCGTCGCCGCGCATCGAGGCGAGCGGCTTGCCGGCGTTGATCGACTCCTCACGGGCAAGCTCCTCGCCGTGCTCCTCGACGGCAGCGGCGAGCGCCAGCAGCGCCTCGGCTCGCGTCGCCGGCGTCGTCTGCGACCAGCCCTCGAAGGCACGCCGCGCAGCGTTGACGGCGGCGTCAACGTCGGCCGCACCCGACAGCGGTGCCCGCGCGATCTCCTCGCCGCTGGCGGGATTGAGGATCGCTTCGGTGGCGCCATCTGCAGGCGGGACAAAGGCCCCGCCGATGAAGTTCTCAAGTGTGCGTGACAAGCCCTCCCCTTTCCTAGACCGTGACCGCCGACAGTGCCGTCTCGACCGGGACGGGATCTTCGCCGATCGAGCGCGCGACAGCCGGGTGCGTGGCCACTCCACCGGCTACGTTCACACCCATCCGAAGTCCGGGATCGGCGGCGATCGCGCCGGCGGCGCCGCGATCGGCAAGCGACAGCACGTACGGGAGCGTCGCGTTCGACAGCGCATAGGTCGATGTGACAGGCACCGCGCCGGGCATGTTCGTGACGCAGTAGTGGGTGATGCCGTCGACCTCGAAGGTCGGCTCGTGGTGGGTCGTCGGGCGCGATGTCTCGAAGCAGCCGCCCTGGTCGATCGCGACGTCGACGAGCACGGTTCCGGGGCGCATCATCGCGAGCTGGCTGCGGCGGATCACGTAGGGGGCGCGCTCACCGACGACGAGCACGGCACCGATCACGAGGTCGACGCGCGGCAGCATCTCCTCGATCGCGAGCGTCGAGGAGAAGACCGTCGAGCAGCGACCGCCGAGCGCGACCTCGAGCTCGCGCAGCCGATCGATCGACAGGTCGAAGATGAAGACGTCGGCGCCCATGCCGATCGCGACAGCCGCCGCATGCTGGCCGACGCTGCCGCCGCCGATGATCATCACGTTCGCCGCCGGCACGCCGGGGACGCCGCCGAGCAGCACGCCCCTCCCGCCGAGCGGCTTCTCGAGCATGAAGGCGCCGGCCTGGGTCGCGAGGCGCCCGGCGATCTCCGACATCGGCGCCAGCAACGGTAGTCGCCCGTGGCTGTCCTCGACGGTCTCATAGGCGATGCAGATCGCCCCCGACGCGCGCAGGCCGCGCGTCAACTCGGGCGTCGGCGCGAGGTGTAGGTATGTGAAGAGGATCTGCCCGGCGCGCAGACGCGCGACCTCGAATTCGAGCGGCTCCTTGACCTTGACGATCATGTCGGCGGCGGCAAAGACCGATTGCGCGTCGGGCGAGATCGTGGCGCCCTGGGCGGCGTACTGGTCGTCGGAGAAGCCGCTCGCGATCCCTGCCGCGGTCTCGACGAGGACCTCGTGGCCGCGCTCTGCGAGCTCGCGGACGCCCGCCGGGGTCATCGAGACCCTGTATTCGTCGGCCTTCGTCTCGCGTGGGACCCCGACCTTCACGCGACGCGCTCCTGCACATCGACGGTGATCTCGCAGCTGCGCGTCGCCAGCTGCGCGAACATGTCGTCGGGGGCGATGCACTGCTCGGGGAACCGCGCGCCGATCGCGTCGATCTTGCCCTCCGCGAGCAGCCGCACAGCTGCAACGGCGGGGGCCGCAGTCGACACTATCGACCCCCCGATTCCGAACGGCGCGTGCGGGCGCGTGATCGAGCGGACGCGGGCGAGGCGGCCGCCACCACGGGCTTCGATCAGGTGGACGGAGACCGTCTTGTCCGAGGGTGGCGCTGCGTCAGCCTGGGCGCGGGCGATCTGCGCCGGAGGCGCGCCGGCAAGCGCTCGCAGGCGATCCTCGACCGCCTGCGCGAGCGACAGCCGAAAACTGCACTCGTCGGCGCCGAAGCTCGACCCGAAGCTGACGAGCTCGGAATGGAGGGTGTAGATCGTCTCGGCCTTGCCGATCGGCTCGCCGAAGTCGACCTCCCCACCGCTCGTCAGGGGCTCGATCTCGGTCGGCTTGCCCTCGCGCAGGATTATCGGCTTCAGCGTCACCTCGTCGAGCAGCGTCTGGACAGCGTAGGGCGGGCTGAACCGACCCGGCGGGTCGAAGTCGCGCCCGCCGGCGATCACGTCGATCGATTCGACAGTGTCGAGCTCGGTCATCGCCTTTGCCGCCATCAGGTTCGTCTTGCCCGGGCTCGAGCCCATACCGAGCAGCGCGAGACGCCCGGCGCGCTCGAAGCTGTCGGACAGCTCGAGTTGGCGCAACGTCATCCAATAGAGGCCACCGAGGTCGATGTAGTCGCAGCCCGCCGCGAGGCAGGCCTCCATCGCGTCGATGTTGATGCGGTAGGACGCCGTATTGATCAGGACGTCGAGCCCCTCGAGCTCCCCTGCGAGCCCCGCCGTCGCGTCGGCAGCGCGCGCGGTCGTCTTCGGGCCGCCGCGGGCGGCGGCGAGCGCCAGTCGTTCAGCGTCGAGATCGAGGGCCAGCACGCTGAGCACCTCGTCTGAGACCGCAAGGTCGCTGAGGATCGCCGGCGCGATCGTGCCTGCTGCCCCGAGTACACCGACTCGGAGCTGCTTCTGAGCGGCGGTGCTCATAGGTCAGGCGATGCGCTCGCTGGCGGCGGTCAAGACGGTGCGCAGGACGTGTCCGATCTCCTCGAACTGCTCGCTGTCGGCGATCAACGGCGGCGCCAGCTGGATCACGGGGTCGCCGCGGTCGTCGGCTCGACAGATCAGGCCGTTGCGATAGAGCTCACCGGACAGGAAGCCCCGCAGCAGATCCTCGGACTCGGCGTCGCTGAAGGACTCCTTGGTCTGCTGATCCTTGACGAGCTCGACGGCCTGGAAGAACCCCGCGCCGCGGACGTCGCCGACGATCGGAATGTCGCGCAGGTCCTCGAGCACGCCGCGGAACTCGGCCTCCTTCTCGCGCACGTGGCCGCAGAGGTCCTCGCGCTCGAAGATGTCGAGGTTCGCCATCGCGACGGCAGCGGCGACCGGGTGCCCGCCGAAGGTGAAGCCGTGGGCGAAGCTCTCGTTGCCGTGCATGAATGGCTCGGCGACGCGGTCGGAGGCGATCATCGCCCCCATCGGGATGTTCGCCGAGGTCAGGCCCTTCGCCGTCGTGATGATGTCGGGCTGGTAGCCGTAGCGCTCGTCGCCGAAGTAGTAGCCGAGGCGACCCCAGGAGCAGATCACCTCATCGGAGATCAGCAGCACGTCGTTGGCGTCGCAGATCTCACGCACGCGCTGGAAGTAGCCGTCCTGGGGCGTGAAGCAGCCGCCGCCATTCTGGACCGGCTCGAGGATCACTGCCGCGACAGTGTCCGGGTCTTCGAACTCGATCCGCTCGGCGATCGCCTCGGCAGCCCAGAGCGGGTCGCGGTCAGCGGGCCAGCGGTAGCTGTTCGTGTTGGGAACGTGGCAGCCACCGGGTGTCAGCGGCTCGAACTGGGCGCGGATCGAGGTGATGCCTGTCGCCGACAGCGCCCCGAGGGAGGTGCCGTGGTAGGCGATCTCGCGCGCGATCACCTTCGTCTTCTGTCCCTTGCCGGTCATCCGGTGGTAGTTACGGGCGAGCTTCAGTGCCGACTCGACCGCCTCGGAGCCGCCCGAGGTGAAGAAGACCCGGTTGAGATCGCCGGGAGCGAGGTTGGCGATGCGCTCGGCGAGCTCGATCGCGCGCGGGTGGGCGTAGCTCCAGGTCGTGAAGAAGTCGAGCTCGCGGATCTGATTCGCAGCCGCTTCGGCAAGCTCGGGCCGACCGTGGCCGGCGTTGACGCAGAACAGAGCCGCGAGGCCGTCGAGGTAGCGCTTGCCATCGGCGTCGTAGACGTAGCAGCCCTCGCCCGCGACGATTACCGGCAGCGGCGCCCCGGGGTCACCGCCCATCCGCGAGAAGTGCATCCATAGATGCCGGCGCGCGAGCTTGGACAGCTCGGCCGTCGAGTACTGATGCGCGGCTGTGATCGACACGATGCTGTGCCTCCGATCGTTGTTGCCTACAGACACGCTAACACCGGCGCGGGGCCAATAGGTCTGATGTTGCGTCCATTGCGCATGCGGCGCGTGTTTGCGATTGAATACCCGCGGTTCCGCGGGTGTGGCCAAGGTCAACCAGGGAGGTTCCGCATGGAAAGCGCTGCTGTCCCCCTCGTCGTGCCCGTTGACAAGAGCGCGCCCGGCGCCAAGGGCGTCAAGGCGGACTGCCTCGGCTACGCCTCGAACCTCGTCATCGCGATCGCCTCAACGGCGCCGGCGTACAGCATCGCGGCGACCCTTGGCTTCATCACGCTGGTTCCCGGAATCGGCGTGCACGCCCCGGCGATCATGATCATCTCGTTCATCCCGATCCTGTTCGTCTCCCTCGGCTATCGCTACTTCAACCTCGCCGACCCGGACTGTGGAACGACATTCGCGTGGGTTACACGCGCGATGGGCCCTCAGCTCGGCTGGCTCAACGGCTGGGCGATCTTCCTCGCGGACATCATCGTGATGGCGTCACTCTCGGACATCGCGAGCATCTACACGTTCAAGTTCATCGGCTGGAACGCCGCGGCGAACTCGAACATCGCACAGATCATCGGCTGCATCGTCTGGATCGCCGTAATGACCTGGATCTGTTACCGCGGGATCGAGCTGTCGGCGCGCATCCAGCAGCTCCTGCTGAGCTTCGAGATCGTGATCCTCGCAATATTCGCCGTCGTCTCGATCGTCAGCGTGTACAGCGGCAGCCACCCCGGCAACTCGATCCGCCCCGAGCTCTCGTGGTTCAACCCGTTCACGATCGGGTTCGGACCGCTGGCCTCGGCGGTGTTGCTCGGCATCTTCATCTATTGGGGCTGGGACTCGGGGGTCGCGGTCAACGAGGAGTCCGAGAACCGTGAGGAGGGCCCGGGACGCGCCGCGGTCGTCTCAACGCTGCTGCTGCTCGTGATCTATGTCGTCGTGAGCACTGGCGCCCAGGCGATCCATGGGCCCGGATTCCTCTCTGGTCACAGCAGCGACGTCCTCAGCCCGCTCGGACACGCAGTCTTCGGCGGCGGGACGATCGGCTCGATCCTCTCGAGGCTCTTGCTGTTCTGCGTGCTGACCTCGGCTTCAGCGTCGACTCAGACGACGATCCTGCCGACCGCGCGCACGACGCTCTCGATGGCGAGTTGGGGGGCGATCCCGAAGGTCTTCGGCCGCATTCACCCACGCTTCCAGACGCCAACCGTGTCGACGCTCGGCATGGGTGCGCTCTCGATCATCTGGACGGTCGGGCTGCTCGCGTTCAACCCCGGCGGGAGCGTACTCAACGATTCGGTGACGGCGCTCGGCTTTGCGGTCTGCTTCTACTACGGCTTCACGGGCCTCGCTTGCGCGATCTACTACCGCAAGGAGCTCTTCAAGAGCGCGCGGCGCGTGTTCTTCGTCGGCTTCCTGCCGCTGCTCGGCGCGGGCCTGATGTTCTGGATCTTCGTCAAGGCCTACCAGACCGATAGCGGCTCGAGCTACAACTACTCGGCCCCGCTGCTCGGCGTCCAGGTGCCGATCGTGATCGGCGTCGGCGGACTGCTGATCGGCGTCGTGCTGATGCTCGCCTCGTGGCCGTTCATGCGCGCCTACTTCGGCCGTCACCTCGAGGTCGCCGATCCGAAAATCCTCGACGACCACTTCGCCGCGCACTCGAACTCGTGACCGACTTCGAGGTTGCACGCGTCACGGCAGATGACATCGACGAAGCGATGCCGCTGCTGCGCGGCTACTGCGAGTTCTACGAGGCGGCGCCGAGCGAGGCGGCGCTGCGCGGGCTCTGCGAAGCGTTGCTGGCGGAGCCCGATACCGCCGGTATTCAACTGCTGGCGCGGCTCGACGACGGGACGGCGGTCGGGCTCGCGACGCTGCTGTGGACGTTCTCGACGCTGAACGCAGGTCCGATCGGACTGATGAACGACCTCTACGTCGCACCTGCCGCCCGGGGCCACGGAATCGGCATGGCGCTGATCGAGGCCTGCGCCGGGGAGAGCGCCCACCACGGGGCGATCGCGCTCGAGTGGTACACGGCACCGACCAACACGCGCGCGCAGTCCGTCTATGACCGCACCGCGGCGAGCCGCTCGGACTGGGTCGCCTACACGCTGCCGATGTCCTGAGAGCCACCGCCGAGGCGCTCCCAAATATCGCCGAGGAGCTCCTGCTCGCGAGAATCGAGGGGTTTCAGGAAGCGGCTACGAACGTCGGCCCTGTGCGTCTGGCGGGCCTGCTCGAGCCGCTCGCGTCCGGCCGGGGTGAGGACGAGCTCGAAACCGCGACCATCGCTTGACGCCCGCTCGCGCGCGACAAGGCCCTCGCCACAGAGGCGGTCGGCGAGGCGCGTGAAGCCACCCGAGCTCATCAGCACCGCTCCCGCCAGCTCGCTCATCCGCAGCCGCGCGCCCGGCGCCTCATCGAGCAGCACGAGCACGTCGTAGGCGCCCAGCGAGATTCCGTGGCGGGCCTCGAGGCTAGCTTCGAGATCGCGCCAGAGAAGCGCGTGCACGCGCAGAAAGCCGCGCCACGCTCCGAGCTCGCGCGCGTTCAGCCGGGTTGGCATCAGCAAGCACTTTAGTTGCCTGTGCAGGCAACGAGACGGTCAGGCAGCGAGAACCCGTTCCCAGAACCGGCCGAGGATCTCCTGCTCTTCGCCGGTGGCGCAGACGAGGAAGCGCATCCGCACGTCGGCGCGATGCGTCACGCGCGCGGCATCGAGCCGCTCGCGACCGCTGTCGGTGAGCGTTAGCTCGACGGCACAGGTGCGACTGGGGACCTCCGTGCTGGTGAGGAGCCCATCCTTTGCGAGCCGCTCGACGCTCTTGACGAACACGCCTGCGCTGCTGGCCACCTCCAGCGGAAGATCCTGCATCAATAGCTTCTTGCCGCCGGCTTCGTCGAGCGCGACGAGCACGGCGTAGCCGTCCATCGAGATTCTGTGCTGGCGCTCGAGGTGCTCACCGAAGTCGAGGAACAGACGCGCGTGCGCCCTCATGAAACCGCGCCAAGCCGCTAGCTCGCGGGCGGTAAGGGGATCGACTACCCCGCGCGGGGTACGTTCGCGAGCACCCAAAGAGCGTAGCGAACCTCACAAGTCGCTCAGACCACCGACACGACGGTCAGCGACCGCGTGCCGCGCGGCAGCGCGACCGACGCAACCTCGCCGGCGCTCAAGCCAAGCAATGCCTTCGCGACCGGCGATTCGATCGAGATCTGTCCCGAACTTGGAGTCGCAGAGCGCGAGCTGACAAGCTCGAATCGCTGCTCGCGGCCGCCCTCGTCGAGCACTACAACCGTCGAGCCAAACGCGACGACGCCCCCGGAGCTCGCATGCTCCTCGACGACCTGGGCGCGGGCGAGTCGGTCGCGCAGAGTTGCGATCCGCGTCTCGAGGTGGGCCTGTTCGTTCTTGGCGTCGTGGTACTCGCTGTTCTCCTTGAGATCACCCCATTCGCGCGCGGTCTTGATCCGCTCGGCGATCTCGCGCCGCCCCTCCCCTTCGAGCTCGGATAGCTCCTGTTGGAGGGTCTCGAGGTCTGCGGCCGTCATCAGCGTGACTTCGTCCATCACTGCAGAGTAGTGGTGTTGCAGTGTTGACAGCCGCGGGGCTAAGTGGAGGGAGCCTCCATGTAGTATTCATCGGAGCAATCCTCCGCCGATGAGCAACCTGACGCCGACAATCGCAAGCCGCGAGCGCCCTCTGCGTGCCGATGCAGCGCGTAACCGCGCGAAGCTGACCGCGGCCGGGCGCGACGCGTTCGCGCAGGACGGGGCGTCCGCCTCGCTGGAAGACATCGCGCGCCGCGCCGGCGTCGGCATCGGGACGCTCTATCGCCACTTCCCGGCGCGCGTCGATCTGCTCGAGGCGATCTACGTCGACGAGGTCGAGGCATTGTGCGCCCGGGCGGGCGAGCTCGCCGACCTGCCGCCGTGGGAGGCGCTGGTCACGTGGCTGCATCGGTTCGTGCGCTACGTCGCCACCAAGCAGGCGCTCGTCGAGGCCCTGCTCGCTCACCTCAGCCAGGATGCCGACGTCTTCCGCAGCTGCCGCGCCGCCGTCTATGAGGCCGGTGAGCCCCTTGTCGAACGTGCACAGCGGGCCGGCGCGGTCCGCGCAGACACGGATTTCAACGAGGTGATCCAGCTCGTCGTCGGGATCGCCAAGATCAGCGCCACTCCACGCGAGGTCGAGCGGATTCTCGACCTGGCGCTCGACGGGCTGCGCTACCAACCATCATCGCGCTGAGCGCTTTTCACCCGCGAGGAGACCGACGTTGACCGACGCACGCGCGTCACGCCAGAACGCCAACCTGACACTCGCAGTGCTCGCACTCGGCGGTTTCTCGTACGCCGTACTGCAGTCGCTGATCATCCCGGCGATCCCGGGCATTGCGCACGATCTGCACACCAGCGATCAGAGCGCATCGTGGCTGCTCAGCGGCCCGCTACTGGCTACCTCGGTCGTCACGCCGATCGCCGGTCGGCTCGGGGACATGTTCGGGAAGGAGCGGATGATGTTCTGGTCGCTGGTACTGCTCGCGCTCGGCACCGTGGCTGCCGGCCTTTCGAGCGACATCCTCCAGCTCGATGTCGCCCGCGTCATCCAGGGCGCCTCGGGCGGGATCTTCCCGCTCGCGTTCGGGATCATCCGCGACGAGTTTCCGCGCGAGCGTGTCGCCGGCGGCATCGGTCTCGTCTCTTCGATCCTCGGGATCGGCGGCGGCTTCGGGATCCTGCTCGGGGGCGTGATCCTCGAACACCTCGGCTGGCAGTGGCTGTTCTGGGCGCCGCTGCCGGTGATCGTGTTCGCCACTGCGCTCACCTACTTCTACGTTCCAGAGTCGCCGATGCGGACGCCGGCGAAGATCAATTGGGTCGCCGCGCTATTGATGTCGATCGGCTTCTCGGCGATCCTGATCGCGATCAGCGAGGCGACGGCCTGGAGCTGGGGCTCAGCGAAGACGCTCGGCCTGATCGTCTTCGGCCTCGTCGTCTGCGCCCTCTGGGTCTATTGGGAGTTCCGCAGCGACACGCCGCTGGTCGACATGCGGATGATGCGGATCCGGCCGGTGTGGACGACGAACCTGGCAGCCGCACTGCTGGGCGGTGGGATGTACGCCGCGTTCATCATCGTCCCGCAGTTCGTGACCGAGCCGAAGAGCACCGGCTTCGGGTTTGGCGCCTCGACGGTCGGCTCGGGATTCTTCCTCTTGCCGACGACGCTCTTGATGCTCGCGATGAGCCTGCAGGCGGGCAGGCTCGCACACCGTTTCGGCTCGAAACCGTCGCTCGTGGCTGGGACTATCGCCAGCGCGGTGGCGTTCATCCTGCTCGTGCTCGCCCACTCCGCACCGATCTATTTCTACGTTTCGATGGGTCTGCTGGGCTTCGGCATCGGCCTCGCCTTCTCGGCGCTCGGCAATCTGATCGTCGAGGCGGTGCCACCGAACCAGACCGGTGTCGCGAGCGGCATGAACACCGTGATGCGGACGCTCGGCGGCGCGCTCGGCGCCCAGGTCGCGGCGACGTTCATCGCCGACCACGTGCGCGCTGGCGTTCCGCTGGTCAGCGGGTTCACGCTCGCGTTCGCATTCTGCGCCGGTTCGCTGATCGTCGGCGTGATCGCCTCGCTGGCGGTCCCGGGGCGCACGCCCGCCGAGGAAATGGCCGAGATCGGCGCTCGGGCGGTCGGCCGACGCGGCCTGCTCGACCGCCCGGGCGGCGGGGGTCCTAGAAGCCGAAGGGGTGGCGCTTGACGAACCCGGAGTTACCCGGGCGCAGCGGGCGCCAGCGCGGGCCCTGGAGGCCGGACGGATCGTTCTCCGTGCTCGTGTCGAGGCGCAGCCCGGCGACGTCGAGATAGGCGTGACCGGAGTTGGTGAGAATCGTCATCCACGTACCCTGGCCGCGGGCGCCCCAGCCCATGAACTGGCCCGAGTCGAGCGGTGCGCTGAGCAGCTGACCGCCGTGCAGCGCGAACGAGACGGTCCCGGAGCAGTCATAGCCACGCGGCGAGTAGAACGACTTGTGCCCGCCACCGTAGAGGTATGGCAGCCCGATCAGCCGGTTTCCTGCCCAGATGACCTCCTGGACGGCCGCCGGCGCGTCCTCCGGCGCGGCGGCCAAGCCGACGCCGTCAATCTTTATCTCCTCGGCGGTGCTGCCGGGAACCTCGAGCTCGGGCAACGACGTCGAAAGCGGTCCTCCAACACTGCTCCTCGTTGTCGCGGCGGCGGTCGTTCCGCCGGCGACGGCGCTGGGAGCGGTCGGCCCCGTGCTCTCCGAAGGTGTGAAGGCGATCAGGCCTGCCGCCGTCAGCTCGAACACTGGCCCGTTGTACTGGCCAGTGGCGCTCTGGTGAGTGCCGAGCACGATCGGTGCGAGGTCGGCCAGCGGGGCAGTCGGATCGGTCACACCGGTCACTCCGGTCGTTCCTGTGGTGCCCGTGCTTCCAGTCCCGCTGACGCCCGTGCCGCCGGTTGATCCGGGCGCCTGCGCGCCGCCGGAATTCTTCGTCTTCGCCTCTGCGCTCGACGCGAAACCACCTAACAGAACGATGGACGTCGCAATCGTGCAGATCTGGCTAAGCCGCACAGCTACCTCTCTCGCAGGCCTACGGGGTTAGCTGACGGGCTAGCGCTGAAAGAGCCGCGCTCCCCACAGCATTACTGTGGGATTCGCCCCAACAACTTGGGTTCCCCGCTCCTGGGCTCTTTTGCCCAGGACTCGGCGTGTTCGCGGCAGACTAGCAGGCTGCACAGATCCATGCAGGAAATCTGGAGGTACGACGAAATGCCTGCAAATTCAAACTTCGAGCCGGTGCTTCTGGACCTTGCCGAGCGCATTGCGCGGTAGCGCAGCGACAAAGCGAACCTCGCGCGGGCGCTTGTGCGGCGTCAGGGCGCTCGCGACGTGGTCGATCAGCTCGGTCTCGCTGACGCGCCCGTTTGGCACTACCCAGGCGAGGATCCGCTCGCCGAGATCAGGATCGGGCACTCCGCGCACCGCAGCCTCGCTGACCGCTGGATGCTCCAGCAGAGCCGACTCGATCTCGCCAGCACCGATCCGATATCCGCCGCTCTTGATCAGGTCTGTCGATCGCCGTCCCGCGAGGCGCAGGTAACCGTCAGGCGCGATGCTCCCGAGGTCGCCGGTCACGAACCAGCCGTCGCGAAAGGCGCCCGCGGTTGCCTGCGGCAGGTTGAGATAGCCATCGAAGATCGACGGACTGCGCACGAGCACGTCGCCGATCGTTGCGTCGTCATGCGGCACGTCCTCGCCGTCATCAGCGACAACCCGTACCTCAACGTGAGGTAGAGGTTTACCCACGTAGCCGGCCCGCCTGTCGCCGTCGGCTCGGACCGCCGTGATCATCAGCGCCTCGCTCATCCCATAGCGCTCGACGACGCGCTGACCGCAGAGCAGCTCAAGCCGCTGATGGTCCGCCGCCGGTAGCGCTGCGGAGCCGGAGACGAGTAACCGCGCAGTGCGCAGCGCGGCAGCGACCGACGGGTTGGCTTCGGCGGCGTCAGCGAGGCGGTGGTACATCGTCGGGACGGCGAAGAGCATCGTCGCGCCGCTCGCGAGCTCTGCTGCGACGCGGTCGGGATCGAAGGCGCCGAGGTGACGCACGGCGCCCCCGAGCCGAAGCGGGCCGAGCGTCCCGAGCACGAGCCCGTGGACGTGGAACAGCGGCAGCGCGTGGACGAGGACGTCGCTCGCGGTCCACTTCCAAGCGGCGGCGAGGGCGTCGAGGTTCGCGGCGATCGCCGCGACGCTGAGCCCGACGCCCTTCGGCGGACCGGTCGTGCCCGAGGTGTAGACGATCAGCGCGCTATGCACCGCGTCGCTGTCCGGTAGCGGTAGCGCGCCGGCCGCTGGCGCGGTCGTGAGATTGGGGCTGATCGTCTCGACGCCGTCGAGCTCGAGACCGCTTGGGCCAAGCAGCGCGCTCGGGCGTGAGTCGGCGAGGATGTGGGCGAGCTCGCTGCGTCCCGTCTTCGGGTTCAGCGGCACCACTGCGAGGCCGCGCGAGAGACCAGCCAGCAGACACACCACCGTCGCGCGCTCCGCGCTCGCCCAGAGTGCGAGCGGACCGCCGCTCGGCAGGCGCGTGGCGAGCTCGGCGGCGGCGTCGCGCAGATCGCGATAGCTGAGCGTGCCGTCGGGGAACGTGACTGCCGGCGTCGGCGGCGGGTCACCGTCGAGGCTCGGGAAGAGCGACAAGCTGGCCACGTTATCGCTTCGCCGGCAGCTCGAGGGTCGTGGAACCTACCATCTAGGATTGGCCCGGCAACCAAGCCTGGAGGAGAGAACATGTGTAACGACCTCGACTCGATACCGCCGATCCCGGTGATCGCCGGCGCGGCGGTCACCCACGAGGACCTCGTACTGACGGCCGCCGACGGCAACGAGTTCGCCGCATTCGCCGCCCGCCCTGACGAGCCGGCGGCGGTCGGCATCGTCATCCTGCCCGATATCCGCGGTCTTTATCGCTTCTACGAGGAGCTGGCACTGCGCTTTGCCGAGCGTGGCTATGCGGCGGTCGCGCTCGACTACTTCGGGCGCACTGCAGGGGTTTCGAAGCGCGGCGACGATTTTCCGTTCATGGAGCACGTCCCGGACACCCGCTACGCAACCCTGCAGGCAGACATCGGCGCCGCGGTCGAGTACATCCGCGGCGATGGTGGCGGTGGTTCCGTCGCATCGGTGTTCACCGTCGGATGCTGCTTCGGTGGCAGCGCCGCGTGGCTCGCGACGACCGCCGGGCACGGGCTCGCCGGCGCGATCGGCTACCACGGCGGACTCCAGGACCGCAACGGGGAGCCGGGTCCGATCAACCGAGCCGGCGAGATGCAGGCGCCGATCCTCGCCCTCCAAGGCGGCGCCGACGACCACATCCCGGCCGCGGACAACGCCGCGTTCGACGCAGCGCTGACAGCGGCCGGCGTCGCGCACGAAATCGTGATCGAGCCCGGAGCGCCGCACAGCTTCTTTGACCGCCGCCGGGAGGAGTTCGCCGAGCAGTCCGAGGATGCCTGGCGTCGGACGCTCGAGTTCATCGAAAGCCACAGCTCGGTTCCGGCGTAGATCGAAGCTGCCCGCGGGTCGAAAAGTGTTCGCCGCGCGAACACTTTTCTCCCGCCGAGGCAGACTGGGCAGCGCCATCGCACTGGCGGCGAGCGGGTCGGCGCTCGCGCCAGCGGCGTGATCGAGCCGTAGAGACGGGCTCCCAACGCACGAGCACTCCCAGGCTTTTCTCAGCCTACGTGCAGCTTCGGCGCAGCCCCCAGACCCAGCATCTCCCCAACAAGACGGTGCCGCCCGGCGCGTCAAGACTCAGATTGGAGCGAGAATGAACTCGATGGGCGTCACAGGGGAGATCTCGGCGACCCCGCCCGTCGTGCGCCGTCGCCTGCGCTGGCACCGACGCGAAGATGCCGCTGAGCAACGCTGGGCGCGCCCGGCGCTCCTGGTCCTGCTGGCGGCGACCGCCGCCGCCTACACGTGGAATCTCAGCCGGTCCGGCTACGCCAACACGTTCTACGCGGCGGCCGTGCAAGCGGGGACCGAGAGCTGGAAGGCGCTGTTCTTCGGCTCGCTCGACTCCTCGAGCTTCATCACCGTCGACAAGCCACCGGCAGCACTCTGGATCATGGGGCTCTCGGGGCGGATCTTCGGCTTCAGCAGCTGGAGCATGCTGGTTCCGCAGGCGCTCGAAGGCGTCGCTGCCGTGGCTCTGCTGTACGGCGCCGTCAAGCGCTGGTTCGGGCCCGCTGCTGGCCTTGCAGCCGGCGCAATGCTGGCGATGACGCCTGTCGCAGCGCTGATGTTCCGCTTCAACAACCCAGATGCGCTGCTCGTGATGCTGCTCGTCGCCGCGGCGTACACGCTGACGCGCGCGCTCGAGAACGCGAGCACGAAGTGGATCGTTGGGACCGGCGCGCTGATCGGGTTCGCGTTCCTGGCGAAGATGGGTCAGGCATTCCTCGTCGTCCCCGGCTTCGGTCTCGCCTACCTTGTCGCGGCGCCGACGACGCTACGCCGGCGCCTCGCCCAGCTCGCTGCCGGGCTCGGCACGCTGATCGTCGCCGGCGGCTGGTGGGTCGCGATAGTCGCGATCCTGCCGGCGAGCTCGCGTCCGTTCATCGACGGCTCGCCCGACAACAACATCTTCAATCTGATCTTCGGCTACAACGGCCTCAGCCGGATCTTCGGTAGCGGTGGGCCCGGCGGTGGCGGTGGCGGTGGAACGAGCTTCAGCGGTTCGACGGGTGTCCTGAGGCTGTTCAACGACTTGATGGGCGGGCAGGCGTCGTGGCTGCTGCCGGCGGCGCTCGTCGCGGTTATCGTCGGATTCGCTCTGCGACGCGGCGCCCCGCGCACCGACCGCAGTCGCGCAGCGCTGATCGTCTGGGGCGGCTGGCTACTCGTCACCGCAGCCATCTTCAGCTTCAGCACCGGCGTCATTCACACCTATTACACGGTCGCGCTGGCGCCGGCGATCGCCGCACTCGTTGCAATCGGCGGCGCGCTCCTGTGGGAGCACCGCGGCGCGCTCTGGGCGCGGATGATCGCCGCGGCAACGGTGGCCGGGACCGGTGCGTGGTCCTACGCCCTGCTCGATCGCTCGCCGAGCTGGGAGCCGTGGCTGCGCACAGTGGTGATCGTCGCAACGGTGCTCGGAGCTGCCGCCCTGGTCGCGGCGCCACTGCTCGGCGGACGCGGGCGCCGCGCGGGCATCGCAACCGCGCTGGCGGTCGCGATCGCATGCTTCGCCGGTCCACTCGCCTATGCGGCCGACACGATCAGCACGAGTTATCACGGATCGTTGCCATCGGCCGGGCCAACTGTCACGGGCGGTGGCTTTGGCTTCGGCGGCTTGGGCGGGGGGCGCGGCGGCTCGGTCGGTGGTCCCCCCGGTGGTTTTGGTAACGGCAGTGCGAGTGCCGGCCTCCCCAGCGGCGCGCCGGGCGCGGCCGGCGCGTCGGGCACAGGCAGCCTGTTCGAGGCGCCGACTGGCGCCGGCGGCCACACGTTCGGCCGGCGTGGCGTGGGCGCGAATGCGGGCGTCGGCGGCGCCGGGGGCGTGACCGTGAGCAGCGCGCTCGCCGCGGTGCTGGAGAAGGATGCGAGTAATTACCGCTGGGTCGCAGCTACGTCGGGATCGTCGAGCGCAGCGTCGCTCGAGCTCGCTACGGGCGGCAAGCCGGTGATGGCGATCGGCGGCTTCGACGGCAACGGAGGCGAGCTGACGCTTGCGCAGTTCAAGGCCTACGTCGCGAAGGGCGAGATCCACTACTACGCTGCTCTCGCGGGTGGCGGTGGCGGTGGCTTCGCCGGTCCCGGCTCCTCGAGCACGAGCGAAATCGAGACCTGGGTCGCAGCCCACTACAAGTCGGAGACCGTCGGCGGCGTCACGCTCTACGTACTGTGAGGGACGCGTTGCGGTCCGGTTCTATCTAGAGCCGGACCGCAACGCCATCTGTGGGAGGAGAGTTAGTGGAACCGTCTTCCGTGGCGGCGACCGTGGTTGCGAGTCGAGCCCTGGGCGGTGTCGCCCGTGACACCCTGATGACCGGGGCTCGTGCCGGAGACGGTCCCGAACACCGCGACAAGATCACCCTGCGCGACGTCGGTCAGCGATGCGCTGCTCATGCCGCGCTCCAGGTACGTTCTCGAGCCGCCGACATCGACGGTCTCGGTGCTCCCACCCCGGGTTTGGATCGTGAAGCTCGTGGCGCCAGCGCCGGGTGTCGTCTGGACCACTCCTGCCGCTGCCGGGATCACGTGATGATCACCGTGGTGGCCGAAATGCGCCGACGCTGTGGCGGTCAGGGCGCCCGCGAGCAAGCCCGCAGTACCCAGCGCAACGATCGTCGCAAGTAGCCTCGACCTGGCGCTACACCGCTTTGCGTTCAGTTGCATGTGTCCGCCCGCTGTTCGCCTTGTTCCCATGCTTCGTTCGGACTTTCGCTCCCGATTGCGAGAACCCGGATGGCGCACAAACGATTCGCCACCTCAACGCCCGTCCTATACTCCGCCGCCGATGGTCCTAGTCGGCCACTCGCAGCGATTGGCCGAGCCGCTGACGCGCCGTCAGCGGCGTGGCTTGGCCGGTGCCGGCGCCGGCGTGGTGCTAGCCGTGATCGTGGCCGTGGTGCTGATCGCGACGCGGCACGGGGGGATCGCCCCGTCGCGCAACGGCTGCATCAACTTTCTTGGCGCGAGCGCGACAGGAGCCGGCCTGGTGCACCAATGCGGCGCCCCTGCTCGGGCCTTCTGCCGGGAGGAATACGGGCGCCACGACGCGCTTGCCACTACGGCGCAGGCGCAGTGCCGCTTGGCCGGGATCCGCCCGGTGCACAACGGCGGCTGAGATCCATCTAGCAGGTGGCGCGGGGTGACGAAAACCCCCGGGGCGCTCTGAGGAACCCACCTAGTGTGATGGCAGATGCCGAGCTTCCCATCACGCCGTGCCTTCCTGTCTGCTGCAGCCACGCTAGCGCTGGGCGCGAGCGTGCTGTTCTCACTCGGCGCCGTTAGTGCGCAGGCCGCGGCCAGCACCGTCGAGCCGGCGGCGAACATCCCGCTCGGCGCCCTCCCGCTTGCGTGCGACAGCACGCCGAACGGCGCCGTATGCACCGACGCAGTCGTGGCGGCACTCGACAGCGCCCGCCGCGTGCTCGGCCTCGGGCCCTACGTCCTGCCCGCTGACTTCGCGACGCTCGCGGGCACCAAGCAGATCCTGATCCTCTCGAATCTCGATCGCATCGCCTACGGTCTGCCGCCAATCGCGGGAATCGCGCCGGCCCTTGCCAGCGCCAACGTGAAGGGGATCAGCGGCGACTCCGACCCCGATCCGACCACGCTGCTGCGCAGTCTGGGGAGCTACGCCTGGACGGCCAACTGGGCCGGTGACTGGGCCAACGCCTCGGTCGCCTACTACGAGTGGATGTACGAAGACGGCTTCGCCGGCTCCCAGACAACGAATATCGACTGCACCTCGGCAACTGCAAGCGGCTGCTGGGACCACCGCCGCAACGTCTTGGCGTTCGCCGGAAGCGGGACACTCGTGCTCGGCGCCGCGGTCGGGAACGACCCGCAGGGTCAGACCGGCTACGCGACGACACTCGTCTGGACGCCCGGTTCGGCCTGGACCACCTACAGCTACACCTGGGCGCAGGCCCAGGCCGACGGTGCAGGCGTCCCGCACAGCAGCAGCCTCGTGCGCAAGCACGTGCACCGCCAGCATCGTCGCGCGCACCGCCACCACACGAAGCAGTAGTTGCGCGCGCCGGCAGCACGCGCCGGCCATAAGATCGTGGGATGCCGGCGCAGGACCCGCGGACACGCCTGCGCCAGCTGGCGCTTGATCTCGACCGCCTGAGCGAGGAGCTGGACAACGAAACCCAGTTCGACCCGAGCGTGTTTCGCTATCTGCGCGCGCAGCTGCTCGAAATCGCCGACGAGCTCGACCACTCGACCGGGCCGGGCAGCGGCTGACAATCACGTGACGGCGGCGCGCACCTCGGCCCCGCTTGCGCGTGTGGGCCTACACTCCGTGGCGTGATCGACGACCCCCGCACAAGGATCGTCAAGCGGGCCGCGCGCGAGCTCGCTGATGGCATGAACATCAATCTCGGCATCGGGCTGCCGACGCTGCTCGCCGACTACGCCGCCGACCGCCAGGGCGTGATGCTCCAGTCTGAGAACGGCCTTCTGGGTATCGGCCCCTATCCGCAGGCCGGTGAGGAGGACGCGGACCTGATCAATGCCGGCAAGGAGACGGTCACCGCGGTCGCGGGAGCGTCGTACTTTGACAGCGCTGACTCGTTCGCGATGATCCGTGGCGGCCACATCGACCTCGCGATCCTCGGCGGCATGGAGGTCTCTGAGAACGGGGATCTCGCCAACTGGATGGTCCCCGGCAAAATGATCAAAGGCATGGGCGGCGCGATGGACCTCGTCAACGGCGCCAAGCGCGTTGTCGTGATGATGGAACACGTCAACCGCAGCGGCGAATCGAAAGTCAAACGCGAGTGCAGCCTCCCGCTGACCGGCCGCCGCGTCGTCAGCCGCCTGATCACCGACCTCGCCGTCTTCGACTTCCCCGCCGACGGCGACATGGTGCTGATCGAACTCCAAGACGGCATCACCCTCGACCAAGTACGCGAGCAGACCGAAGCGCGCTTCCGCGCGAGCGACCCGGGTCGGGCGGCCTGAGAGTTCGCAGTTGGCAGGGCCTGCGGTGCCCGCGGCACGAAACGGAGGCGTCAACGCTGCTGCGAGCGATTCGTAACGCTCAGGCCACTGCCGCGTCCGAGGGTGTTGCCGTGGCCTGATCGGACCCGGCCTCCTCGCGCGTGGCAGTCGAGCGCCCAACCGGCCTGACGGCGATGCCGCGGCCGGCAAGATGCTCCTTCACTTCCGCGACGCTGAAATGCCCGTAGTGGAAAATCGAGGCGCAGAGCACGGCTTCAGCACCGGCCTCCAGCCCTTCGGCGAGATGCTCCAAGGTCCCCGCGCCACCAGAGGCGATCACCGGGACCGGCACCGCGTCGCTGATCGCCTTGATCAGCGCGAGATCGTAACCGTCCCGCGTGCCGTCACGATCCATGCTCGTGAGCAGGATCTGACCCGCGCCGCGCTCCACCCCTTCGCGCGCCCAAGCCACGGCATCGAGGTTCGCAGACTTCCGCCCGCCGGCGACGAACACGTCCCAGCCGCTCCCATTCGCGGTGCGCTTGGCGTCAATCGCGAGGATCAGGTTCTGGCTGGCGAACACACCGACGAGGTCATCGAGCAGTTCGGGCCTTGCCACGGCAGCGGAGTTGACGGAGATGTTGTCGGCACCCGCGTCGAGCACCGTCTGGGCATCCTCGACGCTGCGAATGCCGCCGCCGATGGTGATCGGCACAAAGACCCGCAGGACCGCTCTGCTCGCGAGCTCAGCGATCGTCTCGCGCTTCTCGTGGGTAGCCGTAATGTCGAGGAATGTGATCTCGTCCGCTCCTTCGGCCCCGTAGAACTCGGCGCGCTCGACGGGTTCGCCCGCATCCCTGAGGTCGACGAAGTTGGTGCCCTTGACGACTCGCCCGCCATCGACGTCGAGACACGGAATGACGCGCTTGTACAGGCCTGCCTCGGAGCGGGAGGCCCGCTCGGGCGTTACCCGATGGGCGGTCCCGATCGAAACGTTGGCAAAGTTCTCGAGCAGCCGCAGGCCGTTGGTTGACGACTTCTCGGGGTGGAACTGCACACCGAAGAGCGACCCCTGCTGAACGGCGCTGACGAATCGCTCTCCGTACCGTGTCGTGCCGAGGACGACGTCGCGGTCAACTGGACGAGCGACGTACGAATGGACGTGGTAGAACGCGCACTCGTCCGGCAGGCCATCGAGCAACTCAGAGGGCTGCTCCCAGCGGACGCGATTCCAGCCGATGTGGGGCAGCCTGTCGCCGCCGGCCTCGAGCTGGGTAACGTCCCCCTCGAGAAACTGGAGGCCCGGCGCGCCGCCGTGCTCCTCCGAGCCACCGAAAAACAGTTGTAGTCCCAGGCAAATGCCCAGGATCGGCGTACCGCCGGCGTGCCGATCGGTGAGGAGAGCGCGGAAGCTTTCGAGCCTGCGCGTCGCCTCGGGGAACGCCCCGACGCCGACGATCACGATCCCATCCGCGCGACGCAGCTCGGCGTGGTCGGTCGTGATTGCGGCCCGCGCTCCAACGCTCTCGAACGCCTTTGCGACCGAGACCCGATTGCCCATGCCGTAATCGAGGACGGCGATATTCGCTCGGCGAGTCATCTTGCGCTGTAGGAGAGGGACATCATCGATGCCGTGCCTGCTCGACTCGATCGGGTGCTGAACGCGGTCTGTGGTCGACCACGCAAAGGGACGCGCAGTGCGCAGACGCTGCGACATCTACACCCCCAGGCTACAGCATGGCCTACGGCTTGCGGCCCCAGAACATCTCCACGCCGCGCCACTCGAAGTAGCCAGTTCGCTGAAGAATCGGGTCGAGAGCCTCGTGTAGATCGGCCTCTGAGTAGTACGGGAACTCGGTGAAACGCCAGGGCATCCGCGCGAAGATCTTCTCCAGCAGGTAGGAGATATGGATGTCGGCTTCTGCCCTCGCGATGAAGCGCGGGCCAAACGAGATCTCACCGAGCACGAGCTGGCGACCGCTCTTCATCACGCGCGCGAGCTCGCTGCCGGTCGCGCGCCAGTCGTCGGCGTGCTGAACACCCTGGAGCACCGCCACGCAGTCGAATCGCTCATCAGGGTAGTCGGCCGTATAGGTCCAGCGCCACGTGGCGAGCTGGCCGCCCGCACCGCGCATGCCGCTCGCGTTTGCGTCCCGGGCTTCGTCGACGATGTCGACGACGACGAGCTCGCCGTCTGCTCCGATCCGCTCGCGGATCTCATCGGCGAAGCGGCACCCCTCGATCACCTCGCCGATCACGAGTACCCGATCGCCGCCTTGCAGCTCGAGCTCGGAGTAGATCGACTCGCGAACGAGCTCGGCCACGCGCCACATGCAGCCGAGACCACCGAGGAAGATCGCCTGACACCAGCGACGCTGCTCGGCCTCATCGAGAATCTCCTCGCCGAACCGCGCGACGTCCCAAGGGCCGAGGACGTCCCAGGGCGACGGTAGACCGAGCTCGCCGGCCATCTAGCGCTCGCCGCTGCGCAGCTGCATGACCGCCAGCCTAGCGTCGGAGGCCCGCTCAGTCCGGCCCGTTCCTGCGCTGCGTAGCCCAGCGAGCTGTTTCAGCCGAACGCGTCTGACGCAGATGTGACGCGTAGGATCGGCCAATGAGCGACAGCGACACGACAGCGCTCGACGCGCTCCGCGCGCAGCGACAGGACGCCCTCGACACGGGTCGGGCGATCGAGCCGCTCGCAAGCGGACCGCAGCATGCGCTGCTGGCAAAGCGCATCGCGAGCGATCTGCGCGACCTGGAGCTCGCCGCCAGCGAGCTCGCCGAACTCGTGAACTCGTGGCAGTTCCTTGCGGCCATGTGCGGCCTGTTTGACGACCTGGATGAGTCCGAGCGCCCCGCTCCTGACTGGCGTGCCCGGATCGAGCAGGCGCTGGCATTGATCGACGAGGCGACCGCTTAGGCAGCGGAGGTCGCTCAGTCCGCCGCTGTGGCCTCAAGCGCCACCGGGCGCGCAATCGGTCGACGGCGACCCCAACCGAGTGCGATCGGCGCGACGATCGCCGCCAGCAGGCTGAAGGCTGCGATCACGGCCCACCCGTCACGGAACGCGTGGAGCGAAGCGGCGCCCCCGTGCGGCGTGCCGATCACGGCGACGAGGATCGCGACGCCAACCGCCAGCCCGACCTGGCGCAGCATGTTGATCGCGGCAGGGCCGGTGGCCAGCGCCTGCGGCGGCAGCGACGCGGTGCCCGTGGACATGATCGTCGGTAGCGTCAGGCCGACGCCGGCGCCGGTCAGCAGGGAACCGGGCAACACCTGGCCGACGTAGTCCGGGCGCAGGCCGGCGCGCACGATCCACCACACGATTCCGAGGGTGTAGATCGCCGAGCCGAGGGCGATCACGGGGGCCGGCCCGTAGCGCCTGATCAGCCGGCCAGTGAGCAGGAAGGCGCAGAACGGCACGACCAGCGGCCCTGGGGCGACCGCCAGGCCGGTGTCAAGCGCTGACCAGCCCCAAACCTGCTGCTCCCAGAGCACGATCGAGAGCAGCATCGAGCCGAAGGCGATGCTGAACACGAACACGATCAGCGACGAGCCGGTGAACGTGCGGTTGCGAAACAGCTTCGGATCGATCAGCGGGTTGTGGTGGCGCAGGATCCGCCACACGAAGCCGGCGACCAGCACGGCCGACGCAACCAGCGCGAGAACCGTCCGCGCCGAGCCCCAACCCCAGTCGTTGCCCTGAACAAGGCCAAGGCTGACCAGCCCCACCGCAGCGGTGATCAGCGCGGCGCCCAGAAGGTCGGGGCGCGAAACGGGGTGTCCGGGGACGCTCGGCAGCCGCCGCCAACCGATCACCGCCGCCGCCAGTCCGATCGGCACGTTGACGAAGAAGATCAGGCGCCAGTCCGCGGCGACCAGCAGGCCACCGACGGCCGGGCCGAGCGCCGCTGCGGCGCCGCCGAGGGCGGTCCAGGTGCGCATCGAGCTCTGGCGCTTCTCCGGCGGCGCGGTGGCGAGGATCAGGCTGACCGAGGTCGGTGTAAGCAGCGCCGCGCCGGCGGCCTGGAGCATGCGAAAGGCGATCAGCATGGCAAGGCTCGAGCTGAGACCGCACGCGGCCGAGGAGAGCGTGAACACGAGGACGCCGATCAAGAAGCCGTTCTGGCGGCTGCGCCCCTCCGCCAGACGTCCGAACAGGACCAGCAGCGAGGCGTAGACGATCGCGTAGGCGTTCAGCACCCACGAAAGACCACCGAGACTGCGTTCGTGCAGGTCGCGCGCGATCGTCGGCAGTGCGACGTTGACGATGAAGACGTCGAGGCTGGCGAGGACGACCCCGGCGCAGACGATCGCGAGCACGAGAGTCGGCGAGGCGTCCTGGCGACGGAGCTGGCTTAGGTATCGCACAGCCAGAGAGGTTAGCATGCTGGCTTAGGCACATCTGTGTCAGCTACAATGGGCTGATGTCAGAGACCCCGGCCCCCGTGATTCAGATGACCGGCCGTCTCGAACCACGCGACGGCTGGGCCGCCGACCACTGCCCGATGGCCCGGACGCTCGATGTTGTCGGGACCCGCTCCGCCTTTCTGATCCTGCGAGAGGCCTTCTACGGCGCGACGCGCTTTGAGCAGTTCGTCGCTCGTGCCGAGATCAGCGAGCCCGTGGCCGCCGCACGGCTGCGAGAGCTGACAGCTGATGGCCTACTCGAGAAGTTCCCCTACCGCGAACCCGGCCAGCGGGCGCGCGAGGAGTACCGGCTGACCGAGAAGGGGGCCGACCTGCTCCCGGCACTAGCCGCGATGATGTCTTGGGGCGACCGCTGGCTGTTCCCCGGTCGCGCCCGCGTTGAGCTCACGCACGCCGGATGCGGCGCCGAGATCGACGTCGCACTCAGGTGCCGCGCGGGCCACGATGTAGGCGCCGACGAGTTGCAGCTCGAGGCCAGGAAGCGCGCCTCAGGACGCCAATGGAGCACCCCCGTTGGGCCGCGGTAGACGCCAAATCGCAGCCAGGCTCGGAGCGCTGCGCAACGCGCCCGACGCCGGCGCGACGACTTCCGCACCGCCCGGGCGGCCTGCGCGCGGCTTTGCGCCACCGCAGACACCCGCGACACTCGACAACGGAGCGACCAAGCTTGCCTCCGAGTTGGTCGCAGGCGACATCGTCGTGGTGCTCGCTGGTGCTGTCATCCCCGCGGACGGCACCGTGATCGATGGCATGGCGATGGTCGATGAGTCTGCGATCACCGGCGAATCGGCGCCGGTGATCCGCGAATCAGGCGGCGAGCGCAGCGCCGTCACCGGCGGCACCCGCGTGATCTCGGACCGAATCGTTGTCGAGGTCACCTAAGCGCGCGTCACCAGCGCCAGCAGGCCAGCTCAGCCTGACCCGGACTTGCTGAGCTCAGGAGCGCTGGCGGGCCGCTCGACCGCATCTGCCTGCGCAACGGTCAGCGGCGGCGAGCCGACGCGGCGAGCCACAGGCAGGAACCTGCTTGCCGCGATGCACGCGATGAGCAGCGCGATGTCGAGGATCAGCACGTACTGAACCGCGTTCAAATAGGAGTGAACCGACGGGTGGGCGCCGAGCGCGGCGAAGAAGATCTCGCTGAGCAGCGCGACCCCGGCGGCCGCCGCGAACTGCTGGCTCGTCGTCAGCGAGCCAGCCGCGGCGCCGGCCTTCGCCGGCGGGACGGCGGTCAGCGACGCGCCGATCAGGGCCGGCAGCGCGCAGCCGTTTGCGATCCCGATGAAGAAGAAGACCGGCGCGAGGCGCAGTGCGTCGGTCGCGGTCCCCGACAGGTGGATGTCGACCAGCATCGCGGACACGCCTAGGGTGACACCGATCAGGCCGCCCCTGACGACGCCGGTACCGTTGCGCGCGATCCGCGGCCGCGCCAGCAGCGAGGTGACGGCGAAGGCGACGCCGAGCGGTGCGAAAGTGAGCCCAGCGTCGAGTGCCGAGAGGCCAAGCCCGCGCTGCAGGAAGAGCGTCAGGCCGAGCATGATGCTGCCGAAATAGGCGTAGACGCAGGCGTTGATCACCAGGCCGGCGCTGAACGATCGGGCCTTGAACAGCGAGAGGTCGAGTACCGGCTGTCCGCCGCGGCGCGCGAGGCGGGCCTCGAAGCGCATTGCAAACGCGAACGCCGGGACTGATGCGCAGAGCAGCGCGATCATCCACCAGGGCCAGGCCTCGCTGCGCCCGATCGTCAACGGGACCAGCGCCAGGGCGAGCGCACCGGAGACGGCGAGCACGCCACCGATGTCGAGCTGGGGCCGCGAAGCCGAGCGACTCTGTGGCAGCAGCCGCGCACCAAACACCACGGTGAAGGTGCCGATCGGGATGTTGACAAAGAAGATCGTGCGCCACCCCCAGCCGAAGAGGTCGAGCTGAACCAGCGCGCCGCCGAGGATCTGGCCGGCGATCATGCCGAGGCCTACCGCAACCCCAAACCAAGCGATTGCCCGATGGCGCTCCTCGACGGGAAACAGCGCCGTGATCAGGGCGAGCACCTGCGGCACCATCATCGCGGCGCCGAGCCCCTGTGCAAGGCGTGCGACGATCAGCTCGATCGGCGTCTGCGCAAGACCGCAGCCTGCGGAGGCGATTGTGAAGAACACCATCCCGCCGAGGAACAGCCGGCGGTAGCTGTAGCGATCGCCGAGGCGTCCACCGGTGATCAGAGCCGCGGCATAGGCAAAGCCATAGCCGCCGATCATCAGCTGCACCTCCGACGTGCTGGCGTGGAGATGGCCCTGAATGTTGGGGATCGCGACGTTGACGACGAAGAAATCGAACAGCCCCATGAACGTCGCGACGAGGACCACGGGCAGGGCCTTCCAGCGGCGCTGCTCGGCGCTCGCGGCCCCGCCGTTGCCCTGGGCCGTGGCGCTCACGCGGGATGCGCGGCACGGTGGCGAGCGAACAGTCTGGGCACTGTCACGTGATCCTACGAAACCCTCGACACGCGCCGTTCTCGTCCCGTGCTGTTCTCAGCCCAGCAACTCGGGCGGGTATCGCAGAGGGCGCTCTCAGATCCCCTAGACAGCGATAGCGAGCCCGAGCAGCGTCGCCGCGTTGCCATGGGCGATCGCGGCGAACTGGTCGGGTTCGAGGTTGGCCGAGCGCAGACGCTCGAGCGGGTCCTCAACCCCCATGTCGAACGGGTAGTCGGTGCCGAGCAGGATCCGATCGGCACCGGCGCGGGCGACGAGCGCCTGCAGGGCCAGCGGCTCATAGACAAGCGAGTCGTAGTAGATCTCGCGCAGATACTCGCTAGGGGCGCGCAGCGGAGTGGCGGCGTCGGGCCGGACCGCCCAAGCGTGGTCGGAGCGGCCCGCGTAGTAGGGCAGGTAGCGACCGCCGTGGGCAGCGATTATGCGCAGACCGGGCCGGCGATCGAGCAATCCGGAGAAGATGATGTGCGATAGGGCAACTGTGGTTTCCAGCGGCTGGCCGACGACGTTCGCGAGGTAGTGGCGGTCGAGGCGCGACCCGAGCGTGCAACCCCAGGGGTGGATGAAGACGAGCGCCCCGGTCTCCTCGGCAGCCGCCCAGAACGGTTCGAGCTCCGCATCACCCAGCTCGCGATCGCCGGCGCGAGTCGGTATCTCGACGCCCCGCAGTCCGAGGGTCCCAATCGCGTAGGTGAGCTCGCGTGCCGCAAGGCCCGGGGGGTGCAACGGCGCGATGCCAAGGCCGGTAAGGCGATCTCTGGACTGTGCGCACAACGCCGCGATGCCCTCGTTGACCTCTCTCGAGATCTGCGCCGCCAGCTGCTCGTCGGCCCAGTCGTGGTAATGGACCGGCGAGGGACTCACGACCTGCACGTCCACTCCCATTCCATCCAACGCGGCAAGTCGACGCGGTAGTTCCGTGAGCAGCGGAGCGACGCGCTCGATCATCACTCGGTTGACCTCAACCGCGTCGCTGCCGAGTAACTCCGCCTCTCGCTTGGTGGCAGCCACCGCCCGGGGGTCGCCACCAAAACGCAAAGCGGCAGGGACCACCGCGTGTGCGTGAACGTCCACGATTGGTGATCGAGACCCTCCGCCGTTCGCCGCCACGCCCAGATCGTATGCCCGACGACGCGACTCGCCCGGCCGGCGCCGAGCCGAAGTCGTTCGCGGCCGTGTTGTCGAGCGCCGGCGCTCCACTCGACCACGCAGCCGGATTTCGGCGAGCATCGGCGGTTCTGCACGCCGACGGTGCGCGCCCGGACACACCGCTCGCCGCACTCCTCAACACTTGCTGCTAGAAGTGCAAGTGACCTGAGGACGCCCGATCTTCACGACCAGAACGCACAAGGAGTCGCCGTGTCGCCCGCACGCGATGAACGAGCCGCAGCCGCAGACCGCCGATGAGCTCGCCGGATGATCGAACGGTCGACGGAGCGGTTGGCGCAGCCGCCGACCGCACGATCGGACACGCGACCGACGAGACCAGCACGACCGCCGGCAGTGAGCCCGACCCGCGCTTCCTGCTCGCCAACGAGCGGACATTCCTCGCCTGGAATCGGACATCACTAGCGCTGATCGGCGGCGGTGTCGCAGTCTCCGAGCTGATCAAGGGCGGCGACAGAGCTACGCGACTTGTCGCGGCGCTGGTCCTGATCGCGTTCGGGGGCTACGTCGCGCTCAACAGTTACTTGCACTTCGAACGCAGCCGACGAGCGCTCGACCGAGGACAACCGTTACCGGATTCCGCCCTGCCGCGGACCGCGGCCTACGGCGTTGTCGCCTTTGCCGTGGCCGCCGTCGTGCTGGTCACTGTTCAGTTCGCATAGCGACCCGGAGCTTGTGCATTTCAGCGTCCGCCCGCGACGGCGGTGACTGCGACGAAGTGGAAGTCAGGTAGTCGGCAGATGGCCGCAGATTGCCCACCGAACCGCATACTCTCTCTCCCGCGTCGATATGACGTATGCGGCCGCACTGGCCGCGACGACGTTGCAGGAGGCTCGGTTGAGACTGCTTGAATGGTGGGCCGACGGACAGCAGCAGCGGCGCGCGACGGCCGCGAGCTCGACCTGCTCGAGCGATCGCGATTCCGTGCACAGTTCGGCTTCGCGATGGAGTCCTGCCGCGACGCAATGAAACCACTACTCAACGTTCAAGGCGCGAGCGCGTTCGCAGACTCGAACCCGATCCAACGCGCCTGGCGAGACCTCGAACTGGCCTCGCGCCACGGCCTCGCCAGCTACGAGGTCGGCCAAGAGCTCTATGCGCGACCGCTGCTCGGGATCACCGAGCCAATCGCGCCACTGGTCTGAGCACTCGACGAGATCGACATGCAGCTCCAGTCACAGCTGACCCCGAGGATTACGGACACCGACTCCGGCGAAGGCCTGTGGGGGCTTGGCGGCCTGTGGATCATCAAGGTCAGCGCGGCGCAGTCAGGGGGCAGTTTCTCTCTGCTGGAGGTGCGGATGCAGAAGGGATGTGCCACGCCGCTGCACCGACACGATGAGGACGAAGAGACGTTCATCGTTCTCGAGGGCGCACTGGCCCTGCTTGTGCGCGACCAGCGTGTCGACGCGGGTCCTGGAGACATCGTGCACCTGCCCCGGGGGGAGGTCCACGCGTGGCGCGTCGAATCCGAGCTGGCTCGATTCCTGATCGTCGCTACGCCGCAGCACGAGGCCTTCTACCGCGACGCGAGCGTGCCGGCACCGTCGCTCACCCAGCCGCCAGATGCCGGCGTGATCGATCTCTCTGTGATTGGCCCGGCGGCGAAGCGCCACGGCGTCGAGATCCTCGGCCCGCCCCCCGGGTACTAGGGCCGCGGCCAGATGATCATCGAGGAGTTGAACTACCTGATCAGCGCTGAGACGTGGACGCGTTCACGGCGGTCTGTCGCCGGGCCGGTCGCTGTCTGACCGAGTGCGAAGCCTGTGTCGAGTGGGAGCTGCGGCGGTGCCGGGACGCGCCAGAGCTGTAAGTCGCTCGCATCACGTGGAACGGCACCGACGGGCTCGATGACGGCTGGCACCGCGACCCCAGGCTCGACGAGTTCCAGTCGATGCTCGCGCCGTTTTCCGAAAGCCGTCTCGACAGGCTGCGCTTCGACGCTATCGACAACGGCTGAGCGGCAAGTCACGTCGACCGTGCGATAGGAGGGGCTGGATTCGAACCCGAGCTGCGCGTCGCGGGAGCCGCAGGCTCCCGCGACCTCTCGTGCGCTCGAGCTGTATCAGCGAGGCGGTCCAGGGGCGAACAGAACGCAGGCGGGCGTCGGCACGTCGATGAGCGAGCGCATTGAGATGCGAGGCTCGTCCTCGTCGATCGCCAACACTGCGAGGCTGCTGCTGTTCTGGTTTGCGACGACGAGGAACCGCCCGTCGGGGGCAACACACAGGTCCCGCGGCTCACTGCCTCCGCTCGACTCCAGTGCGGCCGCCGATAGGCGTGCGCTCGCGCGGTCGAACGCCAGCATCGCGATCGTGTCGGCGCCGCGACTCGGCACAAACACGTGGCGACCGGACTGGCACAGCTTGATCGCTGCAAGCGCGCGGAGCCGACAAACGAATACCCACCGATGACCCGGAATCCTGAGCCGCTACGCCGCAGCGTGAGCACCGAGTTGTCGAGCTCCCGACAATGAACAGATGTTGCCTGTCCGGGTAAAACGCCACGTGCCTCGGACCGGTACCAGCTGCGACATCGATCCGATCGTCGCGGCTTTCAGTAAGGCAACCGGAGGCGCTCAGGTCGTAGATCAGGACGCTGTCAAGCCCTCGATCCGGGACCAGGATGCGGCCTGCCGATCGGTCGACGCACACCATGTGGGCGTGCGGTCCGGTTTGGCGCAGCGGGTGCTGGCTGCTCCCGGTGTGCGGGTACGTAGAGACTCTCGCGAGCCGGACTGCCGTCGTCCTCGAGCTCCACGACGGACACCGACCCGGACCCATAGTTCGCGACAAGCAGGACGCGCCCGTCCGTTGCCAGTGCGAGGTGGCACGGTTCGTTTCCTGAAAGGCGACAGCCGTTGAAGAGTTCAAGCTTGCGGCTTTCACGAGGGTCGCCGTGACCAACCCTGGTCCCGTCACCTACCTCGGGCGCCACACCCCGACTGGAAACTCCGGTGACGCCGGGCGCCGATCACTCGAGTAGCTCGCGCGCGAGGCCGCGGATTAGTCGCGTAAGCGCCAGTCCGCTGCGGGATCAGCGCGGGCCTAGCGACGCCCGGCCGGCGCTGGGGAGCGCAGAGCGCTGGCCTTTGTGGCGGCAAACGGTTGACGTGCCGAAGTCGGCGCTTCTCGTGCCTCGATGTGGCGGACCAGCGCGCCAGTTTGCCGTTCGATGCGTCGGAGCAAGCCAGTTTGCATCCAGCGCGACGTCGACGCGGGAAGCGTGGAGACGATGATCTCGTCGAACTCTGCGGGGCTCCAAACTTCGAGCACTGCTCTGAGTGGGTCGGTGTCACCGGCCTGGACGTCGATATCGAGGCCTAGGCCGCTCAGACGTGAGGCGGTGTGTTGCGCTGTGCTCGCGGCGCTGGGAGTCAGACCAACCGGGACAATGAGTGTGAAACTCACCGGTCCGCTCTGCGCTCGCGCCAGTAGCGCGGCCTCCAGACCGCTGGACGTCGCGGTTCGGTTTGCGACTACCAGGACTTTCGACTTGAAGGCCATCGGCGCTCGCTCCTCGTTATGGGCCAGGCTCAGTGTCGCGCCACCGCCCGCAGCCCGATATGGCCTGCTGGCCAAATATCACTCGCTCGGCCTAGCCACTCCTGCGTCCTCTGAGGATGTTGCGTGCGCGAGAATGCGCCCCGTGACCGGGCCTCCATGGCATGGGGTGCTGATCGACATCGACGGTGTACTGCACGTCGGCGCAGACCCGATCGAGGGCGCTGGTGAGACGCTGCGTGCGCTGCGCGCCGCTGGCCTGTCCTTTCGACTCGTGACAAACACCACCTCTCGATCACGCCGGCTCGTGGTCGAGCGCCTCGTAGGGCTCGGACTTGACGTTGCCGAGCCCGAAGTGCTGACACCCGCGGCGCTCGCGGTTCGCCACTGCCAAGCCAACGGCTATGAGCAAGTCGCACTGCACGTGGCTTCGGCGCTGCGCGAGGACGTCCAGCAACTCGCCGATTTTTCCGAGGCCACCGATGTCGACGCGGTCGTTCTCGGCGATCTCGGCGAGGAGTTCACCTTCGCGCGCCTGAACCAGATCTTCCGGCAGCTGCAGAACGGGGCCGAGCTCGTGGCGCTCCAGCGCAACCGCGTGTGGCAGCGCGAGGATGGGCTTTCCCTTGACGCCGGCCCGTTCGTCGTCGCCCTGGAGTACGCGGTCGGCCGCGAGGCAACGGTCACCGGCAAACCGTCGGCCGCCTTTTTCGAAGCCGCACTAAGCGAGCTTGGAGTACCTGCGAGCGCTGTGGTGATGATCGGCGATGACGTTGAGGCCGACGTCGGCGGGGCCCTCGACGCCGGGCTCGACGGCGTGCTCGTTCGCACCGGGAAGTTTCGCGAGGACGCCGTCCTCGCAACCGGGATCACACCCACGCTCGTCCTCGACTCGATAGCTGATCTGATCCCGCTGCTCTGAGGCCTGGCCCGCAGCCCCTGCTGCGATCAAGGTCGGCGTTGTGCCTGATGCAAAGGGCAGGACGGTCAATACCGGAGGCATTCCGGCAGGCCGACCAGCCTGCCGCGCAACCGATTGACGAACGCGCCGATGGGCGCCGCGCAACGGGGACCGTTACCGCGATTATCCAATTGGCCTATCGATGTTTCCAAAAGTTTAGCCCTGGGGCCAATGATCGTTCGTCGCGTCACCGGCATGGTTCGGGCAACGGTGAGGAGCTCGGTCCGGCGGGCAGATTCTGCCGTCGACTGGTCCGTTATGTCCGCAACTCGACGAAGTGAAAGGCGACCTACATGACGATCACTACCGAGCCTACAGCGACACCGGCGGGTCCAACGCTACGCAGCAACGCCCTCGGCTTCCCGCAGTTGCTGGCCCAGTCCGTGGCGCTGATCTCGCCAACGATGACGGCGGTGCTGATCATTCCGCTGGCGTTTTCCAACGCGGGCGACGCGACCTGGTTCTCGTACCTATTCGCGACGATCATGCTGCTGTTCGTGGTAGGCGGACTGAATCAGTTCGCCAAGCGCTCAACCACGACCGGCTCGATGTATGCCTACGTCGCTCGCGGCCTTGGCGCTGCGTCGGGCGTGATGTCCGGGTGGGCACTTGTCTGGTGCTACTTCTTCATCGGGACTGCCGGGCTGTGCGGCTTTGCGCTGATGAGCCAGCAGTTCCTGGACGGACTCGGGGTGCATGGCGCGGTCACGCCGCTCTTGTTCTTCCTGATCAGCGGCGGGATCGGCTTCTTCATCGCCTTCAAGGATGTCCGTCTGTCAGCGGTATTGACGCTGGTGCTCGAGGGTCTGTCGGTGGTCTGCATCCTCGCGCTGTCGGCAGTCATCCTGTTCAAGCACGGCTTTCATGTCGACAGCGCGCAGACCGGCCTCTCCGGCTTCAGCCTCAAGAGCCTCGATTTCTCGGTCGTCGTCTGCATCTTCTCGCTCGTTGGCTTCGAGGCCGCCTCGACGATGGGAGGTGAGGCGCGGAACCCGCTGAAGAACGTTCCCAAGGCGGTCGTCTGGAGCCTGATCTTGACCGGCCTGTTCATGGTCATCATGTGTTACGTCGAGGTCCTCGGCGCTGCGCACTCAGGCCTCGACCTGGCGTCCTTGGGCGCGCCGCTGCAGACGCTGTCGTCAGCCTACGGCGTGTCGTTCTTTAAGGTGCCGGTGTCACTCGGGGGCATGATCAGCTTCTTCGCGCTGACCCTGTCATGTGTCAACTCTGGAACGCGCATCCTGCTGCCGCTCGCCAGGAACGGGTTCGTCTCGGGCAGGCTGCATCGCACTCACCAGACGAACCTCACACCGCATGCGGCCATCGGCCTCTACTACATGGTGCTGCTCACCGAGGTATTCGTCTGGCACCTGGCTGGGGGCAGTGTCCTGACGATGTTCAACGACGCGGGCACGCTGGCGGCCACCGGCTTCCTGTTCTCCTACTTCATGATCACCATCGCGGCGCCGTTCTACCTGCGCAAGCTTGGGGAGCTCAAAGCAGTCAACAGTGCCGTCGCGGTGGCGGGCTGCATCCTGCTGATGGTGCCGTTGGTCGGCCTCTTCTATCCGCTGCCGGCCTTCCCGGTGGACATCTTCCCGGCGATCTTCGCGGCGTACATGATCGCCGGCGGGAGTTGGCTGTTCGTGCTCAACCGGCGAGTGCCGGGAACGCTGACCGAGATCGAGACGGGTCTCGAAGCATCACTGAATGAGTCCCTCGCCCCCGCGAGCGACATCGAAGAGGGTGGGCGGATCGGCTTTGAGATGCCGGCTCTCGGCGCGGCCGAGGCCGCCTAGCTCCGAGCGCCCCGGGCGCTCTGCGGTTCGGAGCCCCCGGCGAAGAGTGTCTGGTCCCCGGCTCGCGGCAAACGCTGCGAGCTGGGGTCTGCTGGCCGCGCGCACGAGGCAGACCCACGAAGGAGGCGGACCCACTCAGGGTCAGACCGAGGGGTCAACCGACTCAGGGGTCCGGCCGCCGAATCAGGAAGCGGACCCCGCTCAGGGGTCAGACCGACTCAGCCGGCCAGGAGTCGGGTCAACGTATCTGGAAACCTGGCGCAACGACGATGACGCGTCGCTCAGGACACGTACGAGCGCGCCGCCTCCGCGCGCCAAGTTCACACTGCCGCGAGGATCGAGTCCAGGCGTGTGCGGTCCTCGGGATCCAGAGGGAGCAGCGGCAGCCGCGGGACGCCGGCCGGCTCTCCGAGGATGTCGAGTCCGGATTTGACCGCCGTCGGCAGACCCTTGGAGACGATGAAGCTGAGCAGCGGCAGAAGCTCCTCGTAGATCTCCTTCGCGCGTTCGGTGTCGCCCGCCACGACGGCCTCATACAGCGCGATGGCCGGGGCTGGGCGCAGGCACGGGGCGGCCGTGCACCAGCCGCTCGCGCCGGCCAGGAGTGCTTCGAGCACAAGCGGGTTGCTCCCGTTGTAGAAGGGCAGCGCGCCCGAGGAGAGCTCCTTCAGGTCCAGCATGCGCTGGACGTCGCCGGTTGACTCCTTCACCATCGTCACGTTCGCGACCGTCTCGAACATGTGGTTCAGCAGCGTCGGCGACATGTCGATCCCTGATGTCGCGGGATTGTTGTAGGCCATGATCGGGATCGAGATCGCGTCGCTCACCGAGCTGTAGTGCTGCACGATCTCACGCTCGTTGAGCGGCCAATAGGAGACGGGGATGACCATGACCGCCGTCGCGCCGGCCTGCTGCGCGTACTCGGCTCGGGCCACCGTCCCAGCAGTCGTGAGGTCCGACGAACCGACCACCACGGGCACACGCCCTGCAACGGCCGCAACCGTGGTGTCAACGACCGTCGTCCACTCATCGAAGGTCAGGTAAGCCGACTCCCCCGTGCTTCCCAGAGGCGCGATGCCGTGGACGCCGGCACTGACCATGGTGTCGACGAGGGCGCCGAGGCGGTCGACGTCGATGCCGGCCTCGCCAAACGGCGTGATCGGGTAGGCGATGATGCCGTGGATCCGTGGTTCTTGAGCCATTGAGTTCCTTTCAGGTGACGAAGACTTGCCGGTATCCGCCTGCTCAGCGCACATCCGGGGTGGCGACGTGGACGCAGGCAGCTCGCTCCCCCATCGCGGCGGCGCGGCTCGCCTCGCCGAGTCCATCGAGCTCGATCGCGTACTCGGCGAAACACTCAGCATGGATCGTGGCCAGATCCGCTTCGAGCATCTGATGGGCGAGATCGGCGTCGGTGATCCCATCGTTGCGCCACTCGAGCGCCTTTAGCGCCAGCGCGCTCCCGATCAGCTCCTCGGCCGCGTACCAGCGGGCCGAGGTGTCATTCAGCCCGATGCGACCGGTCCTCAGCGTGTACATGAACCGCACCGGGAACAGGACCGCCTTCGTAACGATGCGCGCGCCGCCGACGACAAGGGCCTCTGTATCTCGGATCCGCTCGAGGTAGTCGTCGGTGAACCTGTCGAGGATGTGATCCGCGCTCATCACCACGAGCTCCTCGTGCGACGGGCGGACGCTCGGCTCGCGCAGGTCAGATCCGATGAGCAGGTGTCCGGAGTCGAGCAGGTCAAGCCGATCAACGGGCCCGAGCCGGTTGTTATCGCCTTCGCCGTTACGGACCGCCTGCCAGTCGGCCCAGAACACCGAGAGGCGCTCCGACAGCGGGCTGCTTGCCTTGTCGACGACGAGGTCCTGCACACGGGCGATCCGGTCGGCAGTGTCCGCTGCCGTCGACCCGAGGATGATCGCGACATCCACGTCGCTGACCAGCGGAGAGAAGCCGCCGTGGGCCAGGCTGCCCAGGGTGAAGATGGCCTCGATCTCGCCACCGAGCACGGCCTGCGCTGCCTGCACGGTGTCGGCGATGACCTGCTCTGCGGTTGTGGTGCTCACCTCGGGCGGGCTGGTCCTCGGCGTCGTCGTACGGATCGCGTACAGTTTGACAATGCTCGTTGCCGATCGGAAAGTATCAGTTGGCGGTTACATTGTCGAGACTATGGAAGCCGACGTGAGCGTTACAGAGCCGCTCGAGGCGACACCCGGCCCACGCGACGACGATCAGCGGATCGCGGCGGGGATTCGTAGCTACCGACTCCGGCGGAATCTGACGCTGGCACAGCTATCGGAACTGTCAGGGATCTCGATCGGGCACCTGTCGCGGCTGGAAAACGGCGGCCGCACGCCGACCGTACGGCTATTGCTTCAGCTTGCGCGGGCGCTCGGTGTGACGCTGGGTGCGCTTGTTGGTGAATCACCGGAACAGAACACGCTGTACGTCTCGCGCAGCAGGGATCGGCGCACGATCGCGGCCGGCGACACGTCGCTGCAATCGCTGTCGGACCCGGCGCTGCGCTGGCTACAGGCCGTCGAGCTGAGCCTCCTTCCTGGGCGCCTGGGCGAGCCCGTGGCACATGGCGGAGAAGAGTGGGTCTACGTCCTGAGCGGCGTGATCGAGGTAGACGTGAACGGGAGCACATCCGCGCTGGCCGCGGGCGACGCGGTCCACTTCCGCGCTGACATCCCCCATGCCCTCGGCAACCCCCACGAGGAAGGCGCGACGGTGCTCGTGGTCAACGCCCTGGAAGCGCCGGCGCTGCACCGCAGCCACTGACCTCAACGGACAGGACGCCACCCATGTCACGTGTTGCGGTGGTCCAAACGGCGTCGATCCCGTTCGATTCCGCAGCGACGGTCGCCAAGGCAGAGGGCCTGATCGCGCAGAGTGCGGCAGGCGGCGCCGAGCTTGTCGTCTTCCCGGAGGCCTTCATCGGCTGCTACCCGAAGGGCACCGCGTTCGGTGCCGTCGTGGGACGCCGGACCGGTGCGGGGCGGGACCTGTATCGACGGTACTTCGATGCGGCCGTGCAGTTGGATGGACCGGAGGTCGCGCGTCTGATCAGCGCTGCCGCCGCTCACGGCATCTTCGTGGTCGTTGGCGTGATCGAGCGGTTCGGAGCAACGCTCTACTGCACTGTGCTGATGATCGATTCCGTCGCCGGGCTCGCCGAGATCCACCGCAAGCTCATGCCGACCGGAACCGAGCGACTGATCTGGGGCTTTGGCGACGGCTCCACAATTGGCACAGCACAGAGCCCCGCCGGGCGCGTCGGGACAGTGATCTGCTGGGAGAACTACATGCCGGCATTGCGACAGGCGATGTATGCCCAGGGTGTCGAGCTCTACTGCGCCCCGACCGCCGACGACCGCCCGACATGGATCGCGACGATGACGCACATAGCGCTCGAGGGCCGCGTATTCGTTCTGACCGCCTGTCAGGCGATTCGCGCGGGCGCCTATCCGGATTGGTACCAGGAGGAGATCGGCGAGGATCCTGCCGCCTTCCTGATGCGAGGTGGCAGCGCGATCGTCGCGCCCGACGGCTCGGTCCTCGCAGGGCCCGTGTTCGAGGACGAGGTAATCCTCTACGCCGAGGTCGACCTTGCCGAGATCGCCCGCGGCCATCTCGACATGGACGCGGTCGGGCATTACAGCCGTCCCGATGTCTTCGAGCTGCGGGTCGACACGCGCCGCCAGTCGCCTGTCGTGTTCTCTGACAGCGACTCCACTGCGAGGCCGACGGCTGGCCCGGACGACGGCGACGGGCAGTGACGCGAACCGCAGTCGCGATCCGTCACGTCGCGTTCGAGGATCTCGGCCTCCTCGCCCCGCTCCTGGCGCGGCACGGCTTCGCGACCTCCTATCTCGACGCCACGACCAACGGCGACGCATGGCGCGCCGCGCGTGATGCAGATCTCCTCGTCGTGCTTGGCGGTCCGATCGGCGTCGCCGACACCGACGCCTATCGCTTCATCCAGGCCGAGCTGGAGCTGATTGGCGACCGTCTTGCCCATGACCGGCCGACGCTCGGCGTCTGCCTCGGCGCACAGCTGCTCGCCGTGGCCTGCGGGGGGAGTGTCCGCCCCGGCGAGGCGGCCGAGATCGGTTACGCGCCGGTGACGCTGACGGACGCTGCGCGCGGCTCGGTGCTGGAGCCGATTGAAGGTGTCCCAGTCCTGCACTGGCACGGCGACGTGATCTCGACTCCCCCGGAGCTGCCGTCGCTCGCCGCGACGCCGCTCTGCGCGAACCAGGCTTTCGCACGTGGAACAAACACGCTCGCGCTCCAGTTCCACCTCGAGGCAGAGAGCCTCTCGCTTGAGCGATGGCTGGTCGGTCACTCCTACGAGCTCGCCGTACGCGGTATCAGCGTCGCCGGTCTCCGCGCTGACGCCGCTGCATACGGGCCGCAGCTCGCAACCCGGGCGCGAGAGGTCTTCGAGGCTTGGCTGTCAGGGCTGACGTTCCCCGACACCGCGGGCCAGGGCAGCTGACGCTCGGAACTCCAGCGAGGCGCCCGCCGCCACCGGGCTCGCCGACGTCCGCTCACGCTCGGTGGTCGACAGCGCCACCACTCAGGTGGCGGTCACCGACCGGAGCTCGTCCAGCGAGTCGTCCATCAATCGCCTGAAGGCTGCTGGGTCATCCTGCTCGACCCAGTGGGCGAAGGCAACGTGGAAGACGGTCACGCCCGCCTGGCCGGCCAGCACCGCGGCGTTGCCTGACGCGCCGCGCCGCTGCAATGCCGCCGCGATCGCGCCGGCGAGCGATTGGAGCTTGATCAGCTCGCGCTCCTGCAGCTCCGGGTTGGCGGCGATGATCTGGGAGCGCATCCGGGCGAAGGCGTGGCGACCCTCGAACAGCTCCGCCACAGCGTCCAGCCCGGCGTTGACAGCCGCCATCGGGCTCGCATCCGGGGGCGCCGCCTCGAGCCCCTCGATCCAGCGCTCCACCAGCTCGTTCGCGCCGTTGAAGAGCACCTCGCGCTTGTCGGCGAAGTAGCGGAAGAACGTCCGCTTGGTCAGCCCTGCGGACTGCGCTATCTCCGCCACGGTCGTCTCGTCGTAGCCCTGCTCTGCGAACAGGGTCATCGCGGCCTTGATCAGGCGGCCCTCGGAGTCTGGTGTCCAGCGTGACATCTGACCATCAGCGTAGTTGATGACACCGGGTGTCGTGAAAGTGCTATTGTCATGACACCAAGTGCCATCCAACCTGTACTGGAGTTTCAATGCGCGTTTTCATCACCGGCGCCTCAGGCCACATCGGCTCGGCCGTCATCCCCGAACTTCTCAACAACGATCATGAGGTCGTCGGTCTTGCCCGCTCCGAGGCCTCGGCGGCGGCCATCGCGGCCCTTGGTGGCGAGGTTCGCCGCGGCGATCTCGACGATCTCGACGGTCTCAGGCAGGCTGCCTCTGAGGCCGACGGTGTCATCCACCTCGCCTTCAAGCACGAGGCGTTGCTCACCGGCGATTTCAGCGGCGCGGTCAGATCAGACCTGGCTGCGATCGAGGCGATGGGCGAGGCGCTGATCGGAACCGACAAGCCCTTCGTCACGACCGGCGGGACCCTGATGCTCGCCATGGCCGGGATCACCGGCCGCCCGGGCACCGAGGACGACCAGTCCGAGGGCGGTCCCCGGGCCGACGCGGCGAACTACACGATCGGCCTGGCCAAGCAGGGGGTGCGCTCCTCCGTCATACGCTTGGCGCCAATGGTTCACAGCGACCTCGACCACCACGGCTTCACCCCCGCCATGATCGAGTTCGCCCGGGATAACGGGGCGGCGGCCTACACCGGTGACGGCTCGAACCGCTGGCCCGCGGCCAACACTTACGACATCGGGGTGCTCTACCGTTTGGCGCTGGAGCAGGCTCCTGCCGGGTCGACACTGCACGGTGTCGGCGACACGGGCATTCCGCGCAAGGTGATCGCCGAGACGATCGCCGGCAAGCTCGGCATCGAGACCAAGAGCATCACGGATGAGGAGGCGCCGCAGTACCTCGGCTACCTCGCCGCCCTCGCGGGCCTCGACAACCCGACATCCAACGACAAGACCCGCGAGCTGCTCGGCTGGGAGCCGACTCACCCGGGCTGGGTCGAGGACGTCGAGGAGGGTCACTACTTCGCGTAGGCCGGCCTACGCGAAGCCGTCGCGCGGCCTACGGACAGCCGTCGCGCGCCGGCCGGTGAGGCTGGTCCCCGAGACCGCCAACACCGTCATCCACCGAGGATGAAGTCGTGGGTCGCCGTGGCGACCCACGACTTCGTTGCGGAGTTCCAGGCGCCATCATTCGACTCACTGCCGCGTGCGGGCGCCGAGCGGCGCGGCATCATCTGAGCCTCGCACGCTCCGCGACCGCCCCTTCCGATCGCTCACGCCGGTGCGCAACGGGACATCTCTATGACTCCAACGACCCCACACCACAGCGTGCTCTTGATCGGTGCCTCCCGCGGCCTTGGACTCGCGATCGCCGAGGAATACCTCAACCGCGGAGCAAGTGTGGTCGCGACGGTCCGCGGCCCGCAGCGGACCCGACTCAACGGCCTCCAGGACACCGCGCAAGGACGGCTGGAGATCGAGCAGCTCGATGTCACCGCACCCGAGCAGATCCTCGAGCTGCGCGACCGACTCGCGTCCCGCAACTTCGACCTGCTGTTCGTGAACGCCGGCGTCACGAACAACGCCGAGGAGACAATCGCTGACGTCTCAACCGAGGAGTTCACGCGGCTCATGGTCACCAACGCGTTGGGTCCAATGCGCGTCATCGAGGCACTCCAAGCGCTGGTCCCGCCGAACGGCACGATCGCCATCATGTCCTCTAGGCAGGGCAGCATCTCCAACAACGAGCGCGGCGGCTTCGAGGTCTATCGCGGCAGCAAGGCCGCGCTGAACATGCTCATGCGAAGCTACGCCGCCCGCCACGCCAACGATCCTCGCACGCTCCTGCTGATGTCACCCGGCTGGGTCAAGACCGAACTCGGCGGTCCGAACGCCCGCCTCACGATCGGCGAGAGCATCCCGAGCCTCGTGGCGACCGTCGATGCCCAGCGCGGCCAAGCCGGGCTTCGCTACCTCGACTACCGCGGACAGACCATCGCCTGGTGAGCAGCACCCCCGCTGATCTCGGATAGTCCGGCCAGGGCGGGCGCGGGAACTCAGCCGCGGGCTGACCGCGCGGCGAGACCGTCGAGGAACGTCTCGATGGCGAAGCGAAAGCGATCGCCGACATTGCCGGCGACAAGCTCGGACGCATGGGCGACGATCAGCGGGTAGCGCTCCGGCGGCAGCCCGGCGAAGGCGGCCCCGATCTGCGCCACCGTGTCGTCGCGGTACGCACCGGCCGTATGGCCGGCGGCGCGGCGGACGTCGGCCTCGGCCGCCGTCGCGGTCACGATGAGACCGAGAATGTCGCAGGCCCACGCTGCGTCCTGAGCCGCGATCCCGCCCGCGAGCAGGAGCCCGAGCAGGTTCTCGAGCCCGCCCATCGCATTCGCTCCGGTCGGCGGCTCGCCCGAGAGCGCGCCCGCCAGCCCGGGATGGCCCTCCAGCCCCTCGCGGAGCGCCCGCAGCAGGTCGTAGATCTGTTCGCGCCATCGCGCGGGGTCGGGCGTGACCACCGGCACCATGCCGATGACCCGGCCGAACATCGCGCCCAGGAGCTCTTCTCGGTTGCGGACGTAGACGTAGAGCGAGGCGGCGCCGGTGTCGAGCTCGGCCGCGACACGGCGCATCGTCACGGCCTCGAGCGTCTCCTCGCGACACACCGCGAGCGCGGCATCGATGATCGCGTCGGCGCTGAGCGGTGGCTTGGCCGGGCGGTCGCGGGTGCTGCGGCCGCGGACGGCTGTGGTCGGCGAGATCGGTTGTGCGTCCATAGGGCGAGATCGTACTTGACTCGAACGACGTTCGTAACGTACATTGTTCGTAGCGAACGTTGTTCGTTCTTTATGCCCGACACCTTCATCGGCCCAGCCCCCGACGCCATCCCACGGCCTAGCGCCCGCAACCCGCTGCGCTGGTTCGTCTTCGCGGTCGTGCTCGCCGCCAACGTGATGGACCTGATGGACGCGACGATCGTCAACGTCGCAGGACCCTCGATCCGGAGGGCGCTCGGCGGCAGCGCCTCGACCCTGCTGTGGCTGCCCGCCGGCTACACGCTCGCGTTCGCCGTGTTCCTGATCACCGGCGCCCGCCTCGGGGACATGTTCGGCCGTCGCCGGTTGTTCCTGATCGGCTCCGCGGGTTTCACTCTGATGTCTGCCGCGTGCTCCGCAGCCCCCTCAATGGCCGCGCTGATCGCCTTCCGCGTGCTCCAGGGCTCGTTCGGCGCGCTGATGATCCCCCAGGGGTTCGGGATGCTCAAGGAGACCTTCGACGAGGACGAGATGAGCAAGGTGTTCGGCGCGTTCGGGCCGATGATGGGCCTCTCGATGCTCGCCGCGCCGGTCCTCGCCGGCGCACTGGTGGAGGCAAACCTGTGGGGGATCGGCTGGCGCCTTGTGTTCCTGATCAACGTCCCGATCGGGATCGCAACGTTCACCGGCGCATTCAGGGTCCTGCCCCGCACGATCGCCCACCCGGGCATCCGGTTCGACACGGTCGGGATGGTGCTGATCGGCGCCGCGCTGACCGCGATCATCTATCCCCTGATTCAGGGCCGCGCGGCCGGGTGGCCCGCCTGGACGTTCGTCACGCTCGCCGCCGGAGTAGTCCTGCTCGGCACGTTCGTCCTTTGGGAGCGCCGACGTCGCGCCGCTCCGTTGATCGAGCCTGGACTCCTGACCAACAGGACCTACACGAGCGGCATCCTCGTCGCGCTCGCCTACTTCGGTGCCTTCGGCGGCCTGCTGCTGTGCGTCTCGCTGTTCGGTCAGCTCGGCGAGGGCTTCTCGCCGATCCACGCCGGCCTGACGCTGACAGCGATGGTCGTCGGGTTGATCGTCGGGATGGTCAGCGGGTTCGCGCTCGTCGGGCGGCTCGGCCGCCACCTGCTCCACCTCGGCGTCGCGGTCATCGCCGCCGGGACCGTCGTCCTGGCGCTCACGGTGACAGGGGCCCACAGCGCCTCCACCTGGGACCTGGCACCCTCGCTGTTCCTGATCGGCCTCGGCGCCGGCGCGAGCCTCGGTCAGCTGTTCGACTTCATCCTCGCCGGTGTCAGTATGGACGAGGTCGGCTCCGCCTCGGGCGTACTCGAAGCGGTTCAGCAGCTCTCGAGCGCAATCGGCGTCGCTGCATTGGGGACGATCTTCTTCTCGGCCTTCGCCGGGCATCTCCCGACACACGCCCTGGCCCTCACCGCGTGGGCGTGCCTGCTGCCGCTGGCCGCCGCCTTCCTGCTCCTGTTCGCGCTACCGATGCACGCCCGTGAGCCGAACTGACCGCCGCGAGCCGAGGTAGTCGCGGTCGACAAAAGTCACGTCCTCACGGTCGCAGTTCTGGGCTCCGAGGCTGTTTCGCGGGTTTGCCACGGTTGAGCAATATCCCAACGGAGGCGACGAACGGGGGATTCAGTTCTCTCCATCGCGAGGCGCAGCTGGAGACCCGCGATTATCTGACAGTCATCCACTGGTCGGGTGTACGGTTAGCGCGTCGGTCGGACCAACGAGCAGTCGATGAGAGGAGTTGATCGCCGTGCCCGACAGTCAGCGTAGCCACGAGGGGTCAGCATGAGCGAGGACCCCACGCAGGGACGCGAGCGTGGATCGCAGCCATACGAGGATCCGACTAAGGGAGCCGAGCTCGGAGAGCGACCCGGGGACGACCCGACACAGGGAGCCGAACTCGGAGAGCGACCCGAGGACGACCCGACACAGGGAGCCGAGCGCGGCTCCCGCCCCGAAGAGGACCCAACCCGCGGACTGAGCTAAGCCTCCCGCGGCGCGAGTGCCGTGATCGCGATTTGGTAGGGCCAGCGAGCGACCTCCTGGCCCTACCCACGGCATTGCCCCCCTCGCAGCCTCGAGCATGCTTTCGGGAGTTCTAACGGGTTGGTAGCGTGGGGTCATGCCGGAGGGGTGGCCGATGGTTTCCTACGAGGCGTGGTCTGAGACCTGCGACACGCTGCACGCCCACACGCAGGTTCTCGGCAAGCTCGCAGCGACGCTCGCCCCACCGGAACCACAGCTCCAGCACGCCGCACTGCGCCTCACTGCGCGCGGCTGGGAGACAGCTCCGCTGCCGGCACCCGACGGCTCCGGCGCGCTGGTCGTCGTACTGGATCTGCGAACACACGAGGCGGTCGTGGAACACAGCGACGGACAACAACGGCGTGTGGCGCTGGCTCCCGATCGATCCGTTGGAAAAGTCACACGCGAAGTCCTCAGCGCCGTGAGCGATCTCGGCGGCGCAGTTGAGATCGATCCGCGACCTCAAGAGGTCGCGTGGACTGTGCCGCTCGATCGCGACGACGAGCACGAACGGTACGACGCCGACCAAGTCGCCGACTACTTTGCCGCCGCGACGCGCGCCGCACTCGTGCTGGCCGCGTTTCGAGCGCCATACCGTGGGCGCTCGACACCCGTCAACGCCTGGTGGGGGTCGTTTGACCTGGCGGTGAACCTCTTCTCAGGTCTGCCGGCCGAACCGCCGTCCGAGGACTTCATCATGCGAAACGCAATGGACGCCCAAGAGGTCGCGGTCGGCTGGTGGCCCGGTGACCGGCGCTATGGCAGGGCAGCCTTCTACGCATACGCCCACCCGGCGCCCGCGGCCTTCGCTGACGCAACACTCGTGCCCGACGCCGCCCACTGGGATGCCTCGCTGGGCGAGTACATCCTCGACTGGGACGACGTGCGTCAGGTCGCCGACCCGCATGCAGTCGCCCTCGAATTCGCTCACTCGGCGTTTCGGCACGCCTGCATGACATGCCAGTGGGATCCTGCCCTCGCCGCCAGTGCCGAAGGCACGCCGCCGCCGCTGAACTGACTGCGCCTCCGCAAATATCTGCAGAGGCGCGGGAGCGACTCAAACCCGGGAGGCGAAGCGGTCGAATTCCTCCTCCCGCGCAACGCTGCTGCTGTCGCGAGCACCGATGACACGGTCGATCGCGCGGGGCTCTATTGCTGGCTGGTCTCCGAGCGTCACAACTATCGCCTCGACGCGCTCGCCGAGCGCTGAAACCCCCGCCCGAAGAGACGCCCCCTGCCCACGGGTCCAGTCTTCGCAACACGACCTCGGCGCCGTGGAGGGGCACTCCGCGCAGCACCTGGTCGGCGTACGCGCCGAGCACAACCACAGTCGTGTCGATCCGTAGTGCCGCAGCCATCGTCACGAGCGCGTGCTCAAGCAGGGGCCGGCCGTCGAGTAGTGCGAGCTGCTTCGGAGAGCCGAAGCGCTCGCCCGACCCCGCTGCTAGCACCAGGCCAGCGACCGACGGACGGGCCACATGAGGCCCTCCCTCCGCCTGGCCCCGATTGTGGTCGCATTGGGAGACGCGGCTGACGTATCCTGTAGGTCGATCACACAAGTATGCTGGGTCTGCTGTCACCGCTATACCGCGAACGTGGCAGCCGCCATTCAGCCACGTCGCACGCCGATCACGGCTCGCCGGACTACCTACGGCCCCGGCTCGCTCTGAACGACCGGTCCGTCACGAGAGCGCTCTGATCCAGGCGGGCTGACGTAGTGATCGGTCGCGCGCGTGTCACGAGATGACCGGCGTGCCGCCTTCGGCTCGCGCCTGTGGCGGTGGGTATTGCGCGCATGCTCGGGAGGCCCAGTCCGTGGCCGTCGGCGAGGGTGGTTCGCTCGTCGCCGAGTCGACGGAGCGACGTTTTCCCGTGGCGGCAAGACGTCGGACCATCCCGCCACACGGATCGACGCCGCTCGCCGGTTAGACTCGCCTTAGATGGTCGAGAGCCTCGCTGCCGTAGGGCCAGTCCGGCGTGTTCCGAATGATGCTGCGGCGGTCGCGGTCCACGCCCATCTTCGGTCGCTGATTCTTGACGGCTCCCTGCCGCCGGCCGCCGTCCTCAATCAGGTCGAGCTCGCTCCGCGCCTGGGGGTGAGCCGGACACCGCTGCGCGAGGCGATCAGGATGTTGCAGGAGGAGGGCTTGGTCGAGGCGCAACCGCAGAAGCGCGCACGCGTGGTGGGTTTCAATGCCGGCCACCTCGAAGCGGTCTACGTGCAGCGAATCGCGTTGGAGGCCGTCGCGGTGCGCATCACCGTGGGGCTGGCGACCGGGGCGCAAATCGATGAGTTGGTGGGACTCCACACGCAGATGATTGCCTGCGCCCGTACCTCGGGAGAGTCGATGCCTTTGGAGCATAAGGGCACCTGGGACCACGCTCATCGTGCGTTTCACAGGGCACTGGTGGTCGGCGCGCAGCCGGACCTTGTTCGGACGATCACGAGCCAGATGGAACTAGCCGAGCGCTACCTGGCGCTGTCGCAGTCCACCTATCCAGGGAGATTTGCCGGTGCGAACCTCGAGCATGCCGCGATCGTCGATGCCTACCGCGAGCGCGATGCGCGGGGAGCGGCGAGGGCCCTGGCAGAGCACCTGGCTCGGACTGCTCTCGCTCTGGTGGCGATGCTGGCGCCTAACTACGATCCGGTTGCGCTCCGCGCCGCGCTAGCTGCCGCTTAGGTCATCGGGAACCTACGACAGCGCGGCCGACAGAGCCGCTGGCACCCGCCCCTGACTCGGCGTATCGCGCACAACGCTGACCGGCGTGTGGCCAACGAGGTACGCGGGTCGGGAACCCTCGCCTCGCGTGCGACGAGTATCCACAACCCGTGCGGCGCACAGCCGCTTGAGCTCGGCGCGGTAGATCGACTGGTCGACGTAGACCGACCGCGCCAGGCGGTTGAACAGTCGATTGCTGATGCGATGGTGCTCCTTGTGGCTCGCGATTCGCTACGAGGCGGGCTGGAGTGCTTCGACCTCAGTCACGAGCTGCCGCCAGCGCCGGCCGTTTTCCCGGGCGCCCTCGAGGTAGGCGTCGGGGACGACGTTGTAAGGCGCCCGCGCGGGGCCGGCCTTTACGTATCCTGCGGCGTCGAAGCGCGCCTTTTCGATTGGAATGTTGTACTTCGAGAACTCTGCGAAGTCGGTTCTCGCGAGGAACGTCTCGTAGGTCCATTCGATCCGGTCCGTGAGCAGCCGTGCGGTGTCGATGTCGCCGGAGCGGAGCGCGTCGCGGAGACGTAGGACGGGTTCAGGCCCGCAGACGGCACTACTGCTCCAAGCGGCCTTGATCTGGTCCGGGAACAGGGTCGTCGCGGCGAGCCAGTCGGCCTCGATGGGCATGATTCGAAGCTGATCGCCGACCGCTTCGATCGTCGTTCGGAATGCTGGCGTCATCGCGGTGCATTTTGCGCCAATGATCCCCGGGACGGCTGCCAGGCGAGCGTAGACCGCGGGAGGAATCGGGCCTTTGAACGCCTCGGGGTTGTCGTACACGACGAACGAGACGTCCGGAAACTCCGCAGCGAGGCCGACGTAGAAATCGATCATCGCGTCTGACCCGAGCCGACTCCAGAAGGGCCGCCCAACAAAAGCGCCGTGCAGGCCGACACTGCGGACGTAGCGGATGCGGTCGGCGATCTCACGGGTGTGGAGTGCCGTGACCCCGACGAAGACAGGGAAGTCAGCGTTGATCGCCTGCACGGTCTCGGCGGTCGTCGCGACGAACGCCTCCCACTCGGCTCGCGTGAGAGTAGCCGCCTCGCCGAGCGTCCCATTAGTCATGATTCCGTCGACGCCGGCGCTGACCAGTGAGCGGATCATCCGCTCAACTTCCTCAAGCGCGACAGTGTCGACGGCGTCGATGCGCTCGGAGCCCGGCAGCGCCGGAGTTGGAGGCAAGACAATCAAGCCGTCAAGGTCGTCGACCCCGAAGTGGGCCCCGCTGGGGCCAGTCATGCGCTTGTCCGCAGGCATTTCCGAACTCCTCCGTTGATGCCGCCGAGCCGCGAATGAGCTAGCGTGCAACGTGAAATGTATAGATTTCGTGCTAGAATCGCTGCGTTCTCAGAGATTCTATCAGTATTGGCGACCTAAATGTATGCACAATTGTATCGCGGAGACGACCGGTGCCTTCCACCCGCAGAGGACAGAGGCCTTCGGTCGGGGCGGCGAGCGCAATGACAGCTCCACCGACGCTGGCAGGCTTCGATCCGCTCTCGCGCGAGTTCCTGACGGACCCGTTTCCGACGTGGGCACAGGCGCAGAAGGAATGCCCGGTCTTCTTCTATCCGGCGATGAACTACTGGGTACTCACACGCCTCGATGACGTACTGGAAGCCGTCACCGACTGGCAGACGTTCTCGTCGCGCGCGGTCGCGCTGATCCCACCGCCGCCGGACCTCGCCGACCGGGTCCCGTCAGGCTTCTTCAAGAGCGCCTTCGTCTCGATCGATCCGCCCGAGCACACCGTGCCGCGCAAGGCCGCCAATGCCGGATTCACGCGTAGCCGGATCGCGGCGCTCGAGCCCGAGATCGCGGCGATCGCGAATAGGCTCATCGACCGCGTCGAGGCTTCCGGGGCCTGCGATTTGATGCAGGACTACTGCTACCAGCTCTCACTACGAACAATCGTGCACGTCCTCGGGCTCGACGACAGCGACCAGTCACTGTCGTCGTATCGACAGTGGACAGAGGACGTCTTCGCGCTGATGACGCCCGTAGTCAAGGACGAGACCGGCGCACGGTCGTCGGTGGAGCGCCCGATGGACGACCGCGAACGCCACGATCGCTGGTCGCGCATCGCGGAGGCCGCCGACTACTACCGCAGGGTGATCGCACAGCGACGAGCGGACCCCGGCGGCGACCTCGTCAGTGTGCTCGTCGAATCCCGAGACGAGCACGGCCAACCGGCGCTCGACGACGACAAGATCATCACTCACATCCAGGAGCTGATCGCCGCCGGGAACGACACCACAGCCAACCTGATGGGCTCGCTCGTGCTGTACCTCTCAGAGCAGCCCGAGGACTTCGCGGAGCTCAAGCGCTCGCCCGCGCTGCTCGAGAACGCCGTTGAGGAAGGAATGCGACGCCGCGGCAGCTCGATCGGAATGTTCCGCGTCACGACTCGCGATGTGCAGGTCTCGGGCGTAGACATTCCCGCACGCTCGTTGGTGTTCCTCTCCTGGCAGGCCGCCGGACACGACACCTCGCACTTCCCGAATCCGCGGCACGTCGACCTGCGCCGCAAAAACGCCGGTGAACACGTGTCACTCGGTCGCGGACGCCACTTCTGCATGGGCGCCCCGCTCGCCCGGACCGAGGCGAGGATCGGTCTTCAAACGCTTTTCGAACGCATCCCAGGGCTCGAGGTGGTCCCCGAGCAGAGCCTCGAGTTCGCACCGACGCTCAACGTCTCGATGCTCCGGTCGCTCCACGTTCGCTGGCAAAGGTGAGAGACGTCGTTCCAGCATTCGCGGCCACCGATGAGCGTGGCCCGCAGTTCATGTTCCTAAGGGTCTCGAGCGGACTCTTCAGGAGCGGACCCATCGCCCGCAGAGACACTGCCGCGTATCTCCGATATCAACCGGCTAGGTCTGCTCAACACGCTTGAGGAGGAGGAAGTGAAGATGCCTGATCTGATCAAGGAAATGAGCCATGTAGCGGTCCGCGTGCCCGATATGCAGGCCGCGACCGCCTGGGCGACGGGCGTGCTCGGCCTGCGCGAGACGGCGCGCGCCGACGGCACGGTCTATCTCACCCACGGCGTCTGCCACCACTCGTTACAGCTCATCAAATCCGACCGAACAGCCTTGGATCACGTCGCCATGGAGGCGCACGACGGCGACGCGCTGACGCACTTGATCGGGCGGCTTCGCGAGCGCGGGGTAGACATCCTCGCCGAGGAGCCACTGGAGCTCGGCATCGCCCGTGCAGTCCGCTTCCGCGGTCCCGAGGGTCACCTCTTTGAAGTCTTCGTCGGCATGGAGGAAGCAGGCCCGATCCATACCGGGCGAGGCGTCCAGCCACGGCGCTTCGGGCACCCCAACCTCACGTGCTCGGACGTTCGATCGACTCAGAGCTTCCTGCAGGACGTTCTCGGCTTCCGCCTCTCAGACGAGATCGGCGACAGCACCCTCGCGTTCCTGCGGTGCAATCCCGAGCACCACGGGATCGGCCTGCAACAGGGAGCCACAGGACTCAACCACTACGCCTGGGAAGTCGAGGGCCTGCCTGAGCTAGGACGTCTCGGCGACGTCCTGTCCCGCAACGACGGGCGATTCATCTGGGGACCCGGCAGGCACGGTGCCGGCGACCACGTGTTCACGTACCACTTCGACCCATCTGGCTGCGTAGTTGAGTACTACGCCGACATGCGACAGATCTGGGACGACGACACTTACGTGCCCGGCAACTGGAGCCTCGAGGACCACCGCGGCCAGAACCTCTGGGGACCCGTGACCCCGACTGAGCTCCTTGAAGCCTCGATCCCTCTCGCCGACACCGACGCCGCCAAGTGATGAGAAGTGCCGTGGCTCTGCGAGACGAGGGTCGCGATGTCAGGCACAGTGGGGCCACCGCCATCGCGTTCCAGCGGCAGACCGACGTCGTCCCGGTGCAGGAACGGCGCAGAGCGGCTTTCGGCGCGGCGCAACGCCAGCAACCGGCGGACTGCCATGCGCGCGCCGGCGCCTTCGCCCTCCCGACGGCGGACTCCAGGCTCGCCATGCAAGCGGGAGGTCGGGCGCACGGTCTACTCGGAGCCGAGAGGCGCGCTGCTGAGCACGCGCAGCGGCGCAAACCGAGCGTGGCCGCTAACCAGACGCCCTGCCCTCCGTCACCAACTACCCCAGCAGAGGACCGCACATGACACGCACCGCCGCAGAAGCCGCCCAGCTCTCCCCCGTCCCCGAATGGCTCAGCGAGCACTACCAAAAAGTCGACGGTAACGACTTCGACTACCTCGCCGCCCACTTCGCTGACGACATCGAAGTAACGTTCGCCAACCGTCCGACCGCCCGTGGCAAGCAGGCAGTCGGCGCAACCCTCGCCGACTTCCACAAGCCGTTCCAAAACACGACCCACCACTTCAAGAACGTGTGGTCAGACGGCACTCGAACCCTGATCGCTTTCGATGTCAACTATCGGCTCAACGACGGCACAGAGGTCGCAATTGAGTCGTTCACGATCCTCGAACGTGAACAGGAGCGAATCAAGCGCATGCGCGTCTATCTCGACGAAGGCCCGCTCCGCGCCCACGGTCGTGAAGCGGGACGGTGATCCGACTGCCGTCGGGACATGCGACAGGGTTGCCAAAGGCCACCCAAGCTTCGCAACGGGACATCGCTCTCATTCGTGCCGGACGGCCCGCCCTCTGCTGCGTCGCGACACGTGGTGCGCGGTTCCAGGCTGACCGTCGCAGCGATGCGCTGGCCCGGCGCGCTGGGCCTACCGCGTAGCCGCACATTGTTGGGCGTGCCGGGGGCACGCGGCACCCATGCCAGTGGCGGCACCGACCAGAACGCGGCCCGCTGGCGCTTCGCATTGCAGCCTCTGACGCTTAGCGACGGGTGCGCGGTCCGGTGCGTGCCACAGCTCACGGTTCGGCGATTGACGTGACCGTAGCGGTCTCGCGCATCTGGCCGACGCGAGCGCACGCGTGGCATAGCCCCGGAGGACCTCCACATTGCGCCGTGTGGTTGCGTCGGCCGACAGATCCGCGAATTGGTCTACATGTTCAGTTCGGCGGGATCGACGACGACATCGGCCGCATTCAAATCGCCGAGTTCGCGTAGTTCGGGGTTCGTAAACGCGGCTTGCAGTGGGCCGCGCCGTGCAACTTACGAGCACCTCCTCAACACGACTCGATGACAGAGCCTCGAGCGCGTGATCGGCGATGTCGGTTTTCGCGAGCTCGTGGTGCCTAAGCAACAACATCCGCGCGACATCGAGCTCGACATTTCCGGCTCCGATGACGATCGCCCGCCGTGCTGGAGAACTACCCTGTCGAGCCTGCCTGGCAGAGCTCTGGGGACGAAACGGACGGCTAGAGCCGCCTCCGCTTCGCGTCGGTGCGATGAGGTCAGGCTCGTCGTCGAGGGCATCGGCGCGTTGACCAACAGCGTCGCGGAATGCTCGGCGCAGCCGATCGCGCTACCGGCGGCTCGCGCACGCCGCTCGCTCCCCGGAGAGCCGTTCAGGTGATCGGCTGCACGAGCTCCGTAACCATTCGACTCATTAAGGTACCGAGCCCGGTGATCTCGACTGTCAGCTGGTCACCATCCTTAAGCAGCACCTTTGGATCGCGGCGAAATCCCACTCCGCCGGGAGTCCCGGTTAGGATCACGTCGCCCATCTCGAGCGTGGTGAACTCCGAGACGGTGGCGATAATCGTCGGCACGTCGAAAATCAGCCGGCTGGTGTTGGCTGACTGCATCTCGTCGCCGTTTAGCGTGAGGCGCACATCGAGGTTGGCGAGATCTCCGATTTCGTCGAGCGTCACGAGGTAGGGTCCCAGCGGCGTGGATGCGTCCCACGCTTTCCCCTGGAGCCACTGTTGGCTCTTGGATTGGAAGTCGCGCATCGTGATGTCGTTCGCGATCGTGACCCCAGCGACGTGATCGAGGGCCTTAGCCGCGGGGATGCGGCGACCAGGTCGTCCGATGATGACAGCGAGCTCCGCCTCGAAGTCGACTGCGCTGGATTCTGGGGGCAGTACGACGTCCGAGCCGGCTGCGACGAGGCTGCTGGCCCATTTCGTGAATAGCACCGGGTAGCTCGGGAGCTCGCGACCGGTTTCCTGCACGTGGGCGCGATAGTTGAGGCCGAGACATACGACTTTCCTCGGAGTGGGAACGACGGGCCGCCAGGTCAGCGAGCCCTCCGGTACGACCACCGAGGCGCGGGCCGCATCTGCCAGTAGCGCGTCAAACGAAAGCTCAGGGCCAATCTCGCCACCTTCGTGCACTAATACGAACTCGGCGTCGCGTTGCGCCACGACGGCCGGCGCTCCTGAGTAAAACACAGACGCTAAGCGCATTGCGCCATCCTCCGTTGGGGACCGAAAAGGGGAGCACTCATGCGGTCGCGGGCTCAGTCTCGGCGGAGCGATTCGGGGTTCGCCACGCGGGCGCGCTTCCCCACAGGTTCACTGTCCGCGTCGACGGTGTCCATGCACGCGGTGGGTACTCAGCGAGGTCGTCGAAGTAGTGCTCCATCTCGCTCGATAGTTCCACGAGGTGCCCTGCCGCGTCTTGAAACATGATGAACAGATTGTTGCCTGGGCCGTGCCGCCCTGGGCCCCAGGCAATCTCGTAGCCCTGCTCGCTGAGACGGTCGGCCCACACCTTGAAATCTTGCCACGCGTCTAGATCGAAGGAATAGTGATCGAGCTTGCTCGGGGCGTCTGAGCGGACGACCGCAACGGTGTGGTGCTCCGAACCGCATCGCAGCCATGTGAACACGTCACCCATCCGATCGGAGATCGTGAAGCCGAGGGTCTCTACGTAGAAATCGACCACACACGCGAGATCGGTCGCTGCGAGCGTGATGTGCTGAATACGTACCGGCCTGCGGCCGGGGTCAGCGGTGTGCTCGCCGGCACGGTTTACGCGGCCGTGGAACTCGACGCGTCTCCCCTCGGGATCGAACATGGCATAGGAATCTGGCTGTCCCTCGTCCCCCGGTCGCTCCTCGACTGCGGCGCCGCAGGCGCGGGCATGGCGTACGAGCTCTTTGAGTTCGCGCTCGTCAGGCACCTCGATCGCGTAATGATCGAGAGCAGGCTTCCCGGGAACGAGGTCTAGCGCGTGCTGGCCGATCCCCCAGCCGAGCCGCAGCTGCCCTTCGACAGCACAGGGATGGCGCGTTAGGCCGAGAATGTCGGCGTAGAAGTCGGCGCTGCGCTCAACGTCTGGACACCCGAGCGCGATGTGCGAGAGCTGGCCACGCCAGCGCATTTTACTCATCGTTTTACCTGCCTACGGTAGGGGTCTGGGACGGTGTAGAAGCTGTGGGCGGACGCGTCGACGGGGTGGCGGGAGAATGGTCATCAGTTACTCGGCTCGAGGGTGACGTGGATCGCCGGCGGCTCGCCGTCCTCGCCGGCGAGTCGGGCAACGGCCTCAGCGGCTTGCGAGAGCGGATAGGCACGGCTGTGCATGCGGGCGAACGGCCCCGAGTCTGATTCGATCATGCGGATCGCCTGCCGGTAGCTCGCCGCATCGACGCTGAACACGCCGCGGATGGTGATGCTGCGAAGGACGAGCTTATCGCTGACGAACCCTGGGATAGCGCGGTTGTGTTTGACACCGGCTAAAACGATCGTGCCACCGCGGCGCACCATCTCAATTGCGTCGGTGACGGGCTTGGTGGCCCCGGCGCTAACGTCGACAACAATATCGGCAAGTGTTCCGCCGGTGAGTTCGCGTACCCGTTCAATCGAGTTCTCTTCGTCGTCGACGATCGCATGATCGGCACCGAGGGCGAGCGCTAGGTCGAGCTTGTCTGCAGAGCGCGCGAGGTCGGTGACAATCACCATCCCGGCGCCTGCTGCCTTCGCAGCGATGACGCATGCCAGTCCGCGCTGGCCGGCCCCGAGGATTACGACGGTATCGCCGAGGCGCGTGTCGGGTGCGGCATAAGCCCACCGTACCCCAGCGCCGATCGGGTTGAACATCGCTGCTATCGAGGCGGGTAGCGACGGTGATACGCGATGCAACACGGATCGAGGATCGATGTACATGTACTCGGCATAGCCACCCCATAGCCCCGGTGACGTCTCGGCGCTCATAAATCCGTAGTTGGTGTCACGGTGCTCGCCGACCTCGCACGCAGTGCGCTCACCGGCAAGGCATGCCGCGCAATTTCCACACGAGAGGTGAGGCTCCACGGCGACGCGGTCGCCAACCGAGACGCCCCAGCGTATGGCGGCACGGTCGCCGATCTCGTCGATGACGCCGAGTGGCTCGTGTCCCGGGATGCAGGGCATTCCCGCAAGTCCCTCCTCAGCAAAGTACCCGTGCAGCTGCGATATGTCGGTGCCGCAAAGCCCGCACGCCTCAATCCGCAGCAGCGCATCGTCCGGTCCGATCCGCGGACGGGCGAACTCATGCATTTCGAGCTTCCCCGCGCCGACCTGCACTACCGCTCGGACCGAGTGCACGCTCATCGCAGTGCCCGTCCCGTGCCGAGGCCGCGGAGGTAGTCCGCGTAGTCACGCAAACCAGAGCGGAGATCGTATGCAGGTTGGAATCCGAGTTCTTCCGCGGCGCAGGTCGCGTCGAGGATTCCGTACATAAGCCCGATGCCGAACGGATCGAGACCCGGCCCGACTGTGATTCGCACCGGCGCGACCTCCTCAGAGACCAGGGTTCCGTATTCGCCAAGCGTCACTAGATCGCCGGAGCCGATGTTGTAGACCCAGCTCCGCGGCGCCTCGGCGAGACAGGACACGACGATCGCACGCGCGACGTCACGGACGTAGACCAGCTCGTCGCGCTCGTCGCCGCCGCGTGGGATAGCGGTTGGTTCGCCAACGACCGCCCGCTCGACGATTCTGCTCAGCAGCCCGGTACCACCGTGGCGGGACTGCTTCCCGGGACCGTAGATCGTCGCAAAGCGCAGCGTGAGGACCTGAAGGTCGAAGAGCTCCGCGTAGTGGCGGGCGGCCTCCTCGGCTAGACGCTTGGAGGCGCTGTACACAGGCGCCGAAGGGAGCGTCACCCGTGGGTGACTCTCAGGCACAGGATCATAGGTTGGGTATCCGTGGCGGCCGCCGAGCTCCCCGTAGACAGCTTTCGCGCTGGTGAACACGACGCGCTGCACGCCGCCGCGCCGTGCAGCCTCGAACACTCCGATCGGACCGAGCGCGTTGACTGCGTAACCGAGGTAGGGATCGGCGTCCGATGGCAAGAGCGCCGCGAGATGCGCGACCGTATCAATCCCCACGACCAGGCGCTCGAGAGCCTCAATGTCTCGTATGTCTCCGCTTCTGCGCTCGAAAGCGTCGGCAATATCAGCAACGAGTGTTGTGTCCTCGCGCGTGTCGAGCGTAATCGGGTCGTGGCCGGCGTCGAGGAGCTCGCGAACGACCGCCGCGCCAACGACACCTAGCCCGCCGGTAACCAGGCACCTCAAGTGCGTGCTCCACGTGATCGAAACACGTTCGATGCAACGATTGAGATGTGCTCGGTGTGTGCCTCGCGAAGTCCGTTCATGACTCACCCGGAACGGCCCCTTGCGAAGCCACGAGCTCGACATCGGTGCTGATGCCTCGGTCGACTTGTGCGCCATTCGCACGCGTCTCCGGGAGCCGCAGCGCACGGCGCACCTCGTCTGCGGCGCCGTCGAGGTCGAGTGAGAGGACACCAGCCACAAAGCGATCAGGCCGGATCAGCAGCACTTGTCCGCGGTAGGGATCCAGGAGTCGCGCGAGGCCACCGTCAATGTCGGCGACAACCTCCACCTCGTCGCCTCCGGCTCGTGGCGCGCGGTCGTCGAGAACGAGCTCGACGAGTCGCGGCCCGAGGGCCGTCCATATTTGGTCGGTCGGCGGTCTGAAGGCGTGACGCGGTGGCGCGACCGCAAGTAGCGCGTAGCCCTGTCCCAGAACGTCGTCGAGGTGTAGTCGACTTCCATCGGACCGCAGGACCGTCGGTTGGGGGAACATCTTTCCAACGAGTGAATCGTTTCCCTTGGCGCTCAGGACTGCCGCACCTATTCCGTCCATCGCGATGCCGAGGATCGTGCGAACTGTGCTGCCTCCTCCGTCGCAGCCGACGACGAACCGTGCCTTCACGTGCCGGTCGGTCTCGTCGGCTTGGCGGAGGGTAGCCTGTGCCCCTGAGCGCTCATCAAGGATGAGCCCGGTGAGCTCGGTCGAGAGGCAGACCTCGACGCTGGCGAAGCGTTTGAGCCCGCGCAGCAGCATCTGCTCGAACTTCGGCTGGCTGAAGGGGTTCTTAATAGGGTGCCCGAGTGGCGGATGGGCGGGTCCGCGCGCGTAGGCGAGCGGGCGTCCGTTCATTCCGAAGTACTTCGTGCCCGTTCCCTGCAGAATCAGGTCATAGGCGTCACACGTAAGTCCACACAGCTGGAGGGTGCGTAGAGACTCGTCGTCAAAGCTCACTGCGCGCGGCTCGTTGCTCGTTCCAGCGTCGCGCTCGACGAGCATAACTCTGAGGCCGGCCTGCCCGAGCAGGTTGGCGAGGGTCATTCAAGTCGGGCCGGCCCCGACGATGAGAACGTCTACGTCACCGCCACGAGGTCGTTTGACCGGCGTCGCTCCCGGTGCGCCCAATGCCTGAGTATCAGTCACGCGCTGCCTTCGCCGACGCGAACCGCGACTCGTCTTGAAGCAACTCGTCGCGCTGCTGGACATCCATGGCCACCGCCGTACCGCATCCTGGGCAGCTGTACTCGCGCAGGACATAGTCCTCGCGGCAGGCGCTGTTGCCGGGGACCGTTGCTGAAAGCGCTAGCTCCCGCATTACGCTCGAGCGCTTGTAGTCTTCGTCGTAAGCGCAGAAGCGGTGGTGGCAGATAGCGCATCGCAACGCGTCCTCGCCAGCGACGCTGACGACCTCGACTGTGTCGCTTACTCGATGAAGGGGCTCGCCGTCTGCCTTAGCTTCGCGGCCGAGGCGAGCGTCGTCGGGGAGGACACCTTCGCTTCGACGCCGCTCGCGGATGTTTTCGCGCTCGGTAGCAGTGCTCGGCTCGTCGAGCACGTGATCGACAACGACGACGCCGTAAACGGCGCGGGCGATCTCGATCGAGACGAGTCCGTCTTGTACGTCACGCAACACGGCTTGGGCGTCGCGGCGCAGCGGATCACCATAGCCAGCTCCTCCGCTCTCAACGCCGACGACGACATCGCCGTCCTCGAGTAGTGTGAACTGCTTAGCCTCCTGCACCTCAACGCGCTCAGCGGCCAGTTCGTTCGCGGAAGTAGGCACACGGCCGCGAGCGAAGAGCTCGGCAATGTTCGACCCGCGAAGGATCGTGCTCGACGCGGCGACTCCCGGGGACCCTCCCGAGAGCCCGCGGCCCGCGGGTACGCTTACCCCCGAAGCTAACGTCTGGAAGGTGCTTGGCTGCGAAACCTTGTGCTGCATTCCCGCGCTTTCGATGCTGACTCCTCCGCGGAACCGTCCGGGTCCGCCCGAATCGCGGAGCTCCCGGCGGTAGATCTCCAAGAGCGGCGCGCGGCTCTCGAGCACCTCGACGTTTGACACCCGCGAGGCCATCGAATGGGGGATCCCGCCGCTGTCGATGCCGTCGGTAAACGTGCGCGCGCCGCCGCCCCCGCCGAACGGGTCGGTGATCGCGGCGACTGACGGCGGCGCACCGGGGTTTGGCGCGATCAACATGCCTCCGTGAATCCCTGGTGACCAGTTCGCCTGAGCTTCGGAGCGGAACCGCTCTGAGGCGAGCAACATCTTGGCGAACGCGGTCGATGCGACGTCCATCGTCGTGAGCGCCCCCATCACCGACGCCATGCTCACTGCTGCGGGGCTCAGCGCGTTGTTGAGTGTGCCTTCTTCGGAGACGACTTCGACGACGTTGCGCAGCGCCCCGATCGCCCACGGAAGGTCGTAGCAGAGGGAGATCATCAGAACGCCGAGCAACGCGCCGACCATTGCCGGTCGCGCGCAGTTGATTGGACCTATCGCCTGCGTGGCGGTGCCTGTCATGTCGAAGACAAGACGCTCGCCGGCCTTTGTCACACAGCAGCACACCGGGTACACGGTGTCCGTGTTGCCGTCGTGGTCGAGGTAGCCCCTTGCCGACCAGCTTCCGTCTGGGATCTCACGGAGGCGTGCGCGGACAACGCGCTCGACGTAGGCAAGGATGCCCTCCTGCGCGGCAAGCAAAGCCTGCTTGCCGTATCGCGAGATCAACTCCTGCATACGCTCGTTGGTCATCTGCAGCGCCGCGACGCGAGCTCGCATGTTGAGCGCGTTGTTTCCTGGCGTGCGACTGTTCCGAAGGTAGGCGCGCTCGACGTCGGCAAGCAGCGAGAAATTCCGTGCGATCCGAACGCCAGGAAACAGCGGCGCCTCGCCGAAACGATCCTTTGCCCCGGTCACGAAGCTCCCCGGTGCCGGGCTGCCGACATCCATGTCGTGGGTGACGATCCCCGACCAGCCGACAAGCTCGCCATCCGCGAAAATGGGCATCACTAGGATCCCGTCGTTGGCGTGTAGCGCCCCCTGCCATGGATCGTTGGTGAAGAACATGTCGCCCTCGTGGATGTCCTCGAGTGCCCAGTCGTCGAGCACGTGCCGCACAAACTCGTCAATCGTGGCCCCGTGGTGGAGGATGTACACGCCGGTGTATAGGGAGCGACCGTCGGCCGTCACGAGGGCGGCGTTGAAGTCGTATCCCTCGAAGATGATCGGCGAACCTGACAGGCGCGCGGCCATACGTGCCTGGTCATCGTTGATCGTCCACAGTCGGTGGCGGATGACCTCAAAGGTAACGGGGTCAAGCAGCGCGGAATCGGTGCTCATCGCCGGCTCTCCGCTGTCGCTTGCGTGTCCGTAATTGCTGCAGAGCTCTCTCCTGTCGCGGTCAGTCGCAACGTAAGGTACTGGTCGACCACCGCTTTATAGTCAGGCGGTACGACGACGCTGTCACCCATTCGCTCGATAATCGCGGGCCCGTGCACAACGTTTCCCGTCCGGAGCGCGTATCCGTCGAAGACCGTCGCCGCCGTGTAGCCGAGCGCCTCGAAATACACGTCCCGCTCGTGCTTTACGGCGGCTCGGGGATCCTCACTCTCCGGCTCGTGCGTACGAAAGATGGCCGGCTCAACGACGCGAGTGCCGACCACGCGATGGGGCTCGATCTCGATGCCGCCGTCGCCGAGGATTGCGCCGACACCGTACTTGTGCGCGTACCTCTCCAGGAATCGCTCGCGAAGCAGGGGTGCGCCAGCTTCGCTCAGCATTCCGGGCTCGACTGGCACGAAGATTGTGTTTACCTGGCCGCAGAACCGAACCCCGAGTGAGCGCGCCAGCGTCACCTCACTCTCTGGCGCACCCTCGGCGGCGAACTGCACGACGAGCTGCTCCTCGAGAGTCCTGAAACGCTCGGCCATTGCAGCGAAGGCGGCATCGTCGAATGGAGCGTTGACTTGTCGCGAGATCTGAGCGGTGTGAGTGATGTCGCAGGTGAGCATCCCTTCCGCCGAGAACACGGTCGAGTTGGCGAGGACCAAAATCGCCTTCGCGCCTGCCTCGGCTCCGTAAAAGACGGCATGGGTCGGCCCGGCGCCACCGTATGCGGCGATCACACAGTCACGCGGATCGTGGCCGAGTTCGATCGTCGATTTGCGGATAAGATCGGCCATTTGAGAGTTAATGATGCGAAACACTCCGAGCGCGGCCTCTTCAGGCTCCATCCCAAGTTTCTCGCCAAGTGCGCGCAGCGACCGAATCGCCAAGTCACGGTCAAGGCGCATACGCCCCCCGAGGAACGCGTCGGGATCGAGATACCCGAGCACAAGGTCGGCGTCAGTGACCGTCGCCTCAGCGCCGCCGAACCCGTAGCACGCGGGACCAGGTTGTGACCCCGCACTATGCGGCCCGACCCGCAGCAGGCCACCGTCGTCTATCCAGGCGATGCTTCCCCCACCCGCACCTATCGTGTTCACGAGAACCTTGGGCATACGCAGGCTGTACTGCGCCACGACCGGCTCCGGATCAAGCGGCACCTCGCCATCGAGGACCAGCCCGACGTCAAACGACGTGCCGCCGACGTCGGTGCAGATGATGTTCTGCTCGCCGTACAAGACGCCCATGTGCCGACTACCGAGAATTCCGCCGGTGGGTCCCGAGTCAAGCGTCACGATCGGCCGCACAGCAGCGTCGCCGACCGAGGTGAGCCCACCGCTCGCCTGCATCACGAGCAGCGAGTGGCCGAGACCCTCGGAGCGTAGGCGCTCCTCCAGCAGCGCCAGGTAGCCGACAACCTTTGGTCCGACGTAAGCCGTGACCGCGGTGGTCGCTGTCCGCTCGTACTCGCCCAACACGGGCGCTACCTCAAAGGAGAATGCGCTGAAGATTCCCGAGGCGCGTTGGGCAAGCAAGTCCTTAACGCGGCGCTCGTGGACATCGTTGACGAAAGACCAAAGGAAGGACACGGCGAGAGCCTCGATCCCGGCTTCGAGCAGTTGCTCGACTGCCGCAAGCACCTCGTCGTCGTGGAGCGCGACGACAATGTCGCCGTCGCGGTCGATGCGCTCGCTTACGCCGATGATCAGCTCGCGCGGAATGATGGGCGTGGGCTTGGCCAGGCGGGAGGAATGAACGAGGTCACGTTCGTGGAGTCCCGCCATCTTCGCGTACACGCGGCCGATGATCAGACTGTCCTCGTGACCGCCGCTCGTGATCAGTCCGGCGCGTGCGCCTGTGCGAGTGAGCATCGCGTTTGTTGCTTGGGTGGTCCCATGGACGAACATGTCCGTCGCCGCCAGTAGTTCCTCGCGCGAGAGGCCGAGCGCGACTGCATTCAGACGTAGCGCTTCGAGCACGCCCTCCTCGAGCGAGCCCGGCGTTGTGAGCGCCTTGGAGACGTAGCGCCCGCCACGCTCGTCGGTGACAACGCAATCGGTGAAGGTCCCGCCGATATCGACGCCGATACGGTAGGTCATGTCTCTCCTATCCCTGGTTGACTCATGCGAGCACGTCCGCTTGCTCCGGCGTCTGTCCGTCCGGCTCCTGGGTGCCGCTTCCGAGGCCGTCCCCGACCCCCGGGGCACGCCACCGTCTGGGCATCTGAACTTCGCGCCCACCCGTGAGCCCCGCTGGCCGCAGGATGAGGATCAGGATCAGAGCAATTGCGACGCACGCTGCACTCACTCCATTGGGCAAGGTGAGATGCAGTGGTCCGAGACCCTGACCGTTCTGTAGACGCGCTATTGCGTCGGTTACCGTAGTAAGTACGACCGCGCCGGTGATTGCTCCGGCAAGACTGTTGATTCCGCCGACGACGAGCATCGCAAGCATGCTGAAGCTCGTCGCGAAATAGTAGTCAGGGCCTGTAAGCGTGCCGACGGAGTGGACGTAGAACACGCCGCCAAAGCCGACGATCGCCGCACTAAGAGCGAACGCGAATCGTCTCTCGCGCACAATGTTGATGCCCACCGAACGCGCTGCGACGAGGTCTTCCCGGCTTGCCCGGAGCCGGATGCCCCATCTCGACCGCTGATACAGATACGCGATCGCAATCACGATCGCCAACGCCAGCCAGGTTCCCCAAGCCGTGCTGTCAACCGGTACTCCTGCCGTCGTACCCCCATCGCTGGATAGCACGCCCCAGTTGTTCATCACGTCCTGCGCGATCTGTAAAACGGCGAGCGTTGCGATCGCAGCGGCCAGTCCGGCAAGCCGACCGACCGGAATGGCGATCACGTAGCCGATCGTTCCAGCCACGGCGGCACCGAGCACCGCGGCGGGCCAGAGTGAGAGAACGTGGTGCTGGGCAAAGCCGGGTAGGCTCGGTAGCAGCACGGCGCGCTCGACAAGTGGAATGCTCGCAATGCCGCCAACGTAGGCTCCGACGCCCATGAATGCAGCGTGACCTAGAGAGAGCACTCCGGAGTTGCCTACGAAGACATAAAGCCCAACAACCGTGATGGCTGCGACGAGTCCCTGGACCAGATAGGCGACTACTGCCGGACTCGCGTTGGCGAGCAGCGCAACGATCACGGCCAGCGCGGCGACTAACGAGAGCACCGGCCATAGAGCGGCGATTATTCGGCGCGGAGAGATCGTCATATGCGCTCCAAGGAGCTCGCCCGCGTGAACAGGCCATGTGGCCGCGCGAGCAGCACAACGATCACTAGCACATACAGGACGCCGCCCTGATAGGGAACCAGTCCGGCTGGAAGCGTGACACTGAGGACCGTGCCCGCGGCACCCATTAGCAATCCGCCAACGACGGCTCCGGGCAAGTTTCCGAGCCCACCGATAACTGTCGCCACTACCGCGACGAGGACAGGCTGTACCCCTAATGTCGGCGTAAGTGTCCCAGTCTGCGCGGTAAGCAGTAGCGCTGCGACAGCGGCCGTCACGCCGCTGATTGCAAACGCGTAGACGATCATTCGCGTCGAGCGGACGCCAAGCATCTCGGCCATTTCGAAATCGGCTGCGGCGGCTCGGAGTTGCACTCCGACTGAGGAGCGCCGGAAAAATACCGTGAGAGCCAAAAGAAGACTTCCAGTAACCGCGATCGTCACAAGATCTAGTTTGGCGATCGACAGCGAGCCGATGTGTGTAGGCGCGACCAACGCCGCGCCGAAGTTGACTGAGCGTGCGTTAGTTCCTTCGAACGCGGTGACGACGTTCTCCAACAGCAGACTGATTCCGAAGGAAGCAACTAATAGCGTCGTCGCGTCAGCTCCACGCAGCGGGCGAAATACGGCGCGCTCCATGAGCAGCGCGAGCAACACGACGCCCACAAGGACGACGAAAATCACAAGCGGCCAAGCGGCGGGCTCGATCGCGAGGATGAGGTAGGAGCCGACCATGACAAGCTCACTGAATGCAAGGTTGACGATGCGTGCGACACCGAAGGTCATCGCGAGGCCGAGTGCGAGGAGTCCGTACAGCGCTGCCGAGCTGATGGCGTCGATTCCGTATTGAAGGATCGTGTTCACTAGCCCGCGTCCTCCTCCGTCTCGATCCCGAAGTAGGAGGCCAACAGCCTTTGGCCATCGCGACCGCTGTCGATGTGCTCGATACGCCCGGTCCGCAGGAGCATCGCCGCGTCGGCAATCTCCATCGCCTGCAGGGCGTTCTGCTCGAGCAGCAGAATCGCGATTCCTTCGTCGCGCAGCTCACTCAATATGGTGAAGACTTCCTCGATGACGAGTGGCGCCAGGCCGAGTGACGGCTCGTCAAGTAGCAGCAGCCGCGGCTTCGTAAGCAAAGCGCGAGCGAGTGCGAGCTGCTGCTGTTGACCTCCTGAGAGCAGGCCCGCGGGGCGACTCATCGCGCCGCTCAACGCGGGGAAGCGCTCGAGCAGCCGCTGCACATCTTGGTCGGCTTCGCGGCGATCTCGTCGGGCGGAGCGTGCAACCACAAGGTTTTCCGCGACGGTAAGGTTCGTGAAGATCCGTCTTCCCTCGGGGACCGCGCAGACCCCGAGTCGTACGATTGCGTCGGCAGAGCGCCTGACAAGCTCGCAGCCGTCAAAGGTGATCCGCCCGGAGAGACTGACTTTCCCTCGCTTGACGGCGGCGCTCTTTTCACCCGCGATCGTCATGAGGGTGGTTGACTTTCCGGCGCCGTTTGGGCCAACAATGCTGAGGATGTGTCCCGCGTCTACCGAGAAGCTGACGCCGCGCACGGCGTGCACCGGCCCGTAGCTGACAACCAAGTCCTCGACCTCAAGCATCGACGGGCACGCGGCGTGTTCCGAGATACGCGCTTATCACCGCGGGGTTTCGTTGCACAGCGTCCGGCGTGTCGATGCAGATCGTTCGTCCAGCGTCGAGAACCTGGACGCGGTCGGCGAGTCGCATCACAAGACCGACGTCATGCTCGATTAGGAGCACACCTAGGTTCTCGCTCTCCCGCACCGACGCTATCAATTCCACCAGCGCGCGGCCTTCTGTCTTGTCCAGACCAGCGGCGGGCTCGTCGACTGCAAGGTAACGCGGCCGCAACGCGAGCGCGCGTGCAAGCGCGACTCGCCTCTCGTCGCCGTACGGCAGCACTTTGGCAGGGACGGATGCCATTGCAGTCAAACCGGTGAGCTCGAGTACCTCGGCCGTGCGCCGGCGCGCCGCTGCTGGGCGCAGGCCGATGCCGAATGCCGCGGCCTCGATGTTCTCTTCGACGGTAAGACGCCCGAAAAGTCGAACCGCTTGGAACGTGCGCGCTAGACCGCGCTGCGCGCGGCGGTGCGGCGGCATCCGCGTGATGTCGATGCCATCGAGGACTACCGTTCCGTTGCTCGCGCGCTGGAACCCGGTAATCACGTTTACAAGAGTCGACTTGCCCGCACCGTTTGCCCCGATGAGACCGAGGATTTCGCCGCGCTTCACCGTCACCGTGACGTCGTCTAGTGCCTGAACGCCCGCGAACGACACGCACACACCAGTGACGTCGAGTCGCTGCTCGCTTGCGTCTTGGGTGTGCGTGCCGTTCATCGGGTCGGTCGCTACGCCTCTTTAGAGGTGCAGATTGACTTTCTTCGTGGGCGTCTCCGTCTTGTAGTAGTGCGGATAGCCGTTGACGTACCGCACGAACACGAACGTGCGCTTGGCTTGAGCATGCAGCGATTTCGAGAAATAGCGGGTTCCTAGGATGGTGTGGAATTTGTGCGTCTCAAGATAATGCGCGAGCGTGATTCCCTTTGTCGTGCCGGTGGCCTTGATCGCGTCCGCGAGTATTTGAATGCTCGAGTAGCCCTCGACGAAGTTACCATCACTCGGATATGCGTTGTATTGCTTGTAGTAGCGGTTGACGAGCGCACGTACTGCGGGCCGCGGATCACCGCCATATGTGTCAGCCGGCGCATCGACATAGAGGTCGTTGAGGTCGGGCACCGCACTCGTCCACGCTGTTCCGTACCACGCGGTCGGCCCGACGACAGGCAGAGTGATGCCGGCGGCGCGGATCTGCCGCAGAACCGCCGGGTCACCGAACTGCGCGCCGGCGAAGTAGATGTATTTCAGGTTTGGCGTGTTCTTGATTTCGGTGATCTGGGCGGCCACGTTGGTGTTTTGCTGCGTGTTGATTATCGCGCTGCCGGCGAGCGTGCCGCCATACTCGGGCAAGCCCTCTTCATAGCCTTGGCACGTCTGGATCATGTAGTCCAGCCATTCGTCACACAGGGCGAAGCCGCGCTTCCCAAACGTCTGGGTCGCGAACTTTGCGGCGACGTTGCCCTCGGAGTAAGTCAGGATTCCGGGCGTGAACGCCATCTCGCCGATCCCTTGAACTCCCCACTTCGGGGACCCGGCGCATTGCGACCACGCGATAATCCCCGCGGTCTCGGCGGCCTCTCCGCCTGGGGCGTTGTAGTCGTAGTTGCAACCATTGAGGACTATCTGCGCTCCGGCGCTGATCGCGGCAAGCGTCGCTGTCTGGGATCCAGCCGTGGTTGACTGGGTGTCTTCTGTAAACAGATCGATCTTCTGTCCGTCGATACCGCCGGCCTTGTTGATGTCCGCGACTGCGTACTTTTCGCCGGTGATCGGGCCGATGTCACTGAAAGCGTTCTGTCCGGTCACAGCGATCGCGGCACCAATCATGATCGGCTTCTTAAACTTCCCGTTTACCGCCTTGTTGACGTTTGTGCCAGTACTCAAAGCGCTGTTGCGCGGGGCGTTGCCGCTCGCCCCAGCGCCGTCGACGACGGCGAACAGCAGCATGAATGCCGCTAGGCCGCCGGTAAGCGACAGCGCAACGAACCTACGTCGGAATTTCCTCATCGCTCCCTCCCTCTTGATCATTCGGCCGCGCGCCCGACGGCGCCGGCGGTGTTTCCGCGCTGCGGAATCGAGTTCCTTCGGGCTGGAACCTATAGCGCATCGGGAACGTGTGTCAATGAGGAACCGGTCAGCGGGCTTGCGTAGGGTGCCCGTAGGGGTCTGCTGCGTGCTGGCTTCTCAGGCCGCGTTAAGACGGTCGGCGACTCGCGAGGTTTCGCGGATCAGCTCTTTGGCTGTGTTTGCAATTCGATCGTCGGTCATCCGTGTGACTGGACCGGCAACGACTAGCGCTGCTCGCACCGCGTCGCGGCCCGCGGGCTCTGCAATCGGTGCCGCTACCGCGCAGAGTCCGTCCTCGGTCTCCTCGCTGTTGCTCGCCCAGCCGGTCTCTCGCACATGCTCCAACTGCGCCTCGAACTCTCTCCAGCTCGAGTTAGAACGCGCAGTCAGTGGCGTGCTCGGCCGGTTCTCCCAGATCTCGCGAATTCGGGACGCAGGCATGCCGGCGAGGATCGCCCTACCTCCGGCAGTCCACTGAGCCGGCAGCGTGGCGCCGATCCGTAGCCCTGCGCGCAGTGCCCGCGGACCCTCGCGGCCGTCGAGAAACAGGACGTTGGAGTCTTGGAGGACGACGAGATGCGCGGTCTCGCCCGTGACCTCCACCAGCGCCTGGAGCGACGGTACCGCCGCTCCGCGGATGTCCAATTTGTTGATCATCGCGAGCCCAATGTCGAACAGAGTGGTCCCGCCGAGGTACGCCTTGCTGCGCGTGTCCTGGCGAACAAAGCCGTGGAGCTGCAACATGGCGAGCAGCCGATGGGCGGTCGACTTGGAGACACCAAGTTTTTCGGCGGCCGCGGAAACCGTGATCGACGGCGAGCGCAGGAATTCGCGTATTAGCAAGAGTGCCCGATCGACTGACTGGATCGGGTTTCTGACCTCGGATTCGGAGTCGGGTGAACTCGACCGAAGCAACTCGCTCACTGGCCCACAGGCTCTTCGCGGCCCCCGTGCGACCTCATGTTCCAACCTCCATCATTGATCCACCTTCCTGGAACATGAGACCCGGTTCCCTCCTCCGGAACGCTAGACCACCGTTTATGTATCTGTCAAGGACGCTGGCTGCATGAGCCCAACACCGGTGGCCGCTCCGAGTGCCAATGGACGCCCATCACGGGCTTCGGCGTTATCGCCGGGCCTCCTCTTGCGGGCTTGCGGGTGGCTGAGGGGAGGCATAATAACCGGAACGCCTTCCGGTTATGCCTCTGTACGGGCACGCCGCGTATATGAACTGAACCGGCGCCACCCGGCGGAACTCCCGCTGCCTCACGTCGAGAAGACGCGCGGCCGATATAACCGCCTTCCACGGCTTCGTGGGCACTCACGATCTCCTCAGGCCGAAAGATCGGGGCGCCACGCTGAGCGTGCAAACGACGACGCGGGCGGTCAGGCGGGCGATCGCTGCCGCGCGAGCGGCTTCAGGCATCGATTGCCCATAGACAGGGCGAGCGCGTTTGCGGGTCGCGACCATCCGGGCAAAGGCATGCACCTCAGGCGCAGAGCCCCGAGTGGCGTGGCAGGCCCAGGCCGCCCACCCGCGCGTCCACCGTCGATGTTCGAGCCAACCTCCCGGAGGCTCCGGCGCAGTGCTGTCCAGCGACAATCCGCGGGAACGCCACTGACTCCGCGCCGGCCTGACGATCGAAGTCGCGTGCCCGTCGGACCAACCGCTGAGACGCCGACGGAACTCGCCCCTCCCGGGACCGGGAACCGGGACCGGGACACGAACGATCGACGTTGACCACAGGGAGACCCCCTCTCGCTACATACGCCCAGGCGCACGAAGGCCGCCCCAAGCGCCTGCACGTCGTGGCAGGTCGTCTCCATCATGTGGTTAGATTCCGCTCAGAGGAATGTGGTTCCGCCATGCGACAAGTCTGTCTTTCGAGCCTCAGCCATTTCAGCAGCCACGTCAGAGACCCGAATCGTGATCGGCTTGTCCTCCGACCGTTGCTCGGGTTCAGGTTGCCCGACAAGATCGATGGCGGGCGTTGCTTTGCGCCGTGTAGCGCCAAGCATCACGGCATCGGGACTCTGCACCGCCCCGGCTGGCCGGTGTCGAGCGTTGTCGACCGGGACCACCGCGAGGACGTGCTCGACGGAACCGGAGGCTGGCTGCTCTGAGGCCCGCTCACTCCTTGCGATCGATCGAGTCGCGAGCGCCCGCCGGTCGAAAGGCGTCTCACCGAGGCGCGACTGGGCGTCGTGCGCAACTCATGCAAAGATCGCGTGCCGGCCGACTGTGGCTCTTGGGAAAAGATACCTAGCTTGTAAGGGAGGAGTCGTCGATGTCACATGCCTACCGTGAGAATGGTGACCCCTGGCGCTACATCCAGGAGTGGGATGTCGAGGCCGCAGGCCCGTCGCTGCTCGATTCTGGCGAGCGTGCTCGTTGGGCCGGCGCGTTTCGCCGCGCCGGCGGTCTCCCGTATATCTGGCGCGAGCTCGCGCCGCAGGTATCGGAAATCGTCTACTCGCTGCTCGAACTGCGAGTCGGCGACCGCATCCTGATAGTCGGCGAGGCGATTCAGCCGTGCGGCTGGGAGAGTGCCATAGCCAAGCTTGTCGGCACGAACGGATCTGTCGATAGCTTCGAAATCATCCATCGTGCCCGCGAGTCCATAGGGCGCGGGGAGATGGGCCGCAACGGCGCCGTCGGTTCTTGGAAATGGGACTACACGGAAGACATAGCTGACAATGCGTACGACGGCGTGGTGCTGATGCAGTCGGCGCAGCACTGCGACGACTGGTCCGAGACGAGTCGCGAGCTTTTACGGGTGATCAAGCCGGGCCGCCGGATTGTTTCAGCCGAGGCACTGATGGTCGGTCCACAGTTTCTCGACCACATCAATGCCGATGTCCATATTCAGGAGTGGTACGACAAGATGGCGAGCGTAGTGCCTGTCAGCGCAGGTGCTATTTCGTTCTACACAGCCGACGACCTGCTCCATGCGTTCACGGAGCTCGTTGAGGGAGCGGGTGCTTTGGAGTGGCGAGGCATCGAGCTCTTCTGGGGCCGTAAGCCGAACACGACACCATGAACGATCCGGGCCACCAGTCCGCGGACTTCGGTCCGCAATCGGTCCGTAACGGACCGGCGACGACTTGCGACACGCCCCTTGACGTCGGCACGATGCGAGTCTTGGATCCTCGGCGACCGATACTTCAGCTTGGCGGACACGGCAATGAGCCCCATCAACCAAGTACCAGCATGACGAAAGGAGCATCTCAGATGGAACACACGGACATGTCCGCATGGGGCGCGATGCAACCGTACGAAAAGGAGCGCTTCGGCGAAGTGATCATGGATCCCGAAGAGCGCAAGCGGTGGTCAGCAGCTTTCATGCTTGGCGGCTTGCCCTACATGTGGACGCAGCTCGCTCCAGTGCCTCGCCTGCTTTTCCTCGACCGCCTCGAGCTGCGCCAGGGCGACCGTGTACTCGTCATCGGGGAGGCGATCGATGGCGTGGGTATCGACCGTGAGATACGGGAGCGCGTCGGGCCAACGGGCGAGGTTGTCGTCATCGACTTCATGAACAAAGTTCGTGACATCGCTGGGAAGGGCGAACGACCACAGTGGGAGTGGGACTACACGCGTGAATTTCACGACGAGCACTTCGACGCCATAGGGGTCTTTCAGGGCGTCGCGCACTCCGCGAACTGGCGCGTGACGGCCGGGGAGCTTCTACGGACGCTAAAGGCCGGTCGGATGATCGTGCTTGGCGAAATCGTGTTCGGGCCGCCACTCGCGCGCGTCGTCCGACAGGATGTACACGTGAACTACCTCTTCGCCAAAATTTGGGAGGCGCTGACGCCGGGAGGGGACTTCGAAGACCAGGTCTACTGGAGTCCTGAAGACCTCGATGCCGCCTTCGAGGATCAGGTCGAGAACGCGCAGTCGTTCGTCTGGCACGGCGTCGAGATGTTCTGGGGACGAAAAGCCGCGGCATGACGGGAGCGGTTTCCGAAGAGGTCGACGTAGTGATCATCGGGGGTGGCGGCTGCGGGCTTGCGGCGTCGGTGATGCTCTCCGACCTAGGCGTGCCCCACATGCTCATCGAGCGTCATCCGGGCACGGCAATTATGCCGAAGGCTCATGTGATTAACCCGCGAACGATGGAGATCTTTGCCCAACATGGCCTGGCCGAGGATGTTTACCGCCAGGGCGCACCATTTGAGCAAAACAAGGCTGTACGCTTTTACACTAGTTTGGGAGGGGACGAGGTGTGGCATGGGCGAGAGATTCACCGCGAGGATGCCTGGTCGGGCGGAAGCCTGACGGCACATTACCGCGATCTGACTGCATACCGCCACGGCAATCTCCCCCAGAAGGAGCTTGAGCCTCTTCTGCGCCGCCACGCCGAGGCGCGCAGTTTTGGCGCCGTTCACTTCAATCATGAGCTTTTGAGCTTCACGCAGGACGACGGCGGCGTCACTGCTACGATCTGCGACCGTAATACCAGCGTTTTGCGCGAAGTGCGGGCGCGCTATATGGTGGGCGCGGACGGCGGAAAGACGGTAGGCAGAGCGCTGGGGATCGCTCTGGAAGGACCCGCGCCGTTCGTGCACACGGTCAGCGTGCACTTTGCTGCGGATCTGTCGCCGTGGCTCGATACCGACGATTGCATCATTCGGTCAATTGTTCGTCCGACGCTCGAGGGCACCTGGATGCGGACGGGTTGTCTTGCGATGGGACCGACGCGCTTTGACCGGTATTCGGAGGAGTGGGTTGCAACGATCACCATCCCACCTGGCGAGGAAGAGCGCAGCTTTGACGAGACGCTGGCTGCTGCCGGGGTGCGAGAGCGGCTCAACTTGCCTGAGCTCGATCTCGAAGTGCTTCGCTTCACTCGATGGCAAATCGAAGCGGTGCTGGCCGAGCGCTACCGCGAGGGGCGGATCTTTCTGGCGGGGGATGCGGCGCACCGCCACTCTCCTCACGGCGGCCTCGGATTGAACACAGGCATCCAGGACGCACACAATCTCGCATGGAAGCTCGCTGCCGTGATCGGCGGCAGCGCCGATGCGGGTCTGCTTGAGTCCTATGAGTCAGAGCGTCGTCCGATCGGACGGCGGAACGTTGACTTCGCCACGACTGCCTTCTTTGGCCATCTCGCGGTGTCCGGTGCGTTTGGCGTCCTACCGGGGGCACCGGCAGCGCACAACCGACGCGTTCTGGAGGGCTTGTTCTCAGCGTCGGAGGATGGGTGCAGGCGTCGCGCGCGCCTCCACGAGATGTTTCGCACGTTGCGCATGGAGTTCGGCGCCGCCGACATGGAACTCGGCTTCCACTACGGCGACAGCCCCGTGGTCGTAGCCGACGGGACGAAAGCCCCACCGTCCGATCCGCTCGGGCATGTGTACGTGCAGAGTACGCGGCCGGGACACAGACTTCCGCACGCATGGCTCGACCGCTACGGCACACCGGTCGCGACCCACCAACTGATGCGGCCAGGTGCGTTCCTACTCCTCGCCGGCCCAGAGGGCCAGAGTTGGTGTCAGGCAGCAAGCGAAATAGTTGCCGACCGTGGCATTGCGCTCGATTGCCACTGCATCGGTGGACGCAGCGCGTTGAGCGACCGCGACGGGCGGTGGCGCGAGCTGCGCGGCCACACCGACGGCGGGGTGGTGCTCGTCCGCCCTGACGGCCACGTCGCCTTCCGCGCGCAAGACGACTCGCCCGCTCCGCGGGCGGCGCTGCAAGTTGCGCTCTCAGTCGCACTCGGTGACCCCGTGCCACGTCCGGTATGAGCAGCGCACCTGTCATCGCCGCCATGAGCCACGTCGCACTGCGCGTGCGTGACCTCGATGCTGCCGTGCAAACTGTCACCACGATCATGGGGATGCGCGAGGTACGGCGCGATCACGATTGGATCTACTTGACGTGCAACGCCGCCGACCACGTCGTGCAATACAGAGCTGACACGGTCGACGCCGTCGATCACCTCGGGCTCGCGGCGGCTGGACCGGAGGCTCTAGCGGAGGTGCGTGCGCGCGTGTCCCGAGGTGGGCTGCACGTCGTCTCGCAAGCGCCGCTGGGTATCGGTTTCGACGACGGTATCGCGTTTGTTGGCCCCGATGGATTCGTCTATGAGGTGGGAATCGGTATGGCTGCAGACCAGTCGCCGTATGCGCCAACTGGTGTGAAGCCGACGCACCTCGGGCACGTCAACCTCCATGTACCGGACGTCAGGCGGTGCGTCGACTTCCTTCAAACGGTGCTCGACTTTCGGATCTCCGACGTGATCGAAGGGCGCGGCGTGTTCTTGCGCTGCGGCTCGGAGCACCACGCGATCGGCGTCCTCGAGGGGCGCGGCGTGTTACACCATCACGCATGGGGCGTACCAGGTGTTGGCGATCTATCACGCATCGGCGATATCGTTGATGACCTTGGGGGCACGTTGCTGTGGGGGCCGCTGCGCCACGGCGCTGGGAACAACATCGCGATCTACTTCGCCGAGCCATCAGGCGCTGTGATTGAGGTCTACACTGAAATGGAAGCGATCCTCAACGAGGAGGTTTTCTCCCATCGGACGTGGCGCAATGACGACGAGCGATGGTGGAGTCGATGGGCCAAGCTCCGCGGTGCAGGATTCCATGACTACGGGCTACCGCCCGCCACCCTGGGTAACGGTCGTGACGGGCGATGATCTTCTCGGGTTTGCAGCTATACCGTGGCGACGAACACGATGACTTCGTCACCTGCTGAAGGCGAGGCCCTGGTTCGAGCGCTGTTTAAGGCGATCGACGCTGACGACGAACAAGCGTCTGACGCCCTCATCGCCAACGATATTTGCTTTCGCTTCGGCAACGGCCCGGAGGTGACGAACAAGCGTAGCTTCGTCGCCCGCCGCGGCCCGTTTCGCAGCTCCGTTCGCACGATTCGTCACGACATAGTGTGGATTGGACATCTTAGCGATGTCGTCGTCGCGGAGATGCGTGTGACGTATACACGCCACGATGGATCGACGGTGACTTTGCCGTGCTGCAACACGTTTCGTATACGCGACGGGCTGATCGTCGACTATAGGATATATATGGATATCAGTCCCGTCGTACCAAGCGTCGCGCCGTCGGCCGAAGGATTGTAGTCAGTTAACTTGAAACGTTCCCAAAGACGCTTGCCGCTGTCAAGCACGGAGCCGGGTGACCTGAAAGGTCGTACCGGTGCGCAACGAACTGCAAATCGCCGCGTCGTGGCGGCAGCTCTCGAGAGCCCTCGTCGTGCTCGCCACGACACTAGCTCCTCTTGGGTCTGCGACCGACGCCGGCGCGAGCACGCCACCAGCGTCCTCGAGCCAGATCCGGGCGGTCCGTGCGGTGCTTCTGACCTACGTTCTGGCGTTGAAGTCCGGCGACTTCAAGGTTGTGTGTTACGTGCGCCGCGGCGTATGCCGGCACCTACACGCAGGATGGCGGCGCTCCGGTCACAAGGCAACTCGTCGCGGCTGTCAAGGGCAATCGACGATTGAGAGCCGCTCGAGCGTGGAATGCCCACAGCGCCTCGAGGAGCGCTTTGGGACCTTTTCCGCGGCGCGCCGCTTCCCTTAAGCGCAAAAGCCCCCTGGCGAGAGGGAGCTCCTGCATAGCGGGGGCGGGATTCGAACCCGCGACCTTCGGGTTATGAGATGCACAGATCCCGGTGTTGTCAGCCCTATCATGCGCTCGCAAGTGCTCTCAGATCACGTCAGCCGAGCTCATATTTGCGGAGTTCGGGACCCGTTTCGGGACCGATACTTGCGTGAGCAACGACCGGCGTCCCGATCGCGCGATCCGCACCAACTCGGGCACCAACTCATCACCGCACGCCCGAGGGTGATAAGTGGTGGCCATCGGGACCTGGACTATGCTCTCGCTGCTAACAAACGCGAGGCTGTCGCGCAAGCGGCGGCAGTGCGCTCATCCCGAGGCCCCGGTTGCGAACCTGCCGGCCGGCCCGCCGCGCGCACGCGAGAAGATGCCCGCGCCGACCAGAATGAGAATGCCCGGCATCCAGTAGTTCCACGACGCCGGTATCTGCAGGAACGGAACGGCCGCTACGACCTCGGTCAGCAGAATCGCACCGAGCAGCGCGCCGATGAACGACCCGCGGCCACCAAAGATGCTCGCGCCCCCGAGGACGACCGCCGTGATACTTGTCAGGGTGTAGTTGACGCTCAACGTCGGGTCGGCGTCGCCGATTCCGGACTGGCCGGCGAGCATTACGCCCGCGGCCGCCGCACAGAGCGCGCAGAGGACGAACGCGAGAATATGGGTGAAGTTCACCTGAGCACCGAGTCGGTACGCGCGGGTCTCGTCGGAGCCGACCGCTCGCAGCTGAAGACCGGCGCGCGACCGACGCAACGCCAGTTCGGCGATCAGCGTGGCAGTGATCGCCACGATCAGCGCGACCGGCATCCATCCCACGTCGGCGTTGATAACCGCAGTGATGCTGGGCCGAAGCAGCCCCGCCGGCTGCGGCCTCAGTAGAAGCGCGATACCCTGGATGATGATGTAGGCCGACAGCGAGGCGACCACAGACGGCACACGCGCGGCTCGTACCAGCAGTCCGATGACGGTTCCCACTGCGGCTGCTGTGCCGATCACCGCGGCGACCCCGAGGATCAGCTCCCCAGTTCCTTGCCCCGTGGTCCAGAAGAACGATGTGACCACGACGGTCAAGCCCATCAGCGGGCCCACTGAAAGGTCGATGTTGCCGGTCATGACGATCACGGCCTGCCCCAGGCTGACGAACGCCAGCGCGCTGGCCAGCAGCAGCGTGCTCTGCACGTTGTAGCTGCTGAGGAAGCGGCCGTTTTCGACTTGCGCGACGATCCCGACCAGCACGATTAGTGACGCCAGCACCGCACTTGGGAGGTAATCCCCCGAGGAGAACCGACGCAGGCGCTGAAGCCGTCGAGCGCGGCTCCAAAGCGCGCCGTGGTGGACGGTTTCGGAGGTCAGTGCGGCGCCGGTGATGTTCTCCTCGTCGATCTCGTCTCCCTCAAGCTCCCGAACGACGCGTCCACGGGAAAACACCAACACCCGGTCGCAGAGGCCCTGCAGCTCAACGGCGTCGGAAGACAGCACGATCACCGCTCGTCCGCTGTCTGCGGCCTCGCGAAGTACCCGATACAGCTCGATGCGCGCACCGACATCCACACCCCGGGTCGGCTCATCGGCGAGCAGAAGGCGTGGCTCGCCGAGGAGCGCACGTGCGAAGAGAACCTTCTGTTGGTTTCCGCCGGACAGCGAGCCGACCGCGGTGTCCTGCGAGGGCGTCTTGACACCGAGCCGCTCGATCTGCGCTGCGACCATCGGTCGCTCGCGCCCACGGCGAACGAAACCAGCCTGTGCCGTCCCGGACAGGGCGAGGAGCGATACGTTCTCTCGAACGGACAACGCGAGCATGACGCCCTCACGGTGACGGTCGCCCGGAAGGTGGATCACGCCGGCGTCGCGCATCCTGCTCGGGCGTCCAAGCTTGACCGCGCGACCCGCGATGTGGAGCCGCCCGTGCGCAGGGACGATTCCGGCGAGCGCCCGCAGGAACGCGCGCTGTCCGTTCCCCTCCACCCCGGCGAGTCCGACGATCTCACCAGGCCTCACCGACAACGAGACGGCATGAAACCCTGGACCGCTGAGGCCCTCGACATCGACGAGCGATGCGTCCGCATGGCCACGTGCATGCCTTGCAGGGAACGCCTCGCTGACGGGGCGACCGATGACGAGGCGCAGGATGTCGGCCTCTGACATGTTGGTCGCGTCGGACGTGCCGCGAGTCTCGCCATCACGCAGGACGGTAACGCGGTCGGCCACACGCTTGACCTCGGGAAGACGGTGCGAGATGTACACCACCGCTGTGCCACTGTCACGGATCGCGTGGAGGTTCTCGAAGAGTCGCTCGCTCTCCGCGCTCGTGAGCGACTCGGTGGGCTCATCGAGTATCAGTATCTTGGCCTCCATCGCAAGCGCCTTTGCGATTTCCACCAGCTGACGATGTGCCGTGCTGAGGTCGCTGATGCGGTCGGCCGGATCGAGCTCGGCTCCGACACGCGCCAGCTGCTCACGTGTCCACGCCGCCGCCTTTGACATGCCCGGACGCGACGCCTTGGGCATCGCGAGGACGAGGTTTTCGGCCACAGTGAGGTCCTCGAGGATCGAGAGGTGCTGGTAGACCATGCCAAGGCCGAGCGCCTGAGCCACCGATGGCGATGCGGTTTCAAGTGGCAAGCCGCCGATCTCGACCGTCCCTGAATCAGGGACGGTCGAGCCGGCGGCCACCGCCATCAGCGTGGACTTCCCAGCGCCGTTCTCTCCCACTAGCGCATGCACCTCGCCAGCGAGCACCTCAAACGTGACGCCTCTCAGCGCCACGACGCCCGGAAACGTCTTTACGACGTCCCGAAGCCTGAGAACCACCGCCGCGGAAGCCACGATCGCCTCTCAGTTCGTCCCGTACTTCAAGAGCTGCGCGGCAGTGAGTTTGTCTGACGAGTAGAAGTCAGCCGGCAGTGAGGCGTTGCACTTGTAAGTCAGGCCGGCCAGCGTGTCCTCCCACGCGGGCAGTTTGTACAGGCTCGGATTCGTCGGCTCGCCATTTGGGACGCCTTCGGCCGCGGCGATCGCGACCCGCGCAGCGATTCGGCCCAACCAGTTGCGCGAGGACACCGTGTACAGCGGCTCGTTGTACTTCTTGGCCAGGCAGGAAAGCCCGTTGGCGTCAAGTCCAACGATCGGCACCAGCTTGCGCCCTGCCTTCAGAAACGCCTGGTCAGCAGCGAGCGCGTCGGTGCCGTAGTTCGTGATGACGCCGTTGATCACAGGGAACTGCGACAGCAGCGATGCAGTGACCGTCTGGGCAGTCGCGGGATCCCAGTTCGTCACCGCGTAGGACGTTGCACCGGTAAGGAGGTGCATGGCTGGATGGGCCGCGAACACCTTGTCGATCTGCGCGACCTGATCTTCGGCATACGGGTTGCCCGCCGGGCCGCCGAGGAAGATCACGTTGCCCTTGCCGTGCAGGGCCTTCACCATCCACTGCGCCCACCGCGTCGCGGCGTAGGTGTTGTTGAAGTCGATGTAGTCGTAGTAATCCTGGCCCTTCACGCCGCTAGGGTTGACGGCCCAGTCCACGACCTTCACTCCCGCCTTCTCAGCGGCCGCGGTCGCGGGATTCTCGGCTGCGCCGAAGTCCGGGATCACGGTCATCGCATTTGCTCCGAGCGCAACCGCTGAGTTGATCTGCTGGATGGCCGTCGACTCGACGCCACCGCCAGCGAAGGTAACAACCTTGACGTCCTTGCACTCGGCGGCCGTAGACTTGACGGCGGCGTAGGACGCCTGCGACCACGCGTTGATGCCGTACCCGTCCTCGACGGCGAGCGTAATCGACTTGTGGCCGCAGAACGCCGTCGAGCTGCTGATGCCGGCGCGGGCGATCTCTTGGCTCGCGGACGGCCAGACCGTCGCCGCAGCAGCTGCGCTGACGGCCACGAGCGCGATGAGCCCCGTGGCGACCGCGATCAGCGGCCTGCCTGAACGAACGTTCATCGCGTACTTCCTTAGTCCTCTCATCTTGCCTCCTCAAACCCGACGTGTTTTTGTTGTTGCAGCACCGGCCGGGCGGCCGATGCCGTACGAGGCGCACCTGCCGGCGTCGAATCTGTACAGAGACCGGGTAGCTGCGCCTACGAACGCTCGTCGAACTCACTGGCCCCGGACCGCGGGGCCTCGTGCCGAGACCCCGCCCCCTGTTGTCGGGCCTCGCGCAGCCGAGATGCGCCCGAACAGGCCCCGCCACGGAACGTTGCGGAGTCCCATCCCGAGGGCGATGATCGACCCCTGCACGATGTACTCGACCGATGGCGCCGCGCCGTTGCCGCTCAGGATCTGCTGCAGTTGAATCAGGAACACCGCACCGACCGCGGTCGCCACGACACTTCCGACCCCACCCGCCAGAGAGGTACCACCGAGTACCACGGCCGCGATCGTCGGCAGCAGGTAGCTCTGGCCGGCACTGAGGCCGGGGGTCAGGAGATAGCCCGTGATGAGGATCCCCGCGGCGCCGTAGGTGAGGCTCGCCAGCACGTACGTGCCGATGATGTAGCGGCTGACGCGTATCCCGGCTGCATGCGCGGCTGCTGGGCTCGCGCCGACCGCCACGAACCTGCGCCCGGGAATCGTCGCTTTGATGAGAATCGCCAGAAGGCTCACGCCCAGCGCAGCGACCAGTGCGGTGTTCGGGATTCCGACCGTCTTGCTCGCGGCGAAGCGCGCGAGTCCGGGGGGACTACTGGCCGTCGCCTGCCCGTTCGTGAGTTGGTAGACGGTGCCCAGCAGCAGAGCGTTCACCCCGAGCGTCGCGACGAGGGGCGTGATCCCGAAGCGGGTGACGGCCAGTCCGCTGACCAGTCCTGACGCCACGCAGGCGACGATCACGAGGGCGATGGCGACCGCGAGGCGCTGGTTGGACGCGTGAGCGTACTGAGTGAGAATGACGGTGCTGAGCAGGATCATGCCCGGCACCGTCAAGTCCAGGCCACGCTGCTGGATCACGAGCGTCTGCCCGATGGACGCGATCGCGAGCATCGATGCGTACGGCAGCATCGATGCCAGCGCACTGCCGGTGAGGCTGTTGGACGCGAGCAGCGGACTGGCAGCGAACAGCAGCCCTGTCGCAACCCAGACGGCGAGGTAGCGCGGACCGCGCGGGCGAGGATGCCACCGACGGCCCTGCGCCTCGGTCGCGGCCGCTTCGGCCGCCGGCCCGTCGCCGTCATTCATCGGTGCGCCGTCGGGCAATGCGTGAATCGCAACACCGCGCAAGTCCTCTCCTCCTCGAAGCTCCCCCGGCGCCGTGCTAACCACCCGGCGCCAGCACGCCACGATAGATGAACGGGGCGTAACTGTCAACACTTTGTCCGGGTTTTTCGCGCCCACATGGTCCAGAAGGCGGACTGGACGAGAAGATGTCAACACCCGCTGGCGTCGGCCAACGTCGTCGTCAGGCCGCTGGCCGCCTGCCAAACGATGCGATGGGAGGCACCACTAGTGCCGACAGAGCCGTCAGCACATCTGGGTCAGGCGATCAACGAGCGGCGATTGCCGGCACTCGACCGAGGAGCGCCTCGAACACACGCCGTAGCTCCTCCGCCGGGTCGCTGGCCAAGCCGTAGCTCCGCCACGCCACGCACAAGTCCGGGCGGACGAGCACACAGCCGGCCTCGCTCACTTCGCTGAGCGCAGCCCACTCGCCGTACGGGTCGGCCACCTCACGGCCCGGACCGATCACGAACGCCGCGATCTGCACTCCGGTCCGCGCGACGACGTCCTCGACGGCACGCACCCAGCCGTCGCCGCCAATGCCCGTCAGAAGCGTGAACCGTCCCTTGCCCGCGAGGTCGATCGTGCTGAGCTGCCGCCCGTTACGCATAACCCAGGAGTGCGGAAGGCGTGCCCCGGGCCACGTCGTCGCCTGGTAGTACAGCTCGGAGTCGCGCTCAAAGGCCGGCTCGTCGGTCCCATCTCCGACCACGGCCGCCGAGCGATAACGCTGGTTGAACTCGACGCCGTGCGCGTTGAACTCATAGTTCTTCAGTTCAAGGGCGCGCCGCAGTTGCACCCGACGTCCCGCCGCGCTTTCGCTGTCGTCCGTCAGTGCGGCCATGTTCGCCCGCATCTGCTCCGCATCGGTCGGGTCGGTCAGACCGAGAGCCTCAAAGATCGGGGCGAACTCGGCGATGCTCTTGTTCGCACGCTCGACTATCTGCCGCCCAACAGGCGCCCGCTCATCGGTGTAGGTGGCGAGCAGCGACGCGTCGGCGGTCCCGCGAAGGACGTGGGCGAGCTTCCACGCGAGGTTGTACGCGTCCTGGATCGACGTGTTGGCACCGAGCCCGTTGTTTGGCGGATGTCGATGACAGGCGTCGCCCATGCAGAACACGCGGCCGTCCGAGTATCGCGTCATGTAAGCGCGGTTGTTGGTCCAAAGCGAGATGTCGCGGACCGCGATGTCGATTGTGTCGTCGCCGATCAGTCGGTGTGCAATCTGACGTGCTGTGTCTTCGTCGACCTCCGGCTCAGGGCCGTTGATGTCGTAGCCCCAGATCAACAGCCATTCGCTCCACGGCCGGACCATGCGAACGACGCCCATTCCGACGCCGCCGATCGTCGATCCCGGCTGGAGGATCCAGTACAGGACACTCGGGCGATGAGCGACCAGGTTGGTCAGGTCCGCGTCGATGAGGATGTTCATGCTCCCTGCTACGGCCATCTCGCCTTCCATTGGAAGGCCAATGTCGGCCGCAACCTTGCTTCGGCTACCGTCGGCGCCAAGCAGGTACTTGGCCCGGATCTGAGACACCTCTGAAGTCGGGCGATGACGAACCGTCGCCGTGACTCCGTCGTCATCCTGCTCGAGTGCGAGGTATTCGGTCATGAACCGGATCTGCGTTCCTCGCGCAGCCGCCGCCTCGAGGAGGATCGGCTCGAGCAGCGTCTGCGGGAGATCACAGATGCTCGATGGACTGGCACGCTCGTAGTCGGCGCGGCGAGCAGGGTCAGTCCCCCATGTCCGCATGCGGGCGAGTTCCTCCCCGACCAGGCTCGTGCAGAAGACCTGGTTGCCCATCATGTGCTGCGGAGTGGCCTTTGCGATCACTTCCTGCTCCAACCCCATATCGCGCAGGATCTCGACCGCGCGCTGGTTCGTGATGTGGGCGCGGGGGGTGTGGGACAGCCAGCGGTAGCGCTCGATGAGCACGTTGGGAATTCCGTACTCGCTGAGAAAAAGGGCCGCGGCGAGGCCGGCCGGGCCCGCGCCCACGATGAGCACATCGGTCTCCGTAACGTTCATTGGCTTGCTCCCTCTCGGTTCGGTCCCGCTTGGCCCACCTCAACAGCAGCAAGGGTCCGTGGTGACTCGGCCTCGGCGGCACCTGCCGCGCGGTAGGCGAACGCGATGATTGGCCCCAGCGTAGCCCCGCCGGCCCAGTAGGAGTTGCCCGATGCCGACGCAACACAGTTGCCGATGCCATAGAGCCTGCCGATCGGCTCGTCGGCGTCATTGAGCATTCGCCCCTCGGTGTCGGTCTTGGGGCCGCCTTTCGTGTCGAGCGTGCCTCCGGCGACGAGTGCGGCGTAAAACGGCCCGGCATCGTTGATCGGATACATCGTCGGATTGGGCATCTGCGGCTCGGCGGCAACCGCCCCGTTGAACATCAGCTGCACGGGTCGCTCGCCACGGTGGAAATCATCGTCGACGCCGGCTTCTGCGAACCCGTTAAACCGTGCGATCGTCGCCCGCAACGTCTCGGTGAATCGTGGATCCAGGCGTAGCCCGCCGGTCACATGCTCCAACCGCGCTAGAGATCTGTCGATTTCTTCGGCGAGCGCTTCAAGCGTGTCGCCTCGGATCACATGGCTGTCATCAGCGCCCGGTGGCGGGATGAGGCAGCCGAAATCGCCGCTCGCGCAGTGATGCTGACTTCGCTGGTCCCAGATCTGCATGAGGACGAGGTTCGGGAACTCCTGAGCTACACCGTCCCACTCGAAGAACTTCTGCGCCAGTTCGTTGTACTGCAGTTTCTCGTTGACCACCCGCCGACCACGGCGGTCGACGAAGATCATCGAGTCGCCGCCTACTGCGAACATCCCGGAGAGGTCCGGCCGTCCAGCCACGGCCCGCTCAAGGGGAATCGGGCACATCCAGGCGGACGCCATCCCGCGCAGCTGAGCACCGACGTGCGACGCGATCCGGATGAGGTCCCCTTCGTTGGTGCGGGCCGCACACCCGCCTAGCGCCGGCCTCCCAAGGAAACCACGACGCAGATCGGAGTCATGAGTGAAGCCGCCAGTGGCGAAGATGACGGCCTTGCGCGCTCCCGCACGCAGCAGCGTCCCAGCCGAGGTCGTGGCTTCGACACCGACGATCGACCCGTCGTCGGCCGTGATGAGCCGCTGTACGCGGTGCCCGACGTAGATCTGGACGCCGTCGGCGCGTGCGGCTGCTTCCATCGCGGCGATGGACACCAGCCCCCCGTTTGACATCGCGTCGTTCGCGTCCTCGTGGATCAACACGCGCCCAGTGGGCGCCGCATCCTCCGCCATCTCAGACCAG